>Ga0163154_10002600_pt1 | contig 26160 bp, 23 predicted proteins | sample OliLakLV19MP9P1_FD_148649 | JGI IMG/M metagenome (GOLD analysis project Ga0163154, IMG submission 148649) | Freshwater microbial mat bacterial communities from Lake Vanda, McMurdo Dry Valleys, Antarctica - Oligotrophic Lake LV.19.MP9.P1 | ecosystem: Environmental > Aquatic > Freshwater > Lake >... | reverse complement strand
CGATTTCGACCGCGCCGGACTGTTCGATACCCTCGTCCGTATTTACACGCCCGACGGCGAACTGCTGGCAGAAGCCGACGATCTGCAAGCGGGTGTCATCACCGACTCCGAACTGCATGAACTGACGCTGCCGGTTGATGGAACGTATCGGATCGAAGTGCTTGGTTGGGACAATCGAACGGGTGGCGCATACACGCTGACGATCAAATCGGACGCCGCGCCGTAATACCAGCGGGCGGGGCTGCTTGGCATCCGGTGAGATCATCACGTCGCCCGACCACGATCCAGAGTTGGGAGTCGGTATAGTTGCCCATGGATTCCATCAACGCATCAACATTGGCGTTCGCTGCGATCTCGAACAGCGGACGCAAATCGTCCAGTGAAAAATGTTCAGCCGAGCGTGCGCTTGCCTCAGCGGCGGCTTGCAGCGTCTCATGTACGGATTCGGACACTTCAATCGTGATCGATTTGTTCGCCATCGCATCCACCCAGCTTGATCCATTCATTATCCCAACACAACGCTGATACAACCCCCGCGCCCCCAGCCTCGTAAATGAATACACCACGAGAGTTGGCGGCATCAACGCGAATCCCGTGCTTGACCGTTGTATAATCAGCAATGAGTTTGTGAGGCAAATCACATGCGCATCATCGTGCATACGGGCAAAGGTGGCGTCGGCAAGACTTCGATCTCCGCCGCGACTGCCCTCCGCTGCGCCGAACGCGGCTTGAAGACCATCGTCATCAGTACCGATACCGCCCACAGCTTGGGCGACTCGCTCGACATCCAGATCGGGCCCGAACCTGTCGAAATTCACCCCAACCTGTGGGCGCAAGAAGTCGATGCGCGCTATTCGATGGACAAATATTGGGGGCGCATCCAGAAATATATGGCGGCGCTGTTCACCAAACAAGGCGTCGATGATATCGTCGCGGAAGAAGTGACGATCCTGCCCGGCTTGGAAGAAGGCGCGCATCTGCTCTGGATCAATCAATACGTCCAGCAGAACGAGTACGACGTGCTGATCGTGGACGCCGCCCCGACCGCCGAGACGCTGCGCCTGCTCAGTCTGCCGGACGTGACGCGCTGGTGGTTCGAGCGCATCCTGACGATCACCAAGGGCGCGGCGAAGCTGCTGCGTCCCATCGGCAAGGTGTTGGGGCGCGGCGACAACGCCATGATCCCCGAAGCGGGCGCATGGGACGATATCCAGGGCTTGTTCGACACGCTCGACAAGGTGCGCAAACTGCTCACCGATCCTGAAATGAGCAGCATCCGGCTCGTGGTCAACCCAGAGCGCATGGTCATTAAAGAAACACAGCGCACGTACACCTATCTGAACCTGTACGGCTACGCCACCGACGCGATCATCTGCAACCGGATCATCCCCGACGAAGTGACCGATCCGTACTTCGCGGCGTGGAAAGATAAGCAGAAAGAGAATATCGCCTTCATCGCGGAGGCGTTCGGCGAACTGCCCATGCTGCGCGCGCCGCTGTTCGGCGGCGAGGTCGGCGGGCTGGACTCGCTGCGACGGCTCGGTGATGCGCTCTACGCCGACACCAATCCCGCGACCAAGCTGTTCAGCGGCAAAGTCCATCGCATCGAACAGGGCGTCGATGGGTATCAACTGCTCGTGCCGCTGCCGTTCGCCAATAAGCAAGACTTGGATATCTACCGTTCGCGCGACGAACTCACGCTGCGCGTGGGTCCCTATCGACGCAATATCGTCCTGCCGCAAACGCTCTGGAACTTGGAGATCGCGGATGCGCGCTTCGAGGAATCGACGCTGCATATCCAGTTCGCCAAAAATCCCGCATAAGTGACCTCACCCCCTGCCCCCTTTCCATACTGGAGAGAGGGAGATCGCGCGCTTTATGTTCGCGGGGGGTGAGGTGTAGAAAGGATTCGCATGGCTGTCCCCGCTCAAACGTCGCCCGATACCCACATTCCGTATCCGAATGGACACGGTGAACGCCCGTCGTCCGATGTCCTTGTTTCCGCTGATAGAGATGCCGTGACCGTCGAAGCAGCTTTCATCGCCCCGTCGCCCGCCGTCACGCCGAACGGCATCAAGCCGCCGCTGATCCCAAATCTGCCGCCGCTGACGCTAGAGAGCGGGCGCAGCAACCCGCGCTATGTCCGCGATACGCTGCGCGCGCTGTCGCAAAACAGCCCGCGCACGCTGCGCTTGCAAATCCGCTTCGCGCGTGTGATCTGGCATTTCGGCAGCCTGTTTGCGAAGTTGTTGTTCTGGCATTGGCTGGTCGCTAAATACGCGCCGGAGCGCGTCGAGCGTGGCAACCTGAAACGTTGGATGAAGTATGCGCGCGCGTTCCGCTATTTCGCCATCGACACGGGCGGCGTGATGATCAAGCTCGGACAGTTTATCAGCACGCGGGGCGATATTTTGCCCATCGAAATCATCGATGAACTGGCGTCCCTGCGCGATGAAGTGCCGAGCGTTGAATGGACGGCGATCCGCGCCATCATCGAGCGCGAACTCGGCGCAATTCCGATGCGTTACAGCCACTTCGATGACAAGCCCGTCGCGGCGGCGTCGTTAGGGCAAGTCCATCGCGCGCGGCTGCTCAACGGCGAACGAGTCGTCGTCAAAGTGCAGCGTCCGGGCATCGCGGAATTGTGCTATACCGATTTGTCCGCCATGTTCATCATCGCGCACGTTGCCAAACGGTTTCGGTTCATCAACCGACGCATGGATACGGTGGGGCTGATCGAGGAATTTGGGCGTGTCCTGCTCGAAGAACTGTCGTATACGCAAGAATTGGACAATGCGCGCCGCTTCGCACGGATGTTCCGCGACGATATGGGCGTCTATATTCCGGCAGTCTACGCAGAACATTCGACCGAGCGCGTGATCACCATCGAGGATGTGACCAGCCTGAAGATCGACGACTACGCCGCGCTGCAAGCGGCTGGCATCGACCGGAAAGCCGTCGCCAAGCGGCTGATGGATACGTATCTCAAGCAAATCTTCGAGGAACGTTTCTTCCACGCCGATCCGCATCCCGGCAACCTGTTCATCTATCCGCTGGAACAAGACAACGGACAGGATGCGGGCAGCGGGCGTCCGTTCTATCTGATCTTCATCGATTTCGGCATGACCGGCACGCTGACGCCGCAGATCGTCAATGGCTTGCTCGGCACGATGGGCGCGGTACTGACGCGCGACTCGCGCAAGCTGATCGAGAGCTATTCGCAGTTGGGCTTCTTGCTGCCCGGCGCGGACTTGGATCGCCTCGAAGAAGCGACGCGCACCGTGTTCGATCAGGTGTGGGGCTTGACGATGCAGCAGATGAGTTCCATGAGCTTCGACAGCATGGCGAACATCGGCGCGGAATTCAACGATCTGATGTTTGAAATGCCGTTCCAAGTGCCGCAAGATTTCATCTATCTAGGGCGCACGGTCAGCATTTTGGGCGGCATGAGTACGACGCTCGATCCCACGTTCAACCCGTGGAGCGAGATGCAGCCCTACATGCAAAAGATGATCACCGCCAAGCCGGACGGCGCAGCGGGCAGCAGCGGAATTCTCGGCGGGCTGTTGGGATCGCCGTTCTTGGGCAACCTGCTCGGCGGGAACGCGCCGCAAGCCTTACTCAACATCGGGCAGTCGATCTTGGGCGTTGGGCAGTCGAACAGCAAAGATGCGCTGGCGCGCTTGGAGCGCGGCGATCTGAAAATCAAAGTCGATGCGTCGCCGACGATGCAAAAGCAGCTTACGCGCATCGAAGGCACACAACGTCGAACCTATCGTGCGGTGGTGACCGGAAGTCTGCTGATCACGTCCACGCTGTTCTACACGAACGGTGATGTGCTGCCCGCTGTGATCGGCTACGTCGTGACGGTGGTCGTGGCGGCGAACACGCTGTTGGGGGGGGAATGACGGTATAATGTCCCGCGCCGTCCGCAGAAGTTATCGATGAGTCGCGGCGCGATATGTTATCGGGTTTTGTGACTGAGGACAGTCAGTCAACGACCCCATCGCTAAAGCGAGGGGCTTGCAACTGAGGCGGGATTTTCACCCAAAACACCCGTCACCCTAGGCGGATTGACTGTCGCCCAAGCAATGTTTTTCGCAGCGTTCACGTCGGCGGGGTCGGCGTGTCCGCAGTTGACAAACAGGAATTGGCTTTGCGATTAGCGCTCTCGATATGTCCACAGGCGAAGCAGCGCTGGCTGGTGTAAGCGGGATTGACCACGCGCACCGCAACACCAGCGCATTGAAACACGACGATCCCCATTCCTGAACCGATTGGCGTATTCATCGAATAGACTGCTAAAATCAACCGGAGCGACGGTCGAGCCAGGTTTTCGAGCCGTTTTCTTTGCGTTGAAATCTTTTTCGGTTGTCCATAAGGAAAAGTCATGCCCATTGAAGCGATCATCTTCGACATGGACGGTGTGATTGTCGATTCGGAAGATTACTGGCACGCATCGCGCATCGAATACGCCGAGTCGCTCGGCAAAACCTGGAAGATGGACGATCAGCGCGCCGTCATGGGGCGCAATACCATCGAATGGGCGCAGATTATGCAAGACCGCCTCGCGCTCGACTTTTCGCTGGATGATATCATGCGCGACGTGAAGGCGCGGATCATCGCCAAGCTCGAAGCGCGGCTGCCGCTGCTGCCCGGCGCGGTCGAGGCAATCAAGCTGGCGGCGACGGCGTATCCCGTCGCGCTGGCGTCCGGTTCACCGACGGCGGCGATCCAAACGGTCATGCGCTTGACCGAACTCGATAAAATCTTCAAGGTGATGGTGTTCGGGGACGATATCGAGCGCGGCAAACCGCATCCCGATATCTACTTTGAAGCCGCCAAACGCCTGAACGTCGCGCCCGAACGCTGTGTGGGCATCGAGGACAGCGGCAACGGTGTGCGCTCCCTGCACGCGGCGGGCATGATCACGATTGCCGTGCCGAGTCCAAATTTCCCGCTGTCGTCGGACATTCTGGCGCTGGCGGATGTGCATCTGCCGTCGCTAGAGTCGTTCACGCTCGATTTGGTGCGCGATTTGGGGAAGCAACGTGGGGCGTGACGTTTAAAGTCGGTTCTTCAACCCAATAGAGCGACATCGGCATAAGTTCCAAGCAGACGCGCAGGGCTTTTGGCAGCGTCCACTGTTGATGGCAATCGACCATCAATTTGATGTCGCTGCCGACGATATCGCGCACCAGTGCCGCCCGGCGAATATCACGGCGGCTGTCCTCAGAACCGACCTTCAGTTTCATCGCGCGCAAGCCAGCATCCAAAGCGCGTCGGGCATTATCCCGTACCTTGTCATCACGGTAAGTAAACCATCCGCATAACCGGGATAGCCCCGCGCTTTCGCCCATAGATCGAAACAGGCGTTGACAATCGACGCCCGTGCCAGATGCACGACCCCTTTGTGCAGCGCATCTGCGGATGATCAGCAATCAGCCCGAAACGTGCGCCCAAAATCGGACATCAGGTCTTCGATCTCGCGCCCAATGAGCGCGGTTGAAAGTAGACGGATGGCGTCACATACCAGATCGTTACCGCCGCCGAGCGTGAATGCGAGTCCGACACCGATATGGGGCGAGTCGGTTTGGGGCAGCGTTGTCGCGTAAGCATACGTTGGATTGGAATGGACAGCATCGGCACCATCCCCCTCTTCGAGCGGAAAACGGGCGTCGCGGGTCTCAATCGTGCGGATCGTTGCCCGATTAGATCGTTTCCGCCCATGCGTTCAGCGCCCGCAATGTTGGCGTTTTTTTCGTCTGATGTTCCTGCATCCGCTTTAGGACGTTATCCAAAATCGTGACCGCTTCGCGCACGTATTCGCCCTTATTGAGCATCACACATTCGGCGCGCGCCGACATCGCCGCGTCGGTCATTTCTGAGCGCGACGGCGTGCCTTTATCGACAAATCGTTCCAAGACCTCGGTTGCCCAAATGACGGGGACATGCGCCGCTTCGCACAGCCACAAGATTTCTTCCTGAATCTCCGCCATGCGTTCATAACCGACTTCCACGCCCAGATCGCCGCGCGCGATCATCACGCCGAACGGCGTTTGCCCCGCCGCGCTAACGATGATTTCTGGCAGATTGCGGATCGCGCGCCGCGTCTCGATCTTGGCGATGATGGCGGGGGGATGCGTCCGCTTTTCGCCCGCGCGGCTGCCGATACGCCACGCGATTTCGGCGTGCAAGCGCGCTACATCGTCGGCGGTCTGCACGAACGAATAGCCGATCAAATCGGCGTGGGTGACCACGAAATCGAGCGCGCTCAGGTCGTCGTCGGTCAGCGCGGACAGTTCCACATCGGTATCGGGGAAGTTCAGCCCCTTCTCGTCGCGCAGCCGTTCGCCCTTCTCGCGCGCATGGGTGACGCGCAGCATCACGCCCAAATCTGTCTTGGCTTCGACGCGCGTCCCGATCTTGCCATCGTCAATCCAGACAGTGTGTCCGACCTGGAGTTGATCCAGCACTTGGGGCAGCGTGCAGCGGACGCGCGCGGCGATTTTCACATCGTCGGCATCATCGTCTGTTGGCGCCGCGCGCGTCAGCAGGATGCGATCATCAATGTATAGGCGTTCGTCCTTGCCCCGCAGCGTCACGTCGGCAGTGCGCGGCTTGGGTCCCCCCAAATCCATGTGAATCTTGACCGGGCGTCCGACTTCGATCACGGCACGCTGCACATGGCGAATCATCGCGCCCCAATCGTCGGGCGTATCGTGCGCACAGTTGATGCGCGCCGCATCCATACCGTGCGCCACCAGATCGCGCACGAACTCGTAATCGCTTGCCGCTTCCAATGGGAACGTGACCATGATACGCACACGTCGGCGCACATCCGGCACGCCGAACACGCGATCCGACTCGCGCGTCAAGATGGTCGTGCCGCGTGTATGGGCGCGCGCGGGCGGATAATCGCTTGGCGTCGGTTCGGCACACACCCGTTCCAGTGTCGCAATCGCCGCGTCGAGATTGGGCAGGACGCGCGACTCGCTGCGCCCCAACGACGATAAACCGAGCGGCGTGAGCGCGGTTTGTAGTTCCCGCAGATCGCGCCTTCGCAGCGCCAAGTAGCACGCCATGTTGAACGCGCCGTTACAGAAGGCACGCCGCACGATTTGCGACTGCCACTTGGCGAACAGGTCGCGCGCTTCGGCGTCCACATCGGTGCGCAGTTCGCGCAAGGCGTCGAGGGTCGCGCGCGAGTCTAAATTGGTCAATTGATTTGAAACCATCAACATAATTTACCCATTTTTGAGCTTTTATTATACACAAGACGCATTCAATCATCAGCTTCGATTTAGATTGCAGACATAGCGCTAAATAAGCAAGTAAATATCAGGCTGCAATCTTCAATTGACATATGAACAGATTTTCTGTATAGTGTTAAAAATTGTGGTTGTGACAAAAAAGTTGATGGCAAACGAAAAAGGTCAATAGGTCACGGGCATGAACAAGCAGCGCAAAGGTGAATCCAAACGTGGCATTGAATGGACGGATTATACATGGAATCCTGTCGGCGGATGCTTGCATGGCTGCCGATGGAACATGCCCGACGGTACGCTGGCTGTCTGTTATGCCGAAGTTGTGGCTGAAAAATTAGCGACCGCGACGTATAAAGAAGGGTTTGCCCATCACTATTGGCGCCCTGAAATCTTGGATAAACCGCTGGAGTTGAAAAAGCCTGCCCGAATTTTTCTCGACTCGATGTCCGATTTGATGGGGCATTGGGTGCCTGCCGACCAGATTGAACAGGTGTTAGATGTTTGTCGTCGCGCTTCACACCATACGTTTCAACTATTGACCAAGAACGCCCCACGTTTGCTCGACTTTGACTTTCCAGCTAACGTCTGGGTCGGAGTCAGCGCGCCGCCGAGCATCTTCAAAGGGAAGGTGCTGTCGCAGCGGCAGCAGGAACGGATGGTCATTCGTCAAATGGAAATCTTGGATCAAGTGAAAACGGCTGTGCGCTGGATGAGCATCGAACCGCTCAGTTTCGATATTGCGCCGCTGTTGGTGAACAGCCCGCTCGAATGGGCGGTCATTGGTGCAGCGAGCAACGGCGCGAAAACCTATCAGCCCGAACGCGTGTGGGTTGAGAACGTGCTGCGCGTGCTTGATGCGCAACGGACGGGGGTGTTTTTCAAGGGAAATTTGGCGTGGGATGCGGCTGCATGGCGCGAAGATTTCCCTGTAACGTCAACCGAGATGCTTTTACTTGGGGAAAGTCACGCTTAGGTCATCGGGAAAGGTGTTTGCCCGGCGCGGCTTCCCTGACAACAAGAAAATACGATTATAACAAAAACGACCTTTGCAAACCACTGGGTTGCAAAGGTCGTTTGTAGATTGCAGCTAAACCGTCTTAGCGCAAGCGCACCCATGTCCCGGTATTGCCGCTCTGCGTCGTCAGCCGGAACAGCACGCCGCCCGGTGCGTCGATGTAGAGCTTAAGTTGGTTGGTCTCGCTCTGGATCGAGCGCGGTGACGTGTCGATATCGGAAATCGCCCAGCCGAGTACCGCGTTCCATGCGCCTTGCGGCGAATTGGTGTTGTAATACGCCCAATTGAACATCCGTTGTGGGATGAACAAGCCATCTGGTGCGGGCGAACTGTTGATCGTTGTCCCATCCCAACCGTTGGGGATGCGCACGAACTGTGCGCCGCTGTTGAGCAGCGCGTAAATTTCGTTGCGCCCATTGGCGTTGATGTAGATCATGTAGCCCGCTTGGAACGTCTGGATCGCGCCATCGCCCGCTGTGCCGAAATCTTGCGGGCAGTCGGCATCGGGCGGCGCGAACTGATCCCCGAAGAAGAAGCTGAACGAACAGGTAATCGTCACGTTCAACAGCGCGTTCCGCTCGATGCCCGCGCGCCCCACGACCAAGCGATAGGCGATAATGCGTCCGTAGTTACTCGGCACCGGCACCGACGCCTGTCCGCTGACCTGAACCGAGATCGACGACACGATTGCGCCCGCCGCCGTCAGCGTTTCGAGCCGCGCGGTATCGGCTTGTGCCGTCCACGTAAACGTCAAAATCGTGTTGGCTGCTGCCATGAGTTGGTTGGCGCTGAAGGTGTTAATCACGGGTTCGGAGCTGGTCGGCGTCAGCGTCGGCGTGGCGCTTGGCGTTAAGGTGAATGTCGCGGGCGGCGTCGGCGTCAGCGTTGGCGTGGACGTTGGGGTCAATGTCGCAGTGGCGGCGGGCGGCGTGAGCGACAAGATCGCGCGCGTCAGGATGATGCTGATCACAGCGGTGCGCGTCCGCGCGAATGGATTCATGGTTGGGCGCGTGGTGGCGGGGGCTGTGAACGTCGGCGTGGGCGTCGCGCTTGGTGTCGCGCTTGGCGTATCCGTCGCCGTCGGCGTCCCGGATGGCAGCGGCGTGAGCGACAGCGTGTCGCTGGTCTGGATGAGGATGGCGCGCGTCAAAATACCCCCGAACACCGCCGTCCCCGTCAATTCTTCACCGTTGGGCGAGGGTGTCAGTGTCGGCGTCTCGGTCAGCGTCTCGGTTGCCGTCGGAACGATGGCTTGGGCGACGAGGGTGGCGCTCGGCACAGTCGTTGGTTCGAGCGTGGGCAGTTCCATCAGCGTGGGAATTACGACGGTGCGCGTCGGCGGCTGCAACGTATCACACGCGGAAAACAGCGCCGCCACGATCAGCAGCACCAGTAGGGCGAATGGCTTGTTTTTCATCAGCGTCCCTTTCTCTTGCCGCTGGCGTAGGCGTCAGCGTATCCCCTGTTACAATGGAGGTCGAACATCGGCAGATCGAGAGTGTACAATGCGTTTGACCCGCTTCCTTTTAATCATACTGGGTTCAATCTCGGCTTGCCAATCCGTCAACCTTCCTGATTCGACAATGCAACCTTCATCCGTTGCCTGGCTGACCTCCCCCCAAGACGAACGCCGTTCATCAACCCGTTCCGGATCGGAGCGCGGGGAGCTTATGACATTTGCGCCAACGCCAACGCCGCGCGCGATTGCGTCGGCTGTCGCTTCACCTCACCCTCCGCTCCCCGCTCCACCTCGCAGTGCCGAGGAGATCATGCGCATAACGACTCCCCCCCTCTCCGTAGCAGAGCGAGGGTCGGGGGGTGAGGTCGCAACGTACATCATTGGCTATTCCGTGCAGGGGCGCGCGATTGAGGCACGACGTTACGGTGATCCGAACGCTGCGTCCATGCTGATGCTCGTTGGCGCGATGCACGGCGGCTACGAGATCAACACCGTCGCGCTGATGGATGCGATCAGCACCCACTTGGACGCGCATCCCGACGATCTGCCCGCGGGAACGGCGCTGGTGATCGTGCGCGCCGCCAATCCCGACGGCTTGGCATACGCCGGACAGGAACAAGGGCGCTTCAACGCCAACGGCGTCGATCTCAATCGGAATTGGGCGTGCGACTGGACGGCGAATGCGCTGTGGCGTTCACAGCCCGTCAGCGCGGGCGCGCGTCCGCTGTCCGAGCCAGAGACGGCGGCGCTGGCGGCACATATTCAAGCGGCGCGTCCGGCGGCGGTCTTGTTCTATCACAGCGCGGCGGGCGGCGTGTTCGCGGGTGATTGTGAGACGGAGCGCATGGGGCGCGCGTCGGAGTCATTCGCGCTGGCAGCCGTCTTGGGGGCGGCGGCGGGCTACACCTACGGCGTGCCGTTCACCGCGTATCCGGTCACGGGGACGGCAGCCAGCTACGTCGATGGCTTGGGCATCCCATCGGCAGACGTGGAACTGCTCACGCGCACCGACGACGAATTCGAGCGCAACTGGCGCGGCGTGCAGGCAGTATTGACGTGGCTATCCACCCGACCGTAGGGGCTTGCCGCTGTCACGCGCGCGTTAACGATACGGCAAATTCGCGCACGACGCCGCCAGGGTGAGGAACTCGGCATCCAACCAGCCCGACTGCCCGTCGTAGGTCGCCGCGAACCAGGTTCCATCGCTGTTCTGTGCGGTCAACTCCAACACTGTGGTATACGGAATGACTATCAGCGTCTCGGCGTCTTGGCTCGGCGCGCGGCGCAAACGCAGATTGAAATCGACCGACGCGACACAGAACGGCGCGAATACATCGCGGGTGGGTACACTCTCCCTCTCCGATTCGGAGAGGGGGTCGGGGGGTGAGGTTGCTGAGATCGAGGACGCCAGCGGCGTCAAGGTAAGTTCGCGGAACAGCGTCGCCACGCGATCTGGCGTCGAAGTGGGGGGCGCTGGCGGCGTGCGCGTGGGCGTCGGGGATAACGTCGCCGGAATGGGGGTGTCTGTTGACGTTGGCGGGCGTGTGTTCGTCGGGAAAGCGGACGGCGTGGGGCTGTCCGCCCGCTCTGTATTGGAGAGCAGGACGGGGGGGGCAGTCGCTTCAATGACGGGAACCTGCGTCAGCAAGTCGGTCAGGCTGGCGCGCGTGGCTGCCGGATCGGGCGGCTCGCCGCCAAGCCGTTCGGAGAGCGTGTTTAAGTCCGAATTGACAGCGATGCGAATGATCGTCCCCATCTGGCTGCTGAACAGTGCCGCCTGAACGCGGTTCATCTCGCCGCGTTCGGCGGACTGCATGATGACATCGCGCAAGAGCGCAGTGAGATTGCTGATCACGACTTCGATATCGCCGCCGTTCTCGGTGACGAGCTGGGCAATGGGTACGCCCGCGTCCAACTGCGCGAAGATATCGGCTTCGGGCAAGTCGATTTCGGTGGCTAACACGGCGCGGATGGCTTGGAACAGTTCGACGGCGCGCGCCCGTGCTTCGGGGTCGCTCGTCGGGGTCAGCGTCGCATCCGGGTCGGGGGTGAAGGTGCGCGTGGGCGTGGGGGCGTCAGGATCGAGCGTCGCGGTCGGCGCGGATGTGATGACGGCTGAAGGAGCCGTAACTCGGTTGGGGGGTGAGGTTGTCACGGTTGGGGCGTCCGCGACGATGGGGGCATCGTCCGTGATCGCGTCGGCGTCGAGCGCGAAATAGACGCCGAGAAATGGCACGAGGACGGTGGACAGCGCGATGAACGCGGCGCTGAACACGCCGAACACGCCGCGCGACGCCTTGAGCCGCTGGGGACGGAAGATTTCTAACACGATGATGAACAAACTGAACGCCCCCAGCGCGCCCGCCGCTGCCAGCGTGAGAAATTCGACCTGTGGATCGGGCGGGGCGACCGGGATGCTGAAGGCGATGCCGCCCGGCAGTTCGCCGCTGATGGGCATCGAATCGACGGCGAACGCATCGAGATTGTTGACGACGACGCCGACGAGCAGCAGGATGGCGGTCAAATATGTCAGCAGCAGTTCGAGAAAACTGATCTTCTCGGCGCGCTGGATTGTCTTGAGCAGATTGTTGAGCAGCAGCAGCACGCCGAAGAACGCGCCGCAGAGAAATAGAAAGAGTGCCACAGGGTGCGCCTTTTGATCGAACGCTTCTTATTATACGGGGTGACAGGCGAAATGGTCGTGAGCGGCGGGTAAAGACTTTTCCAAAAATCGATCCATCTGGCGCTATAATCCCTCATTGTAATCCGATCATCCCCCTATCATGAGGAGCGCCAAACCGTGACCGATATCCAACAACTCGCCGTCAATACCATTCGCACGCTGTCGATGGACGCCGTGCAAAAAGCCAACAGCGGACATCCCGGCTTGCCGATGGGTGCCGCGCCGATGGCGTTCGCGCTGTGGACGCGCTTTCTGCGCCACAATCCGCACAATCCCAACTGGGCGAACCGTGACCGCTTCGTCCTCAGCGCCGGACACGGCTCGATGCTCATTTACTCCCTGCTGTACCTCACGGGCTATGACCTTGCGCTCGACGATCTGAAAAACTTCCGCCAGTGGGGCAGCAAGACCGCCGGACATCCCGAATATCATTTGACGCCGGGTGTCGAGGTGACGACGGGTCCGCTCGGACAAGGCACGGCAAACGCGGTCGGGTTCGCGCTGGCAGAGGCGTATCTCGCGTCTTATTTCAATCGTCCCGGTCACGAGATCGTCGATCATCATACGTATGCTATCGTCAGCGACGGCGATCTGATGGAGGGCATCAGTTCCGAAGCGGGCGCGCTGGCGGCACATTGGGGACTGGGCAAGCTGACCTACCTGTACGACTCTAACGGCGTGACACTCGACGGCAAAGCGAACATGATTTCGACGGAGGACACCGCCGCGCGCTATCGCGCCTATGGCTGGCACACGCTCACGGTCGAAGATGGCAACGATGTGGAAGCCGTCGCACAAGCCCTCGCGGACGCCAAAGCCGTGACCGACAAGCCGTCGCTGATTACCGTTCACACCATCATCGGCTACGGCAGCCCGAACAAGGGCGGCACGAATAAGGCGCACGGCTCGCCGCTCGGCGCGGATGAGATCAAGCTGGTCAAGGAAGCATATGGCTGGCCCCAAGAAGATTTCTACGTTCCCGGCGCGGCGCTCGAATTGTTCCGCAGCGCCATCGACACGGGCGCGGCACAAGAATCCGAGTGGAACGCGGCGCTCGAACGCTACCGCGCGGACTACCCCGAACTGGCGGCGGAATGGGATCGCGTCAGCGTGGGGAGGCTGCCCGACGGCTGGGACGCGGATATCCCGATCTACGGCGCGGACAAAAAGTGGGCGACGCGCAACGCCAGCGGGCAAGTGCTGAACGCGATTGCCGCGCGCATCCCCACGATGATCGGCGGCGACGCGGATTTGTCCGAAAGTACCAAGACGCTGTTGAAGGGCGCAGAGAACACCGGACACGGCAAGCCCGCCGCGCGCAACATCCGCTTTGGCGTGCGCGAACACGCCATGGGCGCGATTGCCAATGCGCTGGCGCTGCACGGCGGCATCATCAAGCCGTTTACGGCGACGTTTTTGCAATTCAGCGACTACATGCGCCACGCGATCCGGCTCGGCGCGTTGATGAGCGCGCCGGTGCTGTACGTGTTCACGCACGACAGCATCGGCTTGGGCGAAGATGGACCCACGCATCAACCGATTGAACACGTCATGTCGCTGCGGCTGATCCCGCAACTGCATGTGTTCCGTCCAGCGGACGCCAACGAGACGGCGGGCGCGTGGGCGGCAGCGATGCAGAGCGCACAGCCGTGCGTGCTGATCTTCACGCGCCAAGATTTGCCCGTGCTGGTGGGCGACGGCATCGGCGGCGTGCCGGCTGTCCACGCGGGGACGGCGCGCGGCGGCTATGTGCTGACGCAGACCGGAACGGGAACGCCGGATGTGATTCTCGTGTCGAGCGGGAGCGAAGTCCACTTGGCTCACGAAGCATCCGCGACACTGGCGGCGGACGGCGTGAATGTGCGCGTGGTGTCGCTGCCGTGCTGGTCGCTGTTCGAAGCACAGGATGCAGCATATAAGGAAAGCGTGCTGCCGTCGGGCGTGACCGCGCGCGTCAGCATCGAGGCGGGCGTGACGACGGGTTGGCAGAAATATGTCGGGACGGCGGGCGTGACCATCGGCATCGACAAGTTCGGGGCGAGCGCGCCGTACCAGCGCATCTACGAGGAATATGGCATCACGGCGGGCGCGGTCGTGGACGCGGCGCGGCGGCAGTTGGGCAAGTAGCCGTAGGAATGGGGGCGTGGCGCGTGCCATGCCCCCAATGAAAGCGGATGAAAGTGCCTGCACTGGATAGCTGTGAACCACAAGTGATGCGCGCGTTGGAAAAAGCCGCATGGACGATTCTGCGCGCGCCGTATTATTTGAACGTCGCCGGTTTAATCTTCTTTGCCGATCTTCGCGCCCAACAGATACAAACTGACAATGGACGTTCGCGGCGCATCATCGTGGCAGAAATCAAGTGTTTTGCGAATGAAACGAACGACCAAGATGAGTTATATCGGGCAATTGGTCAGTATGCGCTGTATCGTGAGGCATTGCGGATGAAGGGAGATGATGATGAACTGTACCTCGCCGTATCGGAGCCAGCCTATCAACGCCTCTTGCGCTTGCACTTGGTCGCGCGCGTCTTACACGATCTTGGGGTAAAATTGATAGTGATCGATTTAGAGCGCGAGGTGATCTTCCAATGGATCGAATGACGCCTGCCCAATTGCGCACGCATCTTCTCAATGAAATGGCATGGTACGCTGCTGGAGGCGGCGATCACGCCATCCTTCGGCTAATTGATGATGAACCGCATGGAATTTATGCCGTGACTGCTACGGAACACACCGATCACGCGGAACGGGCTGTTTTGATTATGCAAGCGCGCATCGAAGACGAGCTGATCATCGTCGATGTTGATCAAGTTTTCGACAAAAAGCTGTATCAACGACTGTTACAAGCGGGTGTCCCGCGTGAACAAATCGTCCTCGTGTATCAGGGCGAGCCGCTCCCGCATCCCGTCGCGCCGTTCCCGTGACACACAGCAGAATGCGGGCAGCCTTTGCACCGTTATGCCGCTACTGATTCAACTGCGCCGCCAACGCCCGCGCTTCGCTTTCAGTGAAATTGCCGCTGATCACCGCTTGCGCCGCGATGCGCGTTTGGATCGTCGGGGCGGACAGCACGCGCCCATCCAGCACGATGCCCAACAGCGATCCGATGTTGGCGGCGGTATAGTCACCGAGCCGCGCGCTGCCTTCAGGCGTGAACGTCACCAAAATCTGCCAGCCGCCCCCAGACGAGCTGATCTGCGCTTCGGCAGACGCGATATCGTCGTTGTCGATGATCGTCTCGAACGTGCGCGCGTTCGCGTTTGGCAGCCCGCTTGTGGCGATCTGTGTCCCGACCAACGCTTGCCCTTCGCTGAACGCCAAGCCCGATAAATCGACCAGTTCGATCAGCCCCGCTTCGACGGACGGCGCGGTCAGCATCGCCCGAATAGAGATCGGCTGAAGCGTATTTGGTGCTGGGATGCCATTCGTGCCGAAGAATATCAGCCCAAGCAGCATCAAAATCGACCCTAAAATTCCCATCCCACAGCCCTGATTTGGCTCTGCCATCGCCTAGACTCCCTATTTCAAACCCCTTCCACTATAATACCAACCTTCATTTAACGAATCTGGCGCAGAAATCATGTTTGACAAACTGGCGGCGATTGAGTCGCGCTACGAAGAACTGGAACGGCTGTTGAGCGATCCCGCCGTCATGAACGATTACGAGAAGATCACCGAATACAGCAAAGAACGCGCGACGCTGGCGGAAATCGTCGAGTCGTACCGCGCGTACCTGAGCCAAATGGCGCAGTTGGACGACGCGCGCGCCATGTTCGAGAGCGAGACCGACGCCGACTTGCGCGCGATGGCGTCCGAAGAGAGTGCCGCGCTCGAAGCCAGCACCAATGACATCAGCGAAAAGCTCAAGTTGCTGCTGCTGCCCAAGGACAAGCGCGACGACAAGAATGTGATCATGGAAATCCGCGCTGGGACGGGCGGCGACGAATCCGGCTTGTTCGCGGCGGATTTGTTCCGCATGTACAGCTATTATGCCCAGCGGCGCGGCTGGAAACTCGAAGTCTTTGACCAGAGCGAGACGGGCATCGGCGGCTTCAAAGAAATCCGGTTCGAGGTCAAAGGGCAAGGCGCGTTCAGCCGTCTCAAGTGGGAAAGTGGCGTGCATCGCGTTCAGCGCGTGCCGGAGACCGAGAATCAAGGGCGCGTCCACACCAGCGCGGTCACGGTGGCGGTCTTGGCGGAGATGAATGAAGTCGATGTCGCGCTCGATATGAGCGATGTGCGCGTGGATGTGTATCGCAGCGGCGGCGCGGGCGGACAGTCGGTCAACACGACCGACTCGGCGGTGCGTATGACCCATATCCCATCGGGGGTTGTCGTCACCATGCAGGACGAACGCAGCCAGCTTCAGAACAAAATTCGTGCCAAGCAGATGCTGGTCGCGCGCCTGTACGAAATCGAAGTCGAGCGCCAGCGCAGCGAACAAGAGAGCGAACGCCGCAGCCAAGTTGGTTCGGGCGACCGCAGCGAAAAAATCCGCACGTACAATTATCCGCAGAACCGCGTCAGCGATCACCGCGTGGACGTGACCAGCTACAACTTGCCCATCGTGATGGATGGCGACCTCGACCCGTTTATCGACGCGCTGATCATGCAGGATCAGGCGGAGAAGCTGGCGAACGCGACGGCGACGGTGTAACGATTAAGGAGGCAATATGCTGAAGCGTGTCCGTATTCAGGGGTATAAATCGCTCATCGATGTGGATGTAAGGCTGCAACCGCTGACCATTTTGATTGGACCCAACGCATCGGGTAAAAGCAATTTTCTCGATGCGTTGCAACTGCTTTCTCGTATGGCAACGTCACGCAATCTACGTGAAGCATTTGAACCACCATATCGAGGGAAGCCGCTGGAATCGTTCACGTTTGGCGCAGAAGGTATTCCTGGTTTCCTGCAACAGGAAAATGCAATCTTTTCCATTGAAGTTGATGTGGAATTGTCTCAGACGGTTGTAAACAGCGTTAATCGACAAATTCGAGAGATGCGACAAGGCACAAACGGAAAAAAAGCCGAAAAAGATTCGACTGCACAAGTCCGTGAACGTAATTTGCGTTACCGTATCGTCGTCGAGATCTTGCCAAAATCAGGTATTTTGCGAATTGTTGATGAGTATTTAGCTGCGTTAAATCGAAAAAATGAACCTAAAGATAGAAATCCTTTTCTTGAAAAAATGGAAGATCATCTTTCATTGCGTCGAGAGGGATTAGCACATCCTACTTATATTGATCTCCAACTTGATCATAGTCAACTTTCGACCCCCCTTTATCCACCATATTATCCACACATCGTAGCAATGCGACAGGAACTCGCCAGTTGGAATTTCTTCTATTTCGAGCCGCGCGAACGCATGCGTGCAATCAATGTAGTCAAGGAAGTACGCCATATCGGCTTGATGGGTGAAGAACTCCCTGCGTTTTTGAACACGCTTAAAGTCCTCGATCCGCCCCAGTTCCGCGCGGTCGAAAAAGCGTTAAAAGCCATCATACCATCAATTGAACACATTGATGTTGAGGTTAACAATGTGGGTGAGATTGAACTCAGATTAGTCGAAAACGGGATCGCCATGCCCGCGCGTGTTGTCTCAGAAGGGACGTTACGCATTCTTGGATTGTTAGCATTACAAGGGGCAAAAGAACCCGCATCCTTGATCGGCTTTGAAGAACCGGAAAACGGTATTCATCCGCGACGGATACAGTTGATCGCCAATTTGCTTGAAACGGGAACATATTCGGAAACGCAATTCATCGTAACAACTCATTCTTCGGTTTTGGCAGATTTGATATCGCTCCAATCACTGTTTTTTTGTCGAAAAACTGAACATGGGACAACCATTACCCCATATACTGGTCTACCCTTGTGGCGATTAGACGAAACTGCGAGAGCACTTGATGATGGCTCGATAACGTCCATAGGTGAACGTATGCAACGGGGCGATTTCGATGTCTGACCCGTTAGCGCCTCTTCAGATAAGTTTGTTCACTGAAGATATTGGACACGAAAAGTATGTCGGTAAGTTGATTAGACGCATTGCGGCAGAATACGAATTATCGATTACGATTCAAGCTGTCAGTGTTCGTGGGGGACACGGCAAAGTATTCACCGAACTGCGTGCCTATTTAGTTGATATTCGACGCAATGTCAAATCAATGCCCGACATCTTGGTGGTTGCCGTTGATGCCAATAAGCGCGGTGTCAACAAAACACGCAAGGAAATCAACGACATCATAGATAAATTTCAAATGCCAGATTTCGTTGTTCATGCCGTGCCAGACCCCCATATCGAACGTTGGATGCTGATTGATGGTTCAGCATTCAGCGCTGTTTTTGGTAAAGGGTGTAATGCACCAGATAATGAGTTTGGTAAAAGTCGTTACAAGAAACTTTTGATTGAAGCGATACAAGCCAGTGGAACAACTCCATTATTAGGCGGTATGGAGTTTGCCGACGACATTGTTGACCATCTGAATCTGGAAAAGATACGTTTTGCAGATAAATCCTTCGGTGATTTACTTCACGAACTGGAAGCGATGTTCCGCCGCCTTACCCCACACCCATGACGACCATCGTCCACGCCCTCCGCGCCGCCACCGCCCGCCTCACGCTCATGTCCGATAGCGCGTCATTGGACGCACAGCTCCTACTGGCGCACGTCATGGGCGTGGAGCGCGCGATCCTGCTGGCGTACCCCGAACGTGAACTGACCGACGCACAAATCACCGCATTCGAGGCGCTGATCGCCCGCGCTGCCGCCGGCGAACCCATCGCCTACATTGTGGGGCGGCGCGCGTGGTACGACATGGACTTGATCGTCACGCCCGCCGTGCTGATCCCGCGTTGGGAGACGGAACAGGTGTTGGAATTGGCGCTTGAACACCTCAACCCCCAACCCCTTCTCCATAGCGGAGAGGGAGCGTTACGCGCCGTCGATGTCGGCACGGGCAGCGGCGCACTGGCGGCGGGGCTGAAAAAACATCGTCCACAGGTCGAAGTCCACGCCGTCGATATCAGCGCGGATGCGCTCGATGTGGCGCGCGCCAACGCCGCCAAGTACGGCGTCGATGTGCAGTTCCATCAGGGCGATTTGTTGACGCCTTTTCTTTCTCCCCCCTCTCTACGAAGTGGAGAGGGGGGTAGGGGGGGTGAGGTGAATAGCGGTGAGGTTGCTTTCAATCTCATCCTCGCCAATCTCCCCTACATCGCGTCGGACGCCCTGCCAGCCCTCGCCGTCTCGAAGTACGAACCGCGCCTCGCGCTCGACGGCGGCACAGACGGCTTGGCGCTGATCCGGCGGCTGTTGACGCAGATCGCAGACGGCGATCTGATTCGTCTCGGCGGCTGCATTCTGCTCGAAATCGGCGCGGATCAGGGCGCTGCCGCTGCCGCGTTGGCGCGCACGACGTTTGCGCGGGGCAAGGTCGCGGTCGTGGTGGATTTGGCGGGGCGGGATCGCATTGTCCGAATCGAAGTTTGACCGTCTACAAAAAAGGTGCTATACTCTTTTCAAATGCCAATGGGGGACAACCCCGCGCATTCTTCTTTCGCGCCAGCGACTGCATAGCCACTTTTGCATCGCCACCCATGTTTTTCCTCTATCTTCTCATTTGATTGGTCTGAACGGATCACGAGATTCATACATGGACATCGCACAACTTGAACAACGAACGCTAGATGAGCTTCGCCAGATGGCGCGCGATCTCAGCGTGACTGGCTACAGTCGCATGAAAAAAAGCGACCTGATGCTGGCACTGATGCGCGACCATGCCGAAAAGCAAGGCTACAAGCTGCGCGGCGGCGTGTTGGAAATCGTGGACGACGGTATCGGCTTTTTGCGCGCCGAAAAGTATCTGCCGGGTCCCGAAGATATTTATGTCAGCCCAACGCAGATCAAACGCTTTAATCTGCGCACGGGCGACATGGTGATCGGGCAAGTGCGCGCGCCCAAAGATTCCGAAAAGTACTACGGACTCTTGCGCGTCGAGTCGGTCAACGGGCAAAACCCCGAAGATGCCAAGAACCGCTCGAACTTTGAAGACCTGACCCCGATTTTCCCCGATCAACGCTTTAATCTCGAAACCAACCCGCGCATCCTCTCGACCCGCTTACTGAACTTGATCGCGCCGATTGGACGCGGACAGCGCGGTTTGATCGTCAGCCCGCCGAAAGCCGGTAAGACGACCGTCCTGAAGGATATCGCCAACGCCATTAGCAAAAATTATCCCGACGTGCATCTGATGATCGCGCTGATTGGGGAGCGCCCGGAAGAAGTCACGGATATGGATCGCTCGGTCGATGCCGAAGTGATCGCGTCCACCTTCGATGATCCGGTGCAGCATCATGTCCGCGTGGCGGAGATGGCGCTCAACCGTGCCAAGCGCCTCGTCGAAATTCGCCGTCATGTCGTGCTGCTGCTCGACAGCGTGACCCGTTTAGCGCGCGCGTACAACTTGGTCGTGCCGCCAAGCGGACGCACGCTCACAGGCGGTCTTGATCCGTCCGCGATTCACCCGCCGAAGCGGCTGTTTGGCGCGGCGCGTAACCTCGAAGAAGGCGGCAGCCTGACGATCATCGCCACTTGTCTCGTGAACACGGGCAGCAAGATGGACGATGTGATTTACGAGGAATTCAAAGGCACGGGCAACATGGAACTGCATCTCAGCCGCAAGCTGCAAGAGCGGCGCATGTTCCCGGCGTTCGACGTGGAACAATCATCCACGCGGCGCGAAGAACTGCTGCTGGGGCCCGATGTGCTTCAGCGCGTCTACACGCTGCGCCGGATGTGGTCACACTTGGCGGAAGACCCGGATTCGGGCGCGGTTGGGGCGACGGAACGGTTACTCAGCGAATTCCGCCAGTACGAAACCAATGAGGCATTCCTCAACAGTTTGCCGGGTTCGGGCGGCGGCGGGAACAGCCGCTACGACCGCTAGATCGCACCAAAACGGGCATGAATTTCATGCCCGTTTTGATTATCGCCGCCGCAGCCGTAAGCACTGAAGCAGGACGAGCAGTTCCTTGACCCGCACAGCGACAAAGAACGCGAGCAGAATCAGCGATATCGGCTCGCGTTTGGGATGGCGGTACGCATACACGAACCCCCAACGATGATCACCATCGCTAAAAGCAGCACAATCCCCAAGATTTGCACGTTGGGTTGCAGCGTAACTTCGGTTCGCTTCTTCTCGACAGCGTACAACAAGCCGTCAAGCGCCCAAACCCGAAAAACTGACCCCCGATAGGGGTACAATCGTTCAAGATGAAAGCGATTGGTCTTGTGATCGCGGTCGAGAATGACTCATTCGCTCCTGAACGGCGATAAACCAATCCTCGTGAGCAGGGGCGGCGTGAAGGGGGCTTTTTGACGCAGTTTTTTGCGGCAGACCTCAATCCGGTGTCGGCTGAGGAACTCCATCGCGTGGCTATCCTTGCGCGCAGCGACCATGCCTATCATCTGCGGCGCAGTCCGATCACTTCAGCTTTTGGCTTTCGCGCATCGCGTGGATATGGATGTAGCGCAGCCAACCGCGCGGGTACAACATCCCATAGCCGTTGTGGAGTACCTGCATCGTGTCCGGCACCTTGCGCGCGGCGATCTCGCGGAAACGCACCAGCGTGGCGTGGCGCGTCGATCCAAACTGCTGTTTCATCTCCACCCACTGATTTTCGAGCGGCGGACGATAGCTGTCATAGTGATCATCGACCATCGGTTCGCCCAAAAACACGCCCACGCGATGGGTTGCCCAGCGTTCGATGCCGATGATGTGGGTGAGGATGCGTCGATTCAACTCACTGTCAGATAGCCCGTTCAAACGCACTTGGATCGCGGTTCCCTGCGGGATCAGGTTTTCGACCATCGCGCTCAACGGCTGCGAGGACGGCAGATTCATCGGAATACGACCCACTGCGTGGATAAGATTTTCGGCAAACGACATGATGGCTGAACCTCAGAGTCGGCAGACCCTAGAATTCTATCACGCGCGCTTAAGTTTTTGCTGAATGAACACATGGAAGGGATACGCCAATTTCATCACATCGACGTGCGTATCTGACAAGCTGGCATCGTTGGCGACCTCGAAATCGTGATGCAGTCGTTCGATTTCGCGCATCTGCTGCGAGGATGGCTCGTTCTGGAACAGGGTGATGATCGTGGTATGCTTGCCCGCCGCGAAGAACAGCCATGCTTGATCGCCCGCGCGCTCGATCTTGCGGTCGATCAGTTTGCGCGACTCCATCAACTGCGAAAAATCGTTCAGCACGGACGCCATGCGCGACGACTTCACATCGAAGGTGCCGAGCGTGTCGATCAAGCGCCCGCTGCGATGATGGTAGATCACCAAGCCCATGGCTTTGCCCATGTGGACGGCACGAATATGAATCGTGTCCATGCCGTTAGATACCTGGTCAGCGTCCAAACCTTTTTCGGCGGCGAGCAGTTGGCTGTCATAGCGCGCGTAAATGACCTGAAATTGTTCGCGGCTGATCTTGCCCTCGGCGAACTCGGTCAGCAAGCCCTGAATTTTCGTCTCAACTTGCGCTTTCAACCGTCGAAATTGCGTCTGTACGTCGCCTGCCATGATCCGCTACCCTATGTCGTTCGCTATTCTTTGATCATAGCACAAGCGGACGCGACGATATCACAATTTTGAAAGATTCACGAATTTTTCGGAATGTACAGCATGGGATCGTAATCAGGGCGTACCAGCGGCACGCCCCCCTACGCTGTTTGACGTTGCCGCTCGTTTCACGCTCCGCCCAACACGGACAGCGGCACGCGCACGCTGGTTCCATCTTGGATGAACGAGATATCGGGTCCGACAGTGTTACATTCACCCGTTTCGTCGCAGGTAATCTCGCCGCTCACGCCGCGATAGCCGTTCGTGGCGCGCACCGCCGCGACGAGCGCGCCGCGTGGAATGTAGAGCGCGCCGTCCGCGCCGATCACCGCCACCGAACGCGCCGCTTCGATCACGATGCGCGCGGCGTCGTAGGTGTTCCAGATTGCGCGCGACACTATGTTGGACTCGATGCCGAATGTCTCGCGGTACAGTTGATCGAACGCTAACTTGTCTTCGGTGTCTGGCGGCAGTGATTCGCCGGTCAAGTACACGCCCTCAGCGGCAGCGCCAGCCAAATCGATCATCGTCCCAGTATTCACGCCGTCCGAGCCGATGAACACCACATCCGACAGCCCAACAGCGTCCAAATTCTGTACGATCACCGACACTTCGGCGGTATAGCCGGGAAAGAAAATCGCATTCGGCGCGACGGCGGCGATCTCTAAGAGCTTGTCCGTGTAATCGTCCAAACCCGGCTCAATCTGAAATTCACCGACGATTTCGCCGCCCAATTCGATGAAGCGGTCACGCGCCACCGCCGCCAACCCAACGGCGTAGACCGAGCCATCGTCGATCAGCGCCAATCGGGTGATGTTCAGCGCGTTGTACAGGTAGCGCGCCGCGAGGTCGCCTTGCGCATTGTCGTTGAAGATCGTCCGGTTAAAGACGCGGCTGCCCATCTGCGTCAGGGTGGGATTGGTCGCTGTCGGGGAGAGCAGCGGGATTCCGGCGGCTTCGTAGATCGGCAGTGCCTCAATCGTCGCGCCAGAGAAAGCGTGACCCACCAGCGCAACAATGGTCTGATCCGCGACGATGCGTTCGGCGCTGGCAACGGCGCCTTCGCGCGTGCCACGATCATTCTCATCGACTTGACCCAGTGTGAAGCCCTCAATCGGCTCGGACTGCATGAGCGCCAACTGCATCGCTTGCGAGTACGACAAGCCGAGACTGGCACTGTCGCCCGTGAGCGGGGCGGCAATCGCAAATTTGACAGTCTCGTCGGGGGCGATACGCGCGCAGCCCCACTCGTCGGACGCGCAGATGTCGGGTTCGGACTGGGCGCGCGCGGCGAATAACGGTATGGATAGGGTGAGCAGTGGGCGATTCATCGGCGCGATCCTCATGTGGACTGGATGATGCGATGCGCCGATGATAACACGAGTCAAACTGTTGCTCCCAGTCATGTGCAATCGGCTAGACTTATGACTGACGAGGCGCAGTTGGCAACAACCGCCGAATAAGGCGCATCCAGACGATCATGAGTGCATAAAAGCCGAGCGCCAGCAGCGGCGCACTGAACGAGTCCGCCGGATGCCAGACCAGCAGATAGCCCGTCGCTACCGCTAATCCCGCGACGGCAAGCCAAAGGTGATCTTGGCGGCTTTCAGCGTTCTGCCAGACGATAAACACGGCTACGAAGATCGGGGCAACGCTGTCGATATAGACCCATGGACTGAGCAGCAGCATCGTGACGATAGTGAGCGCGTACTCGTTGTCGAAGCGCGTCCCTGCGTTCGCTAAAGGAGCAAATCGTGTTCGGGATGCGTTTGAACGGGCGCTCAGAACGAACAGCGATCCCAATACCAGCGCCGATAACCCGATACGTGTCAGCCCATAAGCGGCTGAATTCACCAGCAGCGGGGTACTCCGAACGTGATCTTGAAAGAAATTCGCAGCAAAGCCGTAAATCGAGATATTTCTCCACATCAAATCAATGTCGCCTTGACCTGCAACCAGCAGCAGCGACCGGAAAAATTCCACCAAAACATCCACGCCAGAAATGGCGATTTGCAGCCCCGCCAATGCAATCCCAACGATCAGAACGCCGCGTATCACGCGCCCGTTCCGCGTCCAAACGAAATAGAGAATAATCAAAGCCGGATAAACTTTGATCCATGCTGCTGTCGCTAAAAGCCCACCTGCTAATGCTGGACGATCTCGTTTGACTGCTAACCATGCGAATGCCACAAGCACGGTGATGAGCAGGCTTGCTTGACCGATCCGCAGCGTCTCGAAGGCGGGAACGAACGCCGCCGCCACGATCCAAAACTCAATGCGCTGTCGTGCCGGGATCATCCGCGCAAAGAGGGCGATCAGCAGCAACAGCAGCCCGACATTGAACGCAAACCAGAGGCGGGTTGCCGTTACGAGATCGAAATTCATCACAAGCGGGATCAGCAGTTGCCCCAACAGCGGTGGGTATGTCCATGAGTCGCGCAGCGTGCCAATCACAGAGGGGTAAGGCAGTTGTGCAGGCAAATAATCCCGCACCGATGTGTAATAAAGGTGAAAATCGCCACCGCCAAAGGCGCTGTGTTCCATGAGCAGATATGCTAAGCCAATGAACACGACCCAGACCAACACCGCCAAGCCTTGTTTTAGTCGCTGCACCATCCCTATTTCTGCCTTCGCTGGTTGATGCCCATTGTCCACGTTTGCGATCTGCCTCTGTTGCGCTTGACCGATATCTTTTTAATCGATAGTTTATCCGTCGGACGCGCAGGGGTAATTTCCGAGTGCGAGCAGCAGTTCGCGCTCTTAGTCGTTCTTCGGCATTGAGACGCAGCCGATAAACCGTCACTCGTCCGGTCGAGGTCAATGGTTGAATGCCAGCACCATCCAATTTGAAGTGCGCCGCCCAAATCTGCTGTCGAGGGTTGAACAGCGGCACGATTTGTCCTCCCGCCGCCCAATCGACCGAACTAAGGTCGCTACCCTGATAGCTGTTGCACCAATAGCAGCTCAAGCAGAGGTTGTGTTCGGCAGTCTCCCCGCCATGTTTCTCTGCAATAACGTGATCGATGGCAAAGTCGATAGCGCGATCCGCCTCGCTCATATGACAGTATTCACAGCATTTCTGAGCGTGTTCAATGACTGGACGG
>Ga0163154_10002599_pt1 | contig 26168 bp, 34 predicted proteins | sample OliLakLV19MP9P1_FD_148649 | JGI IMG/M metagenome (GOLD analysis project Ga0163154, IMG submission 148649) | Freshwater microbial mat bacterial communities from Lake Vanda, McMurdo Dry Valleys, Antarctica - Oligotrophic Lake LV.19.MP9.P1 | ecosystem: Environmental > Aquatic > Freshwater > Lake >... | reverse complement strand
TTCTTCCCAGTAAATAAGTGTCAAAGATGGCAGATTATTATTTAACTAAATTCAAAGTATGACTGAAATTGAAATGGCATTGGAAGTAGCTACAATAAATGCTGATGCAATGAAGGCTGTGGCTATGGCCTTGGCTGCAGGTATTGGTGTATTCGGTCCAGGAATTGGTATCGGTATGCTAGTAGCGCGAGCTCTAGAAGCTATCGGACGAAATCCAGAAGCTTCAGGAAAGATCCAGGCGACAATGTTTATCGGTATTGCTTTCGTTGAAGCGCTTGCGATTTTTGCCCTAGTGGTAGCTTTCGTAATCAAGTTCGCTTAGTTGTTTCCAAAATTACGTCATTGGCTTTGTCGTGATGCGAAAAATTTATTTCACTGTACAAAAGGTACAGCTCGGCAAATTTTTCTTTCACACCGCGCCATTAACGCAATTTTGAAAAAACGATAAAGGATTTATAATTGGCAGCTTGCGTCGTTGTTTCAAGAAAATTTTTACTCAGAGTACTATCAAGTACACTTCGTAAAAATTTTCTCTCACGCCTCACATTCCCTCCAACTATAAAATTCCAATAGAACGCTCTCATTATTAACCTTCAAAAGATCTAAATTATGGATGAAATAGTAAATGCTTTTGGTATCGATCTTAGACTGATAATTATCCAGTTAGTTAACTTCGGTATCTTGATGGCGGTTTTAGGATATTTCCTATACAAGCCAATCATGAAAATGCTGCAGGAACGCGAAGATAAAATCACTCAAGGTCTGAAAGACGCTGAGGCAGCTGCGACAGCTAAAGCTGAAGCTGGTGCCGAAAAGCAAACTATTCTCACTAAAGCACATTTGGAGGCTGAAGAGGTTGGTAAACGAGCTAAGGAAGCGGCTTCGGGAGAAGCGACTGACATTGTGTCAGCGGCTAACACCAAAGCGGCTCAAGTAGTAGCGGACGCTGAAGCCAAGCGAGAACAGATCAAAAACCTAGCTCACAAGGAAAGTGAAAAGGAAATTGCTCAAGTGGCTATTTTGGCCGCGGAAAAGTTGCTTAGAGAAAAAGCTTAGATATATCACATGAAAGATTCATACATCACCGCAATAACTGAAGAGCTACTGGCAGGACAAGATATTGATCTGGTTCTTAAGAAGGCTCATAGTCTAATTTCAAAAAAAGGCCACCTAAGACTTTGGCCGTTGGTTTTGCGTGGCGTAGTGCGTGAGCTAGAAAAGCAAGAATTAGCTAAGCAGCCAAAAGTGGTTGTGGCTAAGTCTGAATCTTTAAACAAAGAAGCGATTGCTACTTCACTAAAAAAACTTGGTCTAGCTACTGACGTCACTTACAAAGTTAAAATTGACGATACTATTATTGGCGGACATATCTTAAGTCATAAGGACCAAATGATTGACGCTAGTTTCAAACGTCAGTTGGTAGAGCTTTATCAAAAAACCACCAGATCATAATCACCAAACCTTACTAACAACTTAACCGTTAACTATTATTTATGAGTACAACTATCATTGATCGAATCAAAAAAGAAATTTCAAATCTAAACACCGAAGCGGTCCCAGAAGAGATTGGGATAGTGGTCAGTGTGGGAGACGGAATTGCTGAAATCGAAGGTTTGGGCCGAGCCCAAATGATGGAGATGGTAGTGTTTGAAGCTGGCGAAGGTCAGGCTCTAGGAGACACTCTAAAAAATAGTAAGCCGCTTTTTGGTTTGATTCTAAACCTCGAAGAAGACGTGGTTAAGGTGGTAGTACTTGGTGAAAGTAGAATGATTAAGGAGGGGATGAAGGTCAAGCGAACTGGCAAGCTTTTGTCAGTACCGGTTGGTCCTTCGATTGTGGGTCGAGTGGTAAATGCTCTAGGTGAAGCGATCGACGGCAAGGGAGAGATCAAGACCGACCGAGAAATGCCAATCGAGCGTGTCGCTTATGGAGTAATGGATCGTTCAAGTGTAAACGAGCCAATTCACACCGGCATCAAGGCTATCGACTCAATGATCCCAATCGGACGAGGACAACGAGAATTGATTATTGGTGATCGCGGAACTGGGAAAACTACTATCGCAATCGATACCATTATCAACCAAAAGTATGAACCAAAAGAAAAACGCCCAATTTGTATCTATGTCGCTATCGGTCAGAAGCGATCAAAGACTGCTAGTATTATGGCTAAGCTTGAAGAAGCTGGGGCTTTGGAATACACCACTATCGTCGCTACTTCAGCAGCGGAAGCCTCACCGCTACTTTTCCTAGCCCCGTTTACCGGAGCCGCTATCGGAGAATATTTTATGGAGCAAGGTAAAGACGTATTGGTAGTATTTGATGACCTGTCTAAACATGCTGTCGCTTACCGACAAATGTCACTCTTGCTCAGACGCCCACCTGGACGTGAAGCTTATCCTGGAGACATCTTTTATCTTCATTCTCGTCTACTAGAAAGATCAGCCAAGCTCAGTAAAGAACTGGGTGGGGGATCAATTACCGCCTTGCCGATTATTGAAACTCAAGAAGGGGACGTCTCGGCATATATTCCGACCAACGTAATTTCAATTACTGATGGCCAGATTTTCCTCGAGACTGATTTGTTCAACAAGGGAATTAGACCAGCGCTAAACGTGGGTATTTCAGTATCACGTGTAGGTTCAGCGGCTCAAACTAAAGCGATGAAGAAAGTATCAGGCAAGATTCGTCTTGAGTTAGCTCAGTTCCGTGAACTAGAAGCTTTCATGCAGTTTGCTTCAGATCTAGACGATGACACTAAGAAGCGAATTGATACTGGACGAAAGTATGTTGAGCTACTAAAGCAAAAGCAAAATGACCCAATGCCATTTTATAAACAAGTTGTATCTATCTATGCTGCTAACGCCGGTTTGTTTGACGGGGCTAGTCCAAAAGATGTGAGTGAAATGGAAGCAAAATTCCTAAGCTTCATCAACCGAGATCGATCAGATATCTTGGCGGCTATAGAAACCGGACGAGAGCTAACTGATGAATTGGTAGCTGACCTCAACAAAGCGATTGTCGACTTCAAAGAAAGTCACGCAAACTACTATGTAGCTGTTAAAACTGTTTAAGTAGAAACCAGAAATATATTTCATGGCTTTAAAACAAATTAAAAACAAAATAATTTCCACCAAAAAAACTGGCAAGGTGACCAAGGCCATGGAAGCTGTTTCGGCAGTGAAAATGCGCAAGAGTCAAGAGCGCGCTTTTTTGAGTCGGCCTTATGTCCATGCAGCGATGAGGATTTTGTCTAAGGTCGCCAAGTCTGAAGCAGTGACCAATCATCCGCTAACCCTAAAAAGAAATAGTGATAAAAAAGTATTACTAGTGGTGGTCACTAGTGATAAAGGTTTAGCTGGAAGTGTTAACAGTGCGGTTTTAAAGAAATTAGAAATTGTTAAAAATTCTGGCGCTGAACTTGATATCATTGCGGTTGGTCGCAAAGCCCTTGAGTACGCTAATCGCGAAAAAATAAACATCATTAGTCAATATACTAACGTCTCTGACGAAGTGACTTTGGCTGACGTAAAAACTATATCCGATTTAGTGGTGTCGGCTTTTGCGGATAGTCAAACTTATCAAAAAGTTGACGTTATCTATCAAAATTTCATTTCTACTTTTGAACAAGAGCCGACTATGCGTCAGATCTTGCCATTAGATCCAGCTGAGGTGCATTACATTATGCGTGGCATTAGACCAAGAACGGGAAAGTTTAGTGAAGATAAAGTCGCTCCAGACAGCATGATTGATCATACGGTTGAACCTACGGCTGAGATAGTATTTAATGCTTTAATACCACAATTGGTAGAAATTATTCTTTTCTACGCTTTCCTTGAGAGTAAGGCGTGTGAGCACTCAGCTCGGATGGTCGCGATGAAAAACGCGACTGATAAATCAAAGGAAGTGGCCAAGGCTCTAACTTTAAAATACAACAAAGCCAGACAAGCCTCCATTACGGCTGAAGTGGCTGAAATTACTGGTGGTATGGAAGCCATAAAAAAATAAACTTGCGGTACGACCCCATAGGCCTTGTCGTAAATATTTACAACAAAGAAGCTGGGGTCGTATCACAAATTTATGTGAGCGTTCAATTTATTAATCCAAGTACAAAACATTATTATGAAAACAGGAAAAATTACCCAAATTATCGGTCCCATTGTAGACGTTCACTTTGAGTCAGGGGTACCTGCCTTGCTCAATGCTTTGTCAGTGAAAAAAGCAGATGGTGCCACTATCATTCTTGAGGTAGCGCAACACGTCGGCTTAGACCGCGTGCGAGCAATTGCTATGCAGGACACTCAAGGATTGGAACGAGGGATGGAAGTATCTGATCAAGGCGAAGGGATTTCTGTTCCTGTCGGACAGAAATCTCTTGGTCGTTTGTTTAATGTGCTTGGAGATACTTTGGATGGTAAAGGTGAAATTAAAGATGCTCCGAGACGAGCCATTCACCAAGACGCTCCAGAATTTGTTGATCAGTCAACTAAGACTGAGGTATTTGAGACCGGAATTAAGTCGGTAGACCTTTTGGCTCCGTTCATCAAAGGAGGAAAGGTAGGACTCTTTGGAGGAGCGGGAGTAGGGAAGACGGTATTGATTCAAGAGCTGATCCACAACGTGGCCTCAGAGCACGGAGGGTACTCTGTGTTTGCTGGAGTCGGCGAGCGAGTACGTGAAGGAAACGACCTATACCATGAAATGAAGGACTCAGGCGTACTAGAAAAGACTGCGCTAGTTTTTGGACAAATGAACGAGGTACCAGGAGCGCGAGCTCGTGTTGGTCTCTCTGGACTAACTATGGCTGAAGCGCTTCGTGATGAAGGTGGTAAAGACGTGCTGTTCTTTATGGACAACGTGTTTCGCTTTACTCAAGCCGGACAAGAGGTGTCTTCACTCCTCGGACGGGTGTCTTCCGCTGTAGGTTACCAGCCAACTTTAGCTGAAGAGATGGGTAAGATGCAGGAGCGTATTACTTCAACTAAGAAGGGTTCGATTACTTCTATTCAAGCGGTGTACGTACCGGCCGACGATATGACTGACCCGGCACCAGCGACTACTTTCTCTCACCTCGACTCGACAGTATCTTTGTCTCGTCAGTTGGCGTCTTTGGGTATTTACCCAGCGATCGACCCACTAGAAAGTAACTCTTCAGCCCTTGACCCTATGATTGTCGGTGAAGAGCACTACCGGGTCGCTCAAGGAGTGAAACTAGTGCTACAACGATACAAAGATTTGCAAGACATCATTGCTATCTTGGGTATTGAAGAACTTTCTGAAGATGACAAGCAAACTGTATATCGAGCGCGAAAGATTCAGAAGTTCCTCTCGCAACCATTCTCAGTAGCGGAAGTTTTTACTGGCTCTCCAGGAAAGTATGTGCCATTAGCTGATACAATTCGTGGCTTTGGTGAGATTCTTGACGGGAAGCATGATGATAAGAATGAGCAGGCTTTCTACATGAAGGGAAGTATCGACGAGGTTTCGAGTTAAAATAATAGCCAATTTGCTTTGTTAGGCTTCGGAAAATATTGTTCACTGTGTCTTCTACATCTCACACTATTTTCCTCGCCCGCCGCGCATCTTAACCATTCTTTTAACTCGAAAAGTTAGTAAGATGGCTTAAGCTAAAAAATATAAAAACATGGCTGAAAAAAAATTACTACAACTAAATATCGCCAAGATCGACGGACCAGTTTTTACTGGAGAAGTGGAGTCTGTGACCGTGCCCGGGAGTGAAGGGGAGATGACTATCTTAGCCGACCATGCTCCGATTGTTAGTGCACTAAAAGCTGGTCTGATCACTGTACGAGCTTCAGGTATGGATAACTTAGAAATAGCAGTTACTGGCGGCACGATGGAGCTCAGTCACAACTCGCTGACGATCCTGCTGTAAAAACTTTAATATCAAAATGATCGAAGCCCGCTCCGGTTTAGGTGGCGGGCTTTTCGTCTTTATTATTAGTAGCTCTCAGAAGTCTTTTTGAAAATGCTCCAGAGAGCAATAGACATGACCCAACATGTCCATTCCTTGCAATGTAGCAAAAAAACGAGTCTCGATATCTCCAACAATCACGGCTGCATCTTTGTTGGAGTCCCAGGAAACACTTCCGAAGCCTCCTTTTATCCCATGAGACATCAGAAGTTGGTAATCCTGAGTTGAATCAGACCGTATTCTTCCTAGTGACTCCAGGACATGATCTAAAGTGATCTTGTCTTGAATTAGGGAGTATTTACCGGGATAACTACCGTAGATGCGAATCCGGTTGGTTTGGTTGTGGAAAATAGCATCTCCTGGATTGCCTTTAGGCTTTTTTTTGAAACTAGCCACCGTCGAGATTTTGAGGCTTGATAGTAATTGTTTAGGCATTTTCTACGTTCCCTTGTTGGAGTTGCGGATAAGGAGCTTATAATGCCAATGTACCTTTGAAACCGAACACTCTAAACTAAGGAATCATGAATCATTTAGAATATTGAGAAGGGCGGATATTGGGCGGTGGGCGAAGTAAATAAAGGATTATGTTGTGCTGTGTATTTTCTTGTTACTTTCTACCAAGCTATTTCTTTTTGACCAGTTTTCTTCAAGTATTTATTAGTTTTACTAAAATGCTCACAACCTAAAAATCCATTATAAGCAGAGAAAGGGGACGGATGAGTAGCTGTCAGTATTAAATGTTTGGCGTTGTCTATTAAGTCAGCTTTTTGTTTGGCGAAGTTACCCCAAAGCAAGAAAACCACTTGAGCTTTTTCGTCTGAAATTTTCTTTATCACGGCGTCGGTAAAAATTTCCCAGCCTAGCCCTTTGTGCGAAGCCGGTTTGCCATCAAGTACTGTCATGGTGGAGTTAAGTAGTAGAACTCCTTGTTTGGCCCAAGCTACTAGTGAGCCTGAAGTTTTGCCGGTGACTCCGACGTCAGTCGCTAGTTCTTTGTAGATATTTCTAAGAGAAGGTGGAGTCCGCACACCCTCTGGCACTGAGAAAGAGAGTCCATGCGCCTGACCAGGGCCATGATAAGGGTCTTGACCTAAGATCACTACTTTTAGGTTATCAAAGGTAGTTAGATTGAAGGCTGAGAATAATTCGTCTTTCGGTGGAAAAACTTTCTCATTGCCATAAGCCAAGCCTATTTTAGTTAAGAGATCAATAAAGTAAGGTTTTGAAAATTCTTCGTCTAATTGTCTTTTCCAACTGTCTTCAATTTTTATGTTCATAAATGAAACTATTTTTGACACCGGGGGCAATAATGAGTCCCTCGTCCAGCGACTTTTATTTTCTTGATAATGGTCTTGCACCTAGGGCAAGGAGTATTTTGTTTACCAAAAACTTTTAGGAAGTCCTTGTAGTTGCCGTTCTGTCCACCGGTGTCTTTAAAGTTTTGGAAGGTCGTGCCACCTGAAGCGATGGACTTGAGCATGATCTCGCCGCCAGCTTTACTGACCGCTTTAGCTTCTTTGAAGGTAAGGTCTTTAGCTTTTTTCTCTGGGTGTATTTTAGCAGCAAACAAGGCCTCATCTACGTAGATATTTCCGAGCCCGGCAATAAAGGTTTGGTCGAGTAGGACAGCTTTGATGGCACGACCCTTTTTACTTAGCCCTGCGTGAAATTTTTTGTAATCAAAATCGGTCGCCGTCGGTTCTGGACCGTAACCACTTTTGGCAATATTTTTTCCTGCCAAGTTTGTCAGGGCTAAGTAGCCAAACTTTCTCATATCATTGAAAAATAAAGCTGAGCCATTAGTGAGCTCAAAAAATACCCTAGTGTGCTTGTTGGGTAAGGCTTCACTATCTTCTTTAGTCATAGAGTGACCGCCGCCACTAATCACTTTAGATTTATTTTGGTAGAAAAATTGACCAGTCATTTTTAGGTGAGACAGCAAAAAAAGATCAGGCTCGTTTTTGAATTCAAAGATCATCAACTTGCCAATTCTGTCGATATGAGAAAAAGTTTTTCCGGTGAGGTCTCTCTCAAACTTTGAGTTGTTTCTAGTAGTTTTATCATTCAAAACCTCCACCTTTTTAATGGTCTCGTTCTTGATTTTACTTAGTAGTTGGAGTCGTACAGTTTCGACTTCTGGGAGTTCTGGCATAAGTACATTGTATGTTTATGCTGCAATAATGTAAATAATCTAGACTATGGCGCAAAAAGTCATTTTACTATAGTCTGGTGCGTATGAAACACCCCTTTACCAGAATGTTTGATAAAGCGCTAAACGCCAGTACCGATTTTGATAATCGCGTTTTTAAGACAGCTGAAAAACTAATCGGTAAAGGCTACCCCGAAGCTGAGATTTTAGAAATTTTAGAAAAACTCGCTAAGTCCTTAATCGAAGATAAGGATGCCCTAATAGTGCGCGAAGCCATCACGTCATTGACTGAAGTGGAATAAACAAATGGCCTCGCAAGCGAGGCCATTGTAGTCTAGGGCAGGCGCGCCCGATAGTTTATGCAACCAGCAGATCACAGTCGAGAGCGGTAAGTCTGTCTTCGACTACAAATCTAGCGAGGTTCTCTCTGAATTCTGCATCCTTGTCATTGAAGACAAGGAAGACATCACCTTTTACTAAGTAGTAAGAGTTTGGCTCACCAAACTCTTCTCGCAATAGAAGGTAAAGCTTATCGAATCCAGTTCTTTTACCGGACCCCGTTTCTCCGTTAACTATGGGAAACCAGCAGACAACAACACGGCACATAACTCTACCTCCCTAAAAAAACAAAAAGACCTAATATCTTTTAAAGATAACAAATAAACCGGCAGTTCCGTAAATATAGTTGTGTAAAACTATCTAGTTAGTCTAAAGGCAACCCAGATGCCAAAAATGGCTCCTAGAGCGTTAAAAATAATAGAGGCAAAGGAGAAGTAGTTTGCGCCCCAAAGCAGGGGAATGTAACCACCTAAAATACCGCCCACACTCATAAACAACCAGATGATTTTTCTTGATTCCATATATTCAAATATTGTATTACCTTAAAATTTAAAACTTTTAGTACAGGTCAGGATGCAGGAAGGGGATCAGGGCAAAAATCATCGCTTGGTAATAAAACTCAGTTCGGTCTATGGCTCCGGCGGTCAAAATTTTGACGGAGCCCCCTTTTTGCTTTGAGTTAATTTTACCAAACACTTTATCGCTCGCTGTGCCTAACTCAGCCCCGTCCTTAATAAGCACAGCAAGCTCCTCAGGTAGTAAAAAAGAACCAGTCCGACCAAAACCAGTTTTTCCACTCTTATTTTGAATACACATCCAAGCAAAGGCCCACATATCGCCTTCAACCTCTTCAAGCCCACCTTCAAGTCCAACAAAAAAGTCTGCCTCGGGAAATTCAGCTTTGCTGGCAAGAGTACGATTAGTAGCTCCTGTCTTAGTTTCACTGTCACCGAAAGGTTGATCAGGAACTAATGAGCGAGAATCGAAGGGAGTAAAAATAAATTCTTCTTCGGGAAAAGCTGTTGCAAAAGCTTTTTTGGTCACCGCGAGTTTGACTGGATTGGTTGAACCGACAATGACAGTTTTCATACTATTAGTATAGCAAATACAAACATATTGAAAGCGCTCAGGACTTTGTCCTGAGCGCGGCGTTTTCTTCTGCTTCACCTACAGGAGCAAGGTTTGGCAATAGGGACCATTATCGCCGATTTTCCCTCGCCCAACTTCCTTGAGCTCCATCAAGCGGCCTTCGGCACCAATGGCGAAGAACTTTACATCACCTGGTCCCAACAGGAGACGAACGCCACCTGTAATCGGGACAAGAGATATGCCGAACACGTTGTCCTCGGTAATCCAGCCCACGTGCCACTCTTTGTTGTAGGATCCTCGAGGTTTTAAAACCACGAAGTTTTTCCATCCGCCCAAAATGGGAATGTGGAAAATAGGAGTGAATCCCAACCAACGCTTTTTTTCCTCAGGAATACCGTAACAAAGCAGCTTCATTGATCGCGGTATTTTCTCGCTACTCTCCCGAGTCAACTTCCGATTATTCCAGAAGCGGGTTGACTGAGGGGTCTCAAACGGAGCCCCAGAAATCAGACGCATGAGAGGGGACAGAAGAGCCGTAAAGAAACGGCTCCAGAAGCCAATAGGCTTGATGCGTATCGAAGTACTCATCGGGACGTCTCCATTGTTGAGTGAAGGAACAGGAACCGTTTTAAAACTAACTTCTATTATAGCATGCAATATGGTTAGTGTAAATGGTAATATTATTTAAAATATAAAAGGCCCTTTGAAATTATCGCAGGGCCCCGTTCTTCGGCTATTTGATTCATTTAGTTGAGTCCGCACATGGCAGCGGTTCTGGAGTCTGCCATTCTAGCTTCCTAAGCGAAAAGTTAGAGATTACTGGATCAAAGTCACGGTATCCAACCAAAACCAATCTCCACCCCAAACAAATGCGAACTTCTTTGTCTCCAATATCTGAAAAATTATTCCGGCAACATTGGAGAAAGAACTCATGAATTTCCTTGGTGGTAATCCACAAGTCCACTAACTCGATCTGGTGTTCTCTACGATCTGTCGGCCCTAGGTTAGCGACAATATTTTCTAAGGCCATAGCTCTTTTTTCGTAACTTCGGTACAGAACATAAATGAGCTGTAGATCTAAGGGTAAAGCCTCGAAGACGTAATCCCTATACTGAATTGTCTCTCGGGGTCTTAATTCCCAAAACTTCCGGTTTGAAAGAGCTAGCATCTCTAGTTTAAGGTTTCTGGGTAGGTCGTTCATTTTGCTCCCCTCAAGTTAGTTTGGCTGAATAGTATCGCTAAGGTCCTTCCATTTCATAGAGTATAGAATCAACTACATTGTGTAAAGTAGCGAATAGCAAAGGGCCCGTTGATATAATCGCAGGGCCCTACTCGGGGTTCCGTTTAGTTGAGTGTGTACTTGGGGCGTACATCTACATCCATTGTGTCCTCAGGCTGTAGTCTGTCGTCAAGTGACATGAGTATGTCTTCGTCCTTGGCGGCCTCTTCCTCATTCCAAACAATTTTCCAGCCTGTGCGAATGTAAAAAGCCTTTCCGGTGCCAGCATTTGGATAGATTCTCTTTAGAGTAATTTGGAAAGAGTCTCTGACAAAGGCCGCCTCATCGGCTATATCCATCAGTCGGTTTTTAGCTGCATCAAATTCTTCGCCTGAAAGGTGCTGAATCGAATCGGCCAATTCGTAAATTTTTTGTTCGTAGTTCTTTACCAGAACAAACAAATTACGCAAACTTTTTGGCAGTGCTCCTAGAAAATGATCTCCGGGAAGCATTGTGTCTAAAGGTCGCTGTCTTTGAATGTCTTCCTGGGTAATTCTTTCCATCATGGCTATGATATCTTCAATCCAATTTTTCATTACATTCCCCTCATGTTGGGTTATAGATGAAACGGAAATAATTAAAGGTGCTTCTATTTCACAGAGTAGCTAATCAAAACGGGTCTGTAAAGGTCACGATCTAAGAAAGTAGGGACTTAGAGGTAAAGTCTAAGGTAAACGTGACACTTAATATCAAGACGTCAACCGTTGACGCACAGTGTCGTCGGCGTATACTTGAAGTCATACCTAGAACCTTTGAGCTACGCTGTTTTGTTATAAACACGTCGCGAGCTTAGGAGTGGAGGTAAAGTTTTTTAGAATACAAAATATTAAAAATAATTAATCTTAAAGTTAAGTTATGACAAAAATTATAAATGTACGAGTACTTCTCTCTGCAGGAGTAATCGTAGCGATGGCCGCAGCAGCGATCGGAGCAACATACGCAGCGTGGACAGCTTCAGATGATATTGCTGGTAACACACTAAGTACAGCGAATGTATCTCTTACTGCTGTTGGTTTAGCTGGTTCAGGAGGAGTGGCAAATCCATTGCCATTCGGAGAAACTAACGTTCTTCCTGGGGACGTAAGTTCACCTGTGGAGCGAGCTGTAGTGACTAACGATGGTAGTGTTGCTTTGGATTTGAAAATGTATGTTGACAATGTAACTGGCCCAGCTTGTGAGGCTACGAAGATAGCTTGGCAATCACGTTCAATCGTGTCTGGCGGTCCTAACGTTAACTTACTTGGTTACACAACCGACCCAGTAATCGTAGGTAGTTATGGTGGTCCATCAGGTGATACAAACTTCACTCGATTGGCTGATATTACTGGTGTAGGTCAGGCCGTTCTGGTTGCTAGTGCTGCAGATTTTGAAGCTGGTGAAAAGATTGCCATGAGACAACTAGCCGGCTTTGCTAATGATGCTGTTCAAGCACAGCACTCTGGTGGTTGTTCTTGGACACTTTACTTCATCGGAGAAGCTAACTAGCCCTTTCTCTAAAGCCCTCTTTGAGGGCTTTAGGATAAGGCCTGGATTAATCCAAGTCTTTAAATTGGTCGCGCAATGAAAAAGTTATTTTACATTCTCACTACCATCATCCTCGGTCTGTTTATTTTGGCAGCTGGACTCCTCTTAATTTCGAGTTTTTCGATACCTGGAGTACCATTTGACACTAGGTCAGTTTTGACTGGTTCGATGGAGCCAGCAATACCGACAGGCAGTATTGTCTTCATTGTCCCGAAAGATACTTATGGTGAAGGTGATATCATCACCTATAGCCGAAAGGCGAGCCAGATGGAGATTCCGATTACTCACCGTATTATGGGAGCGGAAATGGTTGATGGGCAGTTTATCTACGTGACTCAAGGCGACGCCAATGAGTACGCTGATACTGCCGCTGTCTATGAAGACGAAGTCTTAGGCAAGGTAGTGGGACATGTGCCGTTTCTAGGTAAACTTCTAGACGTGGCCCGTACCCCATTTGGTTTTGCGGCCCTGATCGTGATCCCAGCCCTACTTGTCATCTTTGACGAGAGTCGGAAGATCATTAGGATAGTAAGAGGTAAGGAAAATAACGAAGTAAAAGTTGAAGAGAGTAATACAGACTCAAAACAGAACTCTTAATTTTATGAATACCTTTGCAAATAAAAAAATAAATCAACAGAACCTTGTTTCTGGAAATATTTTTTCTTTGCGCACTAGATTATTTTTTATACTGTCGGCACTATTTTTTACTAGTGCTTTTTTTATTACTTCAACCCAGGCTGCATGGAATGCTAGTGCGCTGATTACGGGCAATATGTTGACTACTGGTTACTGGGAAAGTGTTATCCTGGCTCCAACTGAAGGGGAGACTGTGAGTGGGTCCCTTGACTTAATTGCGTTGTATGTTGATGAAAATGGCGACGGAAATGATGGTGTGCAGTGGGCGGTAAGAGCTGGTACTTGTGCAGCTGGTACAAATACCAGATTTGGAAACGTGGATGGTTTTAATACTTCCTTCACTTGGAATGGGCGAGACTTTACTTCAACTATCGACACTACTAGTGTAGCTGACGGTGCTTACTGCTTTGTTTTCAATCCGTCCGAAGATGCTTTAAATATCGATCAGCGTTTGACTCGCAACTTCACTATTTCTAATGCTCCAGGTCCGATTGCTTGTGACTCAAATTCTTCCTTTGATGACTTCACTCTTGGTTCTGTAAATGGACAGGGTGGTTGGTCGGCCACTGGACCATTTGATCAAGAGATCGTCGCCAATACTGTTGGCTACCCAAGCTTTGGTTGTCAGGCATTGCGTCTTTCAAATGCTGTTACTAGCGGTTCGTTTAGTAATCAAACTTTCTCAGATTCAATCACAAACGAAGCTGGAGAGACCGACGCTCTAAACGGAGGCTTATCTGGTGGTACTAGACAGAGTCATTTTAGCGCGGAGTTTGATATTGCAGCTGCTACTACTACTCATCAGCCTGGTTTAGCTATCACTGTGTCGCCTGATCGAGGTGACGGTGCTCGCATGAGCTTCCTTCGCTTTACCGACACCCCAACTGGTATCGACGTGATCTTCTTTGATGTCCAATCTGTAACTGATCCAGCCGTATTCGCGTCGACCACGATCGCTACAGGACTATCTAGAACAATGCCTCATACCGTTCGTTTTGAAATGGAATTTGTTGATGGTCCGTCAAACGACGTCGTTGAAATTTATATTAATAATGTATTGGTACACACTGGTACTACATGGGAAAATTATTATCGCTTTGCTTCAGAATCAAATCCTGGTTTAGCCCAAAATAATAGCCGCACAGTTGACTCATTATTGTTCCGACTAAGTGGCCCAGCTGCTCCAGCCACTCTAGGCGCTGGATTCCTGATTGATAATCACACTCTAGTATCTTCTGGTGCAGTAGTTCCACCAGCTCCACCAGTACCGTTTGTCCCTGGTCCCGGAGACGTAGTAATTAATGAAATTATGTGGATGGGCTCTGCTAGCTCAACAGCTGATGAGTGGCTTGAACTTAGAAATATGACTTCAGAGTCAATTGTCTTGAATAGTTGGACAATCCAAAACGCAGGCATTGGTTCACCTGGAGCGATCACTCTTTCTGGGACTATTGGGCCTAATGGCTTCTTCTTAATCAGTCGACAAACAGCAGCTGTGTCTGCTATGGCTAATAGTATTACTATTGATCAGATTGCTACCTTAAGTTTTGCAAATGGTGGTGAAGTAATGACCCTAAGAAATAGTAGTAGTACCACAATTGATCAAACACCGCTAGTGGGTTGGCCAGCAGGGGTCAACGCTACTGAAAAGCAATCAATGGAAAGAAATAATGTTCCGGGAGATGGTACTCAAGCATCTAGTTGGCACACCTGTATTGATGTCCCTGGTTGCCACAGTAATACTTTCTGGGATATCAATCTCGGCTTAAATTATGGTACTCCACGAGCGGCAAACTTGTCCGAGAATGATCCAACGGCCGAAGACTTTAATGAGGGACTATTTGGTTTCGCTGCTACTACCGGCGGTGGTGGTATCTCAGTACCGACTTTAGAAGGAGATGAAACTCTCCTCGATAGTAACGCTACACCAACAGATGATGTTAGTGACGAAGAAAGCGATCCGACTACAACAGAAGACGTAGTTGCTGAAACTCCTGTTGAGGGAGAGGCTGGCGCTGACAATACAGCTGATGCTCCTGGTGTCGAAAAAGTAGAGAATACTGGCGGAGAAAATATTTCTGACTCAACCAATGAAGAAGATCTAGAAGAAATTATTGATGGTGAAGCTGCTTTAGAAGGTGCAGAAGAAGAGGTTGTGTCTGAGGAGGAAGCTGGAGCTAATGAAGTAGTTGAGGTTGTAGAAGAAGTGGAAGAGGTAGAAGAAATGGAACTTGAACCAGTGGTTGAAGTGTCAGCTAGCGAACCAAGCGAATAAAAAATATTATTTATGAATACCTACCTTACACAAAAAAATAATATTACTTGGGCAACAAAGTTCTTGGCACTAGGTCTCATTTTCACTTTGTTTACGCCACTTATGGCGCAAGCTTTCGTGACTACAACTGACTTTCCCCTAAGTGTGACAAATATGATTCCCAACGCTTCGACTTCAGGCACTATTACTTTGGAAAACCAAATTGACGACACTCAAGACGCACAGATAGAAGTCACTTCATCTCTAGCTGGTGACTTGTCAAACAATATGACGGTCACTATTACTGGTGGTACTCCGTACACCGACTCGCTGACGAATTTTTATAATGCTGGGCCAGTATTGCTAGGTTCTGTAGCTGGCAATAACACTATTGCCTTGACTCTTACCATTACTCTAAATGACGACGCTCCACAAAGTCTGATGGGGCAGGCGACCAACTTTAATTTTTGTATTGGATTTGCTGGCAGTGAAGTATCTTGCGGCACGGCTTTTGCTACTGTAACCAACAATAATAACCGAAGCGGCAGTCGTAGTAGTGCTACTAGATTGCAGTCAAGGACACTAGCGCCAGTCCCCCCTGGAGACGTTCTAGGAGCCACAGACAGTGTTGAACAGTGTACTGAGTACCTACAGGGTTACGTTCGACCTGGCGCCGTTAATAACGCAGCTGAGGTTACTAGATTACAAGAATTCTTACGTGACTTAGGTGGCTTCCCCGCTCTGACCGTAACTGGATTTTATGACGAAGCCTCTATTGCGGCAGTTCGTTCATTCCAGTCATCTTACCGAAGTACTATTTTGGCACCTTGGGGTATAAGTGAGCCAACCGGATATGTCTATTTCACTACTAGAAAAGTAATCAATGAAGTTCGTTGTAGTTTTACTGAACTCTTTCCTTTGACTGAGGCGCAATTAATAGAGATCGCTCGAGTGCGTTTGGCAGGTAATGCTTGGACTCCAGAAAGTGCTGGAGGTATAGTCTCAGCTTCACTTGGTGGGGCTACAACTGAAACTTCAAGAGGAGAGGTGGCTGGGATCAGTACTTCCAGCGAAGTTGCTGTTGAAAGTAGTACTGAAATAAATAATGAACCATCAGACTCAGACTCAAATGACGACAAGCCTTCTTTCTTCGCTCGGATTTGGAATTGGATTACTGGTTGGTTTTAATACCTTGAACAAAATGGTTTAGCTTGATTCGTCTAAACAAAAATAAATCCTGAGCCTTGGCTCAGGATTTATTTTGTAGGGAGAACTTTAATTATTTTTTGTTCGCACGCAATTGGTATAGATAAAGAGCAATGAGGAATGTGAAGGTGATAGCCGAAAGAAGAGGGAAGGTAACAAAGCCAAATTGATCAATTACTTTTACAGCACAGTCAGCGTTGCTGCCGTCAGCTAAACAAGGCATTAGACCTTCAGCAATTTTTTCTGGTGGTAGCATTTGGTAGATATATTGGTAAATAGCGACAACTAAACCAAAAAGAGACAGACCAATACCATAGATAGGGAAAAATACCGCGTCTTTTAACTTCCACGCCGTGATTGCTAGTATGGCTTGAGGATAGATTGCGATACGCTGCAACCAACAAAGTGAGCATGGAATAAAACCAAAGTACTCAGAGTATAAAAGCGACAGAGCGATGGAGCCTGTGGTAGTAAGTATAGTCAGCGGCCAGAAAAGCTTTTTGATCAAACTACTAAATTTTGCACCTCTAAAGGCAAAGAGATCAATATATAAAGCGATGGTGACAACGGCAAGTAAAAGACCTCCGGTAGCTAGGACAAAATTTAGTTGCGGTAAAATATAATACATATACTCTATTTTACTATCTTTAAGGTACTCATTACAAGGGACTTCCATTTGAGTTGATGGCTTATGTGACGGTGGGCATATTTGTCACGATATGAGTAAGTGTTTTATCAAAAGCCTCTAAGAGGAGCAGAAAAACTTTATTAAAGTGATTAGCACAAAGAGATGACTTCTTTAATTGATGGTCTCTGCGTAGTATACTAATAAGAATTATTATGGCTTTCGAACACTTTTTTACTAGAAAAAAAATTGAATCTGAGACCGAACCACTGCTGCCTTCTGATGTGCGTTATGCTCTAAAATATAAAGAAGCAAAAATGGGGCTCGCAGAACTGACAGATTTAAACGAAAATGGTTTTCAGCGTGAGGCACTTTATCTCTTATTGAAAGGATTGGCCAGTCACCCAGAAGATCAGCTTAAGCTAGTACAGCAAGTAGTCGAAGTGCTCATTGAAGCGCCGACAGAAGATCTAAAGAGTCTGCAAAACTTCATAAGAAGAACCTTAAAAGAGTCAGCTACCAATAACTACCGGTACTCTGGATTTATATCCTTGGCATTGGTCACATGGGTCCAGTCTTCGACGAGGTTGCCTTTAGCCGGTATACCTCCATTGTCTTTGAGCATCTTAGCGGTATGCATTAAATTCCAGGCCATAAAAGTAGTGTTACGGTTTGTGAAATCGTTGTCGTATCCCATGGGCGCACTAAGTTTTTCACCTTTCCACTCTGTGTCTCCGTAGCTCGCACCCGGACCGGCTTCGCCAATCCAACCACAATCTGCTTGAGGCGGAATAGTGTAACCAATATGTTGCAAGGCGTATAGTAGATCCATAGCACAATGTTTGATACCGTCTTCGTTTCCGGTAATAACACAGCCGCCGGTCTTGCCATAGTACAGATACTGGTCCTTCTCATTTCGGTCACCACTATAGGCGTACATGCGCTCGATTACTAGAGTAGCGACACTAGACTTTACTCCGAGCCAGATAGGAGTCCCAATAACAAAAATATCGGCTTCTAGTATTTGCTTTTGAATCGTCGGCCAATCATCTTTTTGTCCAGCTTCTTTTCCGTCCTTAATCATCCCAAAAGCAATGTCATTATCCAGGGCATATATATGTGTGACGTCGACCCCTTCTTTTTCCATAATCCCTGAGGCACGGTTCATTAAGAGCTGAGTGTGTGATCCGGACTTATCTTTTTTTATTGAGCAATTTATAAAGACAGCCTTTAATCCATTAAAGTCTTTTTTGATGTTTTCCATATATATTGAGTATAGCAAATATTAAAAATATCTTATCAAATATGGCATACTAAAGACACTGTTATTATTTCTATTTAAGTAACTACTATGAAATCAAAATTAATGTTGGTAGCAATATTTACAATTTTACTTGCTTCAACACCGGCTTTGGCCCATCAACCCAAGATAATAGCTGGTGAAAAAATTGAAGTGATTGATCCGGCTGTATCTAAAGCTTATTACGGAACACTGTCCGGAACTTCGCACATCTATACAATAAATGCCTCAGAACCCTTTGATCTATATGTCGGCATACTTATGCCTTACTTTGCCGATTCTAAAAGAGATATCACTGCAGAAATCCGCTCAGGCGATGAAGTTCTTAAAACTCTTGGTGGCAAAGACACAGATTGGGAAACTATGTTTGAATTCTTCGGTCAGAGCAGGTACTGGGATGGAGGTGAATATAAGAAGCGCGTTGAGGCAGGGAAGTACACCATCACTGTTTTTAGTCCAGACAATGATAATAAGTACTCCTTAGCTGTGGGTGAGATTGAAGCTTTTACCATCAGTGAAACTATAAATTCTCTTCAAGTTATTCCTGAACTCAAGCGAGATTTCTTCGACGAATCACCAATAAGTTTTATAAAATCACCTTTTGGCTGGGGTTATATCTTAGTGATGTACATTCTGTCTTTTGTGTTTGGATTTTTTTATCGTTTTATTTTAAAAGCTTTTAACAAGGGATCAGTTCGATATGAAAGCAATAATATCGGTAGATATGATCGATCGATTCGCCTAGTCTTATGGCTAGGACTACTTATTTGGGCTGTCACTACTACTTGGAGTCCATGGTTACTATTCTTCTCAGGCTATGTTCTGTTTACAGTGATATTTAGCTGGTGCGGATTCTATGCTGTTATTGGAAAAAATACTAGCTCCAACTAATCATACTAATTGTATTTTTCATTATTTTGGCCAAATAACTTAATATGTTATAATGAAGATTGGAAATAATGGTTAATTAAATAATTTAAATTAATCTATGATTGATAAAACACCAGGACAAAAGCTAGATGAGCTTATAGAACAAGCAAACTCTAGGTACACTGAATTGAGCGACTCTTCTAAGGCAAAGTATAACGATTTAATGGATAAGTTAAAAAAGGAATACAACGACGCACAACTTCAGATCGAAGATGAGAAGGTGGAAGCGGCTAAAAAATCAGACGAACTCAGAGAAAAAATGGTGACTAAGTGGAATGAACTATTGAATGGAATGAAGGTCGAATAACATAATAAAATAAAGTGCCAAACAAGGCACTTTATTTTGTATACAGCAGGCCTCGTAATATTTTCACAACTAAAAAACACAAAAAACAACCCAGGCAACAAAGTAGCAAGTTGGAAAATACAATGATGAGTTACGGCAGAAAATAAAGGGAAAATATATCGATAATAAATTGAGCTAACAAACTTGGGTCGGTTGAATTTGTTTATATGAGATGAAAGTAGGAGTGTTGTACGCTACAATAAGGTATTAAGTTTAATTACAAGTTCTTTTTATGTACATTATTTTTGACATCGGTGGTACCAATACTAGAGTAGCTGCAAGTAGAGATTTGATGGCTTTTGAAAAACCAATAAAGTTCAAAACACCACTTTCATACAAAGAGGGAATTGAAGCAGTACACAATGCTGTCCGCGAAGTATCTCTCGGAGAAAAAGTTAAAGGTATTGCTGGTGGTATCAGAGGTCCGCTAAATAAAGACAAGACTGGAATTTTAAGTGAGGTCATTTTGTCTGATTGGGTAGGTCACAATGTAACTGCTGACATCGCCGAACCATTTGGTGCATCAGCTTATCTAGAAAATGATACTGCTATAGTTGGTCTAGGTGAAGTCCACTACGGAGCCGGGCGGGGACATCAGATTGTGGCATATCATACTGTGAGTACCGGAGTTGGTGGGGCCAGGTTTGTAGACGGAAATCTAGATATGGCTCGAGTTGGCTTTGAACCAGGGCATCAGATTCTTGATTTTGACCGGAGTTTTCTTGGTAGTGAAACACTGCCAACATTAGAAAATCTAGTGTCAGGAGCGTCTCTCGAACGAGCTAGAGGAGTGAAACCATATGAAATACCTCAAGATGACGACATATGGACTGAACTGGCCATGCGCCTGGCTGCTGGTCTTAGAAATACGATTGTGTACTGGTCTCCAGACGTGATTGTTTTAGGTGGATCAATGATAGTAGGGGATCCGCGTATCAGGCTAAGTGATATTCGCTACTATACAGAAGGTATTATCTCTGGTTTTGTACCGTGTCCGGTTATTGTCGATGCCGAACTAGGTGATGATGGGGGACTATATGGCGCCATGGCTCTCTTGAAGAAGGCTGATTTGTAGACTTGGTCGTGATTTAAATCCCGACAAGTCCGGGGTTTTTTAAGTGGTATAAACATTACAAGCTTTTATCCAGAGTTCTTTTTAGTCTCAAAATGGTATTATAAAATCATGTATAAAATAACTTTTTTGAGCACCTTACTTGTTGTTGGTTTTTTGAGTTGTCAGATCTCTTTGGTAGAGGCCGCTACGACTTCGGGTGCGTCGAGTACTAGTGATATTTCTTTATCAGTGCATGATCGGGCGGCTGTAGAAAGCCGGGTTCGTGAATATTTTAGTGACATTCCCGTAATGATTGAGATTGCGCGTTGTGAATCAACTTTCAGACAGTTTACAGACAGCGGTTCTGTGCTCAAGACGGCTGCTGGCATGGTCGGCGTATTTCAATTGTATGGAGAAGTCCATGAGACGGCGGCCACAGCTCTTGGCTTCGATATAGACACTCTCGAAGGTAATATTGGCTACGCTAAACATCTCTACCAAAACTCGGGTACGACACCATGGCGATCTTGTGTACCAGCTACTACCCAGATTGATAGCCAGACAAAATTGAGAATAGAATTAATGAAACAGCTAATATCCTTGTTACAGCAGTTATTAGCACTTCAGTTGGCCGGGAGATAGGATATTAGTATTAGACAAAGTATGTGTGATATTTCCCTCAGGCTATCTTATTGATTTCAGGGCATTTGTGCTCCAAGTAAAAGTACAGCCATTACTGTAATGCCCAAAAGACGACGAAACCAATTGGCTCCATCAAATATTTCTAACCAAGCCCAAGTGAACAGGGCGCCAAACGCTACTAACTCTAGGGTAGGTTGTATTGAAACTAACCAAGGCATTAGCGAAAGTACCTTAGCTGCGCCCCATACAATAATTGGGAGGTTTGGCATTTGTCCGGACACCATTTTTCCGGATTTATCTTCAAACAACCATTTCCATATAAACATGGTCACAGTATAGCAAAACCGCGTCCATTTTACTTATGAGGATTCATTTATTCACTGAGCGGAAGAGGCTTTAGAGTTTTGGGACCGGAAAGTAAAATATAAGAAAACCCCACGCTGTAACGAGGAAACTCCTCATTACAGCGTGGGGGGGTACTGTCAGTCAGCCCTAGAAGATATCGAGCGGGCGGGAAACTATTTTAGCCACAAGGCCACTTTCGACAGCTTCTTCAGCAGACATCCATTTATTAAATTCCTGGTCTCCACGGTGGATGAGCCCTTGAACAAACCGACGCTTTTCTTCATCGGTTGTCTCACCGGTCCATGCTGGCACTGTCAGTCGAGTTGTGTAAAGGCCCAGTACCTTTTTTTTCAGTCGACCTTACCTCCTTGAGAAGTTGTTCGAGATTCTCGGATGTGGTTTGACCGATAGGAACGGAGATTTTACTCCGGGTCCCAGAATGAATCAAGAAGCGTGAGGAAGGTGTGCTGATGCGTTCGTTGCAATGCAGCATGACGAATGTCGCGGCCGAACCACATGACCCAAGGGCAATTCCACGCACAGGCGCAGTCATGATTGTTGAAATCAGGTCGCAAAGCAGAAGAGCTTGGTAAGCATCCCCACCAACACTATCGATGATGAGATTGATACGATCAGGCGAAAGAGCTTGTAATGCAATCAGTTGCTTCCGGACATCGTCAACCAACTGTTCTGTGATTTCACCAGACAGTACAACTGTCCTTCGAGACATGAACGTCTTGAAAATAGGGTTTTTTTCAGACTCATCTTGTGTGGACATGGATCACACTCCTTAGGTAGAAGAACGGTTTTGTACGAGTTTCATATTGAACAATACAATATATTTCGTATTTTGTATATAGCAAGGATCCTGGATTCAATATTGAAGTGCAACACCAGGTTCGAACCTCATGTAATACTGATTATTTTATGCACTGATAACAACCCTCTAAATAGCGGTATTATCACTTGGCTCACGGTTTAGGAGGATGTTCCAACTTAACTAGTTGAAAAAACGCTTTTTTAGAAACTGAGCAAAGCGGTTCATTTCTTCGCGATATTTTTTTAAGTTAAGCTCAAGCTCTTCCTCTGAGATTCTAGACAACTGTTCTTTTATCATTTTACTAGAACCGGTAGGGACATCTTCAGGTTGAAGTCGGCCTAGTTTCCAGATTCGTTTAGTTATAGCAAGATTGATGTCATTATATTCCTTTGTCTCATTGAACTCCGACAGTAAATTCGATAGCCTTATTAAAGCTGCTTCATTAGCCTCAGTTTGAATATCAGTCATTTCTTGCAGCTCATTCATATCTTCCTCAGACATTATTTCTCCGCCTTGCCCGCCTCTCTGATACTTCTTTCTCAATAGGTAAAATCTAGAACCAATTACATTATGTTCCTCAGCCAGTGTTGAACCGACGTTAATCCAAGGGTAAGGCAGGGCTCTGCCGAGGTGTCCTTCGCACGATCCTGTTGTCCCAATCCCGTTTGCCTTCAGCGCAATAACAGATTCTTTAATACCCTGATCAAGGTGTTCTCCTAGGCCGTCAACAATCCTTTCAATTTTTTGAGCAAGATGAGCCCACTCCTCTTCTTTATTTCGTTCAGGTTTATTACCGAAAATTTCCATATATATACAGTATACCAATAGCACATAAAGGTGACAATATAAGCCAAAATAGTTTGTTCTGATAATTCCTTGAAGCCTATAAAATCAAAGCCACACGTGCGCGCGGTCTAAGATTTTACGTGCTTCACTCTGTAGGGGATGTTCGTAACTGGGGGTGGGGAAGTAAGGTTAATATAAAAAGAAACAACCCGCCGAAACGGTGTCTGAGTGGGTATTTTTTCTCTCGATGTCTCAATAGATACCTTGTGGGTCCCTATTCATGTCAAAAAGTAGTCAATATAGTTAGACATTGCAAAGCGATATTTAAGTATTATTGAAGTAGAAACAGGATGGTGATGTTTCTGACGTTCAGTTTTAAAGAGTTTTCAGATCTCTGATAATTGTTGACGAAAGTGAAATATGTGATAATATCTCTAAGTATTCCTAAAAAGCGGAATATTTAAAGCAAAAATGCAATATTTAGAGTTAAAAAATCAATTGAAGGACTTTTCTGTCTTTTCCATCAAGGATATTGAAAAAGTAGATTTATCGTTCCATAAGCAAAGACTAAGTGAGTGGCAAAAGAAGGGTTACGTAAAAAAGATTCGTCAAGGTTTTTATATATTTTCAGACCTTGAGCTAGATGAAAAAAGTTTGTTTACTATAGCTAATCGAATTTATGAACCGTCTTATGTATCTCTAGAAATGGCTCTGTCCATTTATGGAATTATTCCCGAAGCAGTCTACGGGGTTACTTCGGTGACATCACAAAAAACAAAGAATATTAAGACCCCGATTGGGGATTTTAGTTATAGACATATCCAACCAGACATTATGTTCGGATATGAACTTCGTGAGCACAATGGACATGGTTATAAGATGGCAGAATTAGAAAAGGCCATTCTTGATTATTTGCATTTACATTCGAAGATTAGTAATAATGAAGCCTTTAACGGTATGCGCTTTAATGTTATTGAAATAAAGGAAAAGATAAACATTGAAAAGTTTCATAAGTATTTGGAAGCTTTTAATAGCCGATCTTTGGCTCGTCGAGCAAAGAAGTTCCTATCATATATAAACAATCATGCTTAGTCTTAAAAACATAGAGCAGTATTATCCAGACAATCAGAAGCCCTTTAAGAGAAACATCTTGAGGGAGTACTTACAGTACAAAATTCTCGAGATTATCTTTAACTCAAGGTATGCACAGGATTTGATTTTTCTTGGTGGTACGGCACTTCGAATCGTATATAACAACAGCCGATTCTCTGAAGATCTAGATTTTGATAATTTTAACCTGACGCCCGAACAATTTTCCGATCTGGCCAATGAAGTAAAGCAGGGTCTCGAACTCCAAGGCTATGAAGTAGAGATTAAAAACGTATTTAAAGGTGCCTATCGTTCATACATCAGAATGCCTAAGGTTCTGTTTGATAACGACATGGCGGAAATGCAGGAAGAAAAGATACTGATTCAGATTGATACCGTCCCGCAAGCCTTTGACTACAAGAAGGATACCAAGATACTAAACAAGTTTGATGTTTTTACTCAAATATTTACTACTCCTGTCGATATACTTCTCTCGCAAAAAATATATGCGGCACTCAATCGCAAGCGAGCAAAAGGTCGAGATTTTTTTGATATTGTCTTCCTTATTCCTCAAACTAAGCCTAATTATGCTTATCTTGAAGCAAAGCTTGGGGTGAAGAATGCACAAGAGTTAAAGAAGATTCTTCTCGAGCAAACCGCCGACCTTAATTTTAAAGACCTGGCTCAAGATATTGAACCATTTCTTATCAATTCGGCAGATAGTAAAAAGGTAAAACTATTCAGGGAATATATAACCTCAATCGAATTTTAATTAAACTAAATTAACGCATAGTGCAAGGGAACAGAGGCTAGATTCAATATTGAAGTGCAACACCAGGTTTGAACGTCGCACCACACTCATTATTTAAGACATTAATATAAATGGGTACAAGGGACAATAAAAGTTAGAAATGAGTGTTGTGATTTATCGTGCCGGTAGGAATTTCTCTTGTTACATAAGCAGTATACCTTTTGGATATATTCTCCCTTTGGTCGAATCTACCTCAAAAGCTTTTCGAATCCTAACGAACGTGACATTTAGTCACGTTCTCTGCCGGATCACAAAAAATCCCCAAGAGGGGATTTTTAATGCTCCGCTGGGTAGAGGATGTTCGAACCTGTGTCAAGGCCAAATAATTAGTGCAAACGTATAAGCAATAAGATATGTATTCTGTAAGATTATACTTCTATAGTTTCAATACAGTACAGTTTTCACAATTTGCTTCAGAGATTTGCTGAGTCATAATTACTTCACTTACTCCTATTGTTCAATCGTATGAGTATCCAAGAAATTTATTTCAACAACTTGTAGTTCTGAACAAATCTGGAACCATAAAGCCCTAAATTCTAGTTCAAAGTTAAAACTCTTAACGTAAGTCAAATTCATATAAAACTTCATGGGTTGGAGGTAACTTAAACTCCCCCTCAAACATAGCCACGGCTTTCCCTAAACAGTCTGTTTTAGCATTTTGATGTTCCACATTAAGTCTAATTTCCAGATTAGCTTTTTTTTGATTGCCATCGAACTCACTTGTACCTACAACATAATAGTCGCCGTTACGTTCGTACATTATTGAGCGTTCATACACGCAGTTTTCTTCACGCATTGTATCTTTAGCTTCGACATGAACATTACACAAATATCCACACCACGATCTCCAGTAGTTTTCCTTTCCTTTAACAATTTTAAATAATACATGCTTCATAAACATAAAAAAGGAGGGAGTTGTGACAACCCCCTCCCTGAGCAGTCTTCGTCTCAGTGTTTGTGGGGCTCAATTTTATAGCCAGACCAGCAGATTGCGCCCTCGGTAATGGGCCAC
>Ga0163154_10002590_pt1 | contig 26212 bp, 13 predicted proteins | sample OliLakLV19MP9P1_FD_148649 | JGI IMG/M metagenome (GOLD analysis project Ga0163154, IMG submission 148649) | Freshwater microbial mat bacterial communities from Lake Vanda, McMurdo Dry Valleys, Antarctica - Oligotrophic Lake LV.19.MP9.P1 | ecosystem: Environmental > Aquatic > Freshwater > Lake >... | reverse complement strand
TGTTCAGGGACTCCAAAGGACACCTGGGTTTGGAGGACTGTCAAAGTAGGCAAGAAAAGGCATTGGATTTTCATTTCAACATCTCCCTGACCACCTTGAACATTGCGAAGGCGACACACTGGCTTTCTATCCCCAAGGAGGAAAGGGGTGTCTTTTCCATGACAGACATTAAAACACAATATATCAATGAACTTGTGCTCGATAAATTAATTTCCATTTATGGGAAAGACCCGTCCGTGGAAAAAAATAACCCCAAAATCCGTGAACTATATGCTTTAGGCAGAATTGCCGCTTAAATCTTTAACGAACCATTGATAAAAGCCAGACCAGCATTGCTTTCCTAAGGAAATAGCTGTGTGTTGTGTTTGTTTATAACAGACTTGTTGCGACGGGAATCATCGCGGGGTAGGAATGGCTCTTTTTTGTCCACTCATCACCTTTTTTTCGTCACAGAACAGGGCTATGCTCCTCAAAAAACGCTTTGATTGGTCAAAAAATAGCTCATTCCTCCCACCACGCTGACCCGTGGCAACAAGTCTAATATTATCTCGGTTGCAAGACACTCGAAGTCCTAAAAAGCAAAAGTTCGAATACAGCGGAAAGGGTAGTCTTGAATGATCAATACCTGACAAAGAAAACAATTCCTGTCGAAATTTGCAAAAGAAATGTTAAAAGAGAACTTTTGGCACACTAAAAGGACTGGTTCTGTGTTCTATATGGGCTGTGAAGGCAGTAATTTTTTGCCAACTTCAATGAACTTTTTCAGGGCTAAATGCTTTTTTAAGATATCGGCTTTATAGCCAACAACTCATGGGATTATAATTTGTTAGTAGCAGGTCGTATCACTTTTTTGTGATGCGACTTTTTTATTTATATTCCTTGTTGGTTTGCGTAAAATGTCGTTTATTTGCCTCCGTAGGAGATAAACTTACTAAGAGAATTTTTTTGGTTCCCACCGTTCTCACAACGATAAGCAATTTTGCAACCCCCGGCACGTGTTCTACCCAGCGCATTGCCTTGCAAAAACCTGCTTATTGCCCCTTCGTTCAAAACTTCTTTCTGTTTTCAACAGAGAGGAGAGTCTTTTTTTATGTACCAATATTACACTTAGTGGTGCTGTTCATTGCAGCACACACTTAAATAACGACGAAACTCCCTCCCATTTTTTTTGATTTGTACTAACAAATTATACATCCACTATGCGTACAACTTTACAATCATTATCCAGCTTCAAATGGAGGGAACACAGCGCATTCAGGCGCTCCACCCTGCTTGTTACCGCTTTGATTTGCTTATCGCTCCCTACACTGAGCGCACAGATCAACGTTTTTTTCAACCCCGTACAGCCTATCTGCTTCGGCCTTCCCAACGGCAGCATTACGGCGGTACCGGTTGGAGGTACCGGCCCTTACACCTACTTGTGGAGTAACGGGCAAACGACACCGACGATTTCAGGACTAACCGCAGGCACGTATTCCGTTACCGTAACGGGCATGATCGGCACAGGCAATGGCAGTGTCACCCTGACGCAACCGCCTCTGCTGACGGTAGATCTCCAGGCGACAGCCTGCAACATTCCGTTCACCGTTACGGCGATCGGCGGCGGGGGCGTTCCTCCGTATAGTTATAACTGGAGTACCGGTGCCAATGGCCCGGTCATTTCGGTTCCCCCCGGAACCTACTGCGTCACGGTTACGGACCAAAACAACTGCGGCGCTGTGGACTGTATAACGATCAATCTCACGCCATTAACCGTTAACGTAACGGCAACCGGGGTTACCTGCCCCAATGGCAGCAATGGATCGGTACAGGCCAATCCGGCAGGCGGCACGCCACCTTATACTTATCTTTGGAGCAATGGTGCCACCACGCAAACGCAGACCAATTTGCCTCCGGGTTCCTACACCGTCACGCTGACCGATCAGAATGGCTGTACGGCAGTTGCGACGGGCGTAGTTGCGAATAAACCGCCAATCAACCTCAATGTCAATGCAACCCACCCGACTTGTACCGGGTTCACCAACGGCAGCATCGGCGTGACGGCAAGCGGCGGCACGCCCCCGTTCACTTACCTGTGGAGTACCGGACAGCCCGGGCCATTTATTTCAAATTTAGGCCCCGGCACGTATACCGTGACCGTCAATGATGCCTTAGGATGTCCCAAAACTCAATCGGTTACCTTAGTGACCCAGTCGAATTTAATGGTCGGAGCATTGGGTACCCCGGAAACATGCCCCGGCTTTAACAACGGTTTCGCTACAGCCAATCCATCCGGTGGCGTACAACCTTATACTTATCTGTGGAATACAGGCGGCACAACCCAGGTGTTGACCAACCGGCCTCCGGGCACCTACACGGTTACCGTCACGGATGCAGTGGGTTGCACTGGTACAGCACCCGCAGTTGTAGCGGCTGCTCAACCCTTCCAGACCAACATCACAGGCACCAATATGACTACCTGCGGCGTCAGCAATGGCACGGCTACTGCGAATATCGTCACCGGAACAGGGCCTTTTACCTATTTGTGGAGCAACGGAGGCGTTACCTCAACCATCACCGGGCTGGCACCAGGCACTTACAGCGTTACCGTCACAAGCGGCAATGGTTGCCTTGCTTCCGGTTCGGTTACGCTCACTGCGCCGCCAAACGTTTTTGTAAATATCATGGCGCCTAACCTCGTTTGCCAGGGCGCTACGAATGGTTTCGCCATGGCGGTCGTCACCGGCGGCACGGGGCCATTCAATTTCCTTTGGAACACTTCGTCAACGTCTCAAACGCTGCAGAACATCGGCCCGGGCACCTATTCCGTGACCGTCACCGACGCGAATGGCTGTACGGCTACTGCCACGCGCACCATTCAGGCAGCGCCTGCGATCAGTGTCATTGTGAGCGGCACGACAGTAGTTTGTGGCGAAGGCAATACCGGTTCTGCAACAGCCACAGTGGTTGGGGGCACAGCGTCTTTCACTTACCTGTGGAGCAACGGCGCAACCACCCAATCTATTTCCGGACTGGTAGAAGGCACGTATTCCGTGACCGTCACCGACGCAAACCAGTGTACGGCCACCGGATCCATCAACATCAATGTAATTGATGACTTAGACGCCACAGTGAACGTGCAAAATGTACTTTGCTTTGGTGGAAGTACCGGCAGCGCAACTTCGACCAGTTCAGGCGGCACCCCTCCCTACACTTTCCTGTGGAGCACGGGGGCAACTACGGCAACCATCAGTAACCGGCCAGCCGGCAGTTATACGGTAACCCTGACCGATGCCAACGGCTGCAGTGTTTCTCAAACGATTATCATTGCCCAACCTACGGATCTTACAGTAACCATCAATGCCAGTGCGCTGGTTTGTGTGGGCGCAAGCACCGGCACCGCTACGGCAATTCCGGCAGGAGGTACGCCTGCTTATACGTATTTGTGGAACACCGGCGCCAGCACGGCCACCATCAGCAACCTGACCGCAGGCGGCTACTCTGTGACGGTGACGGACGCCAATGGTTGTACAGAAACGGCCACAGTGACCATCAACACGGCACCGCAGTTGCAGGTGACCATCGAATCTACCGAGGTCGTTTGCGGCACTGAAGACGAAGGCATTGCAACCGTTCTGGTAACGGGGGGCACGCAGCCGTATACTTTTCTATGGAGTACGGGTGCCAACAGCGAGTCTATTGAGGATTTAGGCACCGGAACTTATTCGGTAACTGTAACGGACGCCAATGGCTGTACCGCTACGGCAGAAACAGAAATTCTGGTTGTTTCCGACTTTTCAATCTCAGTGATTCCGCGCAATGTACTTTGCTTTGGAGGCAACTCCGGCAGCATTTTAGTAACGCCTGCCGGTGGAACAGCGCCTTACACGTACCTGTGGAGCAATGGCCAAACCGTTCAGGAAATCCTTAACCTAACGGTTGGAACCTATACGGTGACGGTAACAGAAGACAACGGATGTACGCTGACCGAAACCATTACCATCACGCAACCGCCCGTGCTCAACCTCACTGTTCTTGGAAACAACGCTGATTGTTTCGGGGATGAGAGCGGCAGCGCGACTGCAACCGCAACCGGAGGAACACCACCTTATACTTATAACTGGAGCGATAGCCAAACCGGCCCGATTGCCCAGGGGCTTGAAGCCGGCACCTATACGGTAACCGTGACCGATGCCAATTTCTGTACCGCTCAACAAACAGTGGTGATTAGCCAGCCCGCACAATTGAGCGTTACGGTCAACACCCCGTTAATCAACTGCGGCGGCACCAATTCCGGGTCGCCCACGGCGATCGTCACAGGCGGCACAGGACCTTATACGTATCTCTGGAATACCGGTGCAACGACTTTGGCATTAACCAATATTCCGGCGGGCACTTACAGCCTGACGGTGACCGACGGCAATGGTTGTACGGCGATCGTCCAAACCATTACCGTGAATGAAATTCCGGAATTAGACCTCAGCTTTACGGTCAACGATATCATTTGTTCCAACCAAAATATTGGCGCCATTACGGCCACGGTAAATGGTGGTACTGCGCCGTTTATTTACCTCTGGAGCAACGGCGGTACGACTGCGACGATCAGTAACCTGGCGGTGGGCACTTATTCGCTTACTGTAACCGATGCGAATGGCTGCGTTGCTACCGGCAGCGATGGCGTGGAGCAAACCCCGCAATTGCAGGTCATTCCAACGGCGGTTAACGTGACTTGCTTCGGGCTTAACAACGGCGCCATTACTTTAGTCGTCAACGGTGCTGTTCCAACGGTGACTTACCTGTGGAATGACGGCGCAACGACACAAAACCGGACCAATTTAGCGCCCGGAACCTATTCGGTGACCGTAACCAGCGGAAGCGGTTGCACCGGCACGGCCAGCGCAACCATCACCCAACCGCTGGCTATAACCATTCAAACTACGGCTACCCCTGCCGATTGTTTTGGTGAAGAAAGCGGTGCGGCTACGGCATCTGCCAGCGGTGGCACAGCACCTTATACTTATGCATGGAGTAGCGGCGATGCCGGAGCTTCCGTTTCCGGACTTCCCGCAGGCAGCTATACGGTCACGGCAACCGATGCCAACGGCTGTACCGCTACGGCCAACGTTACGGTGACCCAACCGACTGCCGTTCAGGTTTCGACGATGCAAGTCGCCGGCACCTGCGAAGGCAGCACAACCGGTTCAGCGTCTGCTTCGGCAAGCGGTGGCACAGGGCCTTACACGTATGCCTGGAGCAACGGCGCTACCGGCACCAACCTCAGCAACCTCGCAGGAGGATCTTATACGGTAACAGCGACAGACGCCAACGGATGTACCGCCACTTCGACGGTGAACATTACCTCGTTCAACAGACCGGTTTGTTCCATTGAAATCTTACAGGAAGTTACCGATCCAGCCCTCAACGATGGGCAATTGCGCTGCGTGGTGTCGGGTGGTACCGGTCCTTTTACCTTTCTTTGGAGCAACGGTGCCACAACGGCAACCGTGACGAACTTTGGGATTGGCACGCATTCCGTGACGGTGACCGATGCCAATGGTTGTACGACCACTTGTTCGGTCATGCTGAAAGGCCCTGCGCGCATAGGCGACTTTGTCTGGTTGGATATTGACCGCGACGGCATCCAGGATCCGGGTGAAATTGGCATTCCAAACGTAATGGTTATCCTTTCCGGCAACACCAACGATCCTTATGCCGATACCACGTTCACTAATGCCAACGGGATCTACGGCTTTAATGTACCGCCTCCAGGCACTTACAAGGTGACCTTTATCCCACCGGCTGGAACAACGTATATGCTTTCTCCGCAGAATCAGGGCAGCAATGACGCCTTGGACAGCGACGCTGATCCGGTGATGTTTATGTCGCAATTCGTGTTTGTTACTTATGGCGATGTGAACCTGACGCTTGACGCCGGCTTTTTTCCAAAATGTCAGAACATTACCAATGCAGGCACCATTGCCGCTAACCAATACCTTTGTGGCCCCGGCGGCGATCCGGCCCCAATTGTACCGGTTATCCCGCCATCGGGCGGCATGGGCGCACTGGAATACTTATGGATGACCAGCACGATTGGCGGGCCGTTCAATGACCAGCTATGGCAACCAATTCCGGGTTCAAACAGCGCTTCTTACGATCCGGGGCCACTCCAGCAAACCACTTATTTTATCCGCTGTACGCGTCGCGAGTGCTGTAACACTTATTTGGAGACGAATATTGTTACGATCACCGTTGATGATGTAGCCGTAGCGGCCATTGGAGGTCCACAAATCTTATGCGTAAACCAGTTGGCCACGTTCACGTCTACAGAATCTGGTCCGACTGCCGTTGTTAGCTGGACATTCAGTGCCGGTGCATCCATTCAGTCTGCTATCGGCCCGTCTGTTCAGGTGTATTGGGTTTCTCACGGTAACTTCCTGGTTACCCTGACGGTTACAGAAAACGGCTGTACTTCCACGACCACGAAAAACGTGACGGTTACCAATTCACCTACCATTTGCGGCAATGGTCTGGCGTTGGAGGCTAAGGTAATGGATGTTGGCGGACAGGCTTTAGTAGGGCTGGAATGGGAGATAGAAGAAGCTGTGGCGCAAGGGCTTACCTTTGTTGTAGAGCACTCCGGCGACGGGGAAACTTTCCGCAGCATCGGTCAGGTAAGCCAGGTAGCCCGGATTACTTCAGGCATGGCGTTCTACGAATTCATGCACCACGAGCCCAAAAACGGCCTCAACTGGTACCGGTTGTTTATTACGGACCAGGCTGGCAACAGCCGTCATTCACAGGTCGCAGAAGCGGTGATCATCGTTGATTCCAAGCTGGTTTACCTCTACCCTAACCCGGTGAGTACCGAACTGACCGTGGAATTATTTGAGACTTTTAACGAACCTGTTCAAATCGAAATTATTTCGTCCAACGGGGTGGTACTTCATAAAACAAGTGCCGGACCACAGGACAACCGTGTTGTTATCAACTTTGCCGATTACCCCGCCGGCACCTACTTCCTTCGCATGCGCTATGGAAAAGCGGATGTTAAGGTAATCAAGGTGTTAAAACTCTGATTTTCGGCAAAAGTCCTTTTTTCAAAAGGCTGTCTTCCGTTCCCCGGAAGGCGGCCTTTTTTATTATTGATGATTGACAAATGATGATGGGTGATGTGCTTCACGGGCGACCGCGAGGGTCGCGCCCTATTAATTAGTGTCTGTCTTTATAGTCCGATAGCTGCGTTATGCGAAGGCCCAAAATTGGTCATTTACACGAGTAAACTCCCATTTTTGAGCCTTCACATGCCTTGCTCTCGAACTCTAAAGAGCAGACACCGGACTAAATGGACAGATACTAATTAAAAACTGATGCCATTCGTTGATTTGCATAAAAAGTTTGTACTTTCGCAGCGCTTTTTGAACTACCTGGCAACATGTGTGGTTTAATGAGGCCAATCGTTTCAGGAATTGAGATGCTGAACATGCGTTTAGCGAGATAAAGAAAGCGGGTGTGGCGAAATTGGTAGACGTACCAGACTTAGGATCTGGCGCCGCGAGGCATGGGGGTTCGAGTCCCTCCACCCGCACACTTAACAACCTTACCATTTTTTTGAAAAATCGTACCGTCATTGCAACACACAGCGCGGAAATACATCACAAGCTGCAATTTCAAGGTGGGCAATGATCCTGCATCATAAAAACAAAAAGAACATGCCAAAATTTTTAAGAGAGGATGTTGACGCCATTCACGCGCTCCTTACGGTCACGTTGGAAAAGTCTGATTATGCAGATAAATTCAACACAGAATTGGCGACCTACAAAAAACAGGCACAACTCAAAGGTTTCAGAAAAGGGAAAACCCCCGATTCTGTCATTCGCAAAATGTATGGCAAGGGTCTTTTGGCCAATATTGTGAACACCGAATTAGAAAAAGCGCTCTTTGGATACCTTGAAGAGCAAAATATAGATTTCCTCGGTCAACCCTTGTCAGCAGAAGACCACGAAGATATTTCGTTTGATCCGGCCAACTTAGGCACCTTTAATTTTAAGTTTGACATCGGGCTGGTTCCGCAATTTGAATTGCAGGGAATCAGCGGCACGGATAGGTATGATTACTACGTCATTGAGGTAGAGGAAAACCTGATTGACGAAGACCTGAACTATGCAGCCCGTCAGAAAGGCGAGTTGAAAGATACAGATACGGTAGGAGAAGACCACACCATCACCTTGTTGCTGGAAGAAATGGAAGCTAATGCGCTGAAGCCCGAAGGCATAAGCTATGAAGCCAAAGTCTTCACCGGAGCGCTCAGTGAAAGCGCGATGGCCGAGCTGAAAGGTAAAAAAACAAGCGACGTATTGGTGCTGAATCCTTTTGAATTAGAAAAAGAGACCTCGGAAGCCAATACCCGCAAATTCCTTTTAGGATTGGATCCAGACGACGACCGCGAAGTTGGAACGGCTTTTCAGGCAACCATTCAACAGATCCAGCACATGGAACCGGCAGCGCTCGACCAGGCCATTTTCGATGCCATGTTTGGCGAAGGGGTGGTGGAAGGCGAAGCGGGGGCGCGGGAATTCATCCGCAATTCATTTGCTTCTGCTTATGCGGTTCGCTCGAATTTCATGTTGCTGTTAGACGTTCAGGAACGCCTCCCCAAATTGCACCAGTTTGAATTGCCCGAAAAATTCTTGAAGCGGTGGCTGCGCGTTGCCAATGAAAATATGAGCGAAAAACGCCTTGAAGAAGGCTTTGCCAATTTCGTAGATGGCCTGCGCTGGTCATTGATCCGCGATAAAATTGCCCAAACCCTTCAGGTTGCCGTTTCAGAAGACGAAGTCAAAATGGCCATTCGCGAACGCGTTAGCCGCATGTACCGGCAATATGGCTTGCCGGACGATTTGGTTGAAAAATTAGCAGACCGGATGCTGGAGAGCGAAGACCGCAAGCAAGTGGACGAAACGCGCCAGGAATTGTTCAGTATGAAACTGTCTGCGGCTCTGAGCGCCACGCTCAATCTCAACAAAATCAACGTTTCATTGGTGGATTTCACCGGAAGGGAAAACGAAAAAGTTGCCGCCCTGAAGTCGGCCGCTGCGAGTCAATTGATGAACGAATCTGACGAAGAAGAATAAAGCACGTCCCTCCATTCAACTTGCATGCCCTTGATTTGTTATAGTGCAGCATGCGGGTTCTGTGAGGGACTTCTATTCTGCAGGTTCTGCATAGTGCCGGTATTCAAATTGATAAAACCCGCTACGTTCCTAAATCAAAGTGCGGTTTAAGAAAACAGTTTATCCATTCAAAAAGGAAAAAGAACCATGTTCCAAAAAGATGAGTTTTTGAAATACGCTACCCATCACCTGGGAATGAGCAGCATGCATCTCGAGCATTATGCAGAAAAAACGGCGGTTTCTGTGCCAAACATCCACGGGTTTACGCCGAATGTAATTGAGGAGCGCCCGATGAATATTGTTGGTATTGACGTCTTTTCGCGATTGATGATGGATCGCATCATCTTTCTCGGCGTGCCGATCAACGACTATGTTGCCAATGTGGTGCAGGCGCAGTTGCTGTTCCTCGAATCCACCGACCCGAAACGGGATGTGCAAATGTTCATCAACAGCCCCGGCGGCGGCGTTATCGCAGGTTTGGGCATTTATGATACCATGCAATACATCACCCCCGACGTAGCGACGATCTGCACGGGTCTGGCCGCTTCTATGGGTGCCGTATTGCTCACTGCGGGCACTGCCGGAAAACGCACCTGCCTTACGCACAGTCGCGTCATGATTCACCAGCCGCTGGGCGGCATGCAGGGCCAGGTCACCGATATGGAAATTTACTACCTGCTTATCAAAGACGAGCAGAAAAAATTGTACGACATCATCAGCAAGCATTCCGGTCAGCCTTACGAAAAAGTGGAAAAAGACTGCGAGCGCGACAACTGGATGACAGCCACGGAAGCCAAAGAATATGGTTTGCTGGACGAAGTGCTCGAGCGTAAGAAAGAAGTGAAGTAAAAATTGGCAAGGAGCAAGGGGCAAAAGGCAAAATAGGAGAAGCCCCCAAGTTGATCGGGAAATTACATAACCGTAGAATTTGTAGGGTAAACGAACTCAAATTGCCTTTTGCACCTTGCCTTTCGCCTCTTTATAGGCTCTTAGATTGCCCCGTATCAAAAAACCGCCTATCTTGTATTTATAAAACAACCATAATGCGTCGTACGAAGCAAAATTACCATTGTTCTTTTTGTGGAAAAGACAAATCGGAAGCCCTGATTCTCATCGCTGGCATTGAGGGTCATATCTGCGAAGTTTGCGTAGAACAGGCTGGCGAAATTGTCCAGCAAGAACTGTATGGTATCCAAAAAGCTGCAGGGGAAGCCGAAAAAGCAAAACTCAATGCCCCGGCTTCCATCAAACCCAGTGAAATCAAAGCCTATTTGGATGAATACGTCATCGGGCAAAATGAAGCGAAAAAATTTCTCTCTGTTGCTGTTTACAACCATTATAAAAGGTTGGATCAGCCCAAAGGCGGCGATGTGGAGATTGAAAAATCCAATATCCTGCTGGTTGGCCAAACCGGAACCGGAAAAACCCTGCTGGCCAAAACCATCGCCCGCTTTTTGAACGTGCCGTTTGCCATTGTAGACGCCACCGTATTCACCGAAGCCGGCTATGTAGGCGAAGATGTGGAAAGCATCCTCAGCCGCCTGCTTCAGATTTGCGATTACGACATCGCAGCAGCCGAACGCGGCATCGTTTACATTGACGAAATTGACAAAATTGCCCGAAAATCAGACAACCCTTCCATCACCCGTGATGTTTCGGGCGAAGGGGTGCAGCAAGCGTTACTGAAAATGCTGGAAGGCACCGATGTGAACGTACCCCCACAGGGAGGCCGCAAGCATCCGGAGCAAAAAATGGTGAAAGTCAACACGGAAAATATCCTCTTCATCTGCGGCGGTGCATTCGACGGTTTGGACAAACTGATCGCCCAGCGCGTCAATACCCAGGTGATCGGCTACCGCGCCAACGAAACCGAACGCATCGAAAAAGACAACCTGTTGCAATACGTCACCCACCAGGATGTCCGGCATTTTGGCCTGATCCCTGAATTGGTAGGCCGTCTGCCGGTGCTGACGTTTTTGGACCCGCTCGATGTGCCCACATTGCGCCGCATCCTTACGGAACCTAAAAATGCCCTGGCACTTCAGTACAAAAAACTGTTTGAACTGGAAGGCATCCAACTGAAATTTTCAGAAGACGCCATTGAATATATTGCACAAAAAGCGCTCGAATTCAAACTCGGTGCCCGGGGCCTGCGCTCCATCTGCGAGGCCATTATGACCGATGCAATGTTTGAATTCCCGTCGCGCGATGATATTGAGACGTTTGAAATTACAGCGGAATATGCGGAGGAGAAGTTGTCGCGGTCGAAGATGCCGCAACGGTTGAAGGCGGCGTAGTGTCTGAAAATTAAAGAAAATAAACTCGGTAACCCAGCTAACAAAAAGCAGATCTGCATGCATGCATTGATCTGCTTTTTGTATTTAGGAGAGATTGGTATCCGCAAAAAGGGGAGAAGGTTTGTCGTATCTTCCGGGATTTTATAGTATCCGGAAATTCGCTCCGTCGGGAAAACATCAAAAAACGCTGCTTCCCCAAAAAAACACTATCTTTGCAGTGCCTTAACAGGCAGAATGTGTGTTTTTATCATCCTTCCTTTACAAAGTTGCGTCGGTAAAAATTTCCATTCACAGCAGGCAGGCGGCTTTTGAGCCGGATTGCCTCCAGAGGTTTTGCCAAATTGCGACTTGCCTTTTGCAAATTCGCCCCTTGACTCAACCTCCGACGATGTACTTTTTTTCACTTTATTCATCCAAATGTCATTTACATCATTAGGTCTCATTGAGCCTCTCCTGAAAGCGCTTCACACTGAAGGCTATACCACGCCTACGCCTATCCAGACGAAAGGCATCCCCTTAGTTTTATCGGGGCGCGACCTGTTGGCCTGCGCACAAACCGGCACGGGGAAAACCGCAGCATTTTCGCTGCCCATCCTGCAATTGCTGCACGAAAGCAAAGAACCGGTGCAACCCGGCCAGATTCGTGCGCTGATTCTGACGCCCACCCGGGAATTAGCCATCCAAATTGACGAAAGCATGAAAGCTTACGGACGCAACCTGCCCCTGCGCAGTTTAGTCATTTTTGGCGGCGTTCCCGATCGGCCACAAATTGAATCGCTGCGTCGCAGAACGGATATCTTAGTGGCAACGCCGGGTCGTCTTTTGGATCTGATGCAACAAGGCCACGTCAATCTTAACCACATCAAATTTTTCGTCCTCGACGAAGCGGACCGGATGCTCGATATGGGCTTCATCCACGATGTGCGCCGGGTGATTGCAAAATTGCCAACCCGCAGGCATACGCTGTTCTTTTCAGCGACCATGCCGCCGGAAATTGTCAAATTATCTGATTCGATTCTGACGAATCCCGCACAGATTGAAATCTCGCCGGTCTCTTCTACCGCTGAAAAAGTGGAACAATCCATTTTTTATGTGGATAAGAACGATAAGAAGCACCTTTTGGCGCACCTGCTAAAAAATCCAGAGATCACCTCTGCACTCGTTTTCACGCGAACCAAACACGGTGCTGACCGCGTGGTACGCGACCTGAGCAAAATGGGCACCCGCGCCGAAGCCATTCACGGCAACAAGTCGCAAAACGCCCGCCAGAACGCACTGAACAACTTTAAATCCGGCAGAATTCGTGTATTGGTTGCCACCGACATCGCTGCGCGCGGCATAGACGTAGACAACCTTTCGCACGTCATCAACTTTGAGTTGCCGAATATTCCGGAAACATACGTACACCGCATTGGCCGTACGGGCCGGGCAGGCGCCAGCGGCATCGCGTTGTCTTTCTGTGATCAGGAGGAAAAAGCTTTTCTAAAAGACATTCAGAAGCTGATTCGCCAGAATGTACCGGTGGTGAACGAACACCCCTATCCGCTGTCAGGTCTAGGCGTTGCCGCATTCGACCAGCCAGAGCCATCAAGACAGCCGCAAAGAAGGGAAACCTCCACAGCTGCTTATGGCGGAGGAAGCCGCAGGAAGAGCAACAACTGGAGAGGCAACAGATAAAATAACAAAGCGCCGGGTTTGATGAAGAGGCAAAATTTGAGGGATAAGGCATACTTTAACCTTTATCCTTTCAACTTTAACCTTAACATCCCCAAACCCGGCGCTATTTTTTACCGCCGTTGCCAGGCCGTCACCATCAGGTCGTCAATGTACAGGGTCTGTCTGTCCGGGTTGAATATATAAACCTTCAGAGAGGCGCCATCCGGTAACGATTTCGGTATTTTCATAAAAAAGCCTGCCTCGCCCCATTGTTCTACTTCGCCCATAGTCCAAATACTGTGTCCCGGGTTGCCGATATGGACACAAGGTTTGATGGAAGCCCATCTCCAGACCTTGCCATCTTGCTGAATAATTTCCACCATCAGATTGGCACCTTTATCGCGGTGCCCGATCCGGCTCTTTTCCGGCGCAAAGGCCAGCAGCGAAACGCCCACATAATGCACCTCTGTTGAAAGTGGCAAGTTTTCCGCAAGGGTGGTAAACTCTGCGCCGACGCCTAAGATGCTGGTGCGCCCTAGGGTATCTACTGCAAGGGTATCCCACTTTTCTGTTGAAAAAGAGACGGAGGTCAGTATCGTGTCAGTAAGACGCAAATCCGAAGAATCGGGCTGAATCTGCCGGCTGTCGTAAGCGCGCAGGGCTTGTAAAGAGGGCTGCGTGGCACCAAACGTCTCGACATAAAATGCCCGGTTGTGCCGTTCGCTCCAAATAATCCCTTCTTTCATTTGCCAGGTCTGGAATAAATTAAGCGCGGAAAAAATGAGGAGTATCGGAACGGGCAACCACGACAGGACGCGCACCTTGTGCATTTGCGCATAACACGCAGCAAGTCCAAGCGCAAGTAAAGGATAGGTTTCTACCATGGGCCGCTGCCCCAGACCGGGAAAAAAAGTCCAGGCGTAATAGGAATAGTGGATAAAGCAATGCAGCCCCACAAATGCCAAAACGGGCAACAGCGCGCCCGGCACATACCGGCGCAACCACCACAAGCCAACCAGACTAAAGGCCATAACGGGGGTGTAAATCAGCCAACCGTTTGAAAAATCAAACCAGGCGCGGTGGATTTTGGGTCGTAAAAAATCAAACCCTTCACCTTGATACGGGTTAAAAACGAGCTTACCGCTGACGTAATACCAATAGGCAAACTGGATTGAAAAAACGAGCAAAACGCCCACGATCAACGCAACGGGTAAATGGAAGTTCCGCAAGAAATACCGGATGCGTTCATAAAAATCCTGCCGGGACTTGATGCCCCATAAAACCGGAATGAGTACAGCTATGATTTCCGGTACCCGGGTAATGCCGATCAATCCCACGACCAGGCCTACGCCAAGCGCTCGCACAATGCCAGGGCGTTCGTAAAACCTTAGCGTGAGCAACAGCAACAAGCAATAATCGAAAAACAGAAAGCCATGCGACATGACGACGTAGGTGCCGTGGTAGAAAAGATTGGTCGCAAACGCAATGGTCAAACAAGTGAGCCAAACGATTCGCCGGGAAAAATAGCGCTCTAAAATGCCCGCCAGCCAGTAAAAAGCCACCAGCAAATAGCACAGGGTGGCCAAATTGAGGGCCAATTGGTAGGGCTCGCTCCACCCGTTGGCGGGATACCGGCTGTCAATTTTCGCGTAAGCATGAGCCAACAGAAAAAAAGGCGCTTCCATCAGGGGTGTGCCAGTGGTATATTTGATGTAGTACCGCCCGGTTTCAGTGGGTCGGATGCCGTATATATCGTCCCGGGGATCCGGAACATTCGGGTACAGCTTCCGCATCGCGGTCAGGCTCCGGTCGTAATCGCCGACATCGTCGTACAGGAAAAAAGACAATACATGCAAGTAATACTGCCCGGAATCTCCTCTGGTCAGATTATCTTCGTGCTTGCCAAATGCAAGATTTCCGGTGAGATAAATCACAGCGATCGCCGCCAAAAGCCCGATCCGATAATTCCAAAATTTCATACCTAAGCTGGTTGTTTGAAATCATTTAGGACACGTTCCTAAAGTCGGCAAATATAGGCGGTCAACACCATATTTGGACTTCCTGTGCAGAATACATTTAAAATATCACCTGCTCGTGCGCAGGCTCTCTGCCCACAGGTGTCTGGAAACTTGCCGAAGGCAGGTATGCTGGAGCGAAGGGAGTACAGCAAACAGCTTTACTCATCGCATCCTGGGCGTCAAGCCCTCCTGCCGGGCTTCCTGCTGCCGCAGCAATGAGCTTTGACTGGTGCAATAATCTTATTCGCCATTCACACCCGGGCCTGCCAGCAAGACTGCAAAAGCCACTTCGGGCAATTCTGCTGCCACCATAGGCGCTACCAACCCGCCTTCGCTGTGGCCGATTAGTCCAATTTGCTTAGTGCGAATGTCTGGTCGTTGACTTAGGAATTTCACGGCAGTCGCTACATCGGTGGCAAAATCAGCCGAGGTCGCGGCTTGAAAATCTCCTTCCGAAGCGCCCACGCCATAACGAACCACTATCCCGAACTGCGGGGAGAAATACCGGAGGTCTTCCTGCGATTGGAACACGGGAAGGAGTACCCTGAGCTGGCGTTACTGGCTCAGGCTGTATGAAAAACCTGGGAAGCCCTGGAAACTGCCATGAAATGAGCTTTTATGCAGCAGGATTCACGCTACCTAAAAAAGTTAATTTTCCGTTAATTTAGTCGAATTAGCCAAACTAACTTTGTAGCACTATGAATAAATACATATTTAGAGTTTGACATTTTTTAACATAAAATTTAAAGAAAATGAAAAAAGTAAAACTTATTTCAACTTTCGCCACTTGTATCTTGATATTTTTATTAATTCCATCTTGCGCCAAGTACGAAACTTAAAACATCGAAAGCAACTCACAGCAAATTACAGAACCTCTGGATTTACGATCGGTTAGTTCCAGCACCATCAATATACAGTGCAGAGGCAATTGCGGAAACCCCTCAGGTGGAAATGACCAGTGCGGGATGATTATTGACGGAGCTACCAATGTCGTAAAATGTAAATGTGAAGAAGGATGTGCCATGTATATTTCAGCCTATCACACAACACTCGGGGGAGGCATTTTGCAGTCTTTAGAGGCCATTAATCCAGCTTTTACGGAACGGACAAGTGAAACCGTAAGGATAGACAGTATCTCACTAATTGTAGATGTTGAAAACCTCACCGAAGTCATTACTTATACGTATATTGAAAATGGAGCATTTCTTTCAAAGACCTATTTGTTGAAATATTCGCAAAATACAGATCATACATTTTCGTTAATCGGGCCAACATGGGAAGTTGACTGCAAAGGCCATTGCAATGCGGGCAATACAACGGATAAATGCATTAAAGAATGGCATGCCAGTACAGGGAAAGTGCAATGCGGCTGTGAAAGTGACTTTTGTAAAATGACCGTGACTAAAATAACGGAATAAGCGCTTTTACACGGGGCATTGTGAATTTTGGTCTTGGCCAGAATTCACAATGCCCCGTGTAAAATATTCTAAATAATTCATTGCGAACCCCCTCCTGAAAAGTCAAAAACGTCTTTCTTTTGCCCGTTAAGGGCACCGCTTCCCAATCCAGGCAGCCATCAGCTCCAGCACTTCCGGCGAGAACGTTTCGGTAATATTTGCATATTCCGATGGACTCCCCGTTTCCGTATGCTGGAACAAATGGTTGAGTTTTGGCAAAATCTGGATCGTATAATCCTTGTGTTTGGCTTTTTTCAGCGCTTTTTCAATGGGTGGAATGTTCTGGCTGGGGTCTACCTGCAAGTCTTTTTCGCCATTCAGGACGAGCAGCGGGCATCGTACTTTCGACAGCACCGGAATGGGCTCGTGGGCCAGGAAAAAGCGCATCCACGGGGTGTTCAGCGTTTTTATTTGTTGGTCAATTGCCTCGTCCATCGGTTCAAAATCGGCCCGCAAGGCTTCCGGCAGTTTAGGTATTTCCGTTTTCAGGTAATCCCGGATGGCTTTTTCGGCTTGAGCCGGATCCGGTTTTTTGCGAAGCAGCCTGAAAACAGCTTTACTCATCGCATCCTGGGCGTCAAGCCCTGCTGCCGGGCTTCCTGCTGCCGCAGCAATGAGCTTTGACTGGTGCAATATAATCTTTTCGCCATTCACACCCGGGCCTGCCAGCAAGACTGCAAAAGCCACTTCGGGCAATTCTGCTGCCACCATAGGCGCTACCAACCCACCTTCGCTGTGGCCGATTAGTCCAATTTGCTTAGTGCGAATGTCTGGTCGTTGACTTAGGAATTTCACGGCAGCCGCTACATCGGTGGCAAAATCAGCCGAGGTCGCCGCTTGAAAATCTCCTTCCGAAGCGCCCACGCCGCGGTCGTCGTACCGCAGCACGGCGATGCCTTTTCGGGTCAGGTAGTCGGCAATCACCAAAAATGGTTTATGGCCGAGCAGTTCTTCGTCGCGGTTTTGCGGGCCGGAGCCGCTGATGAGGATGGCTGCCGGCCAGGGGCCTTTGCCTTCCGGCAAAGTCAGGGTGCCAGCTAATTTAATGCCGCCTGCTTTTTCATTGACAAACGTAAGATCTTCTGAACGGTACGGAAACGGCGGTTGTGGTTCCTGCGGGCGCTCCAGCTTCACCGCTTCGATGGCCGCCCTGCCGAGTTCAAGCGGAATACCCTGGCCGCCCTGGGTGAAAGTACCGGCAAAACTTTCGGATGCAGCCCGCCATTCGCCCTTGTAAGTAACCCCAAGGTTGGGCATGGCAAAAGTCAACACTGACGCTTCGTAGTGAATTTCGCCTGCCAGCAAACCAAATGCGCCCTGGTCAGGGCTGTCTAAGGTCGCTTTCAGGCCGTCGCCTTCCTGCTGGATGTGCAACACCAGTCGCAGTTTGACGCCCTGGATGTCCAATTGCCCGTGCCAGTCGCCGGTTATGTCTTGAGCGAATAAGAGGTTGGCGAACCCGATTCCGAGGAGTAAAAACAGTGGTTTGATCATGATTTTTTTTATTTTTTAGGTAAGGTACAGACCCCAAAGGCACTTGTCAATCAATAAGGGATGAATGGAGTGGTTGGAAAAGGTCAGTTTTTTTTCCCCGATAACTTTTGCCACCAGCTTTTAACAGGTTTTTCTCCTTCATTTTTCTTTTCCGCCGGTCGGGATAGTTGATTGAGCAAAGCCAGCAATCCCGAAATAATCCTGGTGTGCATCCTCGTGGCGGTTTCGTAAGTTTCCAGGCCATATTTTACACCGTGCTCCATTTGTTGATGCAGGTTAACCAGATTTTCCGCCTCGCTCTGGTGCTTGGTGCCTGCCGCAAGCCCCTGGATGTGCCGGAGTAATTGAAGGGTTTCGCCCATGGCCAATAGTTCTTTTAATTGGCCATGGGCTGGAATGTCCTCAACAGGCGTAGGTGAATAATTCTCCTTTGCCGTAGATTGAAAACCCTGGTCATAAAGACGGCGGGCTTCAGCAATTTTTTTCTGTGATGTGTGTTCGGTTGCCTGCGCTGCGGCTGCTTCCTCTGGCGAAATCCCCAGCAGTTCCTTCACTGCCTTTGAAATCATTTGGATATCTGCTACTTCCTGTTCCGGCAATTGGGTTGTACCTGCTTTTTCCAGCATAGGCAATAAAGCCATAGCGATCCTGTTACACTCCATTATAGCAGTATGAACAGAAATCAACCCCTCCATAAAGTCTTGCCGCAGATTTTGAACACGCATTTGCAGCAATTCAATATCATGATGAGCTGGCAATTGGCGAAACGCCTCTTCAATCCCCTGAGATGCCACCAATTGGAAGAATTCATCTTTGGTCATGGTGTCAAAAATAAATTAAGATGATTTAAGCTCACTTTCATCTGCAATGATAATCATTATCTTGCGATACTGGCGCTGTGGGTAAATAGTTACTTCCGAACAATACGAACCTCACCTCTTCAAATTTTCAAATCGCCGAATTTTCAAATCATCTCAGTTCCCCTCCATTTCCGCCTGCAACTTATCCACCTGGTCGCCGAGGAAAGTCAGGGAAATTTTTAGTTTTTCGGCAGGACTGCGGGCGGGCAGCACCAATTGGAGGCGGCCTTCGCTTTCGTTGACGGCCTTTACGGGATTGCCGCCGCTGTCTTCGCTGAGCATTTGGAGCATTCCGATCAAGCGCGCTTTGCCGTTGCGTTCCACGATGCCGGGCGAATAGTGCTTTTCAATAAACGCAGTTGCTTTTTCAGTCGAAAAGTCTGCCAGTACCACCAACATGGCTTGGGCTGCTTTCTGGCGGTCAGAGGCAGGAAATTGCTCCATGGACCCCGGTTGCCAGTTGGTTTGAGCCGATAATTCGCCGCTCATCAGGATCTGAATCAGCTCATCGCCGAGGCGAAACAGCCGTACTTTGGCATCGTTGGTGGACATAATCAGGCAAAAGTCGCTTATTTTTTATGCAAACCCATTTCAAATAAAGAATCCGGCATTTCGCATAATCCCGCATACCGCCAACAGGAAAAAGCAGAACTTAACCTGTCTATGAAACACCGCCGTTTATTGCTGCACCTGCTGTTCTGGACGCTGTACCTGTTCAGCCAGGGCTTCATCTGGATGAATGCTTTTGTGTCGGAAACGGTCATCGTTTCTCAGGAAACGGGCCAGGAGATTGTGACCCGCTCGACTTTCCCCGGCACATTGTGGCAGTCGCTGTTGTCGGAATGTTTTGCTTTGCCCGGCAGGCTGTTGGCCGTTTATGTGAACCTGTATGTGCTGATTCCTTTCTTTTTATTGAAAAAACGCTGGTTTACTTACGCCCTGTCTCTCCTGATCCTGATGCTTGCCGCAACGGGTTTTCAGGGGTTATTCAGCATGCTACTCGGCAGACCGGGCTTTTTTCAGGGGTTTCCGGGCGATTCGGGGTTGCCCATGTTTGTACAATATTTAGCCGTGAGCGCAAATGTGGTTGCTTTCACCGGAGCGGTGAAGATCCTGCTGCATTATTTGGCGGAAAAACGGCGGGCGGGACAATTAGAGCAGGAACGCCTCGTGGCTGAGTTGCAATTCCTAAAAACGCAGATCAATCCACACTTTTTTTTCAATACCTTGAACAACCTCTACGGTCTGGCGCTTGAGCGTTCGGACAAGACCCCCGAATTGCTGTTGCGGTTGTCGGATCTCATGAGCTATTTGTTGTACGAAAGCGGTGCTGAAACGGTGAGCTTGCGCAAAGAATTGGACATACTGGAGGCTTTTATCGAATTGGAAAAACTGCGGCACGGCGATCGGGCTGCCGTCATCTTTGAGATAAAAGGCGAAGCAAACTCCTGGCGCATTCCGCCACTCTTGTTGTTGCCTTTTGTGGAAAATGCGTTCAAACACGGACTTAAAAACGGGAGCCATACCTGCCGTATTTCGATTGCGTTGAACATCCAAACCGATAAACTTTGTTTTGAAGTCCGGAATGATTTGTTGGAAAGACCCGATGTGGCGGACGCCAATGCGGGGGTAGGATTGGAAAATGTGCGCCGGAGGCTGGCGTTGTTGCTGCCGGATCGCCATCGCTTAGAAACCGGAACTGAGGAAGGGCAGTTTTTTATTCTATTAAAAATCCAAAACAAGGCGGCGTAATCATGCAGGTACTCATTGTTGACGACGAACCCATTGCCATCGGCATCCTCGAAAAATACGTTCGGCAAATCGAAGGGCTTGAAGTAGCCGGAACCTGCCGCGACGCTGTGGAAGCCTTCAATTCTCTGCAAAAAACACCGGTTGACCGGTTGCTGCTCAACATCGAAATGCCGCAAATGAGCGGACTGGCTTTTTTGAAATCGCTCCAAAATCCGCCCAAGGTCATCCTCACCACTGCTTACCGCGACTACGCGTTGGAAGGTTTTGAACTGGCGGTGGCCGATTACCTCCTAAAGCCCATTTCGTTCGAGCGGTTTCTGAAAGCCATTCAAAAAGTCAGGAACGGCACCCCTCCTACCCTGCCTGAAACGCCCTCCGCGCAAAGCCGCAGCACTTATGTGTATTTAAAATCCGGCACTAAAATGGTGCAGGTTTTTTTGGACGAAATCCTTTATGTAGAGAGCTTGGGGAATTATGCGCGGATACATTTAGCCTCCGGTAGTTCCGTGGTGACTTACCAAAAAATGGCCGATATGTTGTCTGCGTTGCCTGCTGCGGACTTCATTCGCATCCACCGCTCTTATATTGTGCGGCGCGATAAAGTGACAGCGTTTACGCCGAATGAGGTAGAAGTAGGCGGGAAGGAATTGCCGGTCGGTGGGCAGTATAAGGGTAATTTGACGAATTTTGTCGGGGTAGAAAATTTTCTACCCCAACGAAATTTTCTACCCCAACGAAAAACAGCCTCATCGCAATTGGCGACAGGCTGCTCGAAAAAATCCAACTTCAAAAGGGGGTAAAGCTGAAGAAAAACTTTACCGAAAAATATCTTTATCGAACATGGTTGTGCGCTCGATTATCGGTTTGTTGGGGCAGAAATTTTTTTGCCCATAAAAAAGGGGGATGAAAGGTGTGTATGACTTTAGTGTTTGAACGAACAACACCGCTTTGTTATCGGCTGAGATTCAGGGAAACGATCATTGCCGTTTTCTTTGTATCCGGCTACAAAAGTAATACCTTCTTGCACAAAACTCAATAGCTAAGATAAAAAAAACTCATATACCTCACATTTTATCCGACTTATCCACATCGTGTGGATTATTTATGGTAAAAAATACACTGGAAAACTTAATTTTGTGGTTTAGGAGCGTGTCGTAAATAACTTACCTGTTTGCGCGGTGGCTTTTTCCATCATGCAGCGTTGCTCGTCGGTCGCGTAGCTTAGGCTATGCTTCCTTCTCGCGCCTTGCCTGATAAAAAAATCTCCTCGCCCAATTCAAGTAACTTATTTACGCCACGCTCCTTACATCAAACCCTGCTAAGCGCTTGTCTGGATTCCGGACAAGCTCAAAACAAATAAATCCGATAATACTATGAAGTTTAGCATTTCTTCTTCCGAATTGCTCAAGCAGTTGCAGATTGCAGGAGGCGTCATCAGCTCCAATCCGGTGCTGCCCATCCTCGAAGATTTTCTTTTTTCCATATCTAACAATAAGTTAACCATCACGGCCACCGATCTGGAAACGTCCATCACGACCGAACTGGAAGTGATGTCGGACGCCGACGGGATGATCGCCGTGCCCGCCAAAATCCTCTCCGAAACCCTGAAAGCGTTGCCACAGCAGCCCATTACCTTCACGGTGAACGACGAAAACTTTGGCATTGAGATTACTTCAGCTTATGGCAAATACCGCCTTGCCGGCGAAAACGGACAGGATTTTCCGCGCATTCCCGAGCCGGATGCTGTAGATACGTTGAGTTTACCTTCTGCCCTGCTCATCAAGGGCGTGAACAAAACCATTTTTGCCACCAGCAGCGACGAATTGCGCCCGGCCATGACCGGCGTATACTTCCAGGTGGATTTCAACAAGCTGATCATGGTGGCCACCGATGCACACAAGTTGGTGAAATACACTTTTTCGGATGTGACCAGCGATGTTTCCGCAGCCTTTATCGCGCCGAAAAAAGCGCTCAATTTGCTAAAAAACGCCCTGCCTTCCGGCGAAGAAGTGAAGCTGGCATTCAACAAAGCCAATGCTTTCTTTTCATTTGGCACCACCCAAATCATCTGCCGCCTGATTGATGCGCGCTACCCCGATTACAATGCCGTCATTCCGGTGGACAACCCAAATTTGCTGACCTTGCCGCGGGGGGATTTCCAAAACTCGCTGAAGCGCATCGCCATTTATGCCAATAAAACGACCAACCAGGTCATCTTGAACATCACGGAAGGCAACCTGACCGTGTCCGCACAAGACCTCGACTTCTCCAACGAAGCCACCGAAGTCCTGCCCTGCACCTACGAAGGCGGCGCCATGACCATCGGTTTCAACGCCAAATTTTTGGTGGAAATGCTGGGCGTACTGGAGTCGGATGACATCAAGCTGGAACTGTCTTCTTCCACCCGCGCAGGCATTCTGTTGCCCGGAGAAGCAACATCCGGAGAGGAGATTTTGATGCTGGTTATGCCGGTGATGCTCAGTAATTAGTGTGTCTGTCTTTATAGTCCAATAACTGCGTTGTATTTTGCCCCAAAACTGGTCATTTACGCGAGTAAACTCCCATTTTTGGGGCAAAACACGCCTTGTTCTCGAACTCTAAAGAACAGACACCGACTAAATAGTCCAATAACTGCGTTGTATTTTGCCCCAAAACTGGTCATTTACGCGAGTAAACTCCCATTTTTGAGCCTTCGCCTGCTTTGTTCTCGAACGCTAAAGAACAGACACCGACTAAATAGTCCAATAACTGCGTTGTATTTTGCCCCAAAACTGGTCATTTACGCGAGTAAACTCCCATTTTTGAGCCTTCGCCTGCTTTGTTCTCGAACTCTAAAGAACAGACACGGGACTAAATAGTCCAATAACTGCGTTGTATTTTGCCCCAAAACTGGTCATTTACGCGAGTAAACTCCCATTTTTGAGCCTTCGCCTGCTTTGTTCTCGAACGCTAAAGAACAGACACCGACTAAATAGTCCAATAACTGCGTTGTATTTTGCCCCAAAACTGGTCATTTACGCGAGTAAACTCCCATTTTTGAGCCTTCGCCTGCTTTGTTCTCGAACTCTAAAGAACAGACACGGGACTAAATAGTCCAATAACTGCGTTGTATTTTGCCCCAAAACTGGTCATTTACGCGAGTAAACTCCCATTTTTGAGCCTTCGCCTGCTTTGTTCTCGAACGCTAAAGAACAGACACGGGACTAAATGGACAGACACTAATTAGTGTGTCTGTCTTTAGAGTCCGGTAGCGCATTATGCTTGATCCCTACATGACACAAACGCCCCATCGGTTCCGAAAGACAGCCCCTACTTACCCGTGTAGGCTTTAAAATATTTGCATTCCCGGATAGCTCGGGCATAAAACCGGGTATTTGGATAATTCTCCTTTAAAACATTGAAATAGAAATACGTGCGCGGAACATCGCTGGAGGCAGATTTCACGTAATATTCATTCCGCTCGCATTTGGCAGCCATAAATGTGGCTCGGGCAGCAAGCTCCGGGTCTTCGGCTAAAATGCGCGCTTTTTCAAAATAAAACTGCGCACGGGAACAATCGAACACTTCGCGGTTGCCCCCCGGATACAAGTAGTGAGGCGTGACGCTGTCGCCGTCTTTCAGGTAGCGGCGCTGCATACTGACGCCGCTTCGGTAGTAGTCAGTAACTTTCCAGCTATACCCAAAATAAGTCATGTTGTACAGTCCCAGGCCGAGCCGGTAATAACGGCCTGCGGCGAGGTCAGCGTTGGTTTCCGATTTGGCGCGGTATTCTAATTCCAGCAGTTCTTCAATGAGCTTCCCTTTGTTGTAGCGCGCGCCGACGGTGTCGGGAATCCGGCAATGCACGCAGTCGTTGAGGCGTTCTACAAAGGGGTAAAACGTGCCGTAGCTGTCCCATTCTTCCCGGCTTATTTCTTTCAGCGTTTCCAAAGCCGCTTCCAATCGAAACTCCCCCAGCAGCATGGTGGCTTTCAGGTCAATGAGGTCATTTTTAATGGTGGTTCCGTCTTCTTTTTCAATCATGGCGCGCTCTAAGCGGTTGGTGCTCCCTTTGCGCACGGTGCGCAACAAATCGTCAACGATGGCGTCCTTTGGATTGAGTTTCAGGTAAGCAAACGGATAATACTGCAAAAAAGCCTTGCCTTCCTGATTGCTGACGCGGTAGAGGTGAGCCATACGATCCTGCAAAAACCGGGGGAAGTCTTTGTTCAACCGGTAGATTTCCGAACTTTTTAAAGCGGCGATGGCTCTTTCTCCGTCGTTGTTGATGCTGTCTAAGGATAGGAGATTCAATACGTTTTGAAAAACCTCCAATTGCTTTTGCAGCGTGTCGCTTTCCACCAATTCGCTTGCTGCTTTGAACGTTTTGCTGGCAAAATAAAAATCGCCAGCTAATAGTTCGAGGTAGCCTTCCGCCAATTTCCAGAGGTCGGGTCGGGACGCATTTCCGTCTTTCAACACCTGCCTGACGAATGCCTGCAACCGGATGACGCGCTTGTCGGCCTCTTTGCGCGGAATGCCAAGGTAGCGGCGGTTTTGCTCCCGGCGTTTGTTGAAATCCAGCCCCAGCAGGTCGCGCTCTAAGCGAATCACTTCCCGGATGAGCAGCGCGTTCAGGTGTTCGCTTTTGGGGTACAATTCGTAGATGCTTTGCATTTCTTCGATCAGGCGTGCTTCTTCGCCTGAGGCGCGCAGGGCGTACAAAGCGGCGCGCTCGCGGTCGTTTTGGCACATCAACAAGCAGGTCTGCCATTCTTCATCGGTTTTGATGCGAAAGCTGAGGTAGGCCGATTCGCGTTTGCCGGGACAGCGGTCGTAGACCCTTGAGTAGAGGTAGGACGCCTCTACATTTTTGCCTAAGGCCAGCAGCGCGCCCGCTTTATGGCCCAAAACCCAGTATTCCACAATGCTGGGGTCGTGGTCAATTTTGGGCATCAGGAAGTCGAAGAGTTCGAGGGTTTGTTCGTAGTCTTTGAGGTAATGCGCTAAGCGGATGATCTGGTAGGCGTAGCGCAGGCGGATGTAGTCCGATTTGGTGCGCATGAATTGCTCGCGGCCTTCCTTGATCAGGCGGTTCATGGCGTTGGTGGTGCGCAGTTGCTCTTTCCAGCCTTCGGGTTTCAGGGCGTAGGGTTCGCATTGTTTTGCGTAAAGCAGATAATCTATGGTTTCGGTGCATTTGTGGCGGTGCAGGTAGCGCGCGAAGGAGTTGTTCAGCAGTTCCGGCGCAAACGTACTTAGCGGGGATTTTTCAACGATGGCGGCGCGCAGGTTTTCCAATTCATAAGCCGGCGCGGTGTATACGAGGTAATAAATGTCGTTGGCATCCGCCTGTTTGCAATACCGTTCGTGCCACTCCCGGATGTTGTCGTTGGCCTGCGTGTATTCCGGCCCCTGGTAGTAGCGTTCGAGCGTGCTGAATGGCATCAAAAACGGCGCGGCTTCGGCGGCAATGGCAATCAGCTCGGCGCTGAGGAAGCTGTAGCCGTAGAAGATGCGGTTTGGGTCGCAGGCGGAGGGGGATAGGCG
>Ga0163154_10002577_pt1 | contig 26283 bp, 24 predicted proteins | sample OliLakLV19MP9P1_FD_148649 | JGI IMG/M metagenome (GOLD analysis project Ga0163154, IMG submission 148649) | Freshwater microbial mat bacterial communities from Lake Vanda, McMurdo Dry Valleys, Antarctica - Oligotrophic Lake LV.19.MP9.P1 | ecosystem: Environmental > Aquatic > Freshwater > Lake >... | reverse complement strand
GGCCGGACTGAAGCTACATAACTTGCTGGGTATCTCGCGCGGCTTAGCCCGCATGCGGGCTAAGCCGCGCGAGATACCCAGCAAGTTATGTAGCTTCAGTCCGGCCCGTCGGCGTAGCCGCCGGGCGTTCGCAGGCGCAGCCCGCATGCGGGCTAAGCCGCGCCTGCTCACCCAAATCTCCCGGTGATGTAGTCTTCGGTCTTTTTCTTTTGCGGTCGGAAAAATACGTCGTCGGTCCAGCCAAATTCGATGAGATCGCCTAAGTACATATAGGCGGTGAAGTCGGATACGCGGGCGGCTTGTTGCATATTGTGGGTGACGATTAGGATCGTCACTTTTTCGCGTAATTGATGGATTAATTCTTCGATACTGGCAGTCGCGATGGGATCCAGGGCGCTGGTTGGCTCGTCGAATAACAATAATTCTGGATCGCAGGCGAGCGCGCGAGCGATGCATAAACGTTGTTGTTGGCCGCCCGAGAGGGTGGTTGCCATTTCGTCCAGGCGATCTTTTACTTCGTTCCAGAGCGCAGCGTTTTTTAGCGCTTCTTCAACCCGATCCATCAGCACCGTACGGCGCTTTTCGCCGCGGATTCGCAAACCGTAGGCAACGTTTTCAAAGATGGACTTTGGAAAGGGATTGGGCTTCTGGAAGACCATTGCTAAGCGCATGCGAACTTCAATGGGATCGACTTCTTTGGCGAGCAAATTGACGTTATCCGGATGAAAGCGAATTTCGCCCTCATAGCGCGTGCCCGGGTAAAGATCGTGCATGCGGTTGAAACAACGTAAAAAGGTGCTTTTACCACAACCACTTGGTCCGATTAATGCGGTGACGCGCTTGTCGTAAATCGGCAAATTGATCTTATTGAGCGCCTGTTTAGCGCCGTAGAAAAAGTTCAGCTCGCAAGCCTCGGCTTTTTTCGCCAGGGTCGCTAGATCAGGCCGTTTGGGCTCGTCGTTCATGTTGTTATTCACCAATTAAGGTTGCGGCGCAGCCGGTAACGCAGCCAGATCGCGATGGCGTTCATCAGCAGCGTCATCCCCACCAACACCAGGGCTGCAGCAGAAGCATTCGCCTGAAAGGCCTCTTCCGGGCGCGAGGTCCAGTTAAAGATCTGAATGGGCATTGCGGTAAACGGCGAAGCCAACCAATCGAAACTAAGAAACGGCGGGTCGCTAGTCAACGGTGCTGGCGGCAGAAAAGCGATGAAACTAACCGCGCCAATCGTAATGATGGGTGCGGTTTCGCCGATGGCGCGCGATAAACCGATAATGACACCCGTTAAAATGCCCGGCATGGAATAAGGCAGAACATGGTGCTGGATCATCTGCCAGCGCGTGGCCCCAAGTGCGTAGGCTGCTTCGCGAACGGCACCAGGTATCGACCGAATGGCTTCACGGGTGGCAACGATCACTACTGGCAAGATCAACAAAGACAGCGTAAGACCGGCGGTAAGCACGCTGGCGCCTAATCCAAAAGTGTGTACAAATAAACCTAGCGCCAATAATCCATAGACAATGGACGGGACGCCAGCCAAGTTATTGATATTGATCTCGATCAGCGCAGTCAATCGATTACGCGAGCCGTACTCTTCCAGATAAATGCCGGCAGCCACGCCGAGCGGCACCGCAAATAATGCGGTCACAATCATTACCGCGAAAGAACCCACCCAGGCAGCCAGAATGCCAGCGCGTTCAGCTCGACGTGAGCCAAATTCGGTGAAAAAGTCTGGATTCAAGCGTGTCCAGCCACTGCTAATCATATCGACGAACAAAGCCACAAAGGTGCAGGCGGCAAACAACAATGCGGCCACGCCCAATGCCACAAACATTACATCGCGGCGTTTGGCGCGCGCAATAGTGACCCGTAAATCGGCGGCGACGGCCATTAGTACACCTCTCGATAACGACGGCGCAGCCAATAACCCAGCAGGTTAAAACACAGCGTCAGGACAAATAAGGTGAGTCCGGCAGCAAAAATGGTCTGATAACCAACGCTGCCATGCGGTAAATCGCCCTTGGCGACTTGTACGATGTACGCGGTAATCGTGGCCGCCTGATCCATAGGATTAAAGGTCAGGTTGGGCTGATTGCCGGCGGCAACTGCAACGATCATTGTTTCGCCAACAGCGCGTGAAATGCCCAAAATGTAGGCCGCCGCCAAGCCAGAGAAAGCGGCAGGCACGACCACGGTCAGCGCCGTCTGCAAACGCGTGGCACCCATCGCGAAGGCCCCTTCGCGCAGCGACATCGGCACGGCGCGCATGGCATCTTCTGATATCGACGAGATGTACGGCACAATCATCACACCCATCACTAAGCCTGCCGATAGCAAATTGAAACCCGGTAGACCAGGGATAAAGGTTTTCAGCATCGGCGTCACAAAAAACAGCGCGAAATAGCCAAATACGATGGTCGGAATGCCGGCCAGCAGTTCGAGTGTGGGTTTGGCAACTTCACGTACGCGCGGGCTGGCAAACTCCGACAAATAAATCGCCAGCACCGTACCCAGCGGAATCGCCAGCGACAAGGCAATCGCTGAGCTAGTCAGGGTGCCCGACAGCAGCACCCAAATACCAAAATGGGCGTCTGAGAACAGCGGTGTCCATTGGCTGTCGGTGAAAAAATCAACGATGGACACCTGGCTGAAAAAGCTCAGCGACTCCTTCAGCAAGATGAAGACAATGCCCAAGGTGGTCGCCACCGCGACCAGCGCTGCCGCTAGCAGCAGCGCCTCGATAAAACGCTCGCGCAGGTGTCGAGAGCGCCGATGGGCGAGTCGCCCAGCTATCACTGGGGGGGCTTGCGCGTCTGCCATGCGTTTTGCTTCCGTCGCGAATCGGTCGAAGCCATCAAGTCTAACCTGCGCGCATTACAGGCTGGCTTCGCGCTTCAACAACTCTTCGATGGTGATGGCGGTGGCTGGCTCGCCGTGAAACACGGTGCCCATTTTGCCCTCGGCTAGATGTTTCTTAACTATCTCGTAGGCCGCCGCAGGCAGTGGAACGTAGCGCACCTCGCGCGCTAGTTCGGCGACGTTGGCAAAGTAGAAGTCAAGAAATTGACGTACTTCGGCGCGTGCAACGGACTTGGCGCTTACGTAGATAAACATCGGTCTTGCCAGTGGCGTGTAACTGCCATCAATCACGCTGGCTTCGCTTGGCAATACGCCCGCGGCGCCGTTGGCCGACACGGACAAGGCCTTGAGTTTGTCCTGATTTTCAGCGTAATAGGCGTAGCCAAAATAGCCAAGCGCCTGTAAATCTTGGGCAACGCCCTGCACCAGCGTGTTGTCATCCTCAGAAGCCGTGTAGTCACCGCGACTGGATTTGGCCTTGCCGACCACCGCTTCAGTGAAATAGTCGAAGGTACCCGAATCTGAGCCCGCGCCGTATAACTTGAATTCGGCGTCTGGCCAGCTCGGGTCGATTTGGTTCCAGCGGGTAATTGTGCCCTGTGATTCGGGCGCCCAGATTTTCTTCAGCTGATCAATGGTAATGGTCGACAAAAAAGCGTTCTGTGGGTTGACCACCACGGTGAGCGCGTCGTAAGCGACCGGCAGTTCGTAATAGGTGACGCCAGCGGCAGCGCAATCGGCCATTTCTGTCTTTTGGATCGGTCGTGACGCATTGGCGATGTCCAATTCGCCGCGGCAAAACTTCTTCATACCGCCGCCAGTGCCGGAAACGCCTACCGTCACTTTGTAGGTGCCCTGGTTTTGAATTTGGAATTCTTCCGCGATCGCCTCGCTGATCGGATAAACCGTGCTAGAGCCGTCAAGTTGGATGACCTGCGCGGCGGTTGCCGGCGTTGCGGGCGTCGGTTTGGTGCTCGCCGCGTCGGTTGCCGAAGTGTCAGACTCTTGCGAGCCGCATGCGGCCAAGCTTGCCATCAGCGCAGACAATAGAGAAAGTCGCAAAGGCTTCATCGTAGCACCCGAATAAAGGAAGATAAGTCTAGTCTGTAATCTCAACATTGCAGTCATATGACAACGCGGACTGTCATTGTCACAAATTTGACTCCCATACAGCTGGCACGCATGTTGCGCCTGACCGGCGGCGCGCCGACAGGACGCCGATTTTCCTCGCCTTTGCGGGCGGCGCACGATTCGTGGCAAGAAACGCGGCAGCATTTGTGTCATCTAAAGGTAATAATAAAGTCACATTATTGCCGTCATTCATTCGCCAAATGGTCATTTATGCGTCAAATTTTGGCTTTCGTGCTTGCTTGGGGATGGACGCTGCCGGCGGCGGCCAGCGACTGGCAATGGGCGGTCAATGGCAACTTCCAGTACGATCACTTGCGGCTAGACGACGAAGATCGCCTGAGCAGCGATGGCGCGGTGCGTCGCAGTCGATTGGCATTGAGTGTCAAGGCGCCGACAGGGTTGGACGCCAAAGCGGAATTCGATGCGTTTAACAATGTCTGGACGGACGCCTTTGTGCGTTGGCGTCCGAACGCGAAACATGCGTTTCGAGTCGGCCAGTTCAAACAGCCGATTTACCTAGATGAATTGAGTAGCGACCGCAGCACGATGTTTATGGAGCAGGGGCTGCCCGGTAGTTTTGCGATCGCCAGGCGCATGGGTGTCGATTACACCTACGGCGCAGGGGTTTGGCGCGCTAGTTTGAGTGCATTTCGTGGCAACCTAGCCGGTTTGCAGCGCGGACAGGGTTGGGGCGGGCGCCTTGTTTGGGCGCCGCGCAATCGCGCGGGCGCGGCTTTGCACTTGGCCGCTGCCGCCAGCAATGAAAACCCAGACAGTGATAGCGCGCGCTTTAGCTCGCGCGCCGAGGCGAGCAATTTCGCCAGCACGCGTTTTGATACGCGTACGATCGCCGGCGTTGAGCGCATTGCGCGGGTGGGTCTGGAAGCGCTGTGGATCGGCGGGCCGTGGTCAGTGCAAAGCGAGTATCTGCGGACGAATTTGCGCCGCAACGTCGGCGCCGACCTGAGTTTTGATGGCTGGTACCTGCAAGCGAGTTGGTTTCTCGGTAGCGATCACCGAGCTTACAAAGATGGCGTCATCGAGGCGCCGAACTTAGGCGAAGACGGCAGCGCTTTAGAGCTGGCGGTGCGCCTCAGCATGCTTGATCTGGACGATCAAAGCGTGCTCGGTGGCAACACTAGGAATCTGACCCTAGGCGCAAATTGGTACATCAACAAGCACGTACGCCTGATGCTCAACTATGTGCGGGTGGACGGTCAGCGCGGCAGCGCGCAAGTGCAGCCGAACATCCTGGAATCCAGACTGCAACTGACGTTTTAGCGCAACCGCGCGACGATCATTAACAACCCTTATCGCGGCCAGGCCGGTAGATTGCTGAATTCGGAAACCAGCTACACCAACAAAACCGTCGAACGCTAGGCGACAATCCACGCTTACATCGTCGTCCAACATCATAATGATCATAGATCCACGCTACGCGGGCATCGCCCGCCTTTATGGTCTCGCCGGTTTGGCGCGGCTGCGTCGTGCGCATGTGGCGGTTATTGGTGTCGGTGGCGTGGGTTCCTGGGCGGCTGAAGCGCTGGTGCGCAGTGGTATCGGCAAGCTGACGCTGATTGATGGCGATGATGTGTGTCTGTCCAACAGCAATCGCCAGTTGCATGCGCTGCATGGCAATTACGGGCGCCTCAAAGTCGAGGTGATGGCGGATCGCTTGCGCGCCATTGATCCGACGTTGATCGTCGATCCGCAAGCGCGCTTTCTAACGCCGTCCACTCTGGACAGTCTGGGTGATGGCGGTTTTGACGCGGTGCTGGATGCCTGCGATGCATTTCGCGTAAAGGTAGAAACCATTGTGTATTGCCGACGCCGAAAGATTCCGCTGATTGTGTCGGGCTCAGCTGGCGGTCGCACCGATCCTACGCAAATTCGAGTGCGTGATTTATCGCGTACCGAGCACGATTCATTACTCAGTTTGATTCGCAAAAAACTGCGCGACGAATTCAAGTATCCACGCGGACCGAAGCGCTATTTCGGCGTGCCAGCGGTGTATTCCTTGGAGAATGTGCGCTATCCCAGCAGCGATGGTGGGATTTGTTTGTCCAAGCCGGACACGCTAGAAGAGGGCAGACTGGACTGCGGCGGCGGTTTAGGGGCCGCTACCCATGTGACCGGCGCGTTTGCGTTTGTGGCGGTAGGGGAGTTGATTCGACGCTTGTTATTAGCCGTTCCCTAACCCTGATATTTCATACATTGCACGCGCCCTCGCTTGTCCCTTGATCGTCCAGCGATTTTTCCTCAGTCGGGTGGATGAACCACTACACCGCTCCTTCGAAAAAACCACTGAACGATCAATGTCCTGCGCGATCATCGCGCGAATTCATGATTCATGAGTCATGAAACATCAGGGCTAAATTTCACGGCAGCGCAAACAGCCGTCGCGCATTGCCACTGCTTGCGAGTGCAATCTCATCTAGGCTGACACCGCGTAAATCGGCGACGGTCTGTGCGACCGTCGTCAGGTTGGCGGGTTCATTGCGCTGGCCGCGGTGGAATTGGTCGGGTTGGTCCGGGGCGTCGGTTTCCAACAATAGAAACTCGATTGGCATGCTGGCGACAATTCGGCGCAGGCGCTGCGCACGTTCATAAGTCACCGGACCGCCGATGCCTAAGCTGAATCCGAGTTTCCACAGCTGGGTCGCTTGTTCGGCACTGCCCGAATAACTGTGCAATACGCCGCGCAAGCCACCGATTTGTCGCAGCGTGAAAATCAATTCGTCGACGGCGCGCCGTCCGTGCAGCACTAGCGGCAGATTGAATTCACGCGCCATTTTTAACTGCGCATGAAAGTAATAGCGCTGCTGCGTGGGATCCAGACCATCGACAAAAAAATCGAGCCCGCATTCACCCACCGCCACTGCCGCGCCCGATTCCAAGTAGCTGCGAAGGTGCAACAGATGTTCGGGTCGATGCTCGGCCAAGAACATCGGGTGCAGCCCAAAGGCGGGATACACATCCGTTTCGTCTCTTGCCAGTTGCGCCAATGCCGCAAAGCCCGACGCCGTCACCGCCGGCACGATCTGTGCCGTTACCCCATTCATGCGTGCGCGTGCCAGCACGGCGCTGCGATCGACGGCAAACTCGGGTGCATCCAGATGGCAGTGGCTATCGATCAGCATGGTTACAACAACAGCCAGGCTGCCAGTCCCAAAAACGCTGCCATACTGAACACATCGGTTGCGGTGGTTAAAAAGATGCTGGATGCTGTCGCGGGATCAGCGCCCATGCGTTTGAGCAGCAAGGGCACGCCGGCCCCGGCGATGCCGCTGACCATGCAGCTGACCGTCATGGCAACAAAGGTGATCATTGCCAGCGTGAGTGGCATTGCGGTTTTTTGGGCGACTGCAAGCAAGTACATCGCTAACCCTGCCACGACGCCCACCAAAGCGCCGTTGAGGAAACCCAGCAGTGCTTCTTTGACCAACAACTTAGCCGCGGTGCCAGGTTTCACTTCGTTCAGCGTCATGCCACGCAGGGTGACGGCCAGCGCCTGACAGCCGGTATTGGCGCACTGCCCAGAGATCACCGGAATAAACACCGCGAGCAAGACGATTTGATTGATGGCGTCCTGAAAAACGCCGACCACCGCGCCAGCGACAAATGCGGTCAATAAATTCAATTGTAGCCATGGGTGGCGAAACAACAAAGAACGCTGCCATGGCGTGCCCAGACGCTCTTCTTTACCCACGCCTACCATTGAGCCAGCTTGCGCGGAGATTTCAAAAGCCTGTTGCTCAAACAGCACCGACCCACGCACTTGGCCAAGCAACTGTCCATCGGACGTGCAAACCGGATACACCGGGTAATGGCGCGTGACGACTTCGCGCATGGCATCGGGTAGCCGCGTTTCCGGTTGCAGCGCAAATGGCGAGCGCACCATCACCGCGGCCAAGGTGGCGCCGGGCTCAGAAAACAACAATTCCCGAAATGCCACCACGCCAGAAAACTTACGCGCGGCATCCACACAGAATACGTAGACAATCTGCCGCGTACGGATCACGTCACGTAGCGTGTCGATCACCTGATCGACGCGCGCGTCGTCGGGAAAAACGGCCGGCGCACTTTCCATCAAACGCCCCACGCTACCTTCCGGAAAGCGATGGCCGGCTAGCCAATCGGTGCCGTCGGCCGTTTCCGCGGCAATTTTTGCGCGCCGCTCTGTTGCAAATTCCTCAAGCACTTCAACCGCTTGTCCAGTGCTGAGGCCCGCCAAAACCTGCGCGATCTGCACATCACTGTAGGGCGCCAACCAGCGCGCGGCACTTTTCAAGTCGGTTGCCCGCACGCGTTCGATCAACTCGGGCAAGGCGAGATTGGTTGTGTCTTGGGACATGGCTCGTCGAGGCGTGAAATGACCGGCAAGACTAGCAGCCCGTCGGACTTTCAGCGTGAGATGCGTTGCGTGACGCCAACTGAGATGCGAGTCAAAGTGATGTGGTGATCCAGCGGAGCCTAGCCGCCTGTCCGACTTTCATCGCGAGTGCGCCGGAAGCGCTTTTGGCGCAGAGCGGTGACCAATTTTCCGGTACTAGTGCACCAAATTGGTGATAGCCGTCATTAATCTGGTGTTCATGGTGCACTTTGTTTGGTCATTCGGTGAAAATTGCGCTCTTCGGCGTCGGCAAATTTCTTTTTGCTTTTCGATAAGCATATGAATGCGTTCGACTTATTTCGATGCGAATGGCAATTCGAGCGGCGACTCTATTGTCTGGCATCGCTCTTGCGATCTCTCCCTTGCTTTGCAATCAAACCGTCCGACCAAGGGGATACGCAATGAAACGATGGTTCTACGGACTACCGGCACTGTTTGCCGCCGGTGCAGCCTCGGCACAGGAAACGCCGACGTTGAGCGCGGGTGATACCGCGTGGATGCTCACCGCCACCGCATTGGTGCTGTTCATGACCATTCCCGGCCTGGCGTTGTTTTACGGCGGTTTGGTGCGCGCCAAAAACGTGCTTTCAGTGCTCATGCAGTGCTTCGCCATAACCGCGTTGGTGACCGTGGTGTGGGTGCTGTACGGCTATTCGATGACGTTTAGCACCACGGGTATGGAACAAGGCGTGGTCAACCTCCATTCGTTCATTGGGGCTTTTGACAAAGCGATGTTTGCTGGCATGGCGCGCGATGCCTTGGTCTATGCGATTCCGGAAAGCGTATTTGCAACCTTCCAGCTGACTTTTGCGATCATCACTGTGGCACTGATTGTCGGTGCCATCGCCGAACGCATGCGTTTTTCCGCGCTGCTGCTGTTCTCGCTGTTGTGGGTGACCTTTGTGTACTTCCCGATGGCGCACATGGTGTGGTCCGGGAATGGCGGACTCTTGTGGGATTGGGGTGTGCTCGACTTTGCCGGCGGTACCGTGGTGCACATTAACGCCGGTGTCGCCGCGCTGGTTGCTTGTTTGGTGCTTGGCAAGCGCAAGGGTTTCCCGACCACCGCAATGCCGCCGCATAATCTCACCTACACGGTAATTGGCGCATCCATGCTGTGGGTGGGTTGGTTTGGCTTCAACGCCGGATCGGCCGTAGCCGCCAATGGCAGCGCCGGAATGGCGATGCTGGTCACTCAGATCGCCACCGCTGCCGGGGCGCTGGGCTGGATGTTGATCGAGTGGATAGTGCACAAAAAGCCATCCGTTCTAGGCCTTGCGTCCGGCGCGGTGGCAGGCTTGGTCGCGATCACACCGGCTTCTGGAACGGCTGGCCCGGGTGGCGCGTTGGTGATTGGCTTTGTCGCCGGCGTGGTCTGTTACTTTGCCGCCACTCGGTTGAAGCGCGCGCTCGGCTATGACGATTCACTTGATGTCTTCGGTGTGCATGCGGTCGGTGGCATCATCGGCGCGGTGCTAACCGGTGTGTTCGCCGATGCCAGTTTGGGCGGCGCCGGTCTGGTTGAAGGCCAGACCATCATTGGTCAAGTGTGGGTGCAGATTAAGAGCGTGTTATTCACGGTGGTTTACAGTGGCGTGCTGACCTACGTGATCCTCAAGCTTGTCAGCCTAGTGGTGACGTTGCGGGTTGATAGCGACGAAGAAACCGAAGGTCTCGATCTGGCGCTACACGACGAACGCGGCTACAACCTGTGAGCTTTAGTGCCGCCTGTCAAAAGGCAGGCGGCACAAACCCGATATGCATACACCTTCATTAAGTAGCCAAATACGGAGTACGCCAGATGAAAATGATCGTAGCCATCATTAAGCCGTTCAAGCTAGACGACGTGCGCGAGGCGCTGTCCGAAGCAGGGATGACCGGCATCACCGTCACCGAAGTCAAAGGATTTGGTCGACAAAAAGGCCATACCGAGCTTTACCGCGGTGCCGAATACGTCGTCGATTTTCTGCCTAAGGTCAAGATTGAAATCGCCGTCATCGATGAACGCGTCGATGCAGTGGTTGACGCCGTGCGCAAAGCCGCCAACACCGGTCGCATTGGTGACGGCAAGATCTTCGTCTACAACCTCGATCAAGTGGTGCGCATTCGCACCGGAGAAGTCGATGGGGATGCGCTGTAGGCTTTTGCCGAGTCAGCTTGCTTGACTTGGATTTCGAAGCGAATAAACCAAGCAGCGGAGCAAGCTCCGCGCTACAACTGCTGGTTTTTGTTTCGGCCCCGCACTTGCGGGGCTGCATGTTACCCAACTCCGCGATTCGCGGACCCGTGCCGGCCCGCCGGTGCAGTTCCTGCGCCGCAAGCTTAATAGCATCAATACAGCTGGACCGGCGTCCGCATAACCCTGGCCGGCCAGCAGAACATCACCGCCCATTTTAGCGCCGCCCAGCGGGTGCGCATGGGTGCGATTCAAACTGATGTGGTGAGCCATGGTCGCGGTCATTTCGCGCAGCCGGAATCAAACAGTGTGGGCTCGCTTGAACTTTGGTGGGACGGGCAGGTCTGAAAAAAACCCGTCGCGCCATGTACGAATGCGAGTGAATGAAAGCCGAGTTCTGTGCGTGCTGGTCATCGCAAGCCTTCCACCGCCCGCTATCATCTACCTGTGACGCCGTTCGGCGTGATCAGTATTCATTGAACCTAGGATTGGATTGACATGAAGTCTGCAAAATTTTTGCTATTGCCGCTGTCGTTGGCGTTATTGACCGCGTGCGGTGAACAAGTGAGCGATCCCACGACGGCCGCGGCACCACCAGCGGCGCCGGTTAGTCCCACGCCAATACCAACTGCGCCTCCGGTCGAGCCTTTCAATGCCGTACTCAGCATTGAGCCGGCGCGAATTCAAGTTTGCGACGGCAGCTTTAGGGGTCAGGCAACGGTCAATTGGGTGCTTAGTGGCGAACGCTCGGATCGTGATGTGCGGTTGGTCGTCGTTGAGTCGACCGGCACCCCAGAAACCGCGCGCTCCTCGGGTAGCGGCAGCACGGTGACCGGCAAGTGGCTGCAAAATGGCACGCGCTTGCAACTCATTGATGGGCAAACGGGAGCTACTGTGGCGGAAACCAGCGCAGAAGTGCATGGCGAACAATGCCCTGGCCTGGTCTTTACCGGCCCCATTCAAGCGCCCGATTGTGATGGTGATGGCGCGGCCGTTGGGACCTACACCTGGGACACGACTGGCGTCAGTGAATGGGTGGAGCTGCACGCAATCAAAGATGGCCAAGACTCAATCTGGGCCACTGGCAATATGAAAGGCAGTGCAACCACCGGCAATTGGCTGAGCAACGGCACGACGATTGAAATGCGCAACCCGCAGGGCAAGGAACTGCTGGCTCGCGCAGAGATCATGCTGGAAACAGCGTCTTGCGCAGCACAGTGATGACACGCAGGGGGAGTCGGCTCTGTGCTGGCTTCGGTTGAGTTGCGACGCTGAGTCTGACGTTGGCGTCGTCAATGTGCCCATGCATTTGAGGGCGGCCCCAAAAAAGGGCGCCCGTCAGTCGGCCGGTCGGGGAGGGCGAACGGCAAAAGCCTTGACTGACGGGCATTGAAACTAAATGCGCGAATGGTGCGCTCGGAACGGCGAAACGCGCCGTTCCGTTTGAGCTATTTGAACTTACTCAGCTGCAGCGACGGGGACTTCGGCCACTTCAACCGGCGCCGTTTTCGTTGCTGCTTTGCTTGGTTTTGCAGCCGGCTTGGCAGCCACGGACGCTCCAACGGGCTCAACGACTTTAACTGCCTTCGCTGGCGCCTTTTTAGCTGCAGGTGCTGCCTTAGCTGCAGGTGCTGCCTTAGCTGCAGGTGCTGCCTTAGCGGCAGGTGCTGCCTTAGCGGCAGGTGCTGCCTTAGCGGCAGGTGCTTGCGCGACCACCGCTTCTTCCACGGCCTCGACCACTGCTGCCTTGGCTGGTTTGGAGGTCTTCTTGGCGGCTGACAATTCGCGATTGCCCGCATCCAAAGCGCGGACCGCTTTACTCAGCTCATCAACGCGCTTGGCCAGTTGCTCCAGTTCCTCGCGGCCCGGGATGCCGAGCGTGCCGAGTGCCTTGGAAACGCGATTTTCAAACACCTGCTCCAAACGATCCCAAGTATCGGTGGCGCGTTCTTTGACTTGCGTAACTGTGGTCTCGACCATGCCGCGGACTTCCTCAACCTTCGAGCCAGTGAGCTTGCGCGTTGCTTTTTCCAGCGCAGCGCCTTCCTTGACCAGCGTTTCGTAGAACTTGCCGCTCTGTTCCTGCGCCTTGGAAAACGCGCCGAGACCGGCCAACCAGATTTGTTCGGCCTGTTCCATTATTGCTTTGGCCGTCGTCTTCAGCGAGGTGTCGCTTTCAGCATCCTCGAGTTTGGACTTGAGTTTTGAACCCTTCGACGTTTTCATTTAATCCCTCTGCTTGTTTGCAGCCTCGCCCCACTTCGCAGGACGCGAAGCGCAGGAATGTGGGTGCATCCTGCGGCCCGCAGCTAGAATATTCACACTATGCAACGCGCTTGTTTCGCATTGTTCAGACTAATCGGCGCAATTTTTTGCCCATTAAGCCAAGTAGAGGGGCGGGTTTTAAGCCCGCCCGCAGCCCCTGCTTGAACTGCCGAAATCCTGATTAGGTGCAATGCTCAATCAGTGCCATTTGCGCCCGTAAATTCAAGTTCCGCGGCAGCCGCGGCAACCTTACCTGGCAGACGTTTGTTGGCCCGCAAGCTGCGCTGTCGCTGGGTGCGTGCGACCACACGATCCAGCTCTTTCAGCGCGCGGTCGAGACGGGTGAGCAGGGTCGAATTGGGCGGACGAGTGCCTTCCAATCCATCCCACACGGTGCGTTGTGCATCGTCGAGAATATCCTCACGCAGATGCAAACCATGGCGCTCCAGCACTGGGCCTAACTGGTCACGACGCGCGCGCAAATCCGCCAATGTGGTGGCATAGGCGTGTTCGCACAGGCGGCGTCGACTGGCGAAGCTAAATACGTTGGTGAAGAACATTTCGGCGTCGTCGAGATCCGGCTGGAAGAGCACCAAATCGGAGTGATCGTAGCTCTTATCGTACTTGCCGAAACCCACTCGCATGCGCGAATACAACATCGTTCGAATGGTCTGCGAAATCACCCGTGGCAAGCCGCCATCCACCAAGCTGCCCGGCGGCCTATCGACACGATCGCGCAGCCGCGACGCATCAAAGGGCACCAGCGGATTGAGCGCGAGCAACAAGTCGATATCTTCGTCGAGCGCAACAGACGCGTGCAGCGTGCGTTGTAGCGCGCCATCCACGTAATAACGCCCATTGATCTCGACCGGCGGATAAAAGCCCGGCAGAGCCGAGCTGGCCTGCACCGCGCGGGAAATAGGCACCGCATCGTTACCGGCCGACCCAAAACGCACCGCATGGCCGGTGTCAATATCCACCGCAACCACGTAGAGGGGGCGATCCAGTTCGCGAAAATCGTTGGTACGTCCTGGCACACTGAATATGCCGCGCAAATAGCGTTCCAGACCCTCATTATCGAACAATCCGGTCGGCAATGCGGCTCCAAAACGTCCGAGCGATTCACTCCAACCGATTGAACTTGGATTCAAGACCATATCGAGCAGCCATTCGCCGAAAATCTTCGGCAAAGAGCCCAAACGATGGATGTATTCAGAGAAAGCCGGCTTTAGAAAAGCATCTGGACGAAACTGATGTTCGGCCGATTCTTCGGTGATAAACATGCGACACATTTCTGCCGAATCGACCCGGTTGGCTAAACCTGCGGCCAGAAATGCACCCGAACTGACACCCACATAAACGTCCATGCGGGTCAAATCCAAGCCTTCGATCGCTTCGTCGAGCGCGCGCAGCGCACCCATTTCGTAGATGCCGCCGATCGGACCGCCGCCAGCGACTGCTAATCCAATTCGGTGCGGCTTACGCAAAGATCGGACCTTGCGAGCTTCCTGCAGGTGCAGCATTTTGATTCATCCTTAGGTCTACAGCGCGCCCGATTCTAGTCGTCTGCGATTGGAGACCTCGCTCAGAATGTCCGCTTGTTTACCTTCGAGTGCTTTATCGGTGCCGAGCAGCCACACTATGCGAATGGAAAAAATATTGGTTCTCCCGCGCCTCGCGCAACGCCGTGTGCTGCGCGTCATTGTGGCGGCAATGGTGTTGCTGCAGGTCACGCTGTTGGTGGCCGCCGTTTGGCACTTGTCTGTGGCCGGATGGTCGCTGCCATTGGCGTTGGCTGCGATGCTGCTGGTGGGGTTGTTGCTGCAGATCTCGATAGCGGCCAACACTTTTGTGATTAAATGGTTGATGGGAGATTGGCCAGTTGCAAGGCGCGGTTCGATTGTCAGGTGGCTGCCAGTAGCGGCCGTTGAAGTGTGTTGGATGCTCAGACTGTTTTTATTTGATCAGCCCTGGTGCCGCGCGCCGCGCTGGATTTTTGCGACGGATAGGCGCACGCCGGTGCTCCTGGTGCATGGTTTTGTTTGTAATGGCGCGGTCTGGCGGCCTTTGTCTAAACACTTGCTAGATGCCAAACGTAGCCATGTGGCGATCAGCCTGGAACCTACCTATCGGCATTTTGAACGCCAGTTGGAGGTGCTCGATGGCGCCGTGCAGGCGCTTTGTGCACACACCGGTCAGCAGCGCGTGGTGTTGCTGGGCCATAGCATGGGAGGCTTGCTGGCGCGCGCTTACGCGGAGCGATTTCCGCAGCGTTGCGCAGCGCTGATCAGTGTCGGTGTGCCGCATCACGGTACGGCCTTGGGCGATCTGATTCATGGTCTGGAATACGGCCCACCGTCGCCACGTTGCCAATGGTTGCAAGCCTTAAATCAGCGCAGCGGCGAACGTATCGAGGTGCCCGCCTTGAATATTTGGAGCGCCGACGACAACATCGTCATACCGGCGCAGAGCGCGCATTTGCACGCAACCACCGAGCGCACACTGCACGGTTATGGGCATATGGCACTGATCGCGCAGCGCGAGGCCTGTTTGGCGCTGATGGCAGCCTTGGATGAACTCGATCCTCTAGTGGAGAGCGACGAAAGATGAAATGGAACGCTGCAGATGGTTTTGCGATTGATCAGGGCGGTGCGCGCGGATGAGTGCGATTAGCGAGCACCTACGCAACTTACTGGCGCGTCTGCGACAAACCCACAAGACCGCCCAGGCAGACACCGTTGTGCGGCCCAAGCTGGCTGCCTTGCGGGCTTGGCAAGCGCGGCGGTTGGCGGCGACCTATGCGGATATCCAGCAAACCGAACCGTTTGTCGCAGCGTGCCAATTTTTCCTCGCTGATCTGTACGGTGAAGGTGATTTTGCCGATCGCGATCGCGCAATGGAGCGGGTTGTACCCATCATGATGCGCATCTTGCCGGCACCCGTGTTGGCCAGTTTGGCCCGCGGCATCGAGTTAAACGCGCTCAGTCAAGAGTTGGATTACGCATTCGCAGCCGCGCTGCCAGCCCATTGCGTCAGCGCTGCAGCGCTGAGTGACATCGACTACGCCGCGGCGTACAAGTTATCCGCGGATCGCGCCGCACGACGCCGCCAGTTGGCCTTGTTGTTGGTCCTAGGTCGCGAACTGGACCGTTTGGTGCGCAAGCCGCTGCTGTCCGAATTGCTGCATTTGAGCCGCTGGCCGGCGCGATTGGCCGGTTTAGGCGCGCTACAGAGCTTTCTGGAGCGCGGATTTGATGCCTTCGGCAAACTGGGTGGCGCTGGCGTGTTTTTGGGTACGATCTTGACCCGCGAGTTGGCGTTTATGGATGCCATTGAACGGGCGCTCGATGGCAGCCCCGAGGTACGCCTTCAAGATCCAAATTCCTGGTCCAGATAGCGGCTGATTTCTTGCTCTATCGAAGCTTTAATGGGTAACAGCAGCCAACTGATATCGGCGTAAACCGACACCGAGTCTGCCTCTACGGAAATCTCGCCAGCAACACCTATGCGGGAAAATTCCAGCGTATTGCGATTCCACTTGGCCTCGATTTCAAAGCGTTCGCGGATATGAATGGCGACCTTATCGACCGCTTTTTTTGCTTTACTCACGCCTAAAGCGTGTTTTCGATGCATTCGTATGGTTGCCATAGCGAGCCCTGCCTTGCTCGGTAGATTATGATCAAAGCTCAGTCATGAGTGGAGCGTTCTGTGCGAATCTGCCTCGCCCTGTTAATGGCCAGCTTCATCTCGACCGGTTCAGCGCAATCAACGGTCATCAGTTTGCCTGCCAAAGCCGATACTGCGGCCACTAGCATGCCCGCGGCAACGTCCGCGCCCGCGCCAGCGCCCGCCGCACCTCAAGTCGCAACACCCATAGTTGCGCCGGCAGCTGTGACTAGGCCCGCGCCAGCGCCCGCCGCACCTCAAGTCGTAACACCCATGGTCGCGCCGGCAGTTGTGACTAGGCCCGCGCCAGCGCCCGCTGCGGCACCTCAAGTCGCACCACCGGCAGGGGCACCGGCACCTGTGATGGCGCTATTGCGTGGGCAAATCACGCTCACCAGCGGTGGTCGACCGCTGCGCAGCAATGAGGCAGTTGATGCAGTGGTTTATTTCCGCCCAGCGACACCCGTACCGCTGGCGGTACCGAACACCCCCTTTGTGATTAAGACGGAGCGTAAAACTTTCGCGCCACGGGTCCTGCCCATTCCCGTTGGCGCCAGTGTGCGCTTTCCAAATAATGACCCGATTTTGCACAATGTGTTTTCGACTACGAAAGAAGCGAGCTTCGATCTAGGTCTGTACGGACGCAGTGACGGCGAAAGCTACCGATTCTCTCAACCGGGTGTGATCCGGGTTTTTTGCAACGTGCATCACGCCATGGTCGCGCATGTACTCGTCATGGACACGCCGTTTTTTGCCAAGCCGGACGAACATGGACGATTTCGCTTGGTGGGCGTGCCGCCTGGGCCGGGTGAGCTTTATGTTTGGCACGAGCGCTCGCAGCTTTGGCGCAGCGCAGTGGTCGCCGGCACCGATGAGGAGATCGTCGTGCCACTGGAATTGAGCAAGCGGCGAGTACCGCCGCATCTGAATAAAACTGGACAGCCGTATCGAAGGACACGCCCTGATGAGTACTAAAAGCGCCTTTCGATTGCCACTGGCGGCGCGCATTTTCCTGGCAAGCGCGTTAATGGTTGCGGTAGCGGTGGCGCTGGCCGCGTTCGTGACCCTAAAACAGGGTGGGCGCGCAGGTGCCGAGGCTGTCAATCACAGTCTGGACGCGGCAGATGCGGCGCAAGCTCGGCTGGAGCAACTGTCATTCGAAAAGCTCGACATTATTGCTAAGACCATCACTAATGACGCCGATTTTGTACGCTACTTGGCGACCGCAACCGATGATGGTTTGGGTTTGGGAGAAGCGCAGCTAGCGCCCAGCGACCCCAGCGTGACTGCCGGCGTGGACAGCGCCGCTACGGCTGCGCCCGATGAATCTCCCGCGGCGGTGGTCGATGCACCTCCCGAGCCCCCGAAAGTTGACCAGGCTTCGATCAAAGATCTGCTAGATCAAAAGCGCGAAACCTATGAGTTCGGATTTGGCATGGTGTTAGACGCCGACGGTCGGGTGCTAGGACGCACCGACGAGCGGGAAGCCTTCCAGGCGGATTTCGCCACTGATCCAATGTTTGGCACGATGATCGCCGGCATGGCCGGTGTGACTGGGTACTGGCGCGATGGCGTGAAGCTCTATCAAGTGTCCGCTCAGCCGATGGCGATGGATCAGGATTTGGTCGGCTTTTTGATAGTCGGCGCGCTGATCGATGCCAGCATCGTTAAACAAGTGCGCGAAGTCAGCAACGGTCAAGTGGCTTATTGGATGCTTGATCAAGAGGACCTGCGCCTCGTCGCCACCTCAGTTGAAGAGGAAGACGCCAAGCTGTTGAGAGAGGCGATCAGCAAGATCGAGACTCAAGTGAAAGCGCAATTGACCGACGGTGAGTCGCTCGCCCGCGTTGATTTGGCTTTGGGTGAGCGAAAATTCGCAGCGCGGTTGGCCCCGTTGTTTGGGCAGCCGGGAGATGCGGTGGGTGGCGTGCTGACGATGACCTCCATTGATGCGGCGATGGAGCCGTTTCGGTCGATTCAAAATGCCGTGATGTTGGGCGGTTTGGTGGCATTGGTGCTGGCGCTAGCCGTGTCTTGGTGGTTGGCGCGGCGCGTTTTGCGGCCGGTAGCCGAGTTGACTGAGGCGGCAGAGCAAGCGGCGGGCGGCAACTATCAGCAACAGCTGCGCATCGAGGGCAATGACGAGGTGGGTCGATTGGCACGCGCCTTTGATTCGCTGCTCAGTGACTTGCGCGAAAAGAAAGACATCGAAGGTTACGTAGGTCACTTGAGTCGATTTTTGCCGGATCCGGCGAGCGAGGAACAGTCCACTAGTGTGGCCAGACCCACTCCAAAACCGGCAACCCGGCGCGAATGTGTGTTGGTTGGCCTGGAGTTGAGGCGGTTTTTGCGGGCGCCACCGCATGGCGAGGAAGCCATCACCCTAACCGCGCTCGGGCAGTTGATCGAAGAAGCCGCGGCGCGCGCCCAAGCGGCTGGCGGCGAGTTATTGGAGCAAGAAGGGCCGCGCTTATTGTTTGCGTTTGGTGGCGAAGCGTCCGAGTTGCGCGCGCTAGCGGCGGTCAGCGCATGGTGGGAAGGACGGGTGGGAGCCGCGGAAAATGGTGCGGCCGCCGCTCTGGCCTTAGGGGAAATCGTGCACGGTTCACTGCCAGCGCGCCCGGAAGCCAGCGCCACCATTGGTCTGCCGGTATTGCAAGTGGAACGGTTGCTCGGCGAAACGCCGGTTGGCCAAGTGCTGTTGTCGCCAGTGTTTGGCGAGAAAATCAAGAGCATCGGACAGTCGGCTTCGCTCAAGGTGATGAACGGCCAAAGCAGCGGCAAGCGCTTCTTGACGCTTGATCGCCCAGCTTTGTTGCTGATCTCCAAATTGGCGCCAGGTCAGGTCGGACTGACAGTTCGTCTTGGCGATCCCAACGCCACGCTCGTGCCAGATGCCCAGCCGCGTGCTGCGGGTGATAACGCGTCGACGCGTTTGGCGCTGGGCATGCGATTTGCCGGTCGCTACGAGATTTTGGCCATTTTGGGCGCTGGCGGTATGGGCATGGTGTACAAAGCGCGCGACACCGATTTGTCCGATGTGGTCGCGCTGAAAATGCTGCGACCGGGCATGGTGGTCGATGCTGAACAACTTGATCGACTGAAGATCGAACTGAAATTGGCGCGCAAAATTACCCACCCCAATGTGCTGCGCACCTACGATTTTGGTGATTTTAAGGGCGTGCCGTACATCTCAATGGAGTATGTGCGGGGCTTGACCTTGCGTTATCTGCTGCAACAGGCCGGCAAACTGCCGTTTTCGGCAGCGCTGCGTATTTCCCGGCAACTCTGCATGGGTCTGGATGCGGCGCATCAAATGGGCGTGATACATCGCGACATTAAGCCGGAAAACATCATTATCGAGCAAAGCGGCAACGCCAAACTGATGGACTTTGGTATTGCCAGATCAGCCGGTCGACAAAACGACGGGCATACGCAGCCCGGTACTTTCCTGGGTACGCCCAATTACGCATCACCCGAGCAGTTGTCCGGCATTGATCTTGACATGCGTTCGGATATCTACTCGACCGGCATTTTGTTATGCGAGATGTTCTGCGGCAAGCTGCCATTCTCGGGTGGAAACACCATGGAGCTGTACGTCGCGCACCTGCAAAAACCACCGATCAAGCCGTCCACCTTATGGCCGGACATTCCACGGCCATTGGAAGAAGTTATCCTGAAATGTCTGGAGAAAAAGCCAGGCGATCGCTACGCTTCGGCTACGGATTTATTGGTCGCATTATCTGGTCTGCGGGCATAACAGGGGGGAGCATTTATGAGTCTTTGGCGCGGTGGGTGGATCGTGTTGTTGGCCAGTTGCATGCTGCCAGCGCCATTGGCAGCGCAGCCAGATGAGCCAGTGGCTGATGAAGGCGGAATCGATTGGTACGGCGATTTGCGTCTGCGCGCCGAACATACGAAGGATATTCCGGCGCGCAGAGACGATATCGAACGCTTTCGGTCTGCGCTTCGTTTGGGTGGACGCTACGCAAACGACAGCGGTTGGGAATTCGCTGGCGCGGCTAAACTGGCCGTAGGCAGCGACGACAATGCGGACAATCGGCGCAATCTCGACAACGAAAGATCCGACAGCGCCGGGTTAGATGAACTCTATGTCGCCTACAACCTTGGCGAGTCGAGTCAATTTCGCGTCGGCAAAGGTCGCATGCCTTTAGTTTTAAGTCCGTTGGTGTGGGATCGCGATTTGCGCCCGGTCGGCGCCAGTTATGAATACTCGGCCAGCGTGCGGGATTTTGATGCCTTACATTTCACCGCCGGTTATTTCGCCGGTGATCATTTGTACGGCGACCAATCGCGGATTGGCGCCGTGCAGATTGGCTACGGTTGGATGGAAGGCGCGCAGACCGGATTCAGCAGCTTTCTTAGCTACCTCGATTTCACCGATCTCGAGGTACTGCCAAGCCAAGGCTTGGGTCGCACCAATCGCCGCGTGGCCGGACAATTTGTCAGTGACTATCGATTGCTCGATTTGCAGTTCATCGGCAGAACGCAGGCGTTTTCAGCGCCGTTGGTGGCGCGCCTGAATCTAGTGCGTAACTTGGGCGCTAACGATTTACGCGACGGCGCGCGCTTCAGCATGATTTGGGGCGACGCCGACGAGCTCGGGGGTTTAGAGCTGGGTTACGCGATTCAGCGCGCGCAGCGCGATGCGCTATTGTCGGCATTTGCAGAAGATGATTGGTGGTTTCATACCTTTGCACGCGGCTATATGCCATGGGTGGCGTATGGCATCAGCCCCAGATGGACGGTGCAAGCCACGGCGTTTATCGAACGTCGTGACGGAATCGAAGAGGACACCGATAGATGGCTGCTCGACCTGCGCTCACGCTGGTAGTCTTAGCCACGACGATTCCTAAACAACCAAAGCCGACTCGATGAAGATCAGCTTTCCCGGCGGTGAAAGACCAGACTTCCTGGCGGGTGAAGGCGTGGTGCGCGTGGGTTCCGCACCGGATAACGATATCGTCTTACCCGCCAACAAACAGGTGCAATCCAAGCATGTGGAACTGCACACCGAACCGCGGCGCGGCATGACATTGCTGGTCAACGACGGTAGTCCGGCAGTGCATGTCAACGGTCGTCCGGTTCGCGAGAAAGCCATTTTGCACTTGGGTGATATGGTCGGCGTCGGTGTGGTTCGTTTGGTGTTGCGCCCGGATGCCGATCGGCAAGAAAAGCCGCCCCAAAACCTGTCGGATAACGATGGCAAGGCGCGTCACACGCCGCAGCGCGTGGTATTGCGCGCCGTTGCAGGCCCCTACTTTGGCAAAGTCATCCCGCTGCGCGCCAAAATGGTCATTGGGCGCGGCAGTGACTGCGATCTAGTCCTCAACGAGTCAGAGATGGGCCGCCGCCATGCGCTCATTGAAAACACCAGCGAAGGCTTGTTTCTGCGCGATCTGGGCTCGGCAAACGGGACCTTTGTCAACGGCAGCGCCGTGCGCGACACCATCCTGAAACCGGGCGATCAGGTGGCTTTTGAGCAGAATCGATTTTTGATCGAAGCGCCAGGTTATCAGCTCGGGCCGAGCGCCGATGAGCCACAAATGCACACCGGCGTGATTACCGCGATCCAACGACCGTTCGTCCCAACCCCGGTGAGCGCCGTTGATCCGCGTGAACGCGAGAACACTGCGGTGGATTGGATCATCATGAGCGCCGCCGTGGTCACCCTGATTGCGCTGGCGGTGTTGATGTACTTACAGTTCCGCGGCGGGGCTTAGGCAGATCACTCATCCTAGCAGCCGGTCGGACTTTCAGCGCACGCGCGATGACAGTCCAACAGGCTGCTAGGATCAACCGTTGTGGCCGACTACGTAACCCCGACTTCGCCGCGGCGAATCGCCGCCGCGCGTTCGCGCACCGCTTGTTTTTGAACGTCGGATAAGCGCGCCAGATTTTTCACTTGCAGCGCGATGCGTGGGTTCTTGGCCAGCAGCGTTTCGTGGCGCAGCAGAAAGTCCCAATAGAGCGTCGTGAACGGGCAGGCGTTGTCGCCACTGCGCTGCGCCGGATCAAAGCGGCACGCTGCGCAGTGCGGGCTCATGCGGTCGATGTACTTGCCGCTGGCGATGTAGGGTTTGCTCGCCATCACGCCGCCGTCAGCGTATTGGCTCATGCCCAGCGTATTGGGCAGTTCGACCCATTCGACGGCATCCACATAGACCGCCAGATACCATTCGTGCACCTGTTTTGGCTGCACGCCGAGCAGCAAGGTGTACAAGCCGGTGACCATCAGGCGCTGGATGTGGTTGGCGTAGCCGTGCTTCAGTGTTTGCGTCAACGCGTCGCGCAGGCAGGCCATGTCGGTGGCGCCGGTCCAGTACCAAGCGGGCAGATTCTCCTTGGCATTCAGTGCATTGCGTTGCGCATAATCGGGCATCTGGGTCCAGTAGATGCCACGCACGTACTCGCGCCAGCCTAGGATCTGGCGAATAAATCCTTCCACGCTGGCCAATGGCGCATGCCCTTGGTGATACGCAGCCTCAGCGGCTGCCACCACCTCACGCGGGTTCAGCAACTTCAGGTTGAGCGCCGCTGACAGATGCGAGTGGTACAGCCACGGTTCGGCCGGCCAAATCGCATCCTGATAGCGGCCAAACAGCGCCAAGCGCTGCTCGATGAAGGTGTGCAGGGCGTGCAGCGCCTGCGCACGCGTGACCGGCCACGCGAAGCTCTCCAAGTGGCCGGGATGGTCCGCAAAGCGGGTGTTGACCAGCTCGATGACCTCATTGGTGATGGCATCGGGCGCGAACAATGTGCGTGGCGGCAGGGTGCCCGGACCGGCTGCGCCGAAGGCCTGGCGATTGTCGGCGTCAAAGTTCCACTGTCCGCCGATCGGCTCATCGTTTTCCATCAGCACGCCATGACTCCTGCGCTGTTCGCGATAGAAATACTCCATGCGCAGGGATTTGCGGCCCTTAGCGTGTGCGGCGAATTCGCGCACGCTGACGAAGAAGTGGCGATCCTCGCGAATCTCCAAGGGCAGATTGAGTGTCTGGGCAGCCTCCTTAATAGCCTGCAAGACCCGCCAATCACCTGGCGCAGTTAGCAGCAGGCGGGTAGGCCGCAGGCGTTCAACGTCAGCCTGCAGCTGCGCAGCCAAACTGCCATGGTTGTCCGGCGCATCCAGCCGCGTGTAGTGCAGCGTTCGGCCAGCCTGCAATGCCAGCGCGTAATGGCGCATCGCCGCCAGAAACATCACCGTGCGCGGCTTACTCGACCACACGTGAGTCGATTCTTCCGCGACCTCGGCCATCCACACGGCGTCAAGCTCTGTATCGAAGCCATCGAATGCTGCGGCATCCAGATCAAGCTGGTCGCCCAGCACCAGGACCAAATTGCGCAGCTCAGCCACGGCTGGCTTTTTTGCGCCGGCAGGCGTCGGAACAATATTTGACCTCAGCCCAGTTTTTCGCCCAGCGCCGCCGCCAGCTCATCGCCAGCCCACAAACCGCGCACGGTTTGCTAGGCAACGTAGACTTGTTGCCGCGAAAACCGGCGCTGCAAAAGGTCAAAAACACGCGCTACTCCGACCACAAAGGGCAGCCTCTCAGAATAAGATCGAAGCTGTTGCACCTCCGTGAAGCGATCTAGATTCAGATTCCAGTTCACAAGATGCCTACGTCTACGCGAGTATCGCCCCCTGCAAACAGATTCGTTTCGTGACCGACTGAGTTTGGGCGGCTGCGAGCTGCGATGGGCGTGCTGACATACATAAACGCGGAGGTTGGTCATGGGCCGAGGCCCCAGTATTGAAGGTCGCAAGAACGCCGAGGACGCCAAACGCGCCAAAGTGTTCACCAAGTTGATTCGCGAGATCACCGTCGCTGCGCGCAATGGCGCCGATCCCAGCGCCAATGCTGCGTTGCGTTCGGCCATTGACAAAGCCTTGTCGGCCAATATGACCCGCGATACGGTCGATCGAGCGGTCAAACGTGGCGCCGGCGCGGAAGGCGCCGACAATATGCAGGAGCTGCGCTACGAGGGCTATGGGCCGTCGGGCGTCGCATTGATCATTGATTGTTTAACTGACAATCCGCAACGCACGGTCGCTGATGTGCGGCATGCGTTGAGCAAACATGGCGGCAACCTCGGTACCACCGGATCGGTAGCTTTCCAGTTTGCGCGGATTGGCGAATTGGCGGTAGTCACCGCTGATGCGGATGCCGAAGGGAAGGCCTTTGAAGTGGCGCTAGAGGCGGGCGCTGACGATGTGCAGACCGCAGACGGCGAAAGCATCATCGTCTGCGCCGCGGATCAATTGGAGGCGGTACGCAAGGCCCTGATTGCCGCAGGAATGGCGCCAACGCGCGCGAATGCCGTGTGGCGCGCCGCAAACGTCGTTACCGTGACCGGCGACACCGCGGAGACACTGATCGACCTGATCGACTGGCTGGAAGACCTGGACGACGTCCAAGAGGTCTGGCACAACGCGGTCATGCCGGAGTCCTGATCGCGGCCCTATTCACCCTCAACCCGCACATGATGACCGCGGCCATCGGCACTAGGCTCGATGCGAATCGAGCCTAGCCCAAACGCGCCAATCACCTGCGCATTGGTCACTAGGTGTGAGCTCGGCTGATCAATTACGAACTCGCCGCCGGCCAGCAACATCGGCAGCAGCAGTTGATCAGCTAGGTGCTCGCCAACCACCGCCGCCGAATCCAAATAGGCCGCCAGCGCATCGCACGCGCCCGTGGCGACCTGTTCGGCGCTGCGTCGACGTTCGCCAAGCGCGGTTACGACTTCGTTGATGCCGTCAAAACTGGCGATCACGGTCAGCGCGTTGCCGGGCCCGGCGCGGCTGCCCAGATCGCGTTCGATCAGATGCTCACGACGCAGGCCAAAACGGTCGGCGACGGTCGTCAATTCGCGCAATGCCACATGCATAGGAATGCCGGCGACCACCGCGTGGGCGCGAATGCCTTGAGCTGCGCCGCGCTCGGTCAGCGCGATCGGGCGCAGTGTGGCCGGTTGCACTTCGACCACCACGCGTCCGCCGCCGGCGGGGAAAAATCCATAGCGCTCCACGTCGAGGCGTACCTTTGCGCCCATGCGCGCGAGCACCGGCAGAAAGCAGTGTTCGATGAAATCGGCAGTCGGCGCCAGACCATTGTGCGTGCCGCCCTCCAGCGTCAGCCGACTCGGCGCGTGCGCGCGCAGCAGCGCCGGCAATACCGTTTGCAGCACCAACATCGTGCTGCCCGCCGTGCCGATGCTGAAATGGTGACTGCCAGCGGCGATCGTGTGCGGCACAAAGCGGATGTCCGTCGAGCCAATCTCAGCGCCTTCCACATCGGCCGCGCTGATCTGTGCGGCCGCTTTGACGCAGGTGAGATGTTGGCGCATCAGCCCCGGTTTGGTGCGCCCAGCGCGAATCCGCCGCACATGCAAAGCGCGCCCAGTGAGCATCGATAAGGTCAACGAGGTGCGCAGAATTTGGCCCCCGCCTTCACCTAGAGAGCCGTCGATTTCAATTGCGGAGGAAGTGTCCATGATCCTAGAAACCTCAGTTGACCGCGTCCTATCACCCATAATGTGATGATTCTTTTGACTTTTCAACACTTTGATCAGTTCACCTATAGTGTGCGTTCGCAGGCGCGGCCGGCATGCCGGCCAAGCGCGCCTGCTCCTCCGGCCCGTCGGCATAGCCGACGTGCGTTCAGCCGGCTGCGCGCCATGGCGCGCAAGCAAGCCGGCTTCCTCCGGCCCGTCGGCATAGCCGACGTGCGTTCAGCAGGCGCGGCCGGCATGCCGGCCAAGCGCGCCG
>Ga0163154_10002576_pt1 | contig 26287 bp, 23 predicted proteins | sample OliLakLV19MP9P1_FD_148649 | JGI IMG/M metagenome (GOLD analysis project Ga0163154, IMG submission 148649) | Freshwater microbial mat bacterial communities from Lake Vanda, McMurdo Dry Valleys, Antarctica - Oligotrophic Lake LV.19.MP9.P1 | ecosystem: Environmental > Aquatic > Freshwater > Lake >... | reverse complement strand
GCCGTTATTGCGCACCAGCCAGCGCGCGCGGGCGTTCATCTCCGGCCCCGAAGCCGCGATCAGCGCATTCACATGGGCGCGGGAGGTGGTGAAGCTCTTCAGCCGACGCTGTCCAGAGGTGGCATCGAACCCGCCCGGCACACCGTAACCGCCGACCCAAGCGCCGACCCGCGCACGCCAGTTGGTCTTGGCCATGATCACAAGTCCTTCGATGCGAACGGACGCGATACCCGCGACCGCGTGACGGTCGTGTCGGCAGCCGCAATCCGTCGCTCGAGGTCGAAGATTGCCGTCGCCAGTTCGGCATCCGAACCATAGGTGATCTGGCGACCGTCATAGGTAATCGACCGCACCCCGCCAAATCGCATTCCCAAAAGGGCCGCCAGCAGCGCCTGCATTTCTGCCAAAGTCATCGTCATTTCCTCAAGTAAGTCGGGGTCACCGCGCCAGAACGGCGGCGGCGGGGTGTCAGCACGGTTCCCGCGGTGGGCGCGGTCGGCTCAACGATCTCGGGTGCGGCGATGACTTTGGTCACAACACCCGCTTGGTTTTCCAGCGACCGCCATGTCGCCTCATCCCAACGATCAGCGCCGAGGATCCAAGCGGCTGCTCGGGCGTAGACCCGGCAGTCCAGCGCCTCGTTCCGCTCGCGCATCTTCTGCCATTCCTGATGGCCGAAGCCGCGCTTGTTACGGACCGTGACCATCTGCTCGGCCACCAGCTGCTTCAGCCATTCGGTGTCGGCCCAACTGGGCAAGTGCATGGTGCCGGGTGCGTCGCAGACGCCCAGCGCGCGATCCTCATCAGAGGGACGTTCCAGCCGCAGGAACCGATAGGTTTCCGCCTTGAAGGTCGAAACGGCGATGGTCCAGAGCCGCGCGCCCCGGCGCAGACGTTTGCCGCCGATGGTGGCATCGACGAAGGTCGGCCCCGACACTGGCGTCGAGCGGTTGAAGCTTTCCACGCCTTTGATGGGTGTGGCCTGCGCGTAGCCCACCGCTCGCGACCAGGCATAAACCGCCGGAGCCTCATAGCCCGTGTCGATGGCCAGTTTGGACAACTGCATCACGGCCCCGCTTTCATGCGACCAAGTCCGACCGAGCAAGGCTGTCAGCTTGTCCCATGCGCCGGGATCTTCCGGCCCACCGGGGATGACGATGTGCTCGACCAGCCAGCTTTCCAGACCCCGGCCCCAGGCCCAGATATCCACTTCGATCCGATCCTTCTGCACATCTGCCCCAGCGGTCAGGAACAGTCCGAGGTGCGGGACGGTGGCGGCAAACACCTCGCGGCGATCTGCCAGCCGCTGCCATTCGGGAGCATCGCCCGATTCCACCCATGTCTCGCCCAAGAGCGTGTTGCGCGCCGCGCGCAACATCTCCTCCGAGCCTTGGGCCGCCAGCCAATCCCGCGCGATCTGCTGCCAGCTTTTCCAGCCCAACGGCGAATAGAGCGCCGAAATATGGAACCCGATGGAATGCGGATTGGCCGACACTGCCTGCGCCCGCCATTCGCCCCGCTCCAGCATGCGGGTCTTGTGATGCTCGGCAATGGCCTTCTCGCAGCCATCGCAATGATAAGCCGCAGTGTCGGGTCGCCCCTTGTCCCAGCGCAGCCGTTCAAACTGCAGCCACTGCATCGCCCCACAATGCGGACAGGGCACAAAATACCGGCGCTGATCGCTGGCCTCGTATTCCCGCTCGATCCGGCTGATGCCCCGGATCGTCGGGGTCGAGACCATGAACACCTTGCGGCGATGCGAAAAGGTGGTGGTGCGTGCTTCGGCCAGCGTAACCGGGTCGCCTTCCTCGTCAGCCGAAGCCGGATAGGCATCGACTTCGTCGAGAAAGATGTAGCGCGCGGGCATCGAACGCAGGCCGGTGGCCGAGTTCGCCCCCGTCAGCACCAGGATGCCGCCGGGGAATTCCTTGGACAGCATCGAGTTGCCCGCGTCGCGCGACCGGGCGGGGTTGACCCGTTCCCGCAGGGCCGGACTGTCAGCAATCAGAGGATCGAGCCGTCCACGCGATGTGCGTTTGGCCATCTCCAGCGTCGGTAGCACCGCCAGCATCGGCCCCGGCGCGTGATGGATCACAAACCCGATCCAGTTGTTGCCCGCTTCGGTTGCGCCAACCTGCGCCGCCTTCATGAACGTCACGCGCTGCGCCGGGTGGCGCGGGGACAGCGCATCCATGATCTCGCGCAGATATGGGGTCCGAGCGGTGCGGTACTGTCCAGGCTCGGCCGAAGCGCGCGACGACAGCTTGCGGTGCTGATCCGCCCATTCCGACACCGTCAGGTCCGGATCGGGGCGCATACCCTTGCGCCATTGGCGCAGGATGTCCTCGGCCCCATCAAAGCCGAGGTCGAGTCCGTCCGTCAGGTGGTCTTCGGTCAGATCGCCATCATCAACCGAGGTTGACGCGGAGATCGGCGAGGGCGGCGAGGTGCTGTCTGACATGGGCTTCCAGCACCCTCTGCAGGATCGCGGCCTCGATGATCACCGGTCGCACCGGTCGCAGCGGATTGCCAGATTGTTTTTCCACCTCCGCTGCCACTTCGGCGGCCATCAGCGCCGCCACTCTGCTGGGCCAGGTCACCCAAGTGTCGCGTTCCTGCCGCGCCAGACGGAACACCAGCGTCTCCGCCCGCGCCCGGTCAACCAGCGTGCCCTTCTTTTTCTGGATCGCCAGCTGTTTTTCCTGCGCCTGGTAGACCGTCAGCGCAGTGCGGGCTTTGAGATAGGATGAACTGTCCGCTGGCCCCGAAAAGCCACTATCGCCGCTCGTGCTTCGGCGCTGTTGGTCGGGGTCGGTCATCTCCGCGCGCCGTACATCCGAGGCCGCAGCGTTGATCGACCCATCGCCGTAGACCACCAACCGGGTGGCCCTGCGCGCCTTCTGGATCGCTCCGCGCGACAGACCGGAATGGGCGGAATACTCGCGTTCACTCATACCTTCCATGGCGCTTGGGTTTTCCTCAAGATATTGTAATTAAACAGAAATACATGTCTTATTCAGTTGATTACACTCGGCAACCGAGCGATTCTCGGATCAGGAAATCACCGATGAACGGACACCAGATCATGACGCACGCGACCAAACCCACCCCCACAGCCCCCCAAGCGCTGATCCTCGACATCGCCACCAGGCACTTCTTCGTCGAGACGCTGGAAACCCGGAACCGCGACCGGCTGGATTTCCACGATGTCGCCGTTTGGGCCATGCACGCCGCCTTGAGCGAGGCCTACGAGGCCGGGCGCATCGCCGGTGCCAAGGCCATGCTGGCCGCCGCCACCTCCCGCTGAAAGGATCGAACCATGGCCATCACCACCATCCGCATCGACATCGCCACGCTGCCAGACCATCTGGACCGCAGCCGCCTGAACAGCGTTGCCGCCAGCATCGAGGAGGCGCTGAAGGACGCTGGGATCCGGGCCGACTGCTCGGATCTGTTCTCCCACCTCAAGATCGAACTTCCGACCGCGCAACTGGCCGGTGCCAGCGCCGTGCTGGTCGAGCTGCATTTGATCTGAAGGACGCCGATGAGCACGCGCGCGCAGATCGCCATTAAAACCGGCCCCGACGAATGGGCGCATGTCTATGTCCACTTCGACGGCTACCCCGCCCATATGCTGCCCGCGCTTGTGGGCTGGAAGCCCGAGGATATCCTCACCGCTCGGGAAATCCGGCAGGTCACCCCCGAGGCGCTGGACTGCTTCAGCCCGCCCCGCGATCCCCGCATCCTGCCGCGACCAACGCGTGAGTTTGCCCACCTTTACATCTGGATCGGTGGCCAATGGGTGGCGGTTGTGCCGCAGGCCGAAGCGGACAAAACCCGGGCATTCAGCCCCGGAGTTTAATCAGAAAGCACTGATATTGCTCGGATTTGCCTACACTAGCCGCCCTACCAGAGCGATGGTGATTACACAGAAACGATGCAACTCACCGAAGGACGACACGCCATGACCACCCGCCGCGCGACCGACAACACCAAAGCCCTCGACGCTTTCATGACCACAAAGTTCCAGATCGACGCGATGCTGGAGCGTCTGAAGGCCCTTAGCGACGACCATTTCGAGACCCACCCCGACGAGATCAACTGGGGCGATGTCGGCACCCTGAACCACTACGCCAGCCTGCTGCGTCAGATCACCGACAGCGCATTCAGAGAGGGCGAACATGCCGCTTGATCCTTGCATCCCTCGCAACAGCCCCGCCCTGCGGGGCTTGGCCTCGTAGAAGGGTGCGCAATTCCGCGCGCCCCGATACGGAGACGATGACCCAGCTATCCGACACCCAAGCCCTGATCCTGAGTTCCGCCGCCCAGCGGCCCGAACACATCGCCCTGCCACTGCCCGAAAGCCTGCGCGGCGGTGCCGCCGCCAAGGTGGTCGGCGCAATGATCGCCAAGGGCTTGCTCGAAGAAGTCGATGCCAACCTGCGACGTGACGAACCCGTCTGGCGCGAAACCGGCGACGGCCACGGCACCACGCTGATCGCGACCGACGCTGGCCTTGCCGCCATCGGCATCGAGCCCGAAGACGCGGACACCGCACCCGTGGGCGCGACGGACACGCCGACAGAGGAAGCCGCGCCCGACACCCCCGCCGAACCCAACGCCCCGCCCAAGGCGCGCACGCCGCGCGAGGGCACCAAACAGGCCACCCTGATCGCCATGTTGCGCGCACCGGACGGCGCGACCATCGAGGAAATCATGGCCGCACTCGAATGGGCGGCACACACAGTCCGGGGCGCAATGGCCGGGGCGCTGAAGAAGAAACTCGGGCTCGAAGTGACCTCGGAGAAGGTCGAGGGGCGCGGAAGGATCTACAGACTGCCCGCTCCCTGATCGCTCAGCCCGGCAAGATCACATTGCCGCCGTCCCATCTGGGGCGGCGGTTTTTCATTACATCGACAGCAGATCACGGGGGCGGCCGCTTGCAGGTTGTCCTGCACCACGCGAGTCATTTCGTTCGTGATGCGCCGCAAAAGTGCCCCGAACGGTCGCTGATCTGAGATGCTCGTGACGAACATCGAGTGGCATGACATGCTGTTCGAAACGTCTGAACATGGTGGTACCGGATGACCGAAGACAAAGCTGTTAATCGTGTAATCATTGATCGCGACAGCCTGCCTGCAAAGTGGCCCACCCATCGCCATGCGCCGGAATTCTGGGAGCAGCTCGGTAGAACTGTCGCAACCTACGGTTTTCTTGAGGAGGTCTTGGGCAAAGCGATTTTCGCATTTACCGCGACTCGGCGTTTTGGAACGGGCGCAGAGGCACAAGAGGCTTATGCCTCATGGCTTCCAACCCTTGAAAGAGCCCTGACAGACACATTGAAACCGCTAGCCGATGCCTACGGAAGGGCGGTTCGCGCCAACGCTGAGAGCACCACTGAAAACGTCGACGAACTCATTTCGGCGATTAAGGAAGCGTCGGAAATCAGGAATGTGATTTGTCACGGCTCTTGGCGAGCGCCCGATCCCAAAGGACGATCCTTGCCTCTTTTCGTAAACAAACTGGATGGGATTTTCGACACGCCATTAGATATTGCATACCTCCACCAAGTTCAAAGCCACATCGCAGAGCTTGCGGCGACTGTAATTGATACGGTAACTCACATGGGATTTCAGTTTCCAGGTGGTGCTGGGCCTGGAAAGCGAATTTGGGACAGTAAGTAATGGATGCGGTCAATCCCGCTCAATGAGCAGCCGCTCGAACGCCCGCCGCAAGGCGTAGCTGCGGCCAATTGATACGATTGTGAAAACCAACCCCAGCTTCAGGTTCTGCGCCAGCGTCGTGTGCAGACCGAAAATCGGGAAGATCAGGATCTGCGTGACGACGGCGACGCCGTAGCCGACGATGACGTTGGCCACTGCTTCAACCAGCGACATGGCGCGCGACTGCTTCATGCCGACACCTCATCCACCGGCCAGTAATTCAACTGCGAGAGTTCGTAGCGCATGCGCTGCAACCAAGGGGACCACACCGTTGCCACACAGGCGAAGCCGGTCCACCCGGTGGGCCAACCCATCAGCGCCTCGACGAACAGCGGGTTCAAGGTCCGGCGCACATCGCAGGTATCGCTCCCAGCCATCGGCGTCACCAGGACCTGGCGGCCAAGCAGGCCGTTGACCGGCGTATTCGCTAATGTCGTCGCACCATCCTTGTGATCGCGCGCCGTCGGTGTCATCCACATTTGGCTGACATGGGTCAGATCGGCCGTTCGCCGGTTGCCCGCGCTTGGCTTGCAGCCGTCGTTCGCCATCGGCGTCGGCCAGTCGCGCGCCATCCCGTCCAGACCCTTCTCGTCGCGCCTCTCGCCACCCCGGCTGCGGAAACTGTCGGTCTGCGGCGTCGGCCACAGCGCCGCCGTCGTCGCGAGGTTCATCCCGTGCTGACCTGCCGCCTGCGACGGTGTCGGCTTCGTCTGCCGGTTCTCGTTCGCGCTCGCCCTCGGTGTCGGCCACAGCCGCAGCATATCGGTCCGGTTGCCGCCACTTGAGCGGGTTCCAGAGCAGGCGCGCGGGGTCTACGCCGGGTAAAATAGCGCATTGATTCACGAGCTAGAATTTGATAGGATTATTGGTCTGCAAAACAATGGTCCAGAAGTGGAACGTATCAATGTTCATTCGTTTAATCGCCGCTATTTTTTCATTTGTCATGGTGGCGAGCTTAGCCGATTCAGTTTCCGCTCAATCTTTGAATTGCAGAACAGATAGCTTCGGGACCTCACGTTGCAGCGACGGCACGACCTATCGAACAGACAGCTTCGGAACCACTCGTGACAACGACGGCAATAGCTGGCGAACCGACAGTTTTGGCACCACCCGCGGTAGCGATGGCTCCACGTATCGGACTGACAGCTTTGGCACGACGCGCGATAATCAGGGCAACAGCTGGCGCACCGACAGCTTCGGTACAACACGTGGAAGTGACGGAACCACATGCCGAACCGATAGTTTCGGGACTCTTCGCTGCAACTGAGTCAGTCCAACATTTCCAGAAATCCGGTCCGTGGTAGCCGCGATCCTTCCCGCCTGCGCCGGAGCAGAGCGACAGGCCGAAGAAGCATGCGTCTTCGGTTCCGGAAGCGGGTCCGGAGGAAGGTAGAGCCAGGTCATGCATGCCTCAATCTACTTTGATTTTGATATTGTTGAAGGTCTCGCCCGAGCGGGAGAGAACGGCTTCCTTGCCTGTGAAATGTTGCCACCGCTCCACGGCGACATCGACATACGCCGGGTTCAATTCGATCCCAAGGCAAACACGCCCGGTCGTTTCCGCCGCGATCAGTGTGGTGCCCGAACCCATGAAGGGCTCGTAGACGGCTTGCCCGGGGCTCGAGTTGTTCAGCATCGGGCGGCGCATGCATTCGACCGGCTTCTGGGTGCCATGGACGGTGGTAGCGTCCTGGTCCTTGTTGGCGATCTTCCCACAGGGTGGTCTGCTTGCGGTCGCCCGCCCAGTGGCCCTTGCCGGTCTTCTTGACGGCATACCAGCAAGGTTCATGTTGCCAGTGATAGTCGCCGCGGCTGAGGACGAGGCTGTCCTTGGCCCAGATGATCTGCGACCGCACGTTGAAGCCTGCAGCCATCAAGCTTTCGGCGACCGTCGCCGCGTGCAGCGCGCCGTGCCAGACATAGGCCACATCGCCGGGAAACAGCGCCCAAGCCTCTCGCCAGTCGGCACGGTCGTCGTTCAGCACCTTGCCGGTGCGCTTGGTCTTGGCCGCGCCCGCTTGGTTGCGCCAGGACGGGTCATATTCCACGCCATAGGGTGGATCGGTCACCATCAGCAGCGGTTTTACATCGCCTAGCAGCAGCCCGACCACATCGGCGGACGTGCTGTCACCGCAGATCAGCCGATGCGATCCAAGCTGCCAAAGGTCGCCCACCAACGACACCGGCGTGACCGGCGGTTCGGGAATGTCATCTTCACCGTCGACCGCGCCGCCTTCCGCTTGATCCGGATCCCGCAACAGGGCATCCAGATCCTCGTCGGCGATCCCCAGTAACGACAGGTCAAAATCCTCGGCCAGCAGCCCCGCGATTTCGTCGCGCAGCATCGCTTCGTCCCATTCGCCCAGCTCGGTTAATTTATTGTCGGCGATCCGGTAAGCCCGACGCTCGGCTTCGTCGAGATGGCTGAGCCGGATCACCGGCACGTCCTTCAGCCCAAGCATCGCTGCCGCCAGCACCCGACCATGCCCGGCGATCAGTTCGCCATCGTCGGCCACCATGCAGGGGACCGTCCAGCCGAACTTAGCCATGCTGGCGGCGATCTTTGCCACCTGGTCGGTGCCGTGGATCTTCGCGTTGCGGGCATAGGGGCGCAGCCGGTCGAGAGGCCAAGACTCGATCTGGCTCGGTGCGAAGACCAGGTCCATGGGGCAGCTTTCATTTGAGGCAGAGCGGACGTGCCGACGCGCGCGGGCAACATGGCCAGCGACAGGATCGGGGTCCGCGATGTGGGGGAAACGAAAATGCCCGCGAGGGGATACCTGCGGGCACTATTCTTCGATGATCAATAGGTAGGTCAAGGGGGGCAGCTTTGTCAAATGAAAAAATGACGTGGATTCAATGGCTTCTTACGGGGCGGCTTCCGCTGGCTGGCTTCCGGCACGGTGGCTTCCACAAACTGGATTCCCTGGATTCCGAAAAGAATCCAGCACGCCAAGATCGTGATTCCGCAAGTCTTTGATAATGAGTCGCTTTTTCCAAAATCGAGCGGCAGGTGGATTCCGCCTGGATTCCCCGGTGAAAGTGCCTGTCGCTAGCGAAATGCCGCGCTGCGCCCCCCCGCATACAAACAGGGCCGGGGAGGAACCATGCCGTGGGGGGGGCAGCGCTCCTGTCCTTCAGGCAGTTAGCCCCGTTAAGAACTGGGCAATTCTGGACTGAGCGAGACCGCTTGTCTGTGCCGGATCAAGCAAGCGCCTTGTCCAAAAGCTTCTCGAGATACGCGGGACCGCCATCGTCAAGGAACAGTACGTTGCGGTCTCCGAGGTCCGATTTCGTGGTCGATCCCATGACATTGAGCAGGTCATTGAACGTCGTGAGGGACAGGATAAATGCACTCAGGCTGATCGTCCGGTCCTCAAGTTGCGACTCGATCTGCTTGATCTCACGATAAAGGCCAAACTTCGGGTCCGAGATGTTCATGTTTCGGATTCCTTTCGGGTCAATAAATGACAACCACTGCCTGCCGGTTTTGTCGTCAACAAGCCAGAGGAGGAAGTCTGGATAGAAGTTGCCAGCCAAAGCGAAACCTAGGCCTTTTGCCCGGTTGTCCGCATTGCGCAGCAGATACAAGCTACGGCCCCGCAGCTTTTCTTTGCCTGCCACAGAGTCGTAGAATGCCATGACGTCTTGAACGAACGTGACCTCGCTCGGTTCCCCAATAGCAAGTGGTCGCATTTTCAGGGGAATAACAGCATCTTTCACTGGTGACAGCAGCGGATAGTAGAGATGTTGACCGAAGCTGATCGCAACCATGTGCGGTGCGTCCCAGGTGCTTGCTGCGCCAAGTTTTCCTGACGCGACTAGGTCGCTCAAAGCTTCAAGTTTCGCTTTGTACTCTAGGCCGACGTCGGAATTTTCGATTTCGAACTGGTACAGCTTGATGATTGATCCGGAATCCTCTGTGACAGGTGCGACGTCGTAGAACTTCCCTTCATAAGCAGCTTTCAGCCCCTGATAGAAACGGTCCGTATAATCTGTGAGCAGTTGCAACATCACGCCTTGCTGGCGCAGGACATCGGCGAAGCCGCTCACTTCAAGTTCAGCCTGAGGGGTCAGGAGCGTATACCAGCTGTCATCGACGAGGCAAAACTGGGCCAGACGATCACGATCCACTTGAAGATTGCTCCAACTCTTCAACAGCTTGTATTCTTGCACAGCATTGAAGACCGCATCCCAATCGAAGCACGCGATAGCCTTTTTGCTGAGCTTGCCGCGGTTGCGTTTGTCAGGTGCGCCCGATGCTGTAGTCGCGGTGGTCGTGATCGCTTCCACCCGGGGATAAAGGTCGAGCATGACGTGCGGCAGCTTGATCTTGCCCGCGAACTCTTTCGGAATCTCATACAGCGACGGGAAATGGACGCGCTTGAAGCCCTTGATCTGGTTGTCCTTGTAACCATCCTTGAGCTTCAGGGTCTTCAACCGAGTATCAGCTGGCAGGTTCGTTCTGGTTGGGAAATTCAGTTGGATAATCTCATCGCTTGGCGTGATGCCCTCCTCCTTCAGATAATCCTTGAACGTGGCCATGTAGTTCGCCCGAACGCCGAAGATGTTCAGCGTTTCCAAAAGCTCCATGTGGGTTCCTTTGGGCCGCTCTGTCGGAAGCGACCGCTTCAGCGACATGCCGCGTCCCTTCAGGCGAACGCCACGGCCGAAAAGCTGGATGATCTGCGACCCTTCGCCTTGCCCCATGTTCAGAAGGCCCATGGTCGACACTCGCCAGCTTGACCAGCCTTCGGTGAATTTCCGCGATCCGATCAGAACGTTCAGTTTGCTGTCCTTCTGATTGATCGTGCCAAACAGGCCGCTGCCGAAATCGTCAGCTTCGGTGTCGAAGTCGCCGATGTCTTCCGCGTTCTTGAAAAACCCGGAATCGTCGCCGATGTTGATAAGGCCGAAGGGATCGAACGATCCGACCCGCAGGGCCAGTTCGCCCTTGCTGTTGCGCAGGTTCACAAGCTTCAGCCGCTGCCGCGCATCGGCGTTGAACAGTCTTTTCAGGATATCGTCATAGATCGCAGCTCCATCGCGCTTTATGAGGGGCATGAGGGGCATGAAGCGGCCCGCGAAAACGTCGGTGCCCTTCGGGTCCAGCAGACGGGCTTTGTCGGCCACAAGATCGGCGATCCAGGCAGTTGCCTCGCTTGGATGGTTCAGGAACCAAGCGAGGAACTTGATGACTTCGAGGATATCGCTGTCCTCGCCCGCCACCGTGTTACCGACAAACACCCAAAGGGGCTTCTCGATGTTGAATTCCCTGATTTTATCGCGGTGCTTGTCCCATAGCCAGAGCTGCTGATAGAAGCTGAGCAGGCAAGCTGTAAAATACAGGCTGCCATGCTTGTCATAGCCTTTTTCGTCCAGGTTCAGGATCAGGGATTCCTTGCCGTACCCGTCGGCGTAGAAATACTTGTAGCTGTAGTCTATCAGCACTGCCTTGGCATAAGCCTCTCGGATGCCGTCGATCCTGGCGCGGGCGCGGTCGTCAGACGTCAGCTGCAACTGCGCACGCTCCGTATCGTCCAGCTGCTTCACAGTTTTGTCGAACAATCGTTTTGCCTTGGCTTTCAGGATATCATCCTCGGCCTTGGCGACGGTCGATCCCTTGGCGACCGACTGGCTGAAGGTCGCGCTGTATTCGAACGCAAAGCCGCCCTTCACCAGCGCCGCGCGCCGCGCCATCCACACGCCGCCCGCGCTGCCGGTGCCGCGGTGGCCCTCGTCGACCAGCACAAGGTTGTTGCCCTCGAAGGCGCCGGTTGCGACTGTCTTGTCGCCCATCTCGTCGGCCAGCTTGGTGACCTCGATCACATCCACCCAGCCCTTGAACAGCGACCCAGTCTGGTTCTTGTCGAAGACATGGGCGTTTAGGCTGGACTCGCGGAACTCTTCAAGGTGCTGGCGTGACAGGCCCTCGTTCGGGGTCAGCAGGATTATCCGGTCGGGAAATACGTTGCCATTGCCCGCCTGGAAGTAGTGCAGGTACTGCAGGATATTCACATGTAAAAGCAGGGTCTTGCCGCTGCCGGTTGCGTTCCAAAATGCCAGTTTATTTAGGTCGTCGGCGGAGTAGACTTTGAACGCTTCGGCACCGTCCTCCTTCCGATACTCGGCCATCTGGGCGTTCAGCCCGTCCAGCAGCGCCTGCCGCCGGTTGAAATACCAGTCGAGGTAGATCTCGCTGAACAGCAACGACAGGTACTGAAAATACTTCATCGTCAGGATTTCGCCCATCACTGCATTGCGGCGATGGGTGATCTTTTGCCAATGGGCGACGATGTTCAGGTCAAAGCGGCGCAGCTCGGCCTCGGTGACGCGGTCCATATTGAACAGGTTGCGTGTCAGCTCATGGAAAAACTTGGTCTGGCCGTCGTCGTCGATGCCCTCGAACCTGTCATCGCCCAGCCGCGCCTTCAGCGTCATCAGACCGTCTCCGTGGAAATGGCTCAGCATCCAGCGGTTCAGCACCAATTCCTGATGAAAGGTGCGCTTCTTCTTCGGCGTGTGCGCCATCAGACGTCATCCACGTTGAACATCGCGTCCAGGAAGGCGGGTTCGATCTGGCGCAGCATCAGCTTTTTCACCAAGCTGCCCTCCGCCTCGGACGTTTCCACCACCGAGGGGATGTTGTGATCGCCGTTGATGTAGACCACGTCGAATTCGCTGTCGGCCGGGTTGATCGCCAGCTTGTCACACAGGCGTTTCAGCTCCTCATAGCCGATCTTATCGCAGTCGCGCCAAAGGATCAGGGTTTTTTCGCCAGTGGGCAAGCGGCCCTCGACCGTGACGAAGCCCTGCTTCAACTGAATGTCGATGGTGCGGACGGTCAGGCCGATCAGGTAGTTGAAGGTTTCAACCAGATCGACCTTGCGCTCTTCCCAAGCCCCGGCGCTGTCGACCGCGACCTTGAGCGTATAGTCAAACGGCTTGCGGAAGTCCGAGACGGACAGCAGCGATCCCTTTGCCTCGACATCCAGCATATAGCGCATCAGGTAATCGTCGCGCTTCTCGGCGCTGAACCCTTCGAGCAGGCTGGCCTGGGGGTCCGACCGCTTTAGGTCGAGGTTGTTCACGGCATCTTCATAGCCTTCGATCTTGAGAACCTTGAACGCATGGCTGATGCCAGTCTTTGGAGCGGTGGGTTTGCCATCTCGCCAATCAGCCGAATATACAACTTTTTGCAAGCGCGGCTTAAGTGCAGTTTCAAAGTACTGCCCCTGTTCCACAAGGGCATACTTGCGTTTGCCTTTGTCAGTGCGATTCAAGTTGATAATTGCATGCCCTGTGGTGCCTGATCCAGCAAAGAAATCCAGGGTCTTGGAATTGCGTTTTGAAGCGCCGCCGATGTAGACGGCATCAGTCACTACGTGAATTGACTTTGGATAAGAAAAACTCTTCCCCTCAAAAAAGTGCTTGAGAAAGTTTGAGCCATGCTCTGTGGCGGAATGTTTCGCATCCGCCCATGTTGACACCGAAACAACACCATCTTCATTTGGCCGCCGCCTGTAATAGACGTAGTCTTTTCCTGACCGATCTTTGCGAACCGCAAGTTGTTTTTGAGAAGCCATGACAGTATCCCCTTCCCAGCGCCAAGTTTTCTGGTCCCCATCATCATTGTCTGGATAAACGGTCACTTCGTCTGATCGAGGTTGCTCGAGAATAGTCCAAGCATCATTTTCCCCAGACCATTCCATCTTGGGCACCCGGATGGATTGGCCGGAGAGATACATTGGATAGTACAGTCTGCTTCGCGCAGACCGATCAGAGTTTGAACCTTCTCTCCGAAGGTTTCTCCACTCAAATGGACCATCTTCGTCGATTTGGTTGAAGCGAGCACTTTGTGCGTCTGTAGGAGGCAGGCGCCCAATGAAGGACTTCTCAGAGCGGCCAACTGCAATCATGTATTCGTGCGACACGGAGTAGCCCGTCTTCATCGGCCTGCCCGACGGATTGGCACGAACAGCAAATGTACCCAAAGTTTTCTCGAATATTTCCTCGGTCAAGAAGCTGAGTTCACGGAATTGGGCATCGTCGATTGCAGCAAAGAGGACGCCGTCGTTCTTCAGCAGCGGCTTTCCTGCCCTCAAGCGACAATCAAGCAATGTGACCCAACTCGATGATTTGTAACCATTTTTGTAGTCGATTGCCGATGCATCGGTGTTGTAGGGCGGATCGATGTAAATGCAATCGAATCCTTCCCGATACCGCTCCCCCAACAGCGTCAGCGCCTGAAAATTGTCCCCATGCACCAGCAGCCCGTCGAGGCTGGCATCGAGATCGGGGATCGCCTTCAGCAGATCGGCCCGGAACCCCGCATCGAACAGCGCGGTGTCCACCATCAGGAAGGGCGCGGCCTTCAGATCCTCCACCGTTCCCGCTGCAGCTGACGCCCGCATGCCCAGTTCATGCCACTGCGCCCATTGCGCCGGGTTCGCCGCGATGGCGGGGTAAAGCGCCTGCGGCACCCGGTCCAGCGTCACGCAATACTGTGCGGCCACGACGAATTTCTTCTTCAGCCACAGCTTTTTCTGAAAGTTCTCGATACTGGCCAGAAAGGTGATCAGGTCCAGCGCGATGGCGCGCAGGGTCTGGATCATCCGCAGGTTCTTCTCGATGGCGGCAAAGGCCCCTGCCTCCTGCACGTCATCCAGGTTCATCACCTCGTTCTTGATGTAGAAATCCAGCTCGCGCCGCAGGAAGCCGCCCAGATCCTTGTGGATGAAGTAATCGGCGGTGTTCTTCTGGGTGTAGGTCGTCAGTTGCTTTTCCAGTAGCGTGCGCTTGGGGTTATTTTCCGTTGGCGCGCGATTGGTCAACGCCAGCCAGCGCGCCTTGACCGCGTCATCCTCCAGAACCGCCGCCACCGCCTGATCGACCAGCGCCTCTTGCTTGGTCCCCTTGGGCTGCGGCGCATAGTCGAACCGGATCACCAGCGCGCCGTTTTCCTCCGCCACGGGGTGGATGGTTTCCTCATAGGTCTCGCCATCGTCATCCGTACGGTGGACGGTGCGGGCGGCTGCCAGCACGAAGCGGCGTTCCTTGTCGTTGTCCTTGCGGTTGTCCTTGGCCGTGTCTGCGGCAACGAGGCGGAAGTGGACGGCGCGGCCATCATCGAGCTTGAAGCTGAAGTTGGAAAAGGACTCGCCCGATTTGGTGTAATACTGATCGCGGTTCGCCCAGTGCAGCACCACCTCTTCCCCAGAATAGGGGATGGCGTAGGTGTCGCCCTTGTAGCGGCGCTGGCTGATGAAATCGCCCTTGTCGTAGTAGCGCGAGAAGAAGGTCAGCAGGTGCGAAAAGACCTGGTTCTCATGCTCGGACGCGCCCGAGCTGGCGGCGGCGAGTTCTAGCTGGAGGCTGAGAACCTTCGGTGCCTCGTCCGCATTGTATCCGGCAGCTTCGGCGGCCTCGCGGGCTTTCGCGATGGCAGCTTTCAGCGTTTCGGTGTTGGCCGCAGCCCCGGCGGCCAGCGCCTCGGCCACCCGTGCCTTCAGGCGCTTGGAAAGGTAATCCTCGATCTCGCCCGCGCGTGCGTTGAGGATGCGATAGACGCCAAAATCAAGGTCAGGCCGGTCGATCTGGAAGATTTCGCGCAGCTTGGCAACGAGGGCGTCAAAATTGCTCATTGTTATTGTTTTCCTTGATGCTACCCGGCCGGTCTACACGACGGTCCAGCGGACCGTAAACAGCGATTCAACCGAATGGCCACGGCTCAGGCGTTTTTGCAGGTTGACGATCAGCTCATCCCGCTTATCCGCCAACTCATCCTCCTGTTTGAAGATCTCTTGCCGCTGCTTGCGCTGGCGGCGTTCCAGTTCCTGCAGCTTGGTCTGAATGGCAGCTTCTTCCTCGAGCGTGGCCGCCGCCCGCGCTTCGCGTCGAACGCCCTTGATCTGCTCTTTGGTGTCCTTCAGCGTCTTCTCGGCCGCGTAAATCTTATCCTCGGCCCAGCGCTCCAGCCGTTCACGGGCCGAGGCGAAGTGCTTGTTGTTGGCATCGAGTGACCGGTTCAGCGTGGCTTTGGCGTGCAGTTCTGCCTCTGCTTGAAGGCGGTCGGCGACAGTGCTGGCTGGCGTTTCGATAGGAAGAACGTCTGCGCCCACCGCGAACAGCTTGACGCAAGCCTCATGGTCGATGGAGCGGCCTTTGTCGTCGATGCCGGAGAACAGCAGGTATTCCTCGGTTTCGAAGGTCGTCACCGTCAGCTTGCGCAGCGTCAGCCAACCGCGCCGCCCCTTCAGTGTCTCGACAATCGCCACACGCGTCGGATGATTGGTTACATCGAAGTGCAGATCTGCGACCGGTGTATCCGCAGCCTTGGCTGTGGCGATGACATGCTCACCAAGGGGGTGTGAGAGACGATAAAGGAAATACCCGTGTTCGTTCGTGGTGCGATCTGCCGCGGACTGCCGCGAGATCAGGTGGTAGCGCCCGTGCCGCAGGTCGGGCGAAGGTGGGGTGATAAGGTCGAAGGCTAGATTTGCCTCATCGAACTTCGCGCGGTCGGAAAGGATGGCGCCGGTCAGATCCCAGAACTTCCGGCCAACACGGTCCAGCTGTTCGCGGGCATCGGCCAGCCGCAGTTTCAGACGAGCGTGCACATCCTCGTCGAAGTTTTCCAGCAGCGCCTGCCTAGTGTCCTCCATCCGGCCACGGATTTGATCTTCCAGTTGTGCCTGCAGCTCGTCAAAGGCTGCAGCAATCGCCTCAGGCGTGCGGCAGTCCTGGTAAATTGCGAGGATGCGTTTTTCAAAGTCGACGCCAGACTCAATCGTCCCGAGCACCTCATCAGACGCCCCGAAAACGCCGTCGAACAGATTAAACTTCTCTGTCAGAAGTGCATGGACTCGCTTGTCGGCGTCATTCCGTTCGTTCAGGAAATTTACGACAATGACGTCGTGTGTCTGTCCGTAGCGATGGCAGCGACCGATGCGCTGCTCGATCCGTTGCGGGTTCCAAGGAAGGTCATAATTGATGACCTGACAGCAAAATTGAAGGTTCACACCCTCGGCGGCTGCTTCGGTCGCGATCATGATCGGCGCATGATCGCGGAACTCATCGATGAGCGCGGCGCGAACATCGATTGCCCGCGAACCGGTGATCTGTTCCCTGTTCGTGGGATCAGCTGCCCAGCGCTCATAGATGTCCTGCGACTTGCGGTCGGAATTTGTACCGCTAAATGTCACCACTTGCCCTGAGTAACCATTTTTTTCCAAGAAGTCGCGCAAGTAGTCCTGCGTGCGCCGCGACTCTGTGAAGATCAAAGCTTTGCGATGCGCACCCATGCGATGCTGCTCTGAGAAGCCGATCTCAAGTGCCTTTAGAAGAGCCTTTGACTTCGTGTCCGTATGGATGGAGTGCGCCAGCTGGATCAAAACCGAAATGTCATCGATTTCGCGCCGAAGCTTAACGTAATCAATCGCGTCTGGGCTGACCTCGAGCGTTTCAGCTTGGTCGCCCCATTCTTCAAGGATTTCGTCCTCGAGTTCATTTTCGAAAGATATGACTTCCGCCAGGTCGCCTTTGACAGGTTCGCCTTTGCGAAGGGCTTCCAAGCGAGCCCGCAAGGTTTCGAGGGTTCCTGCGATCGCCTGAGTGGATGAAGCCAGCAACTTTCGAAGGATCAGAACTGTCAGATGGCGCTGCTGAGACGGAATGGCATAGGTGTCCTCCCTTTGCAGAAAACGAGTAATGCCGTCATACAGCGCCTGTTCGTTCTCGGCCGGGAAGAATGGCTGTGTCATGGCGCGCCGCTGGGTGTATTTGACGTACTCGAGCACCTGCTTTCGGAGCGTCCGCTTGCAGAAATCTGCCAACCGGGCTCTTAATTCAGGAAGATCACCTCCTGCATTTACATACTTCGACCGAAAACTGTTTGCGTCCCCAAAGATGTTGGGATCGATGAAGTTTGTCAGCCCGAAAATCTCCATAAGGCTGTTTTGAAGTGGGGTCGCAGTAAGCAGAAGCTTTTTTCGTCCGTCAACGGCCCTTTGCAAAGCCTGACCAATGCGGTTGCTTGGACGGTAGGCATTTCGAAGCTTGTGCGCTTCGTCGATTACGACGAGGTCCCATTCGACCCGGCGCAACTCATCCTGAAGCTTGGCCGCATAGTGATAGGAAAGAATTACGATCCGTTTCTGCGACAAGGGGAAGGGAATGCCTTCAGCCTTCATTTGCCTATAGGTTCGCGCGTCAATTACGACCGCAGGGAGATTGAATTTATTGGTCAGTTCCGCCGCCCACTGCTGGCGGATGGCTGCAGGGCATATGATGATGAGCTTACGTTTCCGCTCGGCCCACTTCTGACAAAGGACGATTCCTGCCTCAATGGTTTTGCCCAAGCCAACCTCATCCGCGAGGATAGCCCCCTCGGCGAGTGGCGACTGAAGTGCGAACATTGCGGCTTCAATTTGGTGCGGGTTAAGGTCCACCGATGCATCGAACAAGGACATCGATAGCTGATCCTCCGAGCCGGGAGGCGCCAGCTTCGTCAGATCATGGGCAGTGTATTTACTGTGATATTCTGTGAACATGCTACAGGGGTAACCGCTCTCGGGGTTCGCTTCGAGACATTTTTTTAAGCGGATTAACCCTGCGGGTCAGAATTCCCGAAAGTGTCATCAGCATCAAGACCCGCTTGCCCACGGCCGGACTTTCGGCATCGCCGACGTCACTTCGATTTCCCTCAACATAGCGCCCGCGATCAGCCCATCCCGCACCCAATCCAGCGCTTGCCACCAATCCTCATAGCCGCGCCGGGCGGAAGCGATCTGCTCCGGGTGCGGTCGCCAGGTGACAGGACAGGCCAGAACCTCGACCGTGCGCCACTTGCCCCGGGTCTTAACCCGTTCGGTGCCAACGATGATGGTGCTTGATCGTTCGCCATGCTGATTTTGCTTGGTCTCCAGAGGCACGCATCGAGGCACGACGCCGGGCATCCAATCGGGCGTCATTCCGGCGCGGGCCAATTCGGCCACGCTGATAGCCATGCGGATGCCGCCCAAACTGTCGGGCATACCGGCCACCGTGGCCGCCACGACCTCGGCATCCGCATGGGTGTGACTGCCCATTTTGTGCTGACCGCCGTCAACCTTGCAGCCCAGCGCGGCCTGTTGCAGCAGGACATATTCCAGGCCAAAGGCGAAGCCTTCCTCGACCACATCCTTTGGTGGCGGCAGTTCCAGTTGGGCCTGCTCTACGCGGAATGCCCACTCGAGGGCTGCTTGCACGCCCAGCGCGCGTTTCATCTTCCTGCCGCCCGCGCGGCCGATCCGGCCCTGCATGCTCATCGCTGCAATCCCTCAAACAGGGTCATCTGGGTCGGGCACTGGGCCTTGTCTGTCGGCCGCCAGATCCACGGGCCCGAGGCCATGGGCAGCTGCGAGAGAGCGCCACGCATGTGCTGCTGCCAGAGGGTGGACTCCGTTGCCGAGCAAGCGCAGAGCGCGTGACCGATGGGCCAGCCCATCAGCCATCCGACGAAGAGCGGGTTCAGCCGCTGCCGTGCCCGGGCCTTCAGGATTCGCCGACATGCGACGCGCCCATGCGAGACAATCATCGAAGCCCACAGCGGGCGCGAGATCGGGGCGTGATGCGAGGATTGCAGCCCATGCGGCGTGATCGCCGGGTCCGGATGGGTGAAGCCCTGTTCGGCCCTGTAATGCAGGATATCCATCCGGGATTTGCCATCGTTCCGGGTAATGCTGGCCTTGGAACTGCCCTTCCAATTCTGTGCCGCCGGTGTCGGCCATTGCAGAGCTTGCGCCGACAGCTTCGGCTCGCCTCGGCTGTTGATCTTGCCGCGTAGCCGATCCATCTGGTCGTCCGCCACTGGAGTTTGCCACTGCGCTGCCTGCGCTGGCAGGGGTGGTGTCCCGCCTGAGCCATAGCTCTGACCAGGCCCACCCTTCGCGCCATCCGTCGCTTTCGGTGTCGACCAGCTGGTGATGCCCAGCGCCAACGCTTCGGCCTTGCGGGTAAAGTCGCTGTTCCCCGCCGGGTTGTAGCGGTCGGTGCCCGGATGCAGGCTCATCGGTGTGGGCCAGGATGAAGATGCGCAGCCGCTGGTGCGGCGCGCCAACTTCTGCCGCGCTAAACAGACCCGCCGCAGGCGTGTAGCCCATGCGCCAAAGCTCTCGCAGCACGGCTTCGAGGCCGAGGGTGACGTGCCCGGAGACGTTTTCGAGGAAGGCCCATTCGGGGCGGCACTCGGCAATGACGCGGGCGACCTCGGGCCAGAGGTGCCGTGGATCGTCGGCACCGCCGCGCTTTCCGGCGGCGCTGAAGGGCTGGCAAGGATATCCGGCGAGGACGGCATCGAAGGAACCACGGAAAGGCCGGGCATCGAAGCTGCGCAGGTCATCCCAGATTGGCGCCGGGGCGAAATACCCGGCGCGCTGGGCTGCGATGAGGACAGCGCGGGGATATGCCTCCCACTCGACAAAGGCGCGGGTGTGATAGCCGGGTTCGGCCAGCATGAGGCCCATATCCAAGCCTCCGCCGCCTGCGCAGAGGGACAATCCGTGCCGGGGACGTGACACCATCCCATTCACCGCACCCCCCGCTTGCGCAGACGTTCCGGCGTGACGAGGCCCCGCCAAAGCATGGCATCGCGCATCGTGTTGCTGATGGCACTGACCGGCAGGAAACCATCGGCGTTCACAAGGTTGGCGTAGAACGCGGGCAGATCGATGATGGGCTTTACCGCTGGTGCCGGATCGGGTTTGCGCTTGCGACGCTCCCGGCCGGCGTCTTCGGTCTTGCGCTGGGCAGCCCGCTGCATGGCGCGGTCCAGCGCCTTTGGGCCATCGGGCGGTTCGGGATGATCCCGGCGTGTGTCCTTCGCCGCCGCCACGATCTCGGCTTCGGTCAGCCCCAGCTCGGCACGCCAGCGCTGGACGTGCAGCCGAGGCGGCGAACCTTGCCACCAGCCGGGCAGCGCGGCTGGGTCCAGGCCCAGCGCCAAAATCAGCTCTGCGAAAAAACCATCGAAATCGGAATCTCGCGCTTGCGCGTCCTCCTCCTCCTTTACAGGTTTACTTAAAGGTTCTCTTACAAGGTTAGTCTCCGGATTCCGGAGATGGCTTTGGGCAAAATCCGGAGATGGCTTTGCCAAAAATCCGGAGATGGTTCCGCCTCCGGAATCCGGAGTTGGCTCGCCGTCTTGTTCTTCCTCCGTTCCGCCAAAGCCGTCTCCGGTTTCCGGAGTTGGCTCTTGCGGGAAGCCGTCCTCGAACCCCAGGATGTAGCGTGTGGCCAAGCGCTTGTGGGTGCGCGGATCTTCGGCGCGCACCCGGTGGATCAAGCGGAGTTCCTGCAGCTTGGCGAGGTGTTCGTTCAGCGCCGAGATCGACATTTCGGCATCGTCCGCCAGCCGCGCCTGCGTCGGAAAGCAGCCGAAATCCGGGTTGTGCCTGTCGCACAGAAACCACAGCACGATTTTGGTCGCAGGCTTCAGCCTGCGTTGTTGGATGGCCCAGCCATCCTTCACAGGTTCGATCTTGGCCGCCCGGTTTGCCTCGTCAATGCGTGTTTCAGGCGTGGCCGAGGCTTCGTCGGCTTCAGGCTCGGAATCCCCCTCCGGCTTAGGCGCCGCCTTTAATTGACCGGGCAGCGGCAACGGCTCCGGCACGGTGACGGATTCGGTCGGCGATTGCGGCTCGTCCACCCGCTTTGCTTCACCAAAGACGGTGTTGTCGAGAGAGATTTCCGCCACTTTCACCCGTGTGCAGGCGGGCGCCGCTAAGATCGTCAGCGCGATGCACACTTTCAGAGGTGTGCTCATTGCGGTTCACCAGGGATGACGTCTTCGCTCCAGTTGAAGCTGACGATGAAGAGGCCGAGGGGATTCTTGCGCAGCAACTCTTCGGTGCGCGGCGGCTCGATGCTCACGGTGAAGAGGCCAGTAAAGCGCTTGGCGTCGACGCTTGCGCCGTTCTCGAAGCTTTTTTCCTCCCAGCGCATCTGAAAGGAGGACGACGAAGCCCTGACCGCGCTCGTGACCTCCACCGAGACCGTCTTCTGCCCGACCCGGGCAAAGGGATCCTGCGCACGGGCATAGTCATTCAGCGTCACCGCCGCCTCGCGGCTGACAAGATCATAGGCCTTCAGCCAATTCTGCCGCACGATCACCGCATCGCTCGACAGCGAGCGGACCTGCTCGACGAACCGGGCCAGTTGATAAGCGATCTGCGCGTCGGTGGGCGCGTAGGCGGCCGTGGCCGGGCCGACGGCGCGAATGTCGCCTTTGGTGTCGATTTCGACCACATACGGCGTGACACGGCCGCGACTGCCCTGATGGATGAGGCCTCCGGCCAGGCCGATCGACAGGCCGAGGCATCCGAACGCCATCAGCCGCCAGTTTTTCGCCTGGACGCGGGCCGAGCCGAGACGCTCGTCCCAGACCTGCGCGGCCTTCTGGTAAGGCGTGACGGGCTGCGGCGTCCGTCCATACCGCAGTGTCGAGCGTTTGAAACGCATGGGTCACTCTCCCTCTAAGCTTTGGTGTTGAGACTTGGCCCAGGGCTCATTCCCGCGCGGTCGCCCTCGCGCACCGTGTGGGCGAGCGCTGTCGCCGCATTGGCGATGCGCTGGCGGCGGGCGAGGCGGGTCGCCCAGGCTGGCGCGCCGCCCGCCGACGAAGGGGCGTTTGACGGTTCGGCTGCGGCCGCAGCGTCCGCGTCTCCCGTCGCGCGATAGCCATAAGCGGCGCCCTGCGCATAGGCGTCGGAGATAGGTTGGCCGATACTGGAGGCGGCATGGCGCATGGTGTACTAACGGACTATGCGCAGTGAGCCCGGAATTTTGGAGATGACAGGTTTCGGTCAGGAAAATATGACAATCATGGAAAGGTTGTTGCAAAACTTAGCTCGAAAAAAGGCTGACAAATGATCGATCCGTTATCAACGTCCATTGACGGCGTCAACTTAAACGCATCGCCAGAAGTCGCAAATATAGAAGCCTGGCTGCAAAGTTTAACGGCAGCACAAAATAGTACCGCTGATGCCCGGCCGGTTAGCAGCACAGGATCGGTTTCTTCGACTGCCGTAATTTCAGCCGACGCTGTTTCTGGAGCGAGCAGACTTGCCGCAAATAGCCTTCTCGGAGTAATCCCTCCCTCAGCCTATGTCGCAGGCGTAGCACTCGGTAATAAGGCGGGGCCATTTGAAGGCTTTGCAGCCTATTATCTCGTGCCTCCCAACGGCGATGTTGGCAACGGCACCTGGATGGTTTCAAGCCCACAAGTTGCAGCGGGTACAGCCCCGATTATTGCGTCAATCATCAAGAGGGTTACAGGGATCGATATTCCAGCCGACTGGGTCAAAAACCTCGCCATCGGCGGCCTCCCTCTTAAGCTCAGTTTTGTGGTGTCTTTTAAGGGGGCTGCTTTGTCGCGAGTGATCGAGACCGGCAGCATAAACTCGATCGGCCCCGGCGATGTGGAATTTGGTGTTGGGGGCGTTGTGCCGCTCGGTGTTCCCGGTGCGAACGCCGGGGCGATGTTTGTCAATGCGCGCATTGACATGGCGGCGTTTCCCGACACTGTCAATAAGCTACTTAACGGAACTTACAACGGAACGTTTAGCGTTAATGCCGGCGTGTTGCTAAACGTCCAGGCCGCCGCCGCTGCCCTCCTCTTTTGGCTTCCGCCCGCGGCGGGGGGGATAATGAAAACCCAACAAATTGCGAACTCTTTCATGGGTATGGCGTGGAGGTATTCGCTCAATGTTCGAAATGGAGACTGGAGCCTTACCACTCCCGATGGCACAGTCCTTCGTAATCCCATTACGGATATGCAGAATGCAACTAGGCCCGCCTCAACCTCCCCGACGGGTTCGCCCTATTACTTCATCTTGCCGACATTGAACTTTGGCAATCCGGTTCTTGCCCGAAACAACATCGTCTTGCATCTCACATGGGGCGCAAGCATCTGGTCCATCGCAAACAGCACGGAAGGCAAGAATTTCGGCGTCGGAGCCGTCGAGGTCGCCAACCGTTTCCTGGCTTTTGGCCGTGAACGTAACACGCTTGCCCCCTATGTCGTCGGCCAGCCATTCCGGCTGCAGAATAATCAGATGCGGCGGATCATCCTCAGTGAGCTTGCTTCCGCCGATACTCCTGAAAAGAAACAGCAGATCGTCAACTCGCTTGCGAACCGCTACGGCATCGATTTCGGCATCCCCCAGCTCAGGCAAGCCAACGCCAGACTGATGGCGACCGCCAACGCCAATGGAGTGCCAAGCGGCTACACATTCACGCGGCAGGTTTTCCAGGGGAATTACGCAAGGTCTGCGGGCAATATCCTCGCAGGCATCGACAACGGCACCGTTGTGGCCGCCGCAGACCGCGGTATCGCTGTCGCCAACAATGGAACCGTTGTCGCAAGTTCAGATCTGAGCGCTCTGGATATTGGCTCAACGAATACGACGAATAATGGTGTTGGCGATCTGGTCGAGGTCTTGATCGAAGATCCAACCATTGACGATCCAACCAGTCCACCTTGGGATACGCTTGTTGGTGATGCGATTCTCGATGCAGTCTCGAACGCGCAGCTTCCAGGTGAAAATGTCAACGACCCTGAAACGGCGCTGGATCATCTCGGCAGAATTTCGTTTGAAACTGCGCTCCCTATAGCGGAAAAGGCAACGATTACGGCCGCTGTCACAGCCGCTTTTTCTGGCAGCAGTCCGCCGACACCGCAAAAATTTGCAGAACTTCTGGAAGACATGCGCAGCCAGTATACGGCAGGCTCACCCGAAGACATCGTCATGGAAGAGGCGATTGCCGCAGCCGCCATTGCGGCGACAACCGGTCTTGCGGGATATTCCAAGATCAATCTCGACCGCGCTATCAAGCAGCTTGCGGACACAGGCGAGCCATTGCTGACGGCCAACCAGAAGGATGTCTTCCGCGTCGAGTTCCGCAACCTGATGCGCAACGAGGCAACGTTGACACAACCTGCCTTTGATGAGGCGCTCAGGCGCGCAAAGGAGGCGCCGACCAGCAGCGCGCCGCCTTTCGAGCCGCTTCCGCCAGGCGCGCCGCTCCCCCCCGCAGATCCGTCACGAGGGGAATACACCACAAGAAGCTGGGGCCGTACGGCGGCAGAAAACAATTATTACTACAAGTCCGGTCAATATGGCGCAGATCCTGGCGTGCCTGGCCTGCGCCCGCTTGGAGCCGACGAGGTCTATGTGTCGAACACGCGTGAGTATTATTATGAGCGCCAATATGCAGACGGCTCAGTGGAAAGATGGACGACACGAACCACAGACATATCAATCCGGATCGTTGGCACATCTCAGTTTAATCAGTACCTGGATTACGCGCCGGGTCCGGATAATTTAACGTTAATAACAACAATTCTCCGAACGTTATAGGAGCTATAAACGATTGAATTTTCATTCAGATTGCTTTCTTAGGAGGCGCACTTCGCATGTTTGATTTGGACATTTGAGGCCTGAGCGTAATTTCCCATAAGCGCTCTCGTCTCCCCTCTGCTCGCGCCAAAAATGTCGTCACGGCCAGGCGGCCCCAGATCAGCCGCCGTTGCCGCGAGACGGAGTGCGAATGCTGCCGGGTCTTTGTTGTGCTGAGATTGCTTAGATGCAGCGGCGAGGCCCGATAGGGTGGCGGCTGAAAATGATGTGCCCGTGACGAGCGCGCCACGCGGGATCTGATGTTCGAAGCCTTTCAGCGCGCGCGAGCCGACTGATTCACCGCGACCTCTACCGATCCACCCCAGCCCGCCCGCACGGCGGGTTTTTTGTTGCCCGCCGCCGCGCCCAAGGAGCGAAACCATGACCAAAGACCAGAATGACGCCATCCGCCTGATCCAGAGCGGATTGGACAGGCTAGGCCACACCCCTGGCGCCATCGACGGCCAATGGGGTGTCCGTACCGCCCGTGCGTTGCGGCAACTCATCGCCGCCAACGGTCGCGCGGCATCAGTATCACCACAGGGCCCCTTGCCGTGGATCACCGAGGCCAAAACCGCGCTGGGCCGCAATGAGGCCCGCGACCGCACCTGGTTAATGGTTTGGCTGAAGCGCGACGGCCGCAGCTTGGGCGATCCGGCCAAGACCCCGTGGTGCGGCGACTTTATGGAAACCTGCATCCGCATTGGCCTGCCCAATGAGCCGCTGCTCGGCGCTCTGGGCACCAATCCTTATTGGGCGCGCAACTGGCTGATGTTCGGACAGGCGGTGCAGCCACTCACCGGCGCTGTGCTGGTCTTCGAACGCGGATCTGGTGGCCATGTCGGCTGTGCCATCGGCCAGGACGACACGCATTTCTACGTGCTCGGCGGCAACCAGTCAGACGCCGTTACCATCGCCCGCATCGCCAAGTCACGCCTCTTGGGCGCGCGCTGGCCCGCGACCTCTCCCCCGCGCCTGCAACGCCTGCCGACAATGAAACCGGGCGAATTCCTCACCACCACCAATGAAACCTGAAAAGGAGAACACCATGCTGAAACCTGCAATCCTCGCCCTCATCCGACAAATCCTGACCGTCGCGGGCACCGCGCTGGTCGCCAAGGGCTATGT
>Ga0163154_10002575_pt1 | contig 26294 bp, 25 predicted proteins | sample OliLakLV19MP9P1_FD_148649 | JGI IMG/M metagenome (GOLD analysis project Ga0163154, IMG submission 148649) | Freshwater microbial mat bacterial communities from Lake Vanda, McMurdo Dry Valleys, Antarctica - Oligotrophic Lake LV.19.MP9.P1 | ecosystem: Environmental > Aquatic > Freshwater > Lake >... | reverse complement strand
GGGTGGAGTGTGCGGTTATGGGTGTGCAGGCATAAGCGCAATGAGGGTGAAAGCTGGCAAGCTTGCGCGGCATGCCGCGCGCCGGCTTGAACGGCTGGCGGCTGCGCCGCCAGACCGGGGCGAATGGATGTCCCATTCCAACGAGTTGCAACGCCGCCATGTCCCGCCCCGCGGCCAGAGGCCAGACGGCCAGACGGCCAGAGGCCAGAACCGTGCAATCTGCCCCGTCCAACTGAGGTTTCTAGGATGATAGTGCCAGTGCGCATTGAGCGCCGAGTCGAAGCGCTGCAGGAAGCTCACTGCACCCAGCCTCGCATGAGCCGGCGCGGTAGCGCGGCGGCGCAGTTCGCGCTGGATGCTGCCGATGAAGATGCGCAGCCCCCGCGTCGCCAGCGCCGCGTGGCTGCGCAGTGCCGGCCGTAAGCGCTTGGGCAGCGACAACACCCACTGCCGCATCGGCACCCGCGGAATGACCGAGTCGACCAGATGCGCTGCCGTCGCTGCCATGCGTTTGGTGCTGCAGGACGGGCAGACGCCGCGCAATGAGGCGGAATGGTTGTTCAATTCCAACGAGTTGCAACGCAGTCATGCGCAGCCAGAACCGTGCAATCTGCCCCGTAGCGTATTCTCCCAATGGGTGAGCGAGTCGAACGGCTGAAAAGTCAAAAGAATCAGGGCGCTATGGGCGATGCGAAGCGGTCAATTGAAGTTTTTAGGTTGAATGCACGTGGTGGCCTGCCTGGGTACAGACCTCGACAGCATCCGCGGTTAGGCGTTGTGAAGAACGCGGGGCAGCGCTTAACGCCGACTGTATTGATCGGAATGCAAAAAAAAGCGCGCGGGCTAGTCGTACTCCCGTGCGCAAACCATGTGAAAGCAAGGTTATGATCAGCCTGCGGCGAGCGACAATAGTCGGTTCCGGTAAGGCAATCATAGACGGAGGATGCTCAATGGCTTGGGGACACAGGCATGGCGTGGCCTTGGGAGTTGCATTAGCGCTCCTCGCAGGGTGCGGCGGTGGAGGTGGGCCTAGCACCGTTGGCACCGCGCCGCCACCCAATGCACCCGATCAGGGTTGTACTGGAGGCTGCGTTGGCGCTGATTCGCGCTTAACTGTTGCAGACGTGCAAACGGTCATCGCACAGGCGCTCGCCGAGGCGCAAGCGAACAGCAAGCCGGCGACGATTGCGGTAGTGGATCGGGTCGGTAATGTACTCGGTGTCTATCGAATGAGCGGCGCTGCTGGCACGGTCACTGTGCAGTCGGAACGGGATGTGGCGGGCGGGTTGGAAAAGCTGATCGTGCCGGCAGAACTGGCCTCGATTGCCAAAGCAATCACCGGCGCCTATCTTTCTAGCGAAGGGAACGCGTTCACCACGCGAACCGCCAGTCAGATTGTGCAGCAGAGTTTCAATCCAGGCGAAAGTAACGCGCCTTCTGGTCCTTTGTTTGGCGTGCAGTTTTCGCAATTGCCCTGTTCGGACTTCATGACGCGTTTTCAAACCGGGCAAGCGCCGGGTCAAGGACCGCGTCGTTCACCGCTGGGCTTATCTGCCGACCCCGGTGGATTCCCGCTGTACAAGAATGGCGTTCCGGTCGGCGGCGTCGGTGTGGCCGCCGATTCCACCTACACATTAGACCCGCGCATTTTAAGTCGCGATCGCGATGTCGATGAATTGATTGCGCTGGCCGGCACCTTTGGCTTTGGCGCGCCTGCCAATCGTCGCGCCGATGTAATTACCGCGGATGGCAAGACCTTCCGCTATAGCGATGTTGAATACAGCGATTTGGCCCGCCCGGCTGGTAACGCGCCGGCCTTGTCCACGATTGCGGCGAGCGCTGGCGGGTTCATCCGAGTGCCTGCCTATGCGGATGCCTTGCCACGCGAGGGCACTGTATTTGGTTCGCCATCGTCTGGAATTCGCGCGGCTGGTTCTGAGCTCTCCGATCTTGATGCCTTTGTGTTGGTGGACGCCAGCAACCAAAATCGTTTCCCGACGCGCGCCGGCAGTGACGCAGTGGGCGCATTGAGCGCAAATGAAGCACAGACCGTGTTACGCGAAGCTCTGAAAGTTGCCAATCGAGCGCGCGCACAGATTCGACAGCCCTTTGGCACTCAGGCGCGCGTCAGTGTTTCGGTGGTTGATACCAATGGACTCGTGCTCGCCTTGGCGCGTACCCGCGACGCGCCGGTCTTTGGCTTGGACGTTTCATTGCAGAAAGCGCGCTCTGCGGCATTTTTCTCTAACGCAAATGCCGCTACGCGTTTGTCCGGTTTGCCGCCGGTGACCTATTTGTTTGCCGCACTCAATGCGGCGGGTGTGCAATTTACTAGCGTCGGCACCGCCTCTATTGCAGCGACAGTTCCGCGCACGCGTGAATTTCTGTCGATTCCGACCGCACTAGGCGATGGCGGCATTGCGTTCAGTGCTCGTGCTATCGGTAATCTGGCACGGCCGTTTTATCCTGACGGCATTTTTGGTACCGCCGCTGGTCCATTTAGCAATGAGTTTGATTCCTGGAGCCCGTTTGATGTTGGCTTACAACTGGATCTGAGCTATGGACAAGTCGCTCTGCACGTCGCACATTATTTGAATCAACTCGGCTTGGCATTATTTCTTAATGGTCAGCCGCTGGCTCCAGCTCCAACGGCGGCCAATCCGGTTCCTTTGCCTGATATAGGCCTCAATTGCACCGGGTTACCAAGTTTGGCTAACGGCATCCAGATTTTTCCAGGTGCGGTGCCCATTTACCGTGGCGATCGTTTGGTGGGTGCGATAGGCGTCTCTGGCGACGGCGTAGATCAGGACGATATGGTGTCTTTCCTCGGCCTGCATAACGCAGGTCTCTTGTTGAACGGCGCTATTGGCAACGCCCCAGCGGCCAAACGTGCCGATCAATTGGTACCGCGTGGCGCGCGTTTGCGTTACGTGCAGTGTCCGCAGGCGCCATTTATCGATTCCACCGAACAAAACGTGTGCGAGGGTAAGTGACATGAGCCTTTGTCTCTCTGCTGCCTTGGCCACCTTGTTGTGCCCAGGCGATTTGCCGCTGGCGTCCCTGTCGACTATGTCGCCGATGATCGGCGGCGCATTGCCGGCTTATCTATACGATCCCGATCGACCCGGTTTGGTCCGCCGCCGCCCTGGGCACCCAGCGCCCGGTCCGCGCGGCCGGCCAGATCAAAACCCGGATAACATCGATCCCGCACCCATTGATGCGGTCGGTGAGTTTATTCCGGTACCGGATCGCTGGCGTTTAATGGAGGCATTGGGATTCAAACACCCCTGGTACGATCCTTATAACCAGAACATCTGGAAGGGCGACAAACCCATTCACGATGATTGGTTCTTAAGTTTGTTGGCAATTTCCGACACGGTGCTTGAACCGCGTTCAATTCCCACCCCGGTTGGTGCGCAGGCGAGCGAAAATCCTGGCGCCGTCGATATCTTCTCTGGCTTCGATCAGACCATTTTTTCGCAAACGGTTTTAGCTGGAGTGGTGTATTACAAAGGTAACACTACTTTCAAGCCGCCTGCATACGAATATCGATTGACATTGGCGTTTAATTACAATCGGGTAGATGTGCAGGATGTGCGTGCACTCAACATTGATCCGCGTCTGGGCACCATCCGCGACGATGGCTTTGTCGCAGTGCAAGAGCTGTTTGCTGACGTACATTTGCGAGATTTAACGCCGCGCTACGATTTTGACGCCATTCGCGTCGGCATTCAGCCATTCTCTACCGATTTTCGCGGTTTTCTTTTTCAGGATTTGCAGTTCGGCATTCGCTTATTCGGAAACCGCGATAACAATCATCGTCAGTACAACTTGGCGTGGTTCCGCCGCGTCGAAAAAGATCTAAATTCCGGACTCAATGACGTCGCCGAAGGTTTGCGAGACGATGATATTTTCATCGCCAACTATTACTGGCAGGATCTCGGGGGTTTGTTAGGTTTCACCTCGCAAGCCACCGTGGTTTACAACCGCAATCGCGAAGACCAGTTGTTCTTTGATTCCAACGGATTTATCCAACGACCATCGTCTTTGGGAACAGAGCAGTTTCGTGAATACGATGTTGTTTACTTAGGCTATAACGGCGATGGTCGTATCGGTAATTACAATTTGTCGACATCCGCTTATTTTGCATTCGGCAAAAACGACAATACCTTCACCGGCCGAGACAGTGATATCCGCGCTGGCTTTTTTGCCGCCGAAGTATCGCGTGATTACGACTGGATCAGGCCGCGATTGTCTATAGCGTATGCCAGCGGCGACGATGATCCATTTGATGATCGCAGCACGGGTTACGATGCGATCTTTGAAAATCCGATTTTCGCTGGCGCCGATACTAGTTATTGGATCCGTCAGAACATGCCCTTGATTGGCGGCGGTGGTGTGACCTTGGCGGCGCGTAACGGCATCTTGCCATCCATGCGGCCGTCAAAAGAACAAGGCCAATCAAATTTTGAAAACCCGGGATTACACTTGATCGGCGTAGGCGTGGATTTCGATCTGACCCCAGAGTCGCGAGTATCAGTGAATCTGAATCAACTGTGGTTTGACAATAGCGCGGTATTAGAGGTGGCTCGCAACCAAGCACCCATTGCCCGGGAAATCGGCACCGACTTTTCTGTGGCGTGGATATGGCGTCCATTTATGAGCCAAAATCTGGTGGTGCGTCTATCGGGTGCTCTACTTGAACCCGGCGACGGCTTGGTTGATTTGTACGGTGACGACCACACCTATTACACCGTGTTGGGCAATGTGATTCTGACGTACTGACCGAGGCACTCATGAAGCACTATTCCCTGTTTAACCTGCGCTCGATGCGTTTTGGATTCGGACTGGCGTCCAGAGTCGCACTTCTGATTGTGGCGGTCAGCGCCAGCATCACGCCACCATCGGCGAGCGCCGCGGGCGGTGAAAAGCCCGTTGATCGAACCTACGTGTTGGCGCCAAACGCACCGAAAAACCAGACGTGGGCGCAAGCGGACGCCAAGAGCGCGGGCTGCATGAGTTGCCACAATCCGGTCGACGAAAAGACCATGCACACTTCACCGGCCGTGGTGCTCGGCTGTGTGGATTGCCACGGCGGTGACGCAAGCGTAAACGGTCCGGAAAACGCGGGACGCAAAGTCCAGCAGGCGCCCGGACACGGCCATGATGCAGATGACGTTCACCACGCCAGCGTGGCCTATGAACCTGATTATTTGGCCGCCATGGAAAAGGCGCATGTATTGCCTCGCTACCCAAAGGCCTGGCATTACCCAAGCAGTGCTAATCCTGAGCGCTCCTATGTTTTGTTGAATCGCGAAGCGCCGGAATTTGTGCGCTTTGTTAATCCCAGCGATTTACGCATTGCCCACGAAGCCTGTGGTGCATGTCATCAACCCATTATTGAAGCCGCCAAGCGGTCAATCATGGCGACCAGTGCGATGCTGTGGGGTGGTGCCTCGTATAACAACGGTATTCTCCCCTACAAACGCTACATTCTTGGCGAAGCCTACGAGCGCGATGGCACTGCGACCATCATCAAATCCTTGCAGCCGGTAACTCCAGCCATGGCGGTCAAAGGCGCGTTGGAGCAGCTCGTGCCATTGCCGGCGTGGGAAGTCATTCCGCCGGGCGATGTGTTTCGGGTGTTTGAGCGCGGTGGCCGCAACATCAATACTACTTTCCCGGAAACGGGATTGCCCAATTCCCTGGGTCAGATTCAACGTTTGGAAGAGCCGGGACGCCCGGATTTCAAACAATCTAACCGCGGTCCGGGAACCGGCCAGCGTATTGCCGTACCGGTAATCAATATCACCAAAACGCGCTTGAACGATCCGAATATGTGGTTTATGGGTACCAACGACCAGCCCGGCGATTTCCGCCAATCCGGCTGCAGTGCTTGCCATGTTCCCTACGCCAACGATCGCGATCCGCGCCACTCTGGGCCGTACGCGGCCTTCGGACACATGGGCCAAAGTCAGCAGTCTGATCCGACCATTCCCAAAGATCGGCCTGGACATCCGCTTAAACATGCATTTACTCGGTCGATTCCGACCAGCCAGTGCATGAACTGCCACATGCATCAGCCCAATATGTTCGTGAATACCTTTATGGGTTACACGATGTGGGATTACGAATCGGATGCGCCGTTTATGTGGCCGGAGAAGCAGCAGTATCCCAGCCACGACGAAATGCACAAAGCTTTGGAGCGTAATCCAGAAGAAGCCGTGATCCGCGGCAAATGGGCCGATATCGAATTTGTCAAAGATGTGTCGCTGTTAAATCCGCAGCTGAAAGATACGCAGTTCGCCGATTACCACGGACACGGTTGGAATTTCCGTGCAATTTTTAAGCGTGACCGCAAAGGTAACTTGCTCGACGCAGAAGGCAAGCAGGTCTCGGATGAGGATCCGAAGAAGTTCGAGAAAGCGGTGCACATGTCGAGCATCCACGTCGACGTCGGCATGCATTGTGTCGATTGTCATTTCGCGCAAGACATGCACGGTAACGGCCATATCGTTGGCGAAGTCGCTGCCGGGGTGGAAATCCAGTGCAAAGATTGTCACGGCACACCCGATGCTTACCCCACTTTGCGGACCTCAGGTCCCATGGCGAGCAAGCAGGGACGCAATCTCACCGATTTGCGCAATCCAGATGGCAAAAAGCGCTTTGAGTGGATCGGCGGCACTTTGATTCAACGCTCGATTATGCAAAGTGGCTTGCAGTGGGAAATGTCCTTGGTCAAAGACGTGTCCGATACCACTAGCCCCGCCTACAACGCGAAGGCCGACCGCGCGCACACCATGCGGGCCGACACCGCCAACCAAAGCTACGGTAGTGATGTGCCGCCCAGCGAGTACGCGCACGGCGAAGACAAGATGCTCTGCTACAGCTGTCACACCAGCTGGACAACCAGTTGCGGCGGTTGTCACTTGCCCATTCAGGCGAATTGGAAAACCGAGCGCCACCACTATGAGGGTGGGGAAACGCGTAACTATGCAACATACAACCCGCAGGTCGCGCGTGACGACGTCTTCATGCTGGCCAAACATGGTGAGGTCAAGGACTACAAATACGCGCCAATGCGCTCCTCGAGTGCGTTAATTTTGTCGTCGACTAACTCCAATCGTGAGCGAATTTATATTCAGCAGCCGCCGATTTCGGCCGCTGGCTACAGTTCGCAAGCGTTTGCACCACATTATCCGCACACCGAGCGCCGCACCGAGACCAAAACCTGCACCGATTGCCATTTGTCGCAGGACGGGGACAACAACGCGATCATGGCGCAGCTGCTGGGGCAGGGCACTCGGTTCATGGATTTCTTGGGCTTCAATGCCTGGGTCGGCGGTGAAGGTGAAATCAGTGCAGTGCGCGTCACCGAGTGGGATGAGCCGCAAGCGGTGGTGGGCAGCTATCTGCACCGTTACGCCTACCCCGATTGGTACAAAAAGCATGAAGATAGTGGCCGCAAGCTGGAAGAAGGCTATGAGCATTCAGCCGGTGCCGCCAATTGCATCCAACTGCGCGGCGAATACGTCTTTGTGGCCGAGGGCTCGAAGGGCTTCCGGGTTTATGACGCCGCCAGCATCGCTAACAAGGGTGTCAGCCAACGCATCATCACCGCGCCGTTCTCCCCGCTGGGTCACGACACCCACATCGACACCAAGAACGCGACCTGCGTGGTTTTGGCAACTACACAGCCCGTTCAACCTTCGCGCAATGAGGGCGACTTGATGCGCAAGGTGAATTTGGAGCAGCCCACCCATCCGATCTATCACTACGCATTTGTGTCCGACGCGGAAGAAGGCCTCATCCTGGTGGATATCGACACCTTGCACGATGGCGAACCACGCGACAATTTCCTGACGCGAGCATTGACTTGGAACGAGGGTGGCGTGTTGACGGGCGCGCGTCATCTGACGATTGCAGGTTATTGGTTCTACGTTGCCACGCCCAAGGGCATCGTAGTGATCAACATGAACGACCCAATGCAGCCGAAATACGTGCGAACGGTCGATCTGCCGGATGTGCGGGCCAGTCAACAGCAGTTCCGCTACTTGTTTGTCACCACGGGACGCGGTTTGGAGGTGCTTGATATCACCCACCCGGATCAGGCTTATGTCGTTGCTGATGCGTTTGTGCCAATCAAAGACGCCCACAAACTGCACGTCGCGCGCACCTACGCGTACGTGGCAGCGGGCAGCGAAGGTTTGGTGATCGTGGATGTCACCAAACCGATCAAGCCGTTTTTGTATCAGCGTTTTGACGGTGGCGGCGCAATATCTGATGCGCGCGATGTCACCGTTGCGTCGACCAATGCCTCACTGTTCGCATACGTGGCCGATGGTCGCAATGGCTTGCATGTGTTGCAATTGACCGGACCGGACATTCAACCGAAGTTCTATGGTTACAGCCCGGATCCAAAGCCGAAACTCATTGCGAGTTATCCAACCGGTAAAGCCGCTTTGTCGCTGTCCAGGGCGCTCGAACGTGATCGGGCCGTGGATGAGACCGGCGGTCAAATTGCGGTGCTGGGTCGGCTGGGCTCGCGGCCGCTGAATGAAGCTGAGCAACGCGCGTTCTTCTTGGATGCGGACGGCAAGCCTTGGTTTGTCAACGACAAGGTTGAAGGTCCACGCGGCATCACCTCGCCCACCTTGCCGTGGAAGAACAACCGTACGTATGACCAGCAACGGGGTACCGCAGCGCCGACCGGCTCACCGCAGTAGTACCGGCTAAGGCGGACGCTCAGCGTCCGCCTTTCTTTCTTTAGTAAGAGCGATAGCGTGTTTTAAGCAGCAAACAGCGTGGGCACGTGGAGGGCATGGCTACGCTGGCACACCAGGGAAGATGCTGATCGGTCCCGCGATTTGCATCTGCGGTTTAAGCTCTCCATTCAGGAACAAGCCCATGTCCATATCCCATAGCGAGCGCATTGCAGCTCCATTTGCGGCTGTTTTAATGTTGGCATTTAGTTCCTACGCCAGCGCGCATTCCGAAACTGGTTTGCATGCAGATTTCTACCACGGTGTGGTTCATCCCTTGAGCGGGCTGGATCACGTCGCGGTGATGCTCGGCGTGGGCATGTTGGCGTGGTTGCTGGCGGGGAAAGCGCGTTGGCAGTTACCACTCGCTTTCGTTTTGATCATGGCTGGCAGTGCATTTGCCGCGAGCTTCGTTACAGGGCTGCCATGGGTGGAATCCGCGATTGCGCTATCGGTGGTGGCGATGGGTCTGCTGCTGGCGCGTGGCAAAACACTATCGATTGCGCTGGCCTTGCCGTTGGTTGGTTTGTTTGCCTTGTTACACGGTTACGCACACAGCCCTCAGATGCCGGTATCTGGATCAGGGTTGAGCTATGGCGCTGGGTTTATCCTGGCAACTGCCGCCTTGCATGCCACAGGTTTGCTAACTGGCGCGGGTTTATCGCAGTTGGGTCAATTGCCCAGTTTGGCAATAAGCCGCGTAGCCGGAATTGGCATGTCGGTATTGGGCATCGCACTGTTGCTTGGTACTCTGCCGTGAAGTAGGCCGCAGCGGTCAAAACGAAACGCCAATCACCCGCTTTCGCATAACGCTTTCGCGTCAATTTTGTGCCTCGTTGGGTTAGCATCCGGTCATTCCTGGCCACTTAACCTTACTCGATGACAGCTGCCGCCCCCGAGATTGCTGCCCCGCGTGGTTTTATTACCCGTGCGCTCGACGTGGTCGAGCGCCTTGGAAACAAGCTGCCAGATCCAGCGCTGCTGTTCCTGATCTTGATGTTTGCTGTCTGGGTGATCTCGTGGGCACTTTCTGGCGTCAGCTTCAGCGCAATCGACCCGCGTAGTGGCAGTGCCATTGAGATTCGTAATCTGCTCGCTGGCAGTTCCATTACCGGCTTTATGGCGCAGATGGTGCAGACCTTCGTGAATTTCCCGCCACTCGGCGTGGTGCTGGTGGCGATGTTGGGGCTAGGCGTTGCAGAGCACACCGGATTTATTGGCGCCAGTCTGCGTGCCGCGCTCAGCGTCACGCCCAAAGCGCTGCTCACACCGGCGTTGATTGCCGTTGGCATTTTCAGTCATATCGCAGTGGACGCGGGTTATGTGCTGGTCATCCCACTGGGCGCAGTGATCTTTTATGCCGCTGGCCGCCACCCATTAGCAGGTATCGCTGCCGCCTTTGCGGGTGTTTCGGGTGGTTTTTCCGCCACCTTCCTGCCATCCAGCTTGGATCCGCTGTTGTCTGGCCTCACCCAAGCCGCGGCCCATTTGACTGATCCTAGTGTCGTCATTAGCCCACTGAACAACTACTTTTTCACCACCGCTTCGACTGGCCTGATCATTCTGGTGGGTTGGTTCTTGACCGATCGAGTCATTGAGCCGCGATTGCGTTCGGTGGTGGTTGACGGTGATCCCGCGCAAATGCCGGTGATGGACGTGCTAACCGCAGCCGAGAAACGCGGCTTGCTGCTCGCGCTGCTGGCGACGATCGCCACCTCGGCCTTGTTTGTGTTGAGCGTGTGGCCGGAAAGCTCTCCCTGGCGCGCGCCAGCGGCCGCGGTCCCGGCAGGCGGCAGTTCGCTGATGGTCGCAGGCGCGCCCTTGATGCAATCCATTGTGCCGCTGATCTTTGTGTTCTTTCTGATCCCCGGCATCGTTTATGGCTATGCCGCAGGCACCGCCAAAACGCATCGCGACATTGTTCAAGGTATGTCCAAGTCGATGAGTGGTATGGGTTATTACATCGTCATGGCGTTTTTCTGTGCGCAATTTATTTACGCTTTTGGCCAAAGCAATCTCGGTGCACTTATGGCGATTGAGGGCGCCAACGCGCTGAAGTCCCTAGGCATGCCGATGCAGTTCACTTTGGTCGGCATCATTTTGCTGACCGCTTGCGTCAATCTCTTGATCGGGTCGGCATCGGCAAAGTGGGCCTTGATTGGCGCGATCATGGTGCCCATGTTGATGGAACTGGGCGTTTCACCCGATCTGACCCAGGCCGCGTATAGGGTGGGTGATTCCTCCAGCAATATCATCACGCCCTTGATGCCGTATTTCCCATTAATCGTGGTGTTTTGCCAGCGCTACGTAAAAGGCAGTGGCATCGGCACACTGATTGCGTTGATGTTGCCGTACACGGTCACCCTATTGATCGCCTGGAGCGCGTTTTTACTCGCCTTTTGGACCTTTGATATCCCGCTGGGCTGGGGCGCCAGCTATCAATATGTGCCAGTCGGTAAATGAGGGCTATTACAGGTGGCGGCTGAATAGTTGCGGCCGTGCGGCTGGCGAAAGCGTTTCGCCCGCGGCACGGTCTTCCTCTAGTACCCGACACTGGAGTCGATCATGACCCGATTTATTGCGACCCTACTGCTGTGCGCGAGCGCATGGATACCGACAGCCCAGGCGCAGATTGCCGAATCGGCCCAGGCGGTGCGTCCGATCCTGGTCGGGACGGCGGTGCCAGCGGTGCAGCTGACGGCGCTTGCCGGAACGCCGACCACGCTGGCCGCTCTACTCGGTGGCAAGCCGACCGTGCTGGTGTTCTACCGCGGCGGCTGGTGCCCCTATTGCAATCTCCAGTTGAGTGAGCTGCGCAAGCTCGGGCCCGATCTGGCGGAGCATGGGTTCCAGTTGCTGGCAATCAGCCCAGACCGGGCCGATGCGCTGCGCAAAACGCTGGAACCGGGCGACATCGACTTCACCCTGGCCTCGGACAGCCGTGCGCTGGCGCTGCAGGCCTTCGGCATCGCCTTTCGCGTCGATGACGCCACCGTGGAGAAGTACCATGGCTTCGGCATTGATCTGGAACAGGCGAGCGGGCATTCCCACCACGCGCTGCCCGTCCCGAGCGTGTTTGTTATTGATGCCGCTGGCGTGATCCAGTTCGCCTATGTGAATCCAGACTACCGCACGCGCGTTCCGCTACGTCTGCTGCGTGCCGCTATCGAAGCGGTGGCTGCGGGCGAGACTGGCCGGCCGCTCAAGTAGCGCGGCCCAACACGTGGCCGCGTTGGCTAGGCCTCGCGATGTTCTGTTGAGCGCAACTGTAAGCCTGTTGGCACAGTCGCGCTGATTCTTGAGGTGCACGATGCGCCGGGCGGCGTGTTGATCAATTCACCTTTGGGGTTTTCCCATGTTTCGTATCATCCTCGTTGTTTTCCTGCTGTTGGGCGCTTTGCTGGGCACCGCCTCAATCGCCAGCAATCTGCCGAGCGCCGCGCAGGTCGAGCGCGACTCGCGCGCTGCGGTAAAAAACGGCAGCGTCATTCGTTTCGAAATTGACGGCGCCTGGAAAATGGAGCGTGAGAGCGGCTACGATTTGGCCAATTTGGCCAAACAAGCCATCATCCTAGAAACCTCAGTTGACCGCTTCCTATCACCCATAACGTGATGATTCTTTTGACTTTGCAGAACTTCGATCAGTTCACCCATTGGGTGAGTCCGCTACGGGGCAGATTGCACGGTTCTGGCGGCGCATGGCTGCGTTACAACTCGTTGGAATAGAGGAGCTATTCGCCCCGGTCTGGCGGCGCAGCCGCCAGCCGTTCAAGCCGGCGCGCGGCATGCCGCGCAAGCTTGCCAGCTTTCACCCTCATTGCGCTTATGCCCTGTTCCGGCCTGCAAGCAAAGCTTGCATGCGTTCAAGCCGGCGCGCGGCATGCCGCGCAAGCTTGCCGGCTTTCACCCCATAACCGCACACTCCACCCCGTCCAACTGAGGTTTTTAGGTTATCTATCCCATCATCCTAAGCGAGTAGGGCGGAACCCGCGCCAAGCAAGTTTCCGGTTTCCCCACCGAGCCTGTTGCGCGGTTTCCGCCGCCCAGTCAACCGTATTCTCGCGGCACCCGGTGGAATCCGCACGCGTGTGCGGGTTCCACCTTACCCGGAAACCCGCCTTACGCGGGTTGAGTCTTTCTCCTCGCAAGCTGGGAGAGGGTTGCCGTGCAAGTCGTTCAGGTTCGCGCTTACCTTACCCGTCGGCAGCTTCTGCTGTTTCACATTCGTTCGCTACCGTACGGATGGCGCGCCCAACCGGGTTCAACCTCCCCAGATGTTTCATAAATTACAGGCGCCCTCGCTTGCCTCTTGATCGCCCAGCGATTTCCCCTCAGTCGGGTGTAACAATCACTACACTATTCCTTCGAAAAAACCGTTGGCAAATCAATATGCTGCGCGATAATTGCGCGAATTCATGAAACATTCCGGCTAAGCAAACATGCTCATCAATGTGGCGCGTTTTTTTAATGATCGAACCTTCCTTGTCTGCTTCGGCTGATCCTGAAGGCGTGCACCGCTGTTTTCTGCCGACACTGTCCTTCACGCAATTGACTGAAGGCGGGCCGTGGCTCCAACTGACTCCCGGAAACCCATGAGCAAGCCGAGCAAGAAGCGCCTCGCACCCGAGGTTGAGCTGCAGAAGTGTCTGACCGGCATCAAAGGCTTTGACGAAATCACCGAAGGCGGACTTCCGAGAAACAGAATCACCTTGTTGAGCGGAGGCGCGGGTACCGGAAAGACACTGCTTGGCGTTGATTTTTTGCTAAACGGCGTGACCAAGTACCAAGAAGCCGGCGTCTTCATGTCATTTGAAGAGACTCAAGAAGAGCTGTACGAAGACGTTGCTTCCCTGCAAATGAATCTGCAAGCGCTCGTCGCGCAGCAGAAGATTGTTATCGACTGTGTTCTGCTGGATCGAAAAGATATCCAGGGAGCAGGGGAATTCAACCTCGAAGGAGTCTTTGTTCGACTTGAACATGCTATCGACTCGATCAAGGCGAAGCGTGTCGTACTGGATTCCATCGAATCATTATTTGCCGGCGTCGGTGACGCGGGAATCCTGCGCCTCGAAATCAAAAGACTGTTTCGTTGGCTTAAGGACAAGAAAGTCACCGCTCTGATTACCGGCGAAGTGAAACAAGGCGCGTACACTCACCATGGTTTGGAGGAATACATTTCCGACTGCATCATCCTGGTGGACAACCGTGTTAGGGACCAAATTGCAACACGTCGAATTCGTGTTATCAAATATCGCGGCTCCAATCACGGAGCCAACGAATATCCGTTCGTCATCGACAGCGGTGGGCTTTCAGTCATCCCCATCACTTCTGCCGGCCTGGATCAACCGGGCACGGCCGAACGCGTGGCAACAGGCATCGCGTCACTGAACAAGTTGTTCCAGGGTGGTGGGTACACCAGAGGCAGCACCATTCTCGCCTCGGGTACTGCGGGGACGGGCAAGACCAGTCTCGCTGCCGCTTTCGCCGTGGAGACATGCAGGCGCGGGGAGCGCTGTCTGTTCATTTCGTATGAAGAGTCACCGGGCCAGCTCACCCAAAACTTGAGTTCTATTGGATTCGACTTCGAAACGCCGGTAAAGAAGGGACTGCTGAAAATCGTCTCCACCCGACCGTCGTTTTTTGGTTTGGAGAAGCACTTGCTTGACTTGTACAAGCTGCTGGCGGATTTTCAGCCAAGCGCCGTTGTCATCGATCCGCTGACGAGTCTGCTGGGGCAAGGGAACCGACTTGAAATTCAGTCCATGCTGACCCGCATGATCGATGCTCTGAAGTCCCAGACCATCACTGGCTTCTTTACTAGCCTAGTCTCTTCGACCGCGCAAAATGACACCAGCGGTGAAATTGGCGTGTCGTCCCTGATTGATACGTGGATCGTCGTCAGGGAGCTGGAGGAAAACGAGGGGCAACGTCGCATCCGCGGCCTCTACATCGTCAAGTCGCGCGGCATGGGCCATTCCAGCGATGTGCACAAATTGGTGTTTAGCGACGAGGGACTACTGCTCGTGCCGATGGATTCTAAGGCCACGGCAGGATCCAATCAGAAAAAGAAGGTAGGAAAAGGCAGCTCCACGCCTCAAAAACAACAAGCCAGTTAGGAAACCCGGCACGTGCCCCCCCCGCAGGTATGAAAAAGTCGCTGCCAACCGGCATTGTAGGGATTGGCGGCTCGGCGGGCGCCCTGAATGTATACAAGGCGCTGCTTGATCATTTGTCAGCCGACACCGGTATGGCATTCGTGATCATCTCGCATATGCACCCAGACGCTTTCAGCCAGTTGGCGCAAATTTTGGCCCGCCATACCAAGATGCCAGCGCTGGTCGCAGTGGCTGCCATGCCTATCCGGGCGAATCATGTTTATGTGATTCCAGCAAACGCCGATCTGGAGGTTGAAAAACACAAGTTCAAAGTCACTTCGCCTCGGAGCCGACGCAACGTTCAGGTAGATCTGTTCTTTGCCTCCATCGCAGCTTTCGGCGACCGCGCAATCGGAGTCATCGTTTCTGGTTATGGCGGGGATGGCAGCGCAGGATGCAAGCGTATCAGGGAAGCGGGCGGCATCACTTTTGCACAGGACGAATCGGCAGAATTCGACGGCATGCCTGTCAGTGCGCAGGGCTCCGGCTGTGTGGATTTCGTGCTGCCGCCGGATAAGATTTCTGCGGCGCTGATCGAGATCGGAGCGCGCTTTGCGCGCCGCGTTTAAGGCGGCGCGTTCACATGCTGATGGCGGATGTGTAAGGTGGACAACCGCAGCCGCGATTCGAATATTCGAACAGCACTTCTGGAAACGGCACCACTAGCAGCCTGTCGGACTTTCAGCGTGAGATGCGTTGTGGTGGCTTAAGCGGATGGATGCAAGGCGCGGCGCGCAGCCAATGGCTCTTCCGGCGCACTCGCGAAGAAAGTCCGACAGGCTGCTAGTAGTCCATCTAGGAGAAAAATTAGGATCGCACGGATCGTCATTGCGAGGGAGCTTTGGCGACCGCGGCAATCCAGTGACTTTGCTGTTTGCTTCGATTTGGCGCAAAAAGCTGGATTGCCGCAGTCACTTAGGCTTCTTCGCAATGACGATTCGGGGGTTCATGGCCTCGCGATCCCAAACTTCAGTGTGGACGGACTACTAGTACCCTGACTGCAATATGTTTTAGGATGTTAAGCTAATCTCTCAAGAAGATTGTGCAACATATTGAGAGATAACGATGAAGAAGAAATACATAGTCCGACTGTCGGCAGAGGAAAGGCAACTTCTGCATGGTTTGGTTCATCGTGGACGGGAGGCTGCGTACCGGCGTAAGCATGCGCAAGTCTTGTTGTTGGTCGACGAAGGGGATGGCGGTCCCGGTTTGATGGATCGCGAAGCGGCAGAGCGTGTGGGTTTTAGCCGGCGCTGTGTCGAGCAGATCCGTGAGCGCTGTGTAGTGGGTGGGTTGACGAATGCGCTGGATCGCAAGAAGCACCCGCCGAAGCTGCGCAAGCTGGATGGCGAGGCGCAAGCACGATTGGTGAGCTTGGCCTGCAGTGCAGCGCCCGAGGGTAGCGCGCGGTGGACGTTGCGATTGCTGGCAGAACGTCTGGTCGAGTTGCAGGTGATCGACAGCGTCTCACGGGAATGCGTTCGTCAAGTTTTAAAAAAACATCATCAAACCCTGGCAGAGCCGCATGGGGTGCATCGCGCCTGAGAGCGATGCAGCCTTTGTTTGCAACATGGAAGCGGTACTGGATGTCTACAAGCGAGATGTCGATCCCGATTACCCCGTGGTCTGCATGGACGAGACCAGCACTCAGTGCATCAAAAGCTCCGGAGGGGCTCAATGTGGGTAGAAAAAAGCGCCTAGAAGATGAGGGTCCCGTAGGGACCTAACCCAGGGGACATTCCGTTCTACCCACCTTAGGTCCCTACGGGACGGGGTTGCTTTTTTCTACCGACATTAGGTCCCTACGGGACGGGGGTGCTTCGGCGCTTTTTTCTACCCACATTGCGGCCCTACGGGACGGCGGACGGGGGGTGCTTCGGCGCTTTTTTCTACCCACATTGCGGCCCTACGGGACGGCTTTTGTTTCGGTGCCTTAGTCATGCACGCTGCGGGCGCCAAACAACGCTGATCCCACCCGAATCATCGTCGCGCCCTCTGCCAATGCCAATTCGAAATCCTCGCTCATGCCCATCGATAGCGTATCGATGTCGGGCAATTGCTGTTGCAACTGAACAAATAGTGCGCGCAACCGGGCGAAGCTGGCGCGCCGTTGCGTCAACTCCGGCCAAGGTCTGGGTATCGACATCAGTCCCCGTAAGCGCAAGCGTGGTTGCGCGAGCACTGCAGCGGCCAAATCGGCCACGGCTGCGGCTGCGGCGCCTGCTTTACTTTGTTCATCGTCAATGTTGACTTGCAGCAACACATTTAGCGGCGCGCGGGTTGTAGGCCGGTACTTTGCCAGCGGCGCGATGAGTTTGGCGCGGTCCAGGGTCTGCAGCCAGTCGAAGTTCTCGGCTACTTCGCGACACTTGTTGGACTGTAAGGGGCCGATCATATGCCAGTCGATGTTCGCGCTGTCGGCGCCGAGCGCCCGCATCTTGTCCAAGGCCTCTTGCACGTAGTTTTCGCCAAACACCCGCTGCCCAAGCGCATGCAACTCGCGCACGGCGCTGGCCGGCTGCAATTTGCTCACGGCAACCAAAGTGATGGGCCGCTCGCCAGCGGCTGCGCGGATACGCGCTTGTAGGTTTGCAAACTTCGTGTCGAGAATCATCGTCTTCGCGCGGTTCCGTCAATCTTCGTCGCTATACTCGGGCCAATACTCGCGCCCTGAGGTTTGTAGAATTATGGATATCGCCGAGCTGTTGGCTTTCAGCGTCAAGAATAAGGCTTCTGACTTACATCTGTCGGCTGGACTGCCGCCCATGATTCGCGTCGACGGCGACGTGCGCCGCATCAACATCCCGGCATTGGATCACAAGTCTGTGCATGGTTTGGTGTACGACATCATGTCGGACAAACAGCGGCGCGACTACGAAGAGTTCCTTGAGGTCGATTTTTCCTTTGAGATCCCAGGTTTAGCACGCTTTCGCGTCAATGCATTCAACCAAAACCGCGGTGCGGCGGCGGTGTTTCGTACAATTCCATCCGAAATTCTGTCATTGGAAGACTTAGGCGCACCCAAAATCTTCAAAGAGTTGATCGATTATCCGCAGGGCCTTATTCTGGTCACCGGGCCGACGGGTTCTGGTAAGTCGACTACTTTAGCGGCGATGCTCGATTATATTAATAAGAGTGAATACGCGCATTTGTTGTCGGTAGAAGACCCGATTGAATTTGTGCACACATCAAATAAATGTTTGATTAACCAGCGCGAAGTGCATCGCGATACGCATGGATTTAATGAAGCATTGCGTTCGGCGTTGCGCGAAGATCCAGACTATATTCTGGTCGGCGAGTTGCGCGATTTGGAAACCGTGCGTCTGGCGCTCACCGCCGCAGAAACCGGACATTTGGTGTTCGGCACCTTGCATACCAGTTCGGCGGCAAAAACCATCGATCGTGTCATCGACGTATTCCCAGCCGGTGAAAAGCCGATGGTGCGCTCAATGTTGTCCGAATCACTGCGTGCCGTTATCGCGCAAACACTGTTGAAAAAGATTGGTGGTGGCCGTGTGGCCGCCCACGAAATCATGGTCGGCATTCCGGCGATTCGTAACTTGATTCGCGAAGACAAAGTCGCGCAAATGTATTCGTCGATTCAAACCGGCGCCAATTACGGCATGCAGACCTTGGATCAATGTCTGCAAGATTTGGTCAAGCGAGGTTTGGTCACGCGACAGCAAGCGATGACTTACGCCAAGGACAAACGGTTGTTTGAAGCCTGATGCGTTCCTTGTTGCGGGTCGCCGCGATTGTCGGTGCGCTGCTGCTGCCACTCGCTGCGCAAGCGCAGAAAGTAGAAAGCCCCGCGCCGTCTGCCGCTGCAGTTGCGCAAGAGCAAGCGCTGCAAACCGCAATGGAAAGCTATGCAGCAAAGGCGGTCGAGGTACTCGCTGCTAGCGCCTTGCCACGCGAACGTTGGATTGCCGGAATGATGCTGCAGGGCGACGCTTTGCGCGCCGCCGAGCAACCGAAGCAAGCTGCGGCTTTGCGCGCGCGCTCCCAGCAATTACTGGATGGCGCGATCAAAGCGGGTCGGGACGATACTACGCTGCTGTTTTGGGCCATGCTTGATCCGCCGGTGAATGAATCGGAGGACCCAAAGGTGCTGGCTGTTGCGCGCTCGCAAATAGCCGAGCGCTTACGCGAATTGGAGCCAGATAACGCAGTGGTCTGGCTGGGAACACTGCCCGCGCGCGATGCGCCGGGCGCTATACCGGTGGCGATTGAGGTGCTCGGCAAAGCGGCGGCTGCGCAGCGTTTTGATACTCATTTTGCCAAATCGATGCGTGCGCTGATCAGCGCTTTTGAGAAAGTGCCGCCACCGAAGCCTTGGCCAGACACCCGCAGTTTGCCGGGTTGGGAAGGGGTGCAGCCTGCCGATGTGCAAGTCGTCATGGCGGTCGGTGTGGCCAGTGCATTGGCGATGCCGTATCTGGTGGCTACGCAATGGTGGTGTACCGGCAATAGCGCCGAACATCCGTGGATGGAAGATTGCCGCAAGTTGGCGCAAATCATGATTACTCACAGTGATTCCATCGTGCCGCACTCGCTCGGTCTGGGGCTGGTAGCGCAGCTTTACCCTGCCGAGAGTGAGCAGGCCAAGAAAGCCCTAGCGCAGCGCCGCGAGTTGGCCTGGGTCATCGAGAACGGCATGCAGAAGGTCGGCCCCGGCCAGCCAGTGAGCTTTGCAACTTGGCGAGGTGCGTGGGCGAAGCCCGACGCCACAGAACTGAGCGTTGCGCGTGCGGCGCTCAAAGCGCAGGGCTTAGCCATGCTGCCGCCGGCTGATTTTGTGCCTGCTTGGGACTAGTGTAGTGCGGCGAAATTAGCCACACAGCAGCCCATCGCACACAGGGTTTATTGCTTCAGGCACAATTGGGTAGTACGTTTGGGCGCATTGGGCGCGGCAGCTGATCTGACGGAGAGTTCGAGATGAGTATTGACTTCAATTCCTTCTTGAAGCTGATGGTGCACAAGCGCGCTTCGGACTTGTTCATCACCGCGGGTGTGCCGCCGTCGATGAAGGTGCATGGCCGAATCGCGCCCATTACGCAGGCCGCGCTGACGCCGCAACAAAGCCGTGATTTGGTGTTGTCGGTGATGACACCTTCGCAGCGCGAAGAGTTCGAAAAAACCCACGAATGCCAGTTTGCGATCAGCTTGCAGGGCGTCGGTCGATTCCGCGTCAGCTGCTTTTATCAGCGCAACCAAGTGGGAATGGTGCTGCGCCGCATCGAAACCAAAATTCCGACGCTGGATGAGCTAGCTTTGCCACCGATATTAAAAACCTTGGCGATGACTAAGCGCGGTTTGATTATCTTCGTAGGCGCCACCGGTACCGGTAAATCAACCTCGCTGGCAGCCATGGTGGGTTACCGCAACCAAAATTCCACCGGGCATATCATTACCATCGAAGATCCCATTGAGTTCGTGCATAAACACGAAGGCTGTATCGTCACCCAGCGCGAAGTGGGAATCGATACCGACTCCTTTGAGTTGGCGCTCAAGAACACGCTGCGTCAGGCGCCCGATGTGATCTTGATCGGCGAGGTGCGTGCCCGCGAGACCATGGATCACGCGATTACCTTCGCTGAAACCGGCCATCTGTGTCTGTGCACTTTACACGCGAATAACGCCAACCAAGCCATTGATCGCATCCTGCACTTTTTCCCGGAAGACCGGCGTTCTCAGTTGCTGATGGATCTGTCTTTGAATCTAAAAGGCATTGTCGCGCAGCAGTTAATCCCGACGCCAGATGGGAAAGGTCGCAAGGTGGCAATGGAAGTATTGCTAGGCACACCCTTGATACAGGATTACATCCGCGTGGGTGAAGTGCACAAGATTAAAGAGATCATGAAGGAATCGACCAATCTTGGCATGCGCACCTTCGATCAAAGCTTGTTTGAGCTCTATCAGGCCGGCGAAATCAGTTACGAAGACGCACTGCGCCATGCCGATTCGTCCAACGAGGTACGTTTGCGCATCAAGCTGGCGCAGGGCGGCGACGCGCATACGCTGTCGGCCGGCATGGAAGGCGTGGAGTTGATTGAGCGCTGAGGGTTCGTGAGGAAATAACTTGGACTTTTGGAGTTCGGATTGGGATGTGAGTCGCAACGCAGCAGCGCGCCCAAGCCGGCGAGCAAAAAGTCCAAGTTACTGACGAACGAGCCCTAAGGTTTGCTTTTCGTAGAGCGGAGCTTGCTCTGCTGCTTTTGTGCTAGCGCACTTCGCGCAGCAAGGGCACGGTGATGCGCCGGCCGCGCGCCAGGGCTTCGCGGTCGAGCTCCGCCAACTTGGCCAGCAAGGCGCGCAGATCGCGCGTGTGATGGCGTAACAAGTGATCGGCGGCGGCGGGATCCAAGGGAATGCCGGCCTGCTCGGCGCGAAACAGCAAGATCGATTTGCGCGCGCTATCGTCTGGATTACTGAGCGGCAGACGTTCGCAGCTTGCTAGGCGTGAAGCCAAGTCGGGGAGAACGGCCAAGGCTGGGTCGCTGGAGTCGGGTAGGGCCAATAACAGCGCGCGAGCTCGGTCATGTTGGCGGTTGATCTGCGCGAATAACCAGTGGGCAGTTGTGCTGTTGCCTAGCGCCCGATCCACGTCATCGACCGCGATCAAATCGGCATCCAGCGGTTCACTTAAAGCGTCGGGTTCAATTTGCGCGAGTGGCAGGTAAGCGACGCGCCAGCCCTTGGCGCTGGCCGCTTCGCAGGTCGCCAGCAGCAAATGCGTCTTTCCGGCAGACGTTGCGCCGCTGACCAGCAATTGATCGGCGCCCGGTTGCTCGGCAAGCGCACGCAGGCGGGCCAGCGCCAGGGCGTCGGTACCCGCCCAAAAATGCGCGAAATTGGCGGGTCCTAGCCCACTGATGGCCAGAGGCAGCTGATTCACGGCGTTACGGCAGTGATGGGCGATTTTGCAGTGTCAGCGCTGGTTAAATTGGGGTCCGCTGTTGCATCGGCTATTTTTTCGCCTTCACGATACAAGGTACTTTGTACATATTGTTCGTGGACGTGGCGCAAGATGACCATCAATACCGCGGTAACGGGCAAAGCCAATAACACGCCAATGAAACCGAATAACTGACCACCTGCGAGAATGGCAAAAATCACTGCGACGGGGTGCAAACCGATGCGATCACCTACCAACCATGGAGTAAGGACGAAACCCTCGAGCGTTTGGCCGACGGCAAACACGATTAACACGTACACGACATGTGCCACATCTCGATGTTCAACCAAGGCGGCAATGACCGCCGCGCCCACGCCAAGCACACCACCCAGATACGGCACAAAACTGAGCAAACCCGCGCTCATGCCGATTAAAAAGGCGAGCTTTAACCCGGCCATCCACAAACCAATCGAATAAATCAGGCCAAGCGCTAACATCACTGCGATTTGACCGCGTAAAAAAGCGCTCAACACCTGATCAGATTGTGTGGCTAAGTCGACCACGCGTTCTTCAATATGCCGTGGTAGTAACTCACGCACCCGTTGGATCATGCTGTCCCAATCGCGCAAAAAGTAAAAGGTGACCACCGGAATCAGTAATAAATTCATCGCCCAGCCAAGAATCGCGAGGCCAGATTGTGATACCGATGCGATGATCGTCGCGGCGATACCGCCCGCTTGTTGCCAGTGCGTTTTCAGCATCGTGACAACCTGGTCGGTGCTCAATAAGGCCGGGTCGACGCCTAGACGTTCGACCAAAATGGGCGTCAGTTTTTCGCGTACGAAACCAAAGTATTGGGGCAATCGTTCAACCAACGCGGAGATTTGGGTTTCCAATAGCGGTATCAGAATCAGCGGCAATAACAGCAAAGCTAGCGTCATCGCCGCAAATACAATGGCGACCGACGCGCTGCGGCTCAAACCGCGGGTTTGCAATCGATCGACCAGCGGGTCCCCCAAGTAGGCGAGCAGCGCCGCTACCGCGAATGGCGTGAGCACCGGTCCGAGCAAATACAACAGCACACACAAACTGACGACAATGGCGAGCATTTGCCAGCGGTGGATGTTAGTCATCGTCAAAAGCTCCGAGGTGAATGGTGATTGTGCGCTCGCAGCAAACGCGCTTTTGCGCTCCAGCGACGCACGTAATCGAAACCGCTGACCAGTAACAGAGCCGCAACGAGATAGGTCAGTCCATCAATGAGCCAAACGCTGATCGGCCCATCGACGTTACGCCATAACAGAGCCACAACCATGGTGATGAGTGCGACCATGGTCAGTTTGCCTATTAATGTGGGTACCGCGTGCAATGGCGCAAATTTAAAGTGAAAGGTGATTGCGCCGGCCACAATCACCAGATCGCGTAGGATGATTAACCCCAGTAGCCAAAACGGTAGATCACCGTGAATGGCCAGCGCGATACAAACCGACAGTACCAGCGTTTTATCGGCTAGTGGATCCAGCCAACCGCCTAATTGTGATTGCCAATGATAGCGTTTGGCCAGCCAACCGTCTAAACCATCACTGAGCCCCGCAACAATGAATAAAGACATCGCCCATGTGCCCTCATGGGCAATCACCAAGACTGCAATAGGCACTGCCATCAGCAATCGTAAGATCGTCAGAGCATTCGGCAGATGGCGCAATTTTGAGTCGCGGGTGGGCATCAGCGCGCTCCGGTCACTGCAAGTCGAGCACCAGTTGCCCGTCGGTGGAATCGCCAGCCACGCTGAGCAGCGCGTTCAACGAAACCATTTGGCGCAGGCGTTCGGCGCCGCCGGCTACGCTGAGGTCCAGATTCATCGAATCGCCTGCTGCGCTGCTCAGTTTGATTTCGCGCACCACCGACAAAGAACTGAGATAGGCATGTACACGGGCAAAGTCGGCCGCTGAGCGTATGCCACGAATGACGGCCGATACGGGTGCGGGCGCACTATCGGCCGCCGCAAAGGCGTAGCGCGAAGCCAGGCGATTGGCTGTTTCATCGGCGGCGGCGCGCAAGGTGGCAAGCGTGTCGGCGCCGCGCACCTCAAAACTCTCCTCGCGCTCGCCATCTGCATAAGCAAAGCGCCCAACCACCTCCGATCCGGTACTGTACAAACGTCCGGCCAACACACCGGGCGCCCCATACCGGCTGGCAAGCTCGCGCAAATTGGCGACCGCGCCGCGTTCCACATCAGCCAATGCAACTTCGTCACTCACCGGGGCCGCTTTGACCTCCAGCCCGCGATCACTGGCACGTCGCAACAGCGGCGCGATTTGCCCCTCGCCCAACAACTGACTATCGCCATCCACGTCAGATGCGACCCACACCATTAGCGTCGGACGCTCGCGCGCCCATTGCGATAAGCCACTCGCCGATAGCAACCTAGTGATAGCGCGTGGCTCAAAATTGGCCGCGTAATACAGTTTCAATACGGGGGTGGGCCCGCTGCGATCGACATCCTGGCGGAAATAGAAGGCCTGGATCAGCGGCGCCGGATCCGCTAATGCGGATTGTACCGAGGCCCGCCCGGCTGCACTTGGGTCGCCGGAGACCTTGACTAAAACCTGTTTGAGCGCCTCAGCCATCGCGATGGTGCGCGCTGCTTCGCTCTGATCCGGCACCAGTACCTCTCCTGTGTAGAGGTCCGATGCGGCCAGTGGCGAAATGAGACCATACAACAAGCACAAACAGAGCAACCAACGCATAGGAACATCTTCAACGGTATGGCGATGCTGTAAGTATGGCAGTCGCCGCTGAATAGCGCGAAGCGCAGGCGTGGCGATTGGCGAACGCCAATTCACTTGCGCCGCAGCTCACCCGGTTGGCGAAAACCGAACGCCAATCCGACCAACAGGGCGCAGGCGTACCACAGCAAATCGATTCGATCCGTGTGGGCTTGGCTGACCGCAAAGGCCATATCGGGGCCGATGAGTTGCAGCGTGTCGAATAAACCGAGTCCCATTTGTCCGGCAATAAAGCCGGCGGCCATCAAATAATTGGCATACCCACAAGTGAGCAATACCAAGGATGCGCCGAACAAAGCGCGACTGATTCCCGGTGGATGATTGTTAAAACGTAAGATTGCGACCAATACCAGCGCAACGATCGGTGCCAGCCACGTCGCACGCCCGGCGCCGACCAGACCCGCTAGGGACCAAATTGCGGCTAAGGCTGCGGCGGCCAGCAATGCGGCAAATGCGCCGAGCACAATGTTAATCAGGCGCATGGGAAGTGGTTTTGGGTCAAAAGCGGCATGATCCTAGAAACCTCAGTTGGACGGGGTAGAGTGTGCGGTTATGGGGTGAAAGCCGGCAAGCTTGCGCGGCATGCCGCGCGCCGGCTTGAACGCATGCAAGCTTTGCTTGCAGGCCGGAACAGGGCATAAGCGCAATGAGGGTGAAAGCTGGCGAGCTTGCACCGCATGCGGCGCGCCGGCTTGAACTACTGCAAGCTGTGCTTGCAGGCCGGGGTGAATAGTTGTTCTATTCCAACGAGTTGCAACGCAGCCATGCGCGGCCAGAACCGTGCAATCTGCCCCGTAGCGCAGCTCACCCGATGGGTGAGGCCACCCAGCGGCAAAAAACCTTATCGAAATCAACAAGCTATGAGCGTCGATGAGCGGTCAACTGAGGTTTCTAGGATGATGCATGATGCAGGAATCGGCTGGTTTTGGGACACGGCGGGCGCAGCCCACACGAGTCGTGCCAGCAGTCAATGCGCGCCGTCCACATGCTGCGCTTTTGGCTTGGCGTTGTTTTCACCAAACATACCGCAAGCAAATGATTTTAATGCATTTGTTTCAGCGTTGATGCGTAGGTCACGTTGGCCGCAGGCCTACGTGACATCGGAGCACTGTCACGTAGCCCTGCGGGCAACGTGACCTACTACGACTTTAAGGTTTGCTGCGCGAGTGCGGGCTTGAACGGCTGGCGGCTGTGCCGCCAGACCGGATCGACCGGGATTCTCACCAAACATACCCTAAGGCGTGGATTCGTAGGTCACGTTGCCCGCAGGGCTACGTGACATCGGAGCACTGTCACGTAGCCCTGCGGGCAACGTGACCTACGACTTTTTTTACTCCCAATCGGAGCGAAAGTCCCACTCGGTTTGATGCGCGAATAAGCGCGCCGGGGCGACCGGGACTCTCAATGGTCACGAGCCCGGAGTTGGCGAGTTCACGCAGGCGGCCGCTGAAGTCGGCGCCAGAGTCGGCGGCGCGTGCATGGGCGCGGGACGCCGGCCCGGGCACGATCCTGCAGATCGCACCTTAGGCTTGTCGCCGACAAAAAGACCAGCGGTTCGACATCGGGCAGCCGCACCTTGGCCTTGGTGATCGCCGGCTGCCGGCGCAAGATGCTGGCCAGACGCTTCGATTTGCGATCCGTCAGCAGCAGCGGATTGTCCACCGAGAACTCGCGGCCCTCGGTGCGCCAA
>Ga0163154_10002573_pt1 | contig 26307 bp, 26 predicted proteins | sample OliLakLV19MP9P1_FD_148649 | JGI IMG/M metagenome (GOLD analysis project Ga0163154, IMG submission 148649) | Freshwater microbial mat bacterial communities from Lake Vanda, McMurdo Dry Valleys, Antarctica - Oligotrophic Lake LV.19.MP9.P1 | ecosystem: Environmental > Aquatic > Freshwater > Lake >... | reverse complement strand
GGAAGACGAACTATAAAATTACTTCCTTTATCTACTTCGCTTTTTAGTAAAATATCTCCTCTATGACTGAGCGCGATCGCCTGAGCAATTGCTAAACCTAGACCAGAACCACCTGTGGCACGAGATCTATCGCTGTGGATTCGATAAAAGCGTTCAAAGATTTTTTCTTGTTCAGTTTGGGTTATGCCGATGCCCGTGTCTTGAATTTCGATTATGGCATGACGATCTTTATGGGAGAGCGTGACTTTAACTTCTCCGCCTTTGGGTGTGTAGCGGATGCCATTGGCGATTAGGTTGGCAAATAGACGATAGAGTTGTTCTTCATTACCTGTGACTTTTAATGGAGTATTTGGCATATCAGATTTAAGCGCGATCGCTTGAGAAAGTGCTAGGAAGGATAATTCTTCAACTAAATCATTAAGGATGTCATTCAAACAACAGGGTTGCTCTATCGCTGGCAGAATGTGTAAATCCATCCGAGAGAGAAGTAATAAATCTACTACCAGTTGAGATAGGCGATGGTTCTGTCTTTCAATGGTTTTGAGAGTATCTCTGGCTTCAGTTTCAGAAAGAGTATTTTGGCGTAGAACTGATTCTGTAGTGGCTTGGATTGCGGCTAAGGGAGTTCTCAGTTCGTGGGCGGCATCGGCGGTGAATTGTTGGATTTGTTGATATGACTTATATGCGGGTTGCATAGCTTTGGCTGAGAGCCACCAACTGGCAATACTAATTAGGAATATAGCGATCGGTACGCCAATTAATAAGGCTAGTTTTGATTCTCCTAAGTGGCGATCGTAGTCATTGAGCGATCGCCCCACTTGAATGTATCCCCAGCCTTGCCCTTGAGTATTTTTGAGTAAAAGCGATACTTGATGATAGCGATCGCCTTTTTGGTCAATCACATCTTGCCATATTGGAAGTACGGAAATATTGGTATTTGGGGTTTTGCCTAGAGTTGCCAGTGGCTCTCCTGCTAGGGTTGATAAACGAATATAATAGCCGTCTTGATGCACTCCCCCTAAGATGTGACGTTCGGGGTTTGGTTGGCATCGATCCCGAACTAAGCAGAGGTTCGGTAATATTTTTATAGCAATAGGACTAATCTGTCCTGGAGTTTCTAAGATCGGCTCTAGGGTATCATGCAGAGTTCCAGCTACTGAAGTGAGTTCTCGATCTAATGACTGCCAATGAGCATGAGCCATGACTTGATAAGAGCCGATACCACTGAGACATAAGATTCCTCCCATGACCCCTGCATACCAAATGGCTAAACGCGATCGCGCTGTTAGGAAAACTTTCTCTCTCATTATTTAGCTTTGAGTCTGTACCCTAAACTATAGACTGTTTCTATTATATCTGGACATCCGTATTCAGAGAGCTTTCGCCTTAATAAACGTATATGGGCGGCTACGACATTACTGGATGGTTCTGATTGGATTTCCCAAATTTGTTCGATGATTCGATCTCGCGTGAGAATCTGATTGGGGGGGTGCTGTAGGAAGTATTCTAATATTTGAAACTCCTTGGCAGTCAGTGGTACGACTATTTCTTTAACAGAAAGTGATGAGGTACTGTAGTCGAGAGTTAAATTACCGACTTGGAGTTTTTGGGTTTGAAACTGTGGCGATCGTCTAGCCAAAGCTCTGACTCGTGCTAGTAATTCGGGAGTGCTGAAGGGTTTAATTAAATAATCGTCTGCTCCTGCATCTAATCCTTGGACTTTATCTTCAATACCATCTCTAGCGGTTAGTATTAAAATTGGCAGCGAACTAGGTTGAGAACGTAAACGCCGACATAGTTCTATGCCTGTGAGTTTGGGTAGCATCCAATCGAAGATGCCAACTTGGTAATGTGTCCATTTATATTCTAAATAGTTCCATGCTTCGAGTCCATCTTGTACCCAATCTACTACATACTTTTCTTGGCTTAGAGTATGCTGAATGGCTCTGCCTAAGTCGGGCTCATCTTCTACTAAAAGGATTCTCATAAATTATCTATAAACATCTCTGCGATGACCAATTTTCACAATCAATTAGGATAAGTAGATGTCGATCTTGAATGGTATACTCACCTTGCGCAGAAGAGTTTAAGACCCTCACCCTAGCCCTCTCCCAGAACGGGAGAGGGAACAGGAAGAAACCTGTATTACTTCCCTTCTTCCAACTGAGAAAAGGGGTTGGGGGATGAGGGCTAGTTAACTTCTGTGTAACATCAGTAGTATAGATAATGCGGTAGTCACTACTTCGGATGCGGTAAAGATCGTCTTCTCCTGCTAATTTCGTGATGCCATCATAAGGACGCGGATTAGTTGATAGAGCATCAATTTTAGCTTTAAGTTGCTCTTGAATTTGAACAGGTAGAGTCCTGAACTGTTTGGCTGACTGATTAACAAACTCGATTCGATAAGTCATATTCCAACTTCTGCTTTAAGTGTTTCCCAAAACGTTGTTTCTGCTATCTTGACTGTTGATGAGGCATTACGAGCATCTGCAATATCTTCATCATCTTCGGTTTGTTTGGCTGAGATAACCCTGGTGTAATGTAAGTAATCTTGTCTATCAAAGTCGGCATTTTGTGAAAGTCAAAATAGGGTGATTTCCAGACTTCATAAACGAAATGTAATAAAAAGCGAACAGAAACAGGTTAGCTTCGGGGAGTGCTAAGAACCCAACTAACCAGCTAAAAAAAGACTTAACATTTTGATGTTTCACGTTTGCTTTGGTGTAGCAACAAAATTAACGATTTATTTATACCAAGCTTGATTCCATTGACGCATTTGCTCGATTTCTTTGCTTTGAGATTGAGCGATCGCATTGGATAGTTTTCTCATTTCTGGGCGATTACTATCGATCACCATACTAGACATCATCAGAGCCATTTTGTGATGGGAAATCATCTCTTCGAGGAATGCTTTATCGAAATTAGAAGCAGTTTCGAGAGCTTTCAGATCGGCTGCCATCATATTTGTCATCCCTGTGGTGTTTTTCATCCCCATCATATTTCGCATTTCCATCATTCCCCTATTATTCATATTTTTATTCATATTTGCGGAGGCGACGACATCTTTGCCATACCACTGTTTATACCACTGGCGCATTTGAGAAATCTCACGAGTTTGATCGCGCTTAATTTCCTCTGCCAACTTTTTAAGTTCAGGACGTTTAGTAAGTTTTAATGCCAAGTCTGCCATCTTCACCGCACCCTCATGGTGGGGAATCATCATTTCAATAAAATGACGATCCGCTTTATCACCTTGCATCGTTCCTCGATTCATCATCCCTTGCTGGGGCATCATCTGACTTTGCAAAATTATAGAATTTGGTTTCGCTAGGACATCATGTATTCCTGTGGTCGCAAATAGAATACTGGCTATGCCAAAGAGAAATATATTTCGTTTTTGGGAACTAATTTTATTATCTTTCGTAAAGTCAGTGAAGTCTTTAATATTCATGAGATTTTCTCTTTTATTCTTACCCTTTAACCATAGTCCAAGAAAACGAAATTGAGTTAGAAATGCGAATATTTCAAGTTTTGTATTTAAGTTAATCATTTCAATCAGTTTGGACAATGAATTAACTGCAAACCTCTGGCAATCAAGACTTTTTATGATTCCACTTCGTCTTGTTTTTGATACATACAATTATGAAATTAGGATGAAATTGAGGTGAGAATATGATATTTCACATTTTGTATTTAAGTTAATCAATTCATGCAATTTATACATGAAATAACCCACGAAATAATTATAGTGAATATCGAAGCGGTAAGTTACTGCTTTACCTCACCGATTATTTAAGAGATAACTTATGACAGCTACTATGACTAAGACAACTCATCAATCAATGTTAGATACCTGTATTCAAAACTGTTTGAAATGTTTGCAAGACTGTGAGTTTTGCGCTGATACCTGTCTCAGTGGTGATATGGTTCAGATGATGGCTAAATGTATCAAACTTTGCCGTGATTGTGCTGACCTCTGCACTATCTGTGCGCGTTTCATGTCTCGTAATTCTGACCTTCATGCTCAACTATGTGGTGTTTGTGCTGAGGCTTGCGATCGCTGTGCTACCGAATGTGCAAAACATGACCATGACGATTGTAGAAAATGCGCTGAATCCTGTCGAGCCTGTGCCGAATCCTGCCGTCAGATGGGATCAATGATGAAGTAAGAATATCTAAGAATTGACGGGGTAGAAGACAACTTTAAAATGTCTCTCACCTTCAGCTTGAAAGAACCTGTTGTGCCACTGCTCTTGCTATTTTTGCTTCGGTAAGAGGAGGTTAAGGCTGAGGTTTAGATTATTGATTTCGACCCATTTCCTTATCTATCACTCAAGCAGTTCAGAGCGTCGATGCTCATGCGACCGTTCGAGCCGATCGGCAGAAGAAGATTGTTTCAGTGGGAACTAAAGCTTCGGAAACAGCTACTAAAGAGGCGATCGCCAAAGTTGGTTATCCCACCAGTCAAACTACTTTGTCATTAGTTCTGGGTTTAATTTCAGAGCCTCTAGTTTAATTTCCAACTTTCAGACAACAGGTACGACGATGTTTAGCGAGCAAGGAATCCTTTTATGAAACCAGATTATCTAATTGTTGGCAGTGGTTTATCCGCATTGGTCTTTGGAGCTTTGATGGCAAACTCTGGCAAGACCGTACAAATTCTGGAGGCACATGAGCATCCAGGCGGGTTTGGGCATACGTTTACGATGGCAAAGAAATATACTTTCAATGCCCAGTTCCATTATGTTTGGGATTGCGGCGAAGGGCAAACCGTAAATCGAGTGCTTGAAAAATTAGGATTGGATCGAGAGGTGACCTTTGAACGCTACGATCCTCAAGGCTTTGACCATATGCGAATGCCAGAATATGCCTTAGATATTCCCTCAGAACCAGAGGAACTGATTCAGCGATTATCAAAGCTGTTTCCTGAATCTAGCGATCGCATTCGTCAATTTGTGAACGAAGTTGAGAAAACTGGAGAAGGCTTAAAAAGACTTTCTCCACCCCTGAAGCCAATAGAACTGATAAAACATGGTGGGGAAGTGATTTGTGCTGTCCAATATCTGAATAGTACCCTGCAAGATGTGTTTAATAAATTTCAGCTACCCCTAGCGGCTCAAACCTTATTAGCTTCTCAATGGGCGGATTTTTTACTACCTCCCAATCAACTTTCCTTCTATGCTTGGGTAGCTCTATTCCGAGGTTATCAAGCAGGGGCATTTTATCCCACTCAACATTTTGAGCAGGTGATTAACTCCCTTGTCAAAGTAATTGAAGCTCACGGTGGAGAAATACTTCTCAACCATGAAGTCACTAATTTCAGAGTTAGCGATCGAACGGTTATCGGAGTAGAGGCGATAAATCTCATTACCCATCAAACCTCTGAATTTACAGGTGAAACCGTAATTTGTAACATCGATCCCAAGAAAGCCGCCAAAATGATTGGTGAAGAAAAGTTCTCGCCAAAAGTCCGCAAGAAACTAAATTATGAGTATTCTGCCTCTAATTTTATGGCGTATTGCGTGGTCAAAGATATCGATCTTCGAGATTATGGCTTTGGCAAGTGGAATCTTTTCCATACAGGGCATAAGGATATAAATGAAGCTTTTGCCCAAATGTACGATCGCCATGACTTTTCTAACCCCAGCTTTGCGATCACAACTCCCACTTTATTAACAGCAGCGAGTCGAGATTGCCCCGAAGATTGTCAAATTGTGGAATTTCTCACCGTAGCAAATTACAGCTATTTTCAGAAATTATTAGAGGATGGTAAAGGCGATCGCAAGTTATACAATCACAAAAAGCAAGAAATTTTTGATTCGATTCTCGATGTGGTGGAAAAACATTATGTCCCTGATTTTAGAAAGTATATGGTCTTTCATATCACAGGCAGCCCCACTACAAACGAACGTTATTGTTGGTGTCCCAGTGGCAATTCTTACGGCTCCAGTCTGACACCGCGCAATATGGGTTTAGGCAGGCTAAATCACGAAACTTCTCTCAACCATTTCTATTTCTGTAATGCCTCATCGGGTTATCCGGGTTTTGCGCCGACATTTTGGACGGGAGCCCTTCTCTATCAGCGTTTATCGGGCGATCGCCTTTTAGGAGAACAAATAGGGGAAAAACTATGAAAATTGCCGTGATTGGTGGTGGAGCGAGTGGGATGTCTACCGCCTACTTGCTTGACAAACAAGAGCATCACGTTACTGTGTTTGAGCGTGAACCCATGTTGGGAGGACATATTCGCACCTTAAACCAAAATATCCAGCCCAATCAATCCGACTGCGATCGAATTTTGGAATGTGGCGTATTGGAATTTCCAGCCGTATTTTACAACTTTGTCGCGCTAATGCAGGAATTAGAAGTAGAACTAAAGCCTGTAAGTCTTGGTTCGTCTTTATTCCCCAAAAATGGCAATCACTTCCTATCGGCAGTCACAATTGATAAAAACTATTCGGGCTTACAACGCTGGCTCGAACATTTACGAATTGATACAATTCACGCTCGTTCCCTCGGACTATGGCTAGAGACGAGGTTTGCACAGAAAGAATATTTTTGTAATCAACCTCTATCTAAGTATGTGACAGATAAAAGCGTTAGTCAGACTTGGCTGAAGTTGCTGACCATGTATAGCTACTCAATCCCTTTTGACCTAATTGATAACTTCCCCGCCGAACTTGCCGTGCCGATGCTGCGAGATTATATTGCGGTTGATTGGCTCAGGGTTGTGGGTGGAGTTTATTCTTATATTGATAAGATCTTGATGTGCTTTAAAGGTGAAGTTATCCTAAATGCGGCGATCGCTAATATTTCCCGAAGTTCAGATATGGTGAAAATCACGCAATCCGATGGTGAAAATCAAGAATTTGATAAAGTCGTGTTTGCTACACCTCCCGATCAAGTGATGGAACTGTTAGCCGATCCTACTGATGTTGAGACTAAACGTTTCTCTGGGTGGAAAGCCAATTATGTAAACACCACAGTTCATCAGGATATTTCAATGTATAACGGGCATCACATTCAGAATCCCTCAGAATTTGATTTCTTCCAAACAGAAACTCAATGGGGATATAACAGTTACCTGAATCAGCTTTGTGCGATCTCATCACCAAATCATTATTTTTTATCATTTCAACTAGAGAAGTTGATTGCTAAGGAGCGGATTATTCATATTCAAAAGCATCATACGCCGTTATACACGACTGAGGCTTTTCGATATCGCGATGAGGTGGTTACGACTAATGGAGAGAATCATACCTACCACGCTGGAGCCTATCTAGGAGATGGATTGCATGAAGGTGCGATCGCTTCCGCTTTTCGAGTAGCGAAAGTAATCGGTTAAATCTCAGCACTTTCTGGACGATCGAAAAAGAAAGATAGCAAGATGCCATGTACCTCAACCTTTATGAAACAGCCCATCTTGCCTGTTCTTTGGACTGAGTAGTTATCCAATTTTATTAAGAAGACTTTCGACCAAGAAATGTATCAATTGTTAGTAATTTTATAGAGTAATCATCATGAGTTTTGACTACGACCTTTTTGTAATTGGTGCAGGTCCAGGAGGACTAGCGGCGGCTGAACGAGCTGCTAATTATGGGGCGCGAGTGGCGATCGCCGAGCGGGATCGAGTCGGTGGTACCTGTGTCGTACATGGCTGCATTCCTGAAAAACTGATGACCTATGCCGCCAGCTTCTCTCAGATTTTTGAATGTGCGGACGAATACGGCTGGGGCAAAGTGCACCGAAATTTTGACTGGTGCCAGTTTATGCAAGCCCGAGACCGAGATATTCAGCATCTCAGTCAGGTACATGTGCAGCATTTACAGAAAGTAGGGGTTGAACTATTGAAGGGAAATGCCAAATTCTTAGATGCTCATACGTTAGAAATCGCCGATCGACAGGTTACGGCAGACAAAATTTTGATTGCAGTGGGTGGCAGTGCTATTAAGCCAGATGTGCCAGGAGTAAAATATGCCATCACTACACTGGAGTTGCTAAAACTCGACCAGCAACCAGAGCATCTAGCGATCGTTGGCGACAACCACATTGCCGTCAAACTGGCAGGGATCATGAATGGTTTGATTTCAAAGGTCACTCAAGTTGTGCCAGGAGACCGAGTTTTACCAGGGTGTGATGAAGAGATTCGCACAATGGTTCAAGAGGATATGTCTCGGCTTGGGATCGAGATCTTAAGCGATCGCCAAGTTGAAAAAATTGAACGATCTGGAAGTTGCTTACATCTGCTGGTATCAAGTGATAGCCAGCCAATCGAGGTCGGAACGGTCGTCTTCATCACCAGTCGTATTCCTAACCTCAATGGTTTGGGCTTAGAGATGGTTGGCGTTGAGGTGAATAAGACTGGAGTTGTGATTGACGAGAATAGCCGCACCACGCAGCCAAATATTTTTGCCATTGGCGATTGTACTCCCAGACCTCACTGGACTCCAGTGGCGATCGCTGCTGGTCGAGCTTTTGCCGATACCGAGTTTGGCAAGCAGTCCAAAATTGTCAACTACGAAAACATTCCTTATGTCGTCGCTTCCAAGCCTGAAGCTGCCACGGTCGGTTTAACTGAAGCGCAAGCCCATGAAAAGCTAGGGGACTCAGTGTGCTGCTACGTCAAAAAGTTTCAGCCTCTTTTTAACTTAATGAGTGGATTGGAGCAGAAAACTCTGCTTAAGTTGGTAGTAGATCGTCGTTCTGACCGCGTGATTGGTGCTCATATGGTTGGAGAATACGCTGTAGAAATCATTCAAATGATTGCACTAGCAATGCAAGCAGGTGTAACGAAGGCGCATTTCGATAGCACGATTGGTATTCACCCTTCGGTAGGTGAAGAGTTCTTCACCTTACGCTAGATTGTTTTGAGATCGCATTCAAACCCCACATAGAGGAAGAAAACAATGACTAAAATCGGCTTATTTTACGGTACGCAAACTGGTTACACCCAGACTGATGCAGAAACGATTCAGGAAGAATTTGGTGGTGATTCGATTGTTGAGCTACTTGATATCGCAAAAGCAGAAGTGAGTGATTTTGAACGCTTTGAAAATATCATTATTGGTTGTCCTACTTGGAACGTGGGTGAACTGCAAGATGACTGGGATCGTTTTTTTGATGAACTCGGCAATATTGATTTTTCTCACAAAAAGGTTGCCTATTTTGGCTCTGGAGACCAGGTTGGCTATGCCGACAGTTTTCAGGATGCGATCGGGATTTTAGAGGCAAAAATTTCAGAACGAGGTGGTACAACGGTTGGCTACTGGTCTATCGAGGGCTATGAATTTAATCAGTCTAAAGCAGTCAGGGATGGTAAATTTGTCGGTTTGGCTTTGGATGAAGATAATCAGTCGGATTTGACAGATGAACGGATTAAAACTTGGGTGGCTCAATTAAAGCAAGAGTTTAGGATGTAATGGAGTGAAGAGAACCAATTTCTTTTCTGTAACTAAATCAATTGAAAGTAACTATATTAATTAAAACTATGAAACTCGATCTAAAAGTCCCCGAAATCTCTTGTGGTGGTTGTGTAAATGCGATCGCCAATGCAGTTAAGACTCTCGATGCCAATGCTATTGTCCAAGGCAATCCAACCACTAAAATTATATCGGTAGAAACCCAAGCTTCTGAAATCGCAATCAGAGAAGCGATCGCTAAGATTGGCTTTCCTGCTGATTAACCAACTGCTTGATTGGCTTTACAACTTTAGAAATAAAAAAAGTATGAATGTGGAGAACTAAAAAATGAAACCAGATCGAAAGGAAACAGAGAAATTTGAAGACCAATCAAAAAATTCTAATATGTCTGGGATGAATATAATGATGGGAATGATGATACTTTGTTGTGCTATTCCTCTAATCATTTTTGCAGTAGCAGGAGGAGGTTTGGGCTTTTGGTTTGGGCGTTCTAATCCTCAGCCAGTCAATCAAATCAATAATCCTCCACAATCAATCAAAAAATAAAAGGGTATTAACTAAGGATTTAAGAGATGGAAAAGATTACGCTAAAATTACGTGGAATGCACTGTGCTTCTTGTGCAAGTACGATTGAATCTACAACACGAGCTATAAATGGGGTTCACAGTAGTAATGTCAATTTTGCCATAGAGGAGGTAACGGTTGAATATAATGAGAAAAAAACTACTCCTGCCGCTATTCAAAAAGCGATCCAAGATATTGGCTATGAGGCAATTTTGCCAGATCAAGTAAATGAAGATACCGATAAGAAAGCGCGACTAACAGAAACTCAAGATTTAACTCGTAAAGTTTGGGTCGGTGGCATAATTAGCGTAATTTTGGTAATCGGTTCGCTATCAATGATGACAGGTTTATCTATTGCCATAATTCCCGAATGGTTGCACAATCCTTGGCTCCAGCTTGTTCTTGCATTGCCTATACAGGTATGGGGCGGGAGTTCTTTTTATGTTGGCGCGTGGAAAGCATTTAAAAATCATACTGCCACGATGGATACACTGATCGCATTGGGAACACTCGCAGCATTCTCTTACTCAATTACCGTAACCCTCAATCCTAGCTTTTTTATCTCTCAAGGTTTACAGCCTGAAGTTTACTATGAAGTATCGGTGGTTGTAATCACGCTAATTCTTTTAGGCAAATTATTTGAGAATCGGGCAAAGGGTGAAACATCAGAAGCAATTCGGAAGTTAATAGGATTACAAGCGAAAACCGCAAGAGTTCTTAAGGATGGCAAAGAATTAGATATTCCTATAGAAGATGTGCAAATTGGCGATGTAGTTTTAGTGCGTCCGGGGGAGAAAATTCCTGTGGATGGAGAGGCGATCGCTGGAAATTCTACCGTAGATGAGTCCATGGTTACAGGCGAAAGTATTCCTATTGAGAAAAAAATGGGCGATCGCGTGATTGGTGCAACTATTAATAAAGCAGGGAGCTTACAAATTAAAGCCAGTCATATTGGTAAAGACTCAGTGCTATCGCAAATTGTCCAACTGGTGAAGGATGCTCAGGGTTCTAAAGCTCCAATTCAGAGATTGGCAGATCGGGTGACGGGTTGGTTTGTACCTGTGGTTATTTCGATAGCGATCGCCACATTCGTAATTTGGTTTGTGACGATGGGCAATGTCACTCTGGCAACGATCTCGGCTGTAGGCGTGCTGATTATTGCCTGTCCCTGTGCTTTGGGTTTAGCGGCTCCGACTTCGATTATGGTAGGTACTGGGAAAGGTGCAGAGAACGGGATTTTAATTAAAGATGCTGGCAGTTTGGAACTCGCCCATAAAATTCAAACGATTGTTTTGGATAAGACGGGAACTCTCACCGAGGGAAAACCAGTAGTTACAGATATATTCTCTACCAATAAAAATGATGATGAATTACTAAAACTTGTGGCGGCGATCGAGCGTAATTCCGAGCATCCTTTGGCTGAGGCTGTTGTCAATCATGCCAAGCAAAAAAATATTACCATTCCTGAAGTAACTGATTTTATGGCGATCGCTGGCAGTGGCGTGCAAGGGAAAGTAAATAATGCCCTGATCCAAATCGGCACCAGACGATGGATGGATGAGTTAAAGATTGATACAAATTCTCTCCATCAATATCAGGACTCTTGGGAAACTGGCGGTAAAACTGTAGTATTGATTGCGGTTGATAATATTGCACAGGGTTTAATTGGGATTGCCGACAAGGTTAAACCCTCTTCTCAAACTACTGTTGCTGCTTTACAACGGATGAAAATCGAAGTAGTAATGTTGACAGGGGATAATCAAGCTACAGCCGAAGCGATCGCCCGTGAAGTTGGCATTAAACGAGTATTCGCTCAAGTGCGACCCGATCAGAAGGTGGCAAAAATTAAGGAGTTGCAAGCTGAGGGCAAAATTGTAGCGATGGTAGGTGATGGGATCAATGATGCTCCTGCTCTAGCTCAGGCGGATGTGGGTTTGGCAATTGGCACAGGAACTGATGTGGCGATCGCGGCAAGTGACATTACCCTAATTTCAGGAGATCTACAGGGAATTGTGACCGCGATTCAACTCAGTCGAGCCACGATTAGTAATATCCAACAAAATCTCTTCTTTGCCTTTATCTACAATGTGGCAGGGATTCCGATTGCGGCGGGGATACTCTATCCGTTCTTTGGTTGGTTGCTCAGTCCAATTATTGCGGGAGGAGCCATGGCACTTAGTTCGTTTTCAGTGGTTAGCAATGCTCTGCGCTTAAGAGGTTTCCAACCATCGGTAATTAAGTGACGAATATGACAAAATAGATTAAAACGCCCTAAAATCAGGAGGATCAAAAAAAATGGCTTATCGTGATTTCACCCTAGATACTGTTATTCAAAAGTTTAAATTGGAACAGAAATGGATTTCACTTTTCGCTACTACTGAACAAGTGATGCCAAGTGCATGGCTGCAAGAATCTCTAGGGCGGGGAAAAAATATAGCTATTCCCTCTGGCAATGAGAAGGCAAGGTCTGAATTTATAATTGCGCCAATTATGCTAGAAATTGCTCAATTATTTGGTAATCACATTGCGATTTATTCAGGTAAAAACCTAGATGTCGATCGAGAGAGTGGACTGACTGGAGAATGTGATTTTATTATTAGTAAAGGTGAGCAATCTTTTTCAATTCAAACTCCAATTTTGGCTCTGGTAGAAGCAGAGAAAGCAGATATAGAGTTGGGTTTAGGGCAGTGTGTAGCTCAAATGGTGGGAGCAAAAATGCTCAGTAATCTTCAATCTCATACCCAAAGTGATTACAGCTATATCTATGGCTGCATAACAACGGGTGAAGATTGGCAATTTATGAAACTGGAAGCTCACACTCTATATATCGATCGCGATCGCTACTATATCAATCAAGTAGAGAAAATTCTCGGCTGCTTTCAATCAATCATCAAATTAGCGACCTCTGAGTAATTATGAAAAACTATTCTTTAATCAGTATTTTGGCGAGTATTGGCATGTCTTTTGCTATGGCATCTGTTGCTATGGAAATGCCTGAAACTAACTCTAAATCAAGTCAAATTCAACGTATTGAACAACCTATCCCTTTAAAAATTGGCGTGGCTGTTGGAGGAATGGCACTAATCGGTGCTCAACTATGGTGGTTTCTGATGAGCAAGCCTAAATCTGGGCAAGCAGAGACAAATAATGGAGTTCAAGAGGTTAGCATTACCGTTGATGGTGGTTATATTCCTTCGCAAGTGACAGTTAAACGGGGTCAGCCAGTCCGCTTGAAGTTTCTGCGTCGCGATCCTAATAGCTGTTTGGATAAAGTTCTATTTCCAGAATTTCACATCGCTCAAGATCTGGTTCTGAATGAGACGACTCCTGTAGAATTTACACCTGAGACTGTTGGCAATTATGAGTTTTCCTGTGGGATGGGAATGTTTCACGGCGCGATCGCGGTAGAAGAGTGAGTAGTAAAAAGTCAGAAGTATCAGTAAGGGTTGTGAGGAATGCTGCGATACCTCTGATTTTGGTAACTTTTAGGACTAACTATGATGATTTTGTTAGTCCTAGAGGTCAACCTATTAAATTTTTAATTATATTCAGCTTCGAGGGGAGAACTTATATTCACTGGCAAAGGCTTAGATTTAGGGATTAACTATCTGCCAAACTTACCATATAGCGCAGGAATCACCACCAGAGTCAATATCGTAGAAGTAAATAAACTACCTAAAACTACGATCGCTAAAGGTTGGAGAATTTCATTTCCTGCACCACTGGGGATCGCTAGAGGCAACATTCCCAGTGCCGAAGTAAGTGCGGTCATTAGGATAGCGTTTACCCGTTCGAGGGAACCCTTGATGATTGCGTCCTCCAACAAAATCAGCGATCGCTTTGCTAGACAAATAGTTCACGGAATTCCAAAAAGATTGGCTCGCCTGTTTCCAAATTGCTGAGTAGTGTGATCGCAAAAGCAATTATTGCTAAAATGTTCAAATATCCATAGACATTATAGGTATAGCCAAGATGGTTACAGCAATTAAGCAGATGGGGACTGTCGGTAAAGATGGGAAGATTGAACTTTATACGCCTGAGTTGCTTGAAGGTACGCAGGTTAAAATAATTCTATTGGTTAATAGTGAAGATGAAACAAGTGAAGATGAAACAGATTATTTGCTTTCTAATTCGGTAAATCGTAAAAGGTTATTAGATGCGGTTTCTAATTTAGAAAAAGGGAAAGGCTTGGTTACGATTTCGGCTGAGGAATGGCGTGAGAAATATTGTATTTGAGCCGCAGGCGTTTCAGGATTTCAATAATTGGGCAAGAGAAGACAAGAAAATTTATGGCAAAATCGTTAATCTGATTAGTGATATATTACGCAGTCCCTTTGATGGGATTGGTAAACCTGAACCTCTGAAGTATGAGCTAAAGGGATATTGGTTAAGGCGAATTACTGATGAACTTATAAAGTTAGTGAAGATGCTGTGATCATGGTCGGTTGTAGATTTCATTATGAGAAATAGAGCGATCGCCACATCTCTCAATCTCTAACAAAATCTGCGATCAAATTTTGACAAATTGCTGAGCATTGCGATCGCACTATCTTTCTTTATGGCAAAGTTTGACTGATTGATAAAAACTATATTTGACTAGTTATATAAAATTTTGTATAATCTGTGGGTATTAGGGATAGTAGTAAGCAATTATGGCAATCAAATTTTATGAGAGTCCTTTTCATGCGATCGAGGAGCCTGAATTGGCTAGTAAGTTAGTCTTAAAGGCTGATTTGACAATTATGATTCGCGACATTATCGAAAGTAAGGGTTGGACACAAACGGAAGCTGCAAAGATATTGGCGGTTACTCAGCCGCGTGTGTCTGATATTGTGAATGGCAAGATTGATAAGTTCACTTTGGATATGCTTTTTTCGATACTTGATAAGCTGGGTTTTAGAACTGAGTTTAGTTTTGGAAGTTTAGAGGAGGCTTCTATCAAAATTCAAATCAAGGATTTCGCTAAAGCTGCCTAGCTATTTCTGCTTTTTCATCTTGTCTAGTTCAGATTTTAGTTCTTTATATCTTTGTTCAATGGTTTTCATGGCTTGCCGATCTACTCCATTGGTTGTTTTTTCAAAGGAATGTAAGACGAAGACGGTATCTAAAAACTTTAGGTATCCAAGAAAAGTTAGGAATAGAATTTCTCCGACCTATTATCCCGACTTTAATTTAGCAGAATATGAAATCCATCTTTTAAGATTAGAAAAACTACATCACTTACCATCAAACCCTCATTCCGCTCTAAATTTGAGGCAAAAATAATTAAAATCCCAAAATGCTTATTTAGCAATAGTTTCACGAGAGGAGGTAAGTAACAGTTACTTGTGTCAGTGCCAGTTAGCGAAAATAATTGAGAATAAAAGTCATTTGTGATCGCTGGAAGCCTTATTCCTCTTTGCGAAATGTAATTATTTTTAGAGCTTAATTAAGAGCGGAATGTGGGATCAAATGTAACCATTGCTGAAATTGAGAAAAAGTTGGAGGATGTCAAAATCTTGATGAATTCTGAGTAGATATCTAAGACTTTAGGACACATTTTTCTTTGGCTCTTGTGTCTACTCTTTAACTGGGAAGAGAGTATATGCTTGACGCACCTTAACCTTTTAGCAATTTAACTTGATCTATATTTGTACCTACTTTTCTGCACCTTTGAATTCTTAAATGGTTTCTTAAGTATTCGATGATTTGGTTAAAGCTTTCTGCCTGTTTCACCATAAATATTGCTTTAGGGTTATTTGGAGCTAATTTTTAAGCTATAAGTTCTTTAGTTTTACACAAGTTTTGCATGATGAGAATTGCTGTGAAGTTAAAACTAGATTTTGTCATGTTGGCACTATAGTGATATGTTAAGTTAGAGTTTTAGTAATCGTCTAGTTTTAGACATTCATCTCTTGACATATTAAACAATTTTTTCTTGGCATGACTGAAATCACCTCTGACTCTAATGGAACTCCACTTCTACCTCAAGGTGGCACTAGAGTAAGAAATAACTTTAACGAACCTCGGCAAAGCGAGGAGATAAGTTTAAGCTTGATTTTTTCAAGTGTTCGCAAGTATTGGCATGTTACACTCTTGGTAAGCTCGTTGATGATGACTGCTATTATTTACAGAACCCAGCAAGAACCTAGGATCTATAAATCAGGAATTCAAATTGTAATTGAGCTTAAAGAGAGCTCTAGTTTAGCTGAGAGATTGGCTGTAAGTAGTGGTGGTTTAACAGAACAACGGACAACTTCAATTGAAACTATTATTCAAACATTAAGAAGTAAATCAATTATCCAAAAAGCTCTCGATAGTATTGCTGATCCTAGCTTAAAACCGAGCGTTGCAATGGTTTTAAAGAATATGACTATTCAATCGAGTCTAAATACCAACGTTTTATCTATTAACTACACTGATACCGTTCCCAAGAGAATTGTTTCAACTCTAGATGCACTGGGCTCAACCTACATAGATTATAGTATTAAGACCAAAAAAGCCCGTACTGACAAGTCTATTGCTTTCATTGAATCGCAATTGCCAGATTCACGTATACGACTGGAGAGAGCGTCCACAGAGGTTCAACAATTTCGGCAAAAATATCGATTTGTCGATCCAGAATCATCCTCAAGTAGTTTGATAAGTTATCGCCAAACGATTGTTGCTAGATTATATGAAGCAAGAGTTTTGTACAATCAAACTCAAAGACAGTACGAGGAAACAAAAAAGCAACTGATTGAAGCTGGATTAAAGCCTGAAAGCACTTTAAGTACAACTGTTTTGACTCAAGATGCTGCTTATCAAGATCTATTCAAAAAATTTAACGAATCAGAGTTAATTTACAATCAACAGAGACTGCGCTTTAGTGAGGAAAGTCCATTTGTAATTGTGGCGAAACAAAATCGCGATCAATTATTACTTTCTCTTAAAAACAGAGCTCAACAAATACTAAAGCGTGATGTTTCAGTAACCGATCTGACAAAAGGGGCAATCTCTACTGGTGCGGCTAGTTTAGTACAGTCTTTAGCCATTAAGCAATTAGATCTCGAGACTAGTTTAGTTACCCAAGCTAACCAGTTCCAAAGTTTATCTAATGTTAATGACCAAATTGAGAAGCAGATCGCTCAACTACCCATTCTCCAAAAACAATATACTGAGTTACAGCGGCAGTATTCTATCTATTCTCAAGAGCTAACAGCATTCCTGCAAAAATTGCAAGAATTGAAAATATCCGATGCCGAACAAGGCGTTCCTTGGGGGCTACTAGATCCCCCCGAACTTCCTCAATTCCCTATTTCTCCTGATGTGCCGAGGCAGTTGGGATTGGGTGCTTTATTTAGTTTATTGGTTGGGGTATTGGTGGCTGTAGGATTGAAGAAATTGGATAATCGTATTGACGATCCAGAAACAGTTAAATCAATGGCGGGAATGCCAATCTTGTCTTTGATCCCTAATGTCGAAAGTTTTGACGAAGAATCAGTATGGAAGTCAAGATATCTCCAACCTGCTAAAAATAAAAGTAGTAAAAGCAAAAGCTATACTTACTGGAGCTTTATTGAAGCAATTCGGACTTTAGCTCTTGGCATTGGACTGACATCCGATCGCCAGGATAACCAGATTGGTAAAGTTGTTGCTATGACTTCAGCCTTGCCCAAAGAAGGTAAATCAACTATAACCTTTCATACCAGTATTGCCTTGTCCGAGCTTGGTTATCGCGTTTTGCTTGTGGATGTGGATTTACATAAATCTACAATTACCCGACTATGTCGGAGTTCGGGACTATTTAAATCCTCAGAACGGAATAATAAAGATGGATTGAGTGATGTTTTGCTAAAAGGCGGTCGCTGGGAAGATTTAATTATAAAAAGTAACGAATTAAAGCTAGATGTACTTTTCTCTGGAGCCCAATCAATTAACTCGGTTACCTTGCTCAATTCCCCACGTTTTACCCGACTGATTGAACAATGGAAACAAGAATATGACTACATAATTTTTGATACCCCGCCTGTGGTTGGGGTTAGTGATACCCGATTAATTGGAACTTTAGTAGATGGTATAGTTTTTGTTGTTAATTTAGAACTTGCCCAAAAACGGACCATCGATAGGGCTTTGGATATTATTTCTATGATGCAAGTGCCAATTTTAGGGTTAGCAATTAACCGAGTGAATAATCAATACTCTGGTTATTCTAATTATTATGATTACTATCAAAAGTCTGGCACTTTGCGACCAGATACTTTACCTCAGATCCTTGATGGTGAAACTAGAGAAAGTGAACCTTAAACAAGTTTAAGATGTAAAATTTTTAACGGATTGTGAAGAACTCAGACTCAAATTGAACTTAGTTGAGTAAAGACTTAAATAGTTCAAGATAACTTTGAACAACTTTTTCTTTTGTGTAATGTTCGATGCAATATGCCCGACCAGATTGACCCAATTCTTCTGCTAACTGAGGATTTTGACTTAATTGATAGAGATACGCAGCTAATCCCTCACTATTACCATTAACAAAAGTAGAACCACATTTAGCTTTAGCAAAAATATCATTGAGATAAGAGTGGGCTGGACATATAGCAGCGATCGCAGAGCCTACTGATAAAGCTGAATAAAGTTTACTAGGGACAACCAACCCTTCCATGCGCTCGTCAATACTTACGATTGATACATTGCAACTAGCAAGGGAAAAAGTCAAATTTTCCTTAGGTTGGTATGGTAGAAATAAGCAATTAGTTAAACCCAACTCTTGGGACATAGTTTGCATATAGTTACGCTTATCTCCCCCACCCACAAAAACGAATTGAATAGATGTATCTCGAAGAATTGTCATTGCTTGAAGCAAGGTTTCCATATCATGGCAACGCCCCATATTTCCCGAATACATAACCGTAAAGCGGTCTACTAGTCCATGCTGTTGGGCAAACCAATTATCCTTTCTGGACATAGGCTTAATTTCTGTTGGATCTGTCCAATTTGGAATGATGAATACTTTACTAGAAATTTCAGGGCATTCATTAAGTACTTTGTCTCTCATCGTACTGTTTAAAACAATAACTGCTGCAGATTTTCTCCAAGTTAAATGGTTGAGATGCCTCCACAATGTGGTCAACCAATGATCTTTTTTGACTACTTTTAACTCGATCGCAATCTCTGGATACAGGTCGTACAGCAAGCAAACATAGGTGATATTACATAGAAGACTCACTAAATATCCCACTATAGGTAAAAATGGTGGAGCAGTAGTCAATAATACAAGTTGGCGGCGGAAGGAGCTTCTGAGCAAATGCAGAATTGTCCGCAAAAAGAAGATTATGCCTGATACTGTTTTACTTCGGATGCGCCCATACCCAGAACTGGCAGATTTAGAACGACGAATATTAATATCTTTTTGATATTCCCATCGCGGTAGATCGTCTTGCTTAAAAGCATAGGAAGGTTGAGTAGTAAAAACTCCTACACCACTAAAGTTACCTTTAAGTTGATTTGCTAATTCTTCGATGAGCTGCCCCGTAGGAGCATAATCTGGTGGAAAAAACTGATTGACAACGGTTAGCTGAATAGCTTTAGTGGATGTGTCAAAAACCTGAGTTTTCGTTGTTAGTAACTGTTTAAAGTACGCCGTATATTTAAGTAATTTCAGAAATTTCTCGTTTTTAGAGATTATTTAATTAGAGTAATCATACTTCAGATTGTATAGACTAACTCCCTCAAAATATATAGATAAGTAGGTAATTCAAAGAAAAGTTAACACCTTTACTTACTTAAAGTACTAAAAACCAAAACTGAGCTTCGCCCTGGGATTTGCAGCAGTACAAAGATTTTTGGAAACCTTCTGCAACTCTGCCAAAATGGGACATTGTAATTTCTCCTTATTAATTGGTACTTTACTTCCCCGCACGTCCCTTATTTCAAAAATATATGATAAACCCCGTCCAACTTGAGACCTACAGTTTTAACGGAAATAGTGTAATCTAATTTCCAGTAAAAAATTAGGTTAGTTCATTATGTTAAGAGTTAATAGCAGCCTTTAGGAAGAAAGTGCTGAAACATCAAGAGAAATGGCAGTAAATTCACCTCACGGCAGAAGTCGAGAGAGGCTTATGGCATTGTACGAGATTAGTCAAGGTAAAAGTGCAACTAAAGTAGGACGGGAAACAAATCGCCATCCTCAAACGATAATGGGATAGGTGCATCAATACAATAGTGAAGGTTCGGGGAGATTAGTTTATCAACATAGCGGTGGATACCCAGGGCTGTTTCATTCTAATCAGTGGAGGGCAAAATCCTCTAAAGTAATAGAGTAGTCTCGTTAAGGCATCACCCACCATTAATACTTTAGCCATCGTAGAAGCATTTAGAGATTTACCCGATACTCGTCGTAAAGCGGGTCTTCGGCACGATCAGGCGCTGTGTTTAGCGCTCTTTACTTAGCTATTAGTGCAGGCTGTCGAGGCTTTATATCCATTAATGATTGGCTGCATAGTTATCAAGAAGAACTCTTTGCTTTATTTTGTCCTGCCAAAAACCAATTACCGTCCTACAGTACCATCCGTCGGGTATTGTTGAGATTGGACTACAAAGCGTATAGCCTTTGTTTAGCAAAGTTTTTCGAGATTGCGCCCTTGCGTGGAGAAACCATTGCCATAGATGGCAGGGTCTTGGGAGGTTCTTACAACGTAGATACTGTCTCCAGTACAACAGAATCTCACCCTGCGATTCAACTGGTCACGGTTTATCCAGTGCGATCGGGTGAAATTCGCCGAAGTTATACTCCTTATGCTGAGGGTGACAATGCCGCGATCGTTATGGAATTTATCTCGGCAACAGAGGGTACAGAATATTCCATCGATCCCCATTACCCTTATGGCAAGTGGCACTTTTATGAGCAGATATTAAAAGTTCCTATTTATGTAATTTTTCATCCCAAGAATGCGGCATTAGGAGTATATCGCTTGGTAGATGGTGAGTACCAAATCATGGAGTCAGATAAAATTCAAAACGAAATCAAGCTATTCTGGATTGAAAGTATAGGCTTGTTTTTAGGCGTTTGGCAAAAAAGCTGAAGAGTATGGCAATTGGTTGCGGTGGTTAGATCGTTCTGGAGATTTGCTACTGTGGGGAGTGGAACTTCTCGAATAGCAACGCCGACTAACCGAACAAGCTGAACAAAAAGCGCAAAAACTGGCAGAAAAACTGCGCTTTTTCTGGATTTATCTAGTTATTTCAACCAAGCGCTGCTAAAGCCAATTCTGGTGATTTGTCTAAAATTTTGAGCAAGGCGATCGCCACACCTGTGATACTACGTTTACCTTATTCCCATCTACGGATAGGATCGAGCGAAACACTTGTCAATCTGGCAAACTCAGCTTGGCTTAAGCCGAGGCGTTTCTGCACGCGCCGCACAAACCTAGCCACCTGTTGCATGGTCTCAAAATCGTCATTAGCCTGTTGTGCGGCAATATCTTTCTCTGTAATCGCTTAATCTAACTATAGATAAATCAAATCGATATTACGAGAATATTGCAACCTTGCTAGCCAAGTAACCCCACTTTTGGAATTGCTCTTGTAACTCCGCCACGTCTCGAAAAGCTAAAAAATATAAATACTCAGGCGCAAAATCTGCATTGTTTATCCATCGGATAGTGCTTAGTTCAGCATTAACTTCAAACTGTCGAAATAAATCCAAATCTTGCAATGGTTTAAACATTTTCCCGGTTAAACTTTCTGACAAATTGGCAATACCCTGTCTACCGTCATTAAATTTAATTTCAATTTTGTAACGATCGCAGTAACAAGCCGAGATTATATGCAAAAACATAAATTTACTCCAAAGGAATAATGGCTTGAACTAAGGCTCTACTCCTAACGCTCTTAACTGAGCCTCCAAGCGATCGCCTCTTAAGCGTTCCTGTTCAAATTTTTGTTGAGCAATTTTAGCTTGTTGTAGAGACTGTTTTGCCAATTCCTGCCCCGTGGGCAAAATCTCTCCCTCTTGGGTTGCCCAGCGTAACCAAACGGCTTCTACGCTTCGATATTTTCCTGACCAACGCACCAAATTTAATCCCAAACTTTGACTGGCATACCAACCTTTTTTATTTAGCGCTAATGGCTGATAAGATCCATTAATTAAGTTAAAACCTGCAAAGTCTTCAGGATTGAAAGGATCGTACCAAAAATATTCACTGACCCGCATTTTATCTTGATAGATCTGTTTTTTTTGGGTTTTATCGTGATTGGCTGTACTCTCCGAGAGCAGTTCAATTACTACATCAGGAGCTTTTTCTTCTTCCCAAACAACCCAAGATTTACGTTCTTTTTTAGAAACGCCTGTGACAGCAAAGAAATCTGGTCCCTTAAAGTCCTGATTTTTGATTTGGGCTTGACTGAAATAGATAAACATATTACCGCCCACATAGCCATCTTCCCGTTCTTCTAGCCAGGAGTCTAAACCTTCAATCAACAAATCCATTTGCATTTTATGGCGCTGGGTTTCCATCGGTTCTCCATCATCACAGGGAAGCTGGTCTTGGTTAGGTAATGTGAGTAAATTTGCAGGAGGCACAGTAATAGTTATAGCAGTCATAGCTTTGATCGTAAAGGTAATGAGCTAGAGTTAAATTGGATCGGGATTAATCCCCATATCTCGAAGTTTAGCAGCTAATTTATTAACTTAGTTCTGAGTCTGTCGAGCTTCTATTTGGGCTTGTTGGACTCATTCAGTTTTAGTGGTCTTTAGTACTTTCCAATGTCAAGACAAAAAATGATCGAAGTTATTTCAACTAAGCGCAGCCAACGCCAATTCTGGTAATTTCTCTAAAATTTTGAGCAAGGCGATCGCTACTTAACGGCTGAACTCACCCACCGTTACAATCAAGTTAATCTAGCATGCGGTCGGGTGCAGTGATTTGTTGTGTGTTCTTTATTTGGGCAATTATCTGCTCCAACGAAACATCTTTAAATAACTCTTCTCTTTCCTCTGTGTAGTTGCCGTAACCTGTAGAAAACTGACTAATGAATCTTAAGGTGTCAGCAACTCCGACTTCTTTGGTAAGAATACGGATCGCTTGTTGAGTTAGTTGATTCAAGGAGGTTGTCTGAATTGTCATAGATCTATCTCTAACGCAAGTTCTAAGGGACTGAATACTTCTGTTGGCATTGTATCAAGACGCTTTGCTCTTTTGAGAAATCTATCATCACAGGTGCAAAAGTAGTCGGCTTTCGCTTCGATTGCAGATGATAAGTGCAGCGAATCCATTGGCTTGATTCCTAAAGTAACTAATTTCCTAGAGCGATTTTCAACTTGATCACTCAATTCGATAAATACATCTGCTTTTTACAGTATTTCTAGGATATATGATGTTCTTACAAGATTTGTATTTTGATCTGCTTCAAATAACAGAGATCGAGATGATTTCAACAACTTAGTAATTGGCACTTTATTTTCACGCTCGTCCCTACCGCCAATTCTAGTAATTTGTCTAAAATTTTGGGCAAGGCGATCGCCACACCCGTGGGACAGCGTTTACCTTGTTCCCAGTTACGGCAGCAATTCTCATTATGGAAAATTTGCATCAGTTTCACTCATACTATTGAGAATAGGCGCAATAGAAAATCTTGAAAAGCCTATAACTTCGTTAAAAATTTTTAGCTTAGGTAACTTATGGGCAACTTAAAAGTCAAAATGAGAATTGCTGCAAATGTATTGTTTTCACTCTCGATTAACTCATTTACAGTGCGGATCTCTAACTTGACTAACAAGAAACCCTTCGATCGCTTATATAATCCTCTCCATCATTGCCAAATAGAGTATTTTTTCTCAATCCTTGCGAGTCAGCAGAACCGCTAAACTTGTATTTATCTTTTTCGCCAAGAAAAATGGTATCGATCTAGTAAATCTTTCAAAGCCATCCACAAAAGATTTAGGTAGTAACTTTAGTAAATATCTAGTTTTTAGATGTCCATTTGTCAAGGGATTAGTAAAAATGCGCGTCTCAACAATAGACAATCCTGCCTGACTCGCGATCGGTTCTAATTCGTCAAGATGCAATAAAAATATATGTCCGTCAGAATTTGGCTGAAATTGAAGCGATTCAAATTGGCTGGGATCTGGACAATCTGAAAATTTTGGCAAGCGATTTAAGAAATACTCACCATTCGGAGTGGTCATCACTATATGACCATTTGGCTTTAAGAATTTAGAAATTTCGCGCAAAAATTCATCTGGATGAGCAACGTGTTCGATCACCTCACCCATTAAAATAACATCAAACTCAGAGTCAAACTTTTGCGCTAAAACATTTCCAGGTGCATAGCTCACTTGACCGCGTTCCCATTTTAATTTGACGTAATCAATCAGTTCTGCACGCAAATCATTCCAAGTAACTTCATATCCTAGTTCTGCAAGCAACAAACTAAAATTTCCTTGAGCAGCAGCTATATCCAAAATTTTCGCGTTTGGCTTGGCAACTTTTTGGATTAGTTCCAAAGTATGCTTGCGCCTAGTTTCATACGCATAAGCATATCCAAGCGAAGTCGTCTCTGAGTAAATTTCAAGTAAATCGTATGGATAACTATACTTCCAAGTTTCATGCCAGCTATCTTCAATAATCAACTTTTTCATTTTTATTTCTTTTTTAGTGGTGGTTTTTCTAGAAACTAGAAAAAGACATGATTTTTTGATAAAATATAATTTTTATTTTAATTCCCTAACGATCAAATTATTGCCTTTGCCTCAAAAGTGGAAGGCTTATATTTTAATAATATAAAAACCATCTGGATATATGAAAGATGCTCTAATAAAGCTTCATTTATCCCATGTGAGTTTAACTTTAATATCTCTGGAACTGTACTTTTTATAATTCCGTATAAAGCCATCCTTAAATAGGACACAGAGTTTATATTTGATGATTCTTTAGGATGAATAGATAAGTAAATTAATGTAGATTGTTGATGTTGTTTCAGCTTTCTCCAGCCTCCTTTTTCTCGCCACGGATGACAAACTGAAGCTTGCCTGTTAAAGAAAAATTTGTGTCCATGCTTTCTTAACCTTAATCTCAAATCTACATCTTCCATAGCAGCATAGGGAAATCTTTCGTCAAAACTACCGATAGACTCGAAAAGTTGACGTTGAATGGCAAAATTACAGGACCACAAATATCCTCCTGTCTCATTTATAGGAGAAGTTTCAGCTAAACTTTGACGCGGACGATCTACATAAGTTCTTCCTTCTAATACCAGATAATTTATTTGATTATTTATCGTATCTCTGTAAGCCTCTAACCACTGCGGATCGGGTAAACAATCATCATCGGTAAATACTAACCATTCTCCTTGAGCATACTTTGCGCCATTATTACGATTAGCCGCAGGTCCCTTACGATGGGCAGCAACCCATTTTACCCAAGGATAATCCTGTTTAATCATTTCCTCAGCAGTAGTTTGAAAGCCATCATCGGTCACAATCACCTCATACTGCTCTGCCGCTAATGTCTGAACATTAGAAGTAAGACAATCTAAGCATCTCGATAGTAAGTCATTGCGATGATAGGTTGGAATAATAACAGAGATTAATACTTTAGTTTGCGTAGTCATTTTAACAAAACAATTTAATTATTTTTTAACTGAAGTACAACAGAAAAGCCAGATATTGCAATCAGTTCATAACCCATTTCAATTAAAAAGTTAATGATAGATGAGGTATAGATTTCTTGAATTGATTGGGCTTTCTTCTCAAAGATTAATATCTTAGGTTTGTAACGGTTCCAGTCATTAGACATCAAGATTTCTTCATCCATTCCTTCAATATCAATATTCATTAAATCAATCTCAACTCCATCAGGCAAATATTTGTCTAAACAGCTTTTTAAAGTTTTTGTATGAAGTTTCTTTTTTTCTATAAGTTTGACATTGTTCGCCATGACTTGTTCCGCGATTTTAGGATCGCAAGTATTGAAAGCTGCTTGATCAAACATAAAGAAATCAACCTCGCTGCCTTCATTGGTAGACAAGCAAAGTTCTAGATTTATATCTCTTGGTTTTAAGACCTTAAATAACTCCATACTTCTTGGAATTGCATCAATATTGATTCCCCGCCATCCCTTGCAATAGAAGTGATAAGTATTCGATATCAAAACTGGATGGTGAGATCCAATATCAACATAAAATCCATCAATCAAATTTGGAATTAGTCCTCTGACAATCATATCTTCTCCGAACTGAGAATGAGATTGATAGAAGCTAGGATAAAAGTTGATTTTAAGTTTTGCCCAGAAATAAAATCTTAATTTAACTATGATCATGTCAATAATATTCATGTTCTTTAAACCTAATTTTTTGTTCTCTAGAA
>Ga0163154_10002571_pt1 | contig 26315 bp, 27 predicted proteins | sample OliLakLV19MP9P1_FD_148649 | JGI IMG/M metagenome (GOLD analysis project Ga0163154, IMG submission 148649) | Freshwater microbial mat bacterial communities from Lake Vanda, McMurdo Dry Valleys, Antarctica - Oligotrophic Lake LV.19.MP9.P1 | ecosystem: Environmental > Aquatic > Freshwater > Lake >... | reverse complement strand
CCGTTCGGGACTTCCTCAGCCGCCGATTCTGTACCTTCGGCATGCCCGTTCTGGACTTCCTCAGCTGTCGGTTCTGTACCTTCGGCATGCCCGTTCTGGACTTCCTCAGCCGCCGATTCTGTACCTTCGGCATGCCCGTTTTGGACTTCCTCAGCCGCCGATTCTGTACCTTCGGCATGCCCGTTCTGGACTTCCTCAGCCGCCGATTCTGTACCTTCGGCATGCCCGTTCTGGACTGGCTGATCCGCCGCCGGTCCGGCAGTTGCGGCCGGCATCAAAGCTTCTTCTCCCCAACCGTCCAGCCACGGAATCGTATAAACCGCCGGGCGTCTTGGTGAGCGGTTCGGCTGGGCGACCATGCGGATATGGCCAGCAGCCATCGCCTCGTCAATCGCCATCACCGTCTTGCGTTCGCTCCCGATCTTGGCCAACCGATGGATGTCGCGCGTACTCAGCGCGACTTCGCGGCGGCGCATGCCATCCTCGGCGGTGGTGCCCATCATGCGCTGCAATACGGCCGCCACGACCTGGATCACGCGCCGGCTGCAGCTCAGGACTGTCTCGTCGACAAATGCGTTAGGCACCGCCACCTGGTCCTGGCTACACCAGCCCTGCGGCAGCGTGGCGTCGTCCTGGCCGACAGTCGGTGTGCCACTTTGGCGCCAGCGCAATGCGTAGATGCCGGCCTGGGCGCCCGCTTGCCCCGCAGACACAATCTGCACAAACCCTGCGCGTACACACGCCTCCAGAGTGGGCCGGACAAGGGAACGATGGACGCCGGCACCGACGAACTCGCTATAGCTCACCGAGAGCGGCGCCGCTTCAGACTCGTGGCGCGCACGCCGAAACAGGTACGCGACCAACCGGATCTGCGGCAGCGCCAATGTGTGCAGCCGCTCGAAGAACTCGCGCGGCAGACACATCCAGTTCGATGTCAGTGCTTCTGTAGACACAAGTAACACCCTCCCCCCTTGTTAGGGGCTTTGAGGGCTGGTACCATCTAGGCCATCTTAGGGTTGCTTAGATGGTACCAGCCAGTTGATTTTTAGAAAGCCCGCAGCTCGAAACTGCGGGCTTTCTCATTTTTGGGGACTATGGTTTTCTTGCTACTTCTCCGAAAGATCGATGCCCTGCGAGATCAACCGATCTCTCGCAAGGCATCCTCAAGCGTAAACGATAATCGCATCGCTTAGAACGGAATATCGTCGTCAAAGTCCGCTGGAGGCACGTTGGCGGTGCTGCGCTGTGCCGGTGCCGGTGCCGGTGCCGGTGCCGGGCCGCGTGACTGCGGCGGTGGCGGCGAAGGCGTGCTGCGGCCCGACCGTTCCTCGTCTGCACCACCCCGCGCCGCGCTATCACCACCACCACCACCACCACCACCCGCGCCGGACCGGCTACCCAACATCTGCATCTCATCGGCAATGATGTCGGTGCTGTAGCGCTCGATGCCGTCCTTGTCGGTGTACTTGTCGGTGCGCAACTTGCCCTCGACATACACCTGGCTGCCCTTCTTCAGGTACTCACCGGCGATCTCGGCCACGCGCCCGAAGAACTTGATCCGGTGCCACTCGGTCTTTTCCTGCTGCTCGCCGGTGTTCTTGTCCTTCCAGCTCTCCGAGGTGGCAATGCGGATCGAGGTGATCGCCATGCCGGCGGCCGTGTAGCGCGTTTCAGGATCAGCACCCAGGTTTCCCACCAGGATGACTTTATTAATACCTCTTGACATTGCAAACCTCGACTCATGGTGCGTTCAAAACAAAAACCTCACCCTCTCCCGATTACCGCCGTGTGAGCCATGTCTCGGGCAGGCGGGTCATTTCAAGCTCGAACTTCATGACAAAGGTGTTCAGCGGTGGAAGGTTAGGTCCGAAGAACGCAGGCTTACCACGCCAAACCATTCGATCCTGCCCAACAAAGCCCTCGCTGGGAATCGTGTGAAAATTAAACTGACGGTTAGTTGGAAAGATGTCGGCATTGACGCGCTGGGCATTCCCTCCCCGGAACACACCATTCTCCAGCCACCAGACCCAATCGGAGATACGATGATAGAAGATTCCAGTCATGGGATCGTAGATACTCCCGGTCGCAAAATCTCCACATCCCTGCACGCACTCAATACTGTAGTATTGCGCCGTTTTGCCAGGCAATGGACCAAAATCATAGCTAAGAAAACTAGGCGGAGAAGGTGCAGGCACGGAGACATGCAATGCCACTGTAGGGCTTTTCCGCACACGCACAATCACATCTTTGCTCTCCGTTGGGGAATCCGGAGTGCTGAGGACGCCATCCGCCCGTTCCGAACGATAGGTCATCTTCCATAACCCGACGGGAGCATCGGTGGTAGGAACAGACAACTCAAATGCTTTTAGCTCAACAGTCCGCCCCGCATACGACAACTGGCCGCGCCGGGTGTCGAAGAACGTGAACTCACCCTGGCCTAACTCGGCCACCGGAGTGATCGACGCCGCCGTCGGCGGACAGGTCGGGCATGCACCCCCTGCCCCTGTGAAGAACGGCGAGCGCAGCACCGCAATCGCGCCACTGCTGCGCCGCTGCGCCTCGGTGTTCACCGTGATCTGCCCCTGCATGACCAGCCAGGACGCTCGCCCGAGACTGTCGTAGGTGTACCAGGCAATAAAGGCATAGCCGCGCTCGTCGATATCCACGAACCAACCGTTATTCGGCCGGCTGTCTGCCACCCAGGCACCCTCGGTAATCGGCAATCCGAACAATGGCTCGAATGCCTGTGCCGGTCCCATTCCTGCCAGTAATCCCAGCATGCCGAAGCCCAAAGTGCGCAGCATGCCCCGAATCGTCTTGCTCATTTCCTGTCTCCTCTCCTGCGTTCCACTCAAACCCTACTCGCGGTTCTTTTGCCCTGTCAATCCCGTGTTGCAAATCAGTTTAAATTGGTTCAGTTGCTGGGCCGTCCACAGATTTTGTTCATGGCATTGAAACTGCGAGGCCAGCTGCCACCGCCGGTGGTGGGACACTGCGAACCCGAAGGAGAAGTAGTGAGCGAATAACTGCAGGGTGTGCGAGACCGATAGAAATTGACGTTGTTCAAGCTGGTCGTCTGGAAATCGGAAGTATTCGTCTTCGGATAATATTCAACATCGCCAAAGCCATTATTGCACGTTCCCTGCGTGCTTTGCGAGGTCTCCCGGATCGATCCACTGGTCAACGTCCCGATGGGACTCGACGTGAGCAATGGCGCATAACAAGTCGCCCACTCCACAATCAGTTCGCGACCGTCCGTGCAATCCGGTTGCGTATAGGTGGTGTTCTCGCAATATCTTTCATTACTGCTTAATGGACATCCCATGGTCCCATCAATCACTTCGATATCGGTAAATTGCGGACCGCCATCGTTAGGATTGCCGCCGCCTTCATCGCCTAATTCTGGAAAGCCCAGAAACGAGACCGTCAGCGCTTGGGCCGGTGCCGATTGCAGCCAGTCCGATAGCGGAAAGTTTGAGAAGGTGCCCAAGAATCCGGTGGCGGCGGTCGACCCGGCCAACACCGTGCCGGCGATGGCCTTGTGATTGGTGACGCCGACTCCCCCGACGCGGGTTTTGAGCGCGGCAATCGCGGCGCCCTCGGCGGCCACCCCGGCCTTGGCCAGCCGGCTTGCCAGCGGCACCAGCTGCTCGGTGATGATGGTGCGCACCCGGCCATCGGTCAGGTGCTTGATGGCGACCACGCGATACGGCTGCCCAAAAGGCGTGGTGCCGACCGTCTCGGCGCCGGTGCTGCGCGGGCGGCGGGCAAACTCGGCCGGCAGCAGCCCTCCCGTGATGAGGTCGGCAATGGGAATCTCGACACGCTGGCCAGCCGTCCAGCTGGCCTTGTTGGCTGCCACATGACTGGCGGCAGCGGCCTTGATGATCGACATCTCGCGCGCCTGCAGCGCAATCATCTGACTCTGCACCTGATCGTTGCGAAAATGGCCCAGCGCCAGCGCCATCATGGAAAACAAGGCCACCGCAATCGTCATGGCGATGGCGGTTTCGACCAGGGAAAATCCGTACTGTTTTGTCCGACTCATGGTGCCTCTCCAGTTCAACCAACCAACAATGGTCTAGTTCTAGCTCAATCCCTTCAGCCGCTTGAGCGCTTCGGGGAACGTCATATCGCCCTCGAAGCACTTGCGCTGATCTTCCATGACCTGCTCCAGCCCCTTCCAGTTCAGCTCGCGAATGGTGTTGGCGAGCTTGGAGTTGCTGGAGAACGAGCACAGCATCGTGCCGCCGTACTCGCCGCGCTTGAACCCTTCGCGCTCGGGGAAGTAGCGAAACGTCTGGTGGATGACCACCCGCAGTGCAGACGCCAGCAGATCCGCAGCGGCCTTGTCGCCGAGCTGGCTGGCGGCCATGGTGTGCAGGCGCATGAGAGCCGAGGGCACGCTCTCGGCATGGATCGTGGTCCACACCAGGTGGCCGTTCAACGCATGGCGCAGACACTCGACGGCCACGCCATTGGTGCGCGTCTCGCCCACCAGCAGCTGCGTGCCGCCATCCTGAAACGTCGGAAACCCGCGCAACTGGTCGGCCAGCGCAGACTCGAACTCGGCGGCGGTGGAGACCGGGTGCTGCTCACAGACCCCGTCTGGATAGTGTTCGAGCGACAGGGGCATCTCGATGACTTCCTCGACCGTGCCGCCAAACCCGCCAAAACGCCGCAGGCGCGTGCCGATCCCGCCGCCGACCGTGGTGGTCTTGCCCTGGCCGGTCCGGGCGGCCACCACGATGAACCCGCCCGCGAGCAAGTCGCGGTGCAGCAGAATGTCTTTCCAGAAGCGCGGATAGCTCAGCTCGGAGAGATCGGGCACGCGCTGCGGTAGACGCCGCAGATTGATCAGCCAGGATTTCGATCGGGTGAAGCGCCCGAAGGCGCGAAACCGGCGCTCCTCGAAGAACACCTCAAAATGCTTCTCGCCAGGATCACTGGTATCGGCCTGGAGACCGCGCCCATGCGCGGAGCAGACATGATCGATCAGCCGTTTGAGCTTGTTGCGTACCACCGGATCGAAGTGCCGCACGACCTGGCGCTTTCCGATGTAGACATACGCCGTCTCCAGCGATTCCTCGATACTTCCGGCATTGCGGAAGTAGATGTCGAGGACTGATTCCCACAGGGCTTCGGTGATGCGCACATCGTCCACCACCTCGGCCGGGTCTTCCAGCATCTGGGCGCTCAAGCGTCAGGCGCCACGGAAAGCCAGAACATGGCCCCTGTTTCCTGCGCAGAAACGGGCGACCAGCTCAGGCGCGGGGACATCGCCGCCGCCACTCTTGAGGATATTGCCATCGACGGCCACCTCGTAGAACTCGCGGACAAGGATGCTGACCATCGAGGAGCACACCCCTGCCGACGCACCTGCGACCTGCGTTTCATACCCTGAGTTCACCACGCCATCGAGCGGGTATGGCAGCACCCGCAGCGTCGCGCCCCAGGGCATGCGGAACCCTTGCGTGCCGGCGTCATACGACAACGCCCCGGCCGGTGCAGTGGCGGCGAGCAACCCGGCTGAGAGGCTTTCATACGTGGGGATGCCCTCGTATCGGGCGTTGATCGACTCGGCGATCAACCGCACCTGGCGAGTGGCAGTCATGGCCTGGCGCTCTTCGTTGCTGCGGCCGTAGTTGCGCGCCGCCAGTCCGGTGATCAGCAGCACGGCGCCCAGCACCAGCACCATCTCGAACATCGTCACTCCCCGTTGCCGTTGCATTTAAGCGCTCTCCAAAATGATGGCCGCACCAGGGCTGCACGCACGCCGCGCGATGTCTCCGCGCGCGTTGCCGTTCAACACATTGGCTGGGCTGAAATAGACCTCTGAGGACGCCTCCAAGCGCACGAACCCCTCCATCAGCTGGGGCAGTGCGGTGATACACACCGACACCGGCATCGCCGGCAAGGCGATCCGAAACGTCGGGCTTGCCCCGGCACCCTCTTGAAAGGCGTCGCTCGGGGTGACCTGGATCTGTCCAAACTCGTTGCGCAGCTCGCCACTGGCGATCCACCGCGCGGGAGCCAGCCGTCGATGAATCACCGCCGACGTGGTCAGCCCGGCATAGGCGTACTGATCATCCGCAAACGCCGCCTGCACGGCACCCTGCAGGTCGCGCACATCAGTGATCAGGGCCGCGGCGCGGGCGTTGTCTTGCTGCCCCTGAACCGCGGACAGCACTGTGTAGGTCACAGCAGACGCCAGAGCCACTGCCATGACCAGTTCGATCATTGAGTAGCCCCGCTGTGCAGCGGGGCGCTGTCCCTGCGCCGACAGCATCGACAGCAAACGCTGAATGGTGGTGGTCTTGCCCGAGCCGGTCACCCCCATCAGCAAAATGACCTTTGGATCTGGATTTGACTTCACTTTGACGGTCCTCTGCTGCAGGCGTTGTGCTTCACCGAGACCGGGTCTCACCGTCACAAGACGACGGTGAGACCCGCCTCTCCACAGGCTGCGATCAGCTGGTGGCGGTGAAGGTGATCAAGTTGTTGGTGGTGTTGCAGGCCGTCGTCACCGTGGCGCTGACCAGCGGCGTGACCGGATCTTTCACCGTCGTGCTGTTGACCGTGATGGCGACGAAGTTCTGCTGCAAGCCAGCCACCAGGGAGTTGCACTCCGAGCGCGGAACCTGCGGGAAGCCAATGGCAAAGGCGTTGTTATTGCCGGAATTGATCGACGACGGTGCGACGGTGACCAAGCCGCCCCACTTGTTGACCAGGTTGTCGCCCGACAGCATGCCACCCGGAGCCTTGCCCGAGTCCTTGATCTGCGTGACCGTCAGCCCAGCGAAGTTCGGATCCGGGTAGAGCTGCCGGACCGACGACGACAGATCCAGCAGCTGCTGCTGCGTGGCGGCCGTGCGGTTGTTCTCCGAAAACTTCAGAAAGCCGTAAGCGGCCAGTGCAATCACCAGCAGGGCGCCGCCAGACCACAGGGCCAGTTCCAGGACTGTCGCACCACGCTGGCGGCGCGGGATGGCGGACTTCTTCACGGAGACTGCCGGTGCATCCTCCAAGATCACCACGGTGTCCACTTCAGCGCTCTCGATCACTGCGTTGTTCTGATTCATATTCCCCTAACTCCTTGATTGTCGACTCATTGTGCTGCTTTGGATCGATGTAGACGGTGCAGCGGTCCGCCTCCACAAGTGCGCTTGCGCGCGATGACGTTCAACCGCCTCAAGCGGTTGAACGAGTTCTTAAAATGGGATCTGCAGCGGGTGCATCCGCCACCTGGGTGGCGCAGGCATGGCGAATCCCCAGCCGCAGCGGCGAGTGGTTTGCAAGCGGGCCTGGCAGTCCGCCGCCGCCGATGTGCACTGTGCCGATGTAGGCATCGTCCACCGCATAGAGCAAGCTCGCCACCAGGTGCTCACAGCGCGCGACATCCAGCCCGGTCTGCACAGACACACGCGGCAGACCGAAGCCTTGTTCGGGGCGCTTGACCAGCATCACCTCGACCGTCCCCGGCGTCTGCATGGCCTGTAGCCGTTGACGGCGCACCTGTGTGGCCGAATCGACCAGGGCGGCAGCCACCGCCATGACCACGGCGGCGATGCCCATGCCCACCAGCTGCCGGCGCGGGCGCGCGGGCCAGAGATACCGTTGGAGCGAGGGCATTACAGCACCCCCTTGACGGTGTCGGCCATGCTAAATACCAACAGGCCGATGCCGCCGTAGATCAGCAGGATGCTGAGCATCGCCACCACCATCGCCACCCCCTTGGCCATCCCGAAGATCGCCTCGACCTGCTCTTGCACATCCTGGATGACGTCCTCACCAATCTCCTTCATCACCCCATCGAGTGCTTGCGCCTCGTCGTAGTCCTGAAGGTCAGCGGCCAGTTCCTTCTCGAACAGCCCGGTATCGAGCGCCTTGCCGGTGGGCACACTGGCCTTGATCGCCGCCAGAGCACGGGCCAGATGGTCGCGCAGCCAGGGGCTGGCCACACTGGCCATCACCGGCAGCGACTTGGTAAACGGCACGCCCTGGTTGGTCAGGCTTGCCAGCGCGATCATCACGCCGCCGGCGTTGTAGATCCGATAGAGCGTGTAGGGAAACAACCACTTGTCGAGGTTGCGGCGCAGGGGCGAGACCCAGGACGCCAGCGAGCGCACCACCATGACAGTCACCCCCACGATCACAATGGCGCCAAGCCACCAGTACGCGCGAATCGTCGTGCCGGTCCAAAACAGAATCTTGGTCACGATCGGCCATCTCGACTGATCGGGTTGGATCTCCGACAGCAACGGCAGCAGGAAGAACGAGGTGCCGAGCAGGATCCCCAGCACGAGGAAGAGCAAGATCAGCGGCTGGATCATGTTGCTGATGATGGCCGACTTCATGGCGGCACCGGCTTTCGCCACGAAGCTCGCCCGGAGAAACGCCTCCGGCAGCTCCTTGGAGCCTGCGTCCTCACCCGACTGGATCAGAATGGCCTCACTGGCCGGCACCCATTCCGACAGTGCAGCGCCGAAGCTGCGGGCGCCGGTTTTCTGCGCCACCAGCAAGTGCCGCAACACGTGCTGGACCGGACGCTTGTTCTGCTTTGCGCGTCGATACAGATTCGCCAGCGCGGTATCCAGCGGAATCCCGCGGCTGGTGAACTGGTAGAGCTTCTTGTAGAAGCTGCGCCGCGCCTTCAGGCCAAACGCCCTGGTCTTGAGCCACCAGCGCTTGAAACCCCGTTTTCCAGCCGCCGTACCGCCGCGGCGGCTGCCCGCCAAACTCATGGCGCTCATTGCACTGCCTTGAGCATCGGCTTGTGGGCCGTCTCGGTGGAACTGCGCACCTGTTCGTCGTCCAGCGAGCCAAACACGTCGCGCAGCTCCACCGGGCTGACCAGGCCGTTCATCATTTTCTCGATGCCGTGACTCAATGCCGACGGTCCAAGCGCCTTCAGCAGCCCGCGGCAGCTCTTGCCCTCGCGCCAGTAGCGCTTGGCCTCCAGGATGTGGCCGCGCGCGATCAGGTCGGCCAGATGCTCGTCCATCATCATGATTTCCGCCGCGACGGTGCGGCCGTACTGACCGGCGCCTCCACACTTCGCGCAGCCCTCGGGATTGGCGACGCGCACATTCCGGTAGACCCCGCCTGTCACCCGCGAGATTTCCAGCGATGCCTCGTAATCGACCCCGAAAAAACGTTGTTCCGACTGCGCCCGATCGATGTCAAACGGAATCGAACAATGCGGGCAGAGCTTGCTTAGCAAGGTCTGGTAGACCATCGCGGTGATCAGGTCGGGTGAGCCGAGCAGCCCGAGCGACATCTCCCACTGCTGGTGCATGCGCTCCAGCGCCACCGCCCAGTTGGTCGCATGGATCGTCGAGAACACCATGTGCCCGGTTTGGGCGGCCTCCATGACCAGCATCGCGGTCTCGCGGTCGCGAATCTCGCTGACCATGATGACGTCCGGGTCGCGGCGCATCGCCGACTTCAAATACTTGGGAAACGGATTGGGCGCTTTGGGATCGCTGCTGCGCACCACCGATGCCTGCCGCGCGCCTGGAATCAGCAGCTCGACTGGATCCTCAATGGTGATCATCTTGCGCCGGCCTCCCGTGCGCTCGTGATACGCCGACAGCAGATGCTTGATGGTGGTGGTCTTGCCCGAGCCGGTCACCCCCATCAGCAAAATGACCCCGGTCGGAGTGCGCAAGGCGCGATGCAGCACATCAATCTGCGCCGCCGAAAACCCTAACCCCGGCAGATCGTGGGACGTCGAACTCTTGCCGGCGACCAGAATGCGCAACACCACATCCGCCCCGCCCTGGACCGGGCCGCCGGCATACCGCAGGGTCACGCGCGTTTTCTGCGATCCACTGATCGACAGATCCCGTTCGATCCGCGCGTCCTGGATCTCACGCTCGGAGAAGGTGACGTTCTTGCTGTCACTGTGGGCCATTGCATGCAGCGCGCGGGCGACCGCCAGACCTTGCTCATGGGTCAGCGGCATGCCCTGCACCATGAGATCCCCATCGATTCGGTAACGCACCACCGTGGCGTAATCGTCGACTTCCAGATGGATGTCGCTGGCACGCTTGCGCACGGCGTCGGCAATAATCTCTTCTGCACGCTGCACGGTCTCGGACGCAGTGGTCTCGGTGCGGACCTCGATGACCTCTCGGCTCAAGCCAAAGGGCTTGCTGTAGACCACCGCCAGCATCGCCTCGGTGACCTCGAAGAAGTCGGTAATTTCCTCGCCTGCCGAGCGCAGCCGACCCTCCAGAATCGTCAGCACGTCTCGATCCCGGCGCCGGTTCGACCAACACAGCGCCAGACGGGTTTCCGACAGACGCAGCAGCGCGGCGACGCGGCGATCTTCTGCGCCCAGCTGGTACACCCCGGAAGGGCGCGTCAACACCTCGGCGTAGACCGGAATCCCTGACGCATCGTCAATACGCGGAATCTGCGCGCGCATGCGCCATGAGTCGTCGGCCACCGCCTCAACCGGCGTTGCCGCCCCGCCACTGGTGGCGCCCGTCGCGCCAGTCGAGCCAGTCGAGGCGCCGCCAGCGGGCCGCCCGGCAAACATGCCAGGACGTGCAGGACCAGGCACGACAGCGCCGGCTGTTTCGGCCGGCGGCGCCGGTAGCGTCTCTGCACTACTTGCCGCACTCGATGGATTGCCGCTAAAGAGTCTGCGGAAGATCGAATTGCTCATGTGTGTTCTCGACTCATGGTGCGCGGTGCGTTTTTTTACAGTACCACCGTCGCCCTAGTTTCTGGGAGGCATGCGGTCGTCCAAAGGTACTCCAGTGCGGCCGGGTTCACGCTCGGCCGACAACACCGCTGGTGCCGCTGAAAAGGGCCGATCGGCCAGTCCATCCGGCTGCGGTCGCCCAAAGAACAAGCGTTCCCGCACCGAGTTCTTGGCATTTTCCAGCATGACCCCGCCAATGCCGATCTCCACGACTCGGTACTCGTCGGAGACAAACTCGCCCGGACCCACGCGCACCAGCGCCCCGCCCACCAGAAACTCCGCCCGAAGGCGCCGCGGCGACCCGCGAATCCCGACCAGTTCCGGTGCACCAATCGTGGCCCGAGCTTTCGCCACAGTGCTGGCCGCCGGACGACCACCGCTTCCCGCAGCGGCGCCGCCACCACTTGGATAGCCCCCGGCATCTTCCAATGCCCGCAGCAGCTTGGCGTTTTCGACATCCAGCTTGAGCTTTGTGTTCATGCGGGAGGCTTCTGCCACCTCGCGGGTGGCCTCGGAGACCGAAGGGGCGATCTCAGGGGCGGTGACCACCGGGGCCGTCGGGGCCGTACTCCCCGCAACGACCACAGCAGGTACGACGCCCCCCGCGGCCGGTGGGGCCACCTCCTGCGCAAAAAGCGGACCAGAGGCGATGCCGCACGCGCCTGCCAGCACCCACACGACCCGTCCACACCATTGCTTGCCCATCGTCTTGCTCCTTAACGCTGGACCGCGAAGCGGCCCTGCACAGAAAACGCCATTCCACCCGGCCCATCGGGTCGGATCTCGATTTGCTGCACGCTCAGACTCGTGTCATCCAGCCCGAATGCCACGCCCGGCAACAACCACTGCGCCGCACCGCTCCATTGCACGTCGAACAAGGAGAACCCTTGCTCGGGCGGCACTGTTGAGAAATTGCGCGGCGGCGGCTGTCCCTCTTTTTCCGGGTCCGCATACAAGATGCTCGGCGCCGCGGGCGCAGCTGTCGTGACCGAAAATTGTGAGCTGGCCTGCCGGGTGACCTGCCAGGTGGTGCCGTACTGCTTGAGCACGTCTTGCGAGAGCGGCAGCGCCGACACCTGCACCAATCCAGGGCGCGGCACGATCCCCCGCAGCGGCGCGGTGATCGTCGCCTGCGCCGGAGTGGAGAGAGTGACCCGCCCATCCAGCGCAGCGGCGGCGGCCAGCAACGACTCGGCCGTGCCGATCCCTGACATCCCCGTACCACCACTGAGCTTCAGCGACAGCTGGGCGCTCGGCTGCGACCCCAGGCTCGGAGCCACACAGCGCAAGCTCTCCAGTCCCCATCCACCCACCAGCGGACCGTAGCGCTGGGCAACCTCCCAGCACGCTGCGATGAATGCCGCCGGAGGCAGTGTCGCTGTTTGTGTCTTCAACGCATCGACGATGGCCGCCTCCATGCGCAGCATCCCCAGGGCTTTGCGTTCCGATGCCTGTTGGGTTTGCAGCGCCAGCTGTGCGGCCAGCTCCTCGGCTTCCCGCTTCTCGGCCGCAGACTTCATCCATAAGTACAGCGCTGCCACTACGATCAGCAGCACCACGATTCCGCTCAACACCACCATCGTGACCGCAGAGATTCCCAGCCGCTTGAGCACCCGAAATTGGGCGTCTTTCTTGCGGTCATCGGTCTGCTCGCCAAACCGGCCTTCCTGCAGACGCGGCTCGTAATCCTGTCCCAAAGCCACCGCGCGGGCGGACCGCTGCCGATCGATGTCCACCAGCTCCCGCAATGGACCGCCGCGCTCGATCAGCTCCCGATGTCCATACGCCAGGACACTATGCTGGTCGGAGTCAGAATCATCCTTCAGGATGTCCTCGATCAGCCGCAGCGCGTCCTCCTCTGCAAGCACCACATCAGTCCGGGCATCAAACTGTCCCGGCCCGGCCGCACAGATCCAAAACCGAGAGTCCTCCAGGCGTTGAATGCACAACACCTTGCGGTTGATCTCGCTGACCATCGCCGACAACAACGCGGCCGCACTGATCCCGCCATACACCTTCGCAGGGATCTTCGATCCTTTTGAAGGTGGAGAGACGAATCCAACATAGGTGCGCGTGCCCGTCTCCAGCAGGGCGGCCCACTGCGCACCAAAGGCCCGCCTCGCGGCGGCTTCTTCAATCTGGGCGCGCAGCGGCAGTCCTGTCCCGTCCTCGCCATCGCCGTCCCCGGTGAGCGCATCCCAGGCAAGGCCCAGCACCAGCGCCTCCCGGCCGCCCAACATCTCCAGTCGTACCATGGTGGCGGACTCAGGATTCTTGGACGCGGGGCGTCAACAGCACCAGCAGCACCGTGCGCCGCTTCTCGGCGTTTGATCCGCCTCCCAGCAGCGAGAACACTGGCGATCCGATGCCACGGGCATCGACGCGGTGGGTATCCTGCTCCAGGCCACGCAAGGCCAGCGTTGCACCACTGCGCACCCGAATGCTGGAACTCAGCTCGCGCGGCGTCAGCGTCGGTTGCTCAAAGCCCCCGTTGGTCGGATCGCCCAACTTGCGCAACTCGCGCAGGGAGTTCAGCGAAAACTCGACCTTCATCAGCACCTGATTGTCATCGGTGATGACAGGCAGGATGGTCATCGCCACACCCGTGTTGGCGACCGCGCCCTTGCTCTCAAACACGATCCCGACGTTGGGCACCACCGTCCGATTGTTCTCGGCGATGTAGCCGATCTGCTCGCCCACCCGCACCGTCACCGGCTGGCCGGTCAAGGTCACAGCCGAGTCTGAGTACACCACCGACAGGTTGCCCTGCTCGCTTAGCGCCTGCAGCACGACATTGGTCCCGGCGTAGTTGTAAGCCGGATCGATCACCTCGATACCAATTGAATTGGCCCCCAGCGCCGCTGCACCGGAAGTCAGGGCGGTGGTCAGGGTGCGGCCGTTGAGCGATTCCCGGATCACCTCCCAGTTCACGCCATAGCTGTCGCTGTCGCGCAGTTCCAGCGAGATCACCCGGACATCAATCGCCACCTGCCGCGACATTTTGCCGTTCATCGCATCGATCAGCGTGCCAATACGATCCAGAACATCGGGCGTGTCGGTCACGGTCAGCATCGACAGCGACGGATTGAGCGTGTAGGTGCCCTTCGCCGAGAGCAACGGCTTGATCGAGGCATCGATCGACTCGAACAGGTTCAAAGAACTCGACGACTCGGTGGTCTGCCCGCCGGATCCGGCCGTTCCGCCCACTGCCGCCGCCGACCCGCCGGTCGATGACGAGGTCGAGCCTTCGCTCTCGGTGGTAATCGTGCGCGACAAGGTGGTCTGCACCGGCAGCGCACGCAGCTCATAGAGCCGCGAATCCAAATGCGCAATCGTCACCACGCCGTTTCGGTAGCGCCAGAACGTACCCGTGCGGGCGGTCGCCTCGTTGAGCAGGCCGGTCACATCGCCCACATAGCTCACAAAAAACTGTCCCGGCACCAGCGTGCGATCACTGCGCTCGGCCGCACCGCTCGGAAAGGTCGCAGCGGCAGCCAGGGCGTCGGCGGATACGCGAACAGACAGCCGATGCTCAGAGATCAAATACTCGGCCACGTCCTGCAGCGTGATCGCCACATCCGAGCGCCAGGACGTCTGCTCTTCAAACACCGGCGGCATGTCCTGCAGCACCGCAATCGGCACCACCTCGCGCCCGAGATACAGCCCCGAGACCTCGCGCACATACCCCTCGGGCGTCTCGGCCATGAACTGCTGCACCGAGGCGGCTTCTTCTTCCAGCGCCCGGACCTGCTTGACACCCTCACGGTGCATGCAGGCGGCCAGGCCCGCAGTCAGGACCGTCACCGCACAGACGCGAGCGATCCACGTTCCCGCCCTTTTCCCAGTTTGTCGACTCATATTGCGTGCTCCAGATTTAAGGCTTTGCATCAATGACTAGAACCCGGTGTTCCGGGTAGAGCGACGCCACCAGGGCATTCGGGCCGTGCCACAGGGACTCCATCACTTCTCCTACGGCGCCACGGAAGGTGGTCCCGGCAGGAAAGACGTAAGGGTGATCGATCGGCACGTCATACCGAGCCTTCCACTCCAGATTCCAGCCTTCTGCCTTGCACCAGCGCCGCAGGCTGGCCTGGAGCACTTCGCTGGCCTGCAACCGAAAGATCGGATTTGCGCTGCGGGGACTCGGGTCGGACTCAACAACAGGGGCCAACGCGACTACCGGACGAGTTGCCGCGCGGGGTGGCACGACTGGCCGAACGATAGGTTCGACCGCCGCGGCGGGCACTGCAACCGTCGAAGGGCGAACCATCGGGCGTCGGGCTGCGGGCGGTGTCATGGGTGCCGTCATGGGTGCCGTGACGGCTGGCACGTCGTCGACGACTGCGGGCCTCATGTCTGGGGCGCCCTGACGCTGGATCTCTGAAACCTGCAAGGGTGCCTCCGCCGCCACCGGGCGCCGCTTGACCACCAACTCCGCTGCCGCAGGACTTGCAACGCCCACCACCAGCGCCATCCCCAGCATCTTGTTTCCCCACCGACTCATTGTGCAGCTCCTGTGTGTCTTACCAAGTGACTAAAACAAGGCTTCAATCGGAGGCTGCCAAGCCGGGCCGGTTGACTCGTGCGTTTCTTTGCGGGCCTCGGCCGGCGGGCCGGCCTCAACAGGCGGAAGCAATAACTCCTGCTGCGCCGCGTCTGTCTCCACGTCAGCGCCAGACGGTGCCTCCTCCATGGCAGCAGCCAAGCGGGCAGTGCTCCAGAGAAAGCCGATCACCAGCATGCGCCGCATCCACTCCTGCCGGCTTCCCGAAGGCAGCGACTCATAGACCGTCGTCACAGCAGCCTCTTCAGGCGAATCCTGATTGAGGGTGAACGACACGCGCACGGTTCGGCGCGGCTGGCGGCGAGAAAAGGTCATGGTCGCCTGGCCCTGTTATGCGGACGCGCCGGTGGCGGCCGTGCTGCCACGCTGCAACTCTGTCCAGCGATCCACAAACAATCGGTAGCGCAGCATTCCGCGCGCATTGGCAAACCGCGCGTTGGCCGGCACCATCAGTTGCGGATACGCCGCCCGCAGACCGTCCAGATCCAGCACCGACTCGGCGCCGCCACCGACCACGACCAGGGCATCGATCTCGGCAGCACCGCGGGCGGCACCGACATACTGGGTGATGTACTGCCCGATGGTGCGGGCGGCCTGCGTTTTGACAGCTGCAACGATCTCGGCGGCATCGACCTCGCGCCCCCGGATCCGGCCATGGCCGGTCTGGAGAATGTCCCGCAGCGCCGGACCCGACAGCTTGCCGGAAAAACCATGCGCGGCCTGCAGGCGCGTGTTCAGCTCGTCGAGGATGTGCAGCACCCCGATGTCCTCAGACCCACTTTTCCGATGATCCACCCGGCCACTGCGCAGCAGCGCGAAGTCGCTGGTGTTGCCACCCACATCCACGATGGCAATCGTTTCATTGTCGCCCCGGCCGCGCTTGCGGCCATCATCGCCCAGCACATGATCGACCCAGGCCGACATCGCCTGCGCATAGACATGGAACGTCGAGGCAGGGTGCAAGGTGGCGCCATCGCGTGTCCGCGTGGCGCCGGTGCGGGCGAAGCCCTCCACCTTGCGCTGGATCAGCGCGTCGTTCTTCGCACCCGACTTCAGGTAGAAACTCGACACCGGCAAGCCCAGCACAACCTCGATCGGCTCGCTCAGCACGGTGTCGGGCAGGATTCCTTGGCGGACCCCTTCGCAAATCGCATGCAGCACGATGGCCCTGTTCAGCGCCGAGGTGTGGTAGTTCTCGATCCGTGTGCCGACCGGGCGAAACGCCGCCTCGCCGACCATCCAGCTTTCTCCATCGACCTCGTACCAGTCACCCAGTGCGCCGCCGCCCATCTCGGTCAGCACAGCATCGGCCTGCGCCCAGCTGGGAATGCTGTAGGTCACCAGCTTGCCGTCGACGTATGCCGCCACCTTGGTTTCGTCATAGCCGTCATCGACTGCCAGGATCATCGGGGCGGCGGGCATCTTGAACAGGGCGGCCTCTGCAACTGCCTTCATGCCCGTCGTCTTCGTCATCGTTGTCATACTCATTGCATTCCTCCGGTTCGTTTCTTCACCCGCAAGACCGGCTGCCTAAAGCCCAGGGTCCGCGCAATTACCCCAAGTGCACGCAACGCTTCGGGCGGGGACATCCGAAACATCTGCAAGACCCCAAACACCACAATCAACGTCCCCGCCAGCAGCAACGTCCAGGCGCGGGGATGGATCAAAACCAAAATCACCGGAAAGCAGGTGCGCGCGTCGAGCGGACCGATGCGCGGCGTGGACGCCGTGCGGCGCCACCACAGCGGGCGTCCTTCCAGATAAGACGTTTTCTCACTCATCAGCAGCGTCCTTCAGATTCAGGGCGAGAACCGCGTCGGCGCGACCCACCTCGGCCAGAATCACCGCCAGTTCGGAGTCCTCGATCAACCCGGCGGCGTGCAGCCGGCGCGTCTCGGCTTCAAGCGAGCGCCCACGGCGTTCGACCCATCCGGCAACGATTCCCTGCCGATCGGCATACGGGGCAGCCAGCACGTCATCACGCACCGTGGCATCGAACTCCAGCCACTCCCGCACCGCGATGCGACCTCCACCACGGCGACGCAACAGGCGCTGGTGCACCACCAGGCGCAAGGCATCCCCTAACTGGACGGACACACCGCTGCGCTCGTCGGCCGGGAATGCCTCGGAGAACCGCAGCAATGCAGCGGCCACCGAGTTGGTGTGCATCGTCGAGTAGCACAGGTGGCCGGTGCGCGACACCTCCAGCAAGCCGCGCATCGACTCGGCATCGCGAACCTCACCGACCAGCACCACATCGGGTTTGCGGCGCAGCAGATTGCGCACCGCCACTCCCCAGGTATTGAGGTTGCGGCCCACTTCGGACTGCACCACATACCCCCGCATGCGGGGCGAGCGTGACAGCATGAACTCAATGGGCGATTCCCACGTCACCACGCGGCGGCGAGGTGAGTCGCACGACAAAATGCTGTCGAGGACTGCCGCGATCAGTGTGGTCTTACCACTGCCAGTTTCCCCCACAACCAGGACCAGTCCCTTGAGTTGACTGACCCGCTCCAGCGTCATCAGTAATTCTGGATCATCGACGAGGGTGGAAAGCTCGGGTGGTTTCTCTGGAATGACGCGAAACGTGATGTCAACGCCATTCAGTCGAACATTCGACGCATCAATGCACGACGTGGCATTGACACGAAAACGGGCAGAACGACCGCGTTCAATTTTGACTTCATAGGAGAAATCAAGATCCTGATGACTCTCCAAACTGGTGGACGAGGTGCGTAAATGAATCGTATCCAGCAGGAGCTTCAATTCAGACGCCATCACCCGACGCCGAGTTAAGTCGTGAAGATTGCCACTCAAACTTCCGTAGACCGCCCGATCAGACGTCAGGAAAATATCGGAATACTCGCGGTCATACGCCCACAACAAAAGCTCGTTCAAAGCGGTGCTGTCGATCTTCTCTGGCTCGCGAGTCGGCCAGACCAGAGGCGTGTTCACCGAACAGACTCCAACACCACCCGCCAGTTAGCGGGTTTCTCGAATCGCGAGTTCAGGGTCACCTCAAAAATCTTGTCATCGACCGAGAGGCGATCGGCCTCGACCACGATGCCACGTTCGCTGACCCCCAGCACCGGCGCGGACACCATCCCCCTGGCATGCAATTCGAGATAGGCCAGAGCACCCCAGTAGGCTCGGGTCAGCTCACCGAGTTGGGATGCCAGCACACCGTCGGCCTGGTGTGCACCCATCTCCAGGCCGCGTTCACGGCCCTCGCGAAAGGTGCGACGAAAGGCGCGTGGAATGATCACGGAATTGATGCGCTGATCAGGAATCGAGACATACCCGCGCCACGTCGGTGGTGTCGTCACGATCTGCGCGGGTTCGAGGATCCGAAACACCTGGGCAGCCTCCCGCAAGCGCCCATTTTCCAGCACCCGCTCGCCCTCGACAGCAGCCAGAATCGGTGGCATCACCCGACCGTCAAGCAGCAGGGCATCGAATGCAAAGGTCTCGTCCAGCAAAGGCGCGACCTGATCCAGGTGCGCACGGAGAACCACAGCCCGTGCATTGAATCCTGCCGCTGCGCCAGCTCGGATTCCCTCCAGAAAGTAGACATCCGTCATCTCTTTCTGATCTTGCTGTGGCACTGCTGGGGACGCTGCGGCCGTGCTGACGAGAGTCACCATCAACCCACATGCCATACCGATGGCATGCCTCTTCACTGCACCACCTCAAGTGTTGACGCATCCAGGTCGACCAGCACCTTCAACCGGCCCCCGCTCTGCGTTCCAATCGCTTCCAAGGCTTCACCAATGGTCTGCTCTCCTCGCACAATGACCAACGTCGGAACTTCGGCGATGCCTGTTGTGCGGACTTTCCAACCCAGGTGGCGACCAATGGTTTCGACCACCGGGCTGACCTCTCCGTGCCAGTCCAGATAGATGCGCTTATCGAACGGAGGCGGCCAGACTTCGGGAGCCGAAGTCGAGGCAGCAACTGGGGCTGGACGCAACAACGAAGATGCGCGTGTCACGCGATCTACACGGACTCGCGTCTCGCGGGCCAATGTCAAAATCTCTTGCTCAAACGGGTCAACTGGCGTCTCTCGACGCACGCCTGTACTGCACCCCGTGGCGCTGGCAATTGCCAGCAGCCACCAGTACCTTCGACTCATGGTTCGCTCCTCAGTGGCGTTGACGCCACTCAACCAAGGTAGCACGGCGGTGGTGGGCGGCGAAACCCCTTTCACAGGGCCAGTGCGAAATCGGCGAAGTCGATGGCATCATCATGTGTGCTGTAACGAACATTTTATGTGCTGTAATGACCATATCAACAACAACCAGAACGCACGACCTGGACCTCAACAAGTCATTCAGAAACCGCCACAACCACCACCCTGGATTCCCTTTCCTTGGACTGGATAAGAAACACCCTCGCTGCTTCTGTCACCCGATCAACCCACATCAATCCCCACAAAATCGCCGACCTCAGCCCTATCGACTGCTTACCAACCCCGACCCAGAGCCAAAACTCCGGACCCCATCCATGACCATCTCCCCACAAACCAGAACGCACTACCTGGACCTCAACAAGTCACTCAGAAACCGCCACAACCACCACCCTGACATCCCTTTCCTGGACTGGTTACGAGACATCCTTGCCCCTTCTGTCACCCGATCCACCTGGCGTCTCTATCGGTCTGCTTTGATTCAAACAAGCACCGATCCCCAAGAAATCTCCGACCTTCAAGCCCTTTCGACTGCTCTCTCCCAACCCCGACCCAGAGCCAAAACGCCGGGCCTGAAAACATCATCCCAACGCACCAGACACTTTCGATCAGGGGAAGTCGCAAAGATCCTCAGTGCCTTGTTTCATTCGCGTTCCCTCCTCGACAAGCACCTCGGCAACCTTCTCTCCGCCACCATCCTCGTTGGCCTGAGACCAGTGGAGTGGAAATCAGCTTATCTCTCTGACCTGGACGATGTGCCGGTTCTTGTTGTCCAGTCCGCCAAAGTCCGGGAATCCACCGGCTCACCAACCCGCACTCTCCTCCTCGACAAGCTGGCTCCCATCGAGATCGAGTCCATCCGTCTGGCCCTGAAATTCTCGACCTCTCAACCCTGGCCTGAACTCTATGAGCTGTTGCGAAGGAGGATGCGGGCTGTCGTTCAGAGAGTGCTCGCGAATTCCACCAGGAACCCCACGCTCTACACCGCGCGTCATCAGTTTGCTGCTGATCTGAAGGCTGCAGGACGGACGATGCGGGAGATTGCAGCGTTGATGGGACATGCCAGTACACAGACAGCGGTACGCGAGTACGGGCAAGGCCGGGCCGGCTCCGCGAGACGGGGTGGCGTCCGCGCGACAGCAGAGGAAATCGAGGGGGTGCTCGATACCCACAACTTAAGACCCAAGCCTGCACCGACACCGACACCTGATTTGGTCGTCATCGAGCATGTGTTCCGGCATACCCGTGACCAGTTCGGGCCAGTGCAATAGCGGATGCGCGCCCCGCGGGTGGTGTCACCTCTGGCCTGTCCCCGTTCATGGACCACACGCGGGGCGTAGACCACACGCAGGGGCGTGAACCACACGCGGGGCGTAGACCACACGCGGGGCGTAGACCACACGCGGGGCGTAGACCACACGCGGGGCGTAGACCACACGCGGGGCGTAGACCACACGCAGGGGCGTAGACCACACGAGGGGCGTGAACCACACGCGGGGCGTAGACCACACGCAGGGGCGTGAACCACACGCGGGGCGTAGACCGTTCCTTTAGAACCAAAGCACTGATACTCTACCTAAGCTTTCGAGCACCATGAGTCGCAATACCTGCCACGGGTCTGCTGATCCGTTTTCGCGCCGTGCAGTCCGTTGCACTCCTGATGCACCTGTTTTTTTTGGTGTTCTGGAGAAATGTAATGCGATCTGCCTTGTCTATCCTGCTGCTGTCGGCCGCTATTCAAACTGCTGTCGCGCAAACACTGACAATTGACTCCCGCCCTGCGGGTTATCCGGCAAGCGCACCCCTGACGCTCGGCGTAACCCTGCCCTATCGATATTCGACGACAACCTGCAAGATGCTGTTGTCGTTTTCGCCGAACACCTACGGTTTGAGCAACTGCTCGATCGGTCTGGTTAACTCCTCGGCGTGTCGGTCCTTCCTCAATCTTGACGGCCGCTGGTATCCCCTGGGCGCCGACGTTGCAGTCTACGAAGGGTTGACTGAAATGCGGTTTATGACCGGCGGCCCACCGAGAACCTGCTCGTCGAGTGGCGTTGCCCTCCCACGGATCGAAGACTATCGATTCACCTCAGCGCCGCAAGGCGCCGCCCTGCTTGCATTAGGTTCTTATATTCTGGGTATTCGGCCTGGATCGTCGATCCGCATCGAGCCTATTGGCGCTACCGGGACAAATGAGGTGGCGGTCTTTGTCACGTCCGAGACCGGGAATGTGGTTTGCACCAATCCCGTTGGAATGCCGGGTGTGCCAATGTTTCGTAATGGCTTCGAGTAAGCACCGTGCGTGCCTATGCAGCAGCACCAGCGGCGACTCGGCCGCTGATCTCCAGTGACACCGTCGCGCGCCTGTTGAGCCGAGCGGCGGCAGGTCTAGGGGCATTCAAGCGGGTGCCGGAGTCCACACGATGGTCCGCACGCCAAGTCGGACCGTTCACCGTCATGCTCGATCTGTGGACTCTCACGCTCTACAAGACGAGCAGCGGGCGTGTCTATGTCAGCCATGTCATCAACGAAAACGGCGAGGCATCGGAGGCAGATGAGTGGATCACCTACGGCCCCGCGCCGATGGACATTCTCACCGAAGGCCAGTGCGCGGCCCTCTTTCGACGCCTGGAGCAGCTGTCGTGACCGCCGACGATTCCACACCTCCGCAGAAGCCTCCACGTCCGCATCAGCGCCTGTCGCGCAGCCATGTGGAGCACACCCTTGATCGCGTGGCCGAGTGGGTGTCACCGGATGCGGCTGCACGCATTGCGCCCCCGCAACGGCCTTTGCGGGGACGGATCTATCGCGCCTCGAACTGGTTCTTGCCGCTGACCGAGCTGGGCGGCAGCTGGGCCACAGTGCGCGGACAACTCAGTCACATCCGTGGCTTGTTTCGGATCCCTGTAGCGCCTGCGGCGCCCACAGACGACACCAGCGCGGCACTGACACCTCAGCAGTGCGCCGAGCTGGAGCGTGAAAGCCGCAAGCGGTTGTGGATGGCGGCGGTGTTCCTGGTGGCCGCGTTTGCCTTCGCCAGCGTGCTGCCGTTCACCGCCGGCATCCTGCATCGCATCAACGTGACCATGACCGTCGTGCTGGTGGTGATGTTGGCTCTGTCCAACGCCCTCTACGGCCTTCAGTACCGCCACGCCGCGCGTGGGCGCCAGATCACGCGCCGCACGCTCCTGCGGACGCCCTCGCTATGGACCTGACCTTTGTCTCTGCGATTGCCGCGGGCCAAGCCAGTGACAACCGGATCGCCGACTGGGCCGACCAACACACGCCTGCCTTTGAGGTCAGTGAGGCTTTGCATCATCCGGCCCTGGCCGAGCTTGCCGAGTCTGATCCAGGAGCCGTCCTGAACGAAGGACAGGGGCAGGGCATCGCTTTGCTGTTTGCGCTGGCGCCTGCCCGCGTGCTGCTCCCGCTCTGTCGCCATGCCGTGCTTGATCAGGACCTCCTCAATCATCTGATCGAACAGACCGCGATCTGTCTTCCTTTAGCGGATCGCGGCCTGGCCGAAGCCTTGGCACAGCGCGGCGCGCGGCGATTGAGCAGCCTGCTGACCTTGAGCACGCTCAGCGACTTGTATCGCGTCACCGAGCCATTGCTGGCCCAACTCGCCGAAGAAATCCCGGTGACCTTCCCGACCTTCCCCCACGCCCTGGCTTGACGAGGCTCCCATGCGCCCATTGCTGCTGATCTTGTTACTGACCCTGCCGCTGTTGCCCATGCAGCACGTCGGCGCCGACGTTCCCACAGAAGACTGTCCGCTCGCTACCAGCACTCAGCAGACCTACTCGGCGTGGCGCAACACGTCCAATGAAGGCGCCAACCGGGTGCAACTGTCGATTCGCCTGTTCAACCTGGACTGCCTCCGAGGTGTCATCAACATCGGCATCCCGATGCTGCGGTTTCCCAGCCTGGCGAGCATTTTGGGCAGCTTGGGCGGGCGGCTGTGCCAGCTCATTCTCAACTCGGTGACCGCGGTGGAACCGGCACTCCGCCGATCGCCGGTCGAGCGCATTGCCTTTGATCGGCCGCGCCCACGCCCCGCTCTCGCCTGAGACCGTCATGGCATTTCCTTCCCTCATTCACGGAGACACCTGATGACTCGACTGTCTGCGTTTTTCAAAGCCCTCGTACTGGCTGTCGTGCTGTCGATGTTCACCCTGGTGCGCCCGGCATCCGCCCAGGACGGCGCGCTCGTCGTGGTGGCAATTGAACTGTTTTCAGCAGCGGTCGCTCAATACTTCTCCGAAATCCTCACCGTCGATCTCAACCTCGGCATGGGTGGCATCCGCGCCCAGGTGGCGGCCGACACGATCGGCGTCCAGAACGCCCTGCAGCATCACGCAGGCGCCACGATCAGCGCGGTGTCGCAACAAACGGCACTCCTGATGGATCAGGCCAACCTGTTCGAGTTCGGCGACATGGGCAGCGTGCGCACACCGCGCGGAATCGTGCGGCTGAACACGGTGGCCCCCTCGGGCTGCCGGCGTGTTCGAGTCGCCGAAATGCTGGCAGCGGCAGCCCCGATGCGGGAGCGTCGGCCGCAGACCTGGAAGGAAGCCGCAGAGACGCGCACGCGGGCGGTGACCAGTGCAGGGCAAGCGCAACTGCGCTTGACCGAAACGGTGGCCCGGCAGCCCAACCAGGTCTCGCTGAACTGGATGACGCAGCCCACATTGACGCCGACCCAGACAGCGGACGCCGCCAAATCCATCACCACGATCCTGAACCCGCTGCCGCTTCCGACCCTGCCCATTGGTGAGACAGCACCGGCCGCAGCTGAATACGCCGCCGCCCGCGAGATCCTGTCCCAGCGCATGAGTGTTGCCGAAGACGCGCTACGTCATCAGCTGGAAATGCGCGCGCCGTTGTGCAGTACCGCCGGCGACCCGGCATGTAGCTCGTCGGTGATGTCGATCATCAACCAATGGCGCACAGACACCGTCGAAAGCGTGGTCTATCCCGACCGCGTCCAGGCCAAAAGCAGTGCAACGGCCGCGCGAGAGCAGGTGTTTTTGCTCAGCGCCAACCTCTATGTCCAGACCGAATTGTTGTCGAGCATCAACAACTTGAGCGCCATCATGGCCGTCAATACTGCCAATCAGCTCTCTGGCCTGGATCGTGCGGCTGCCGATGCCCTCTACGCACGCGCCGTCCAAGCGCAGGACCGTGACGAGTGAGCGCGGATCGTTTCACCAACAACAGCGACCTGACAGGTCGAAACCCGGAGGCCACGATGAAAAACCCCACCACGCCCGCGCAGAGCACCAACGGTGCCCATGAGAAGGCCCAAGCATCCCGTGGCCGTCCGAACAGCAAGCGGGCGGCGGCGGAGGCCCCCGCGCTCGAACCGAATCCAGTGAAGGGCCAAGCCCCTGCTGTCATGGCGATGAACAACCCCACCAAGCCTGCGCAGAGTGATGGCGCCTCTGAGAAGGCCCAAGCATCGAACAGCACGCCGTCGGCGAACTTGGATCCGGAAGTTGCAAAACTTGAGGCTTGGTTCCGCAAGCGTCAGAACAACAAGCACAACAACAAGCAAGTGGCGGAGATTTCACCCGAACCCACGCCGAACAGCGCGCCAATTGCCCGCAGGCGCCAGAACCAGATCACAGAAGCCGCCGCTGTCACGCCTGGTCCTGGCAATCCCGCTGTCGCTGTGAGTCCTGGCAATCCCGATGTCGCGCCTCCTGGCGATCCAGTCGCTGTGAGTCCTGGCGATCCGCTGCAACCCCTGATCAGTGACGCAGAGGCCGAGGGCAGGCCCGTCAATATGATCGGACCTGGCGATCCGCGGCGGCGCCAAAAGCCTGCGCAGGGCGAGGACGACACGGCGGGCAATATGATCGGACCTGGCGATCCGCGGCGCCAAAAGCCTGCGCAGGGCGAGGACGACACGTCGGCGGATTCGATTGCCGGCAACAAGGCGAAGTTCTCACTCAAACCACCCAACCCACCGATTCCAGTCCCTGGGTTTAGCACGCATGTCTCGGTGTCCGGGTCTGTTCACTATTCGATTCCGGGCAATCCACGCGCGTCGTTCATCGACACTGGTCAGCACCTGCGGGTCCGTGACGACCGTGCGCTGGAGGCCGCACTGACGCTGGCTAAGGCCCGCTGGGGTGATCCTTTGAAGATCAGTGGAACACCAGCCTTCCGGGAGCGTGCCAGCGCCATTGCCGCCCAGCTCAAGATCAATGTGCAATCGGACTCGACTCCCCTGGGAAAGATTCTCAACGACCATTGGAAGCAGGCCGTGCACCTGGTCAGCGGTCCTTTGAAACGGGCCGCGCACTTAGTCGGCGCGCACTTCGAGCGCCCCGCGCCGCAGCTGCGCAAAGCGGACCGTGAGGTGCGCCATCTGACCGGGGATCTCGGATCGTTTCTAAGCCAGGCCAAGGCCATCCAGGAACTGCCGGGCTTGGTTCCCTACCTGTACGCGCTGCGCGCCGCGCCCGATCCCGGCCCGCAGCGCGACATCGCGCAAGCCCGAATGTCGGTGTTTTTCGAGCAGAACCCGGTGGCGGCAGAACGACTGAGAAAGCTCCTTCCGCTGGCACAGACCATTCTCTCCGGCGCGGGCGCGCTTAACCAAAGCGCAATCGTCCTCGATGAACTGGGAGCTGGGAATGGCAAGCCGCGGGCGCATGCACTGACTGCACAAAGCACAATTCAGAAGCTCCATGACGCCGTGCAACCCATTGAATCTGTTCAGCTGCCCGACGGAAGAGAACTGGGGACCACGCTTCGCAAAATGTCTGCCGAAGTGGTGGCGCAGGTGAACAACACCCTGGGGTTGTTCCCGGATCCGGCGGCTCTCCCGACCCCCAGCC
>Ga0163154_10002570_pt1 | contig 26318 bp, 21 predicted proteins | sample OliLakLV19MP9P1_FD_148649 | JGI IMG/M metagenome (GOLD analysis project Ga0163154, IMG submission 148649) | Freshwater microbial mat bacterial communities from Lake Vanda, McMurdo Dry Valleys, Antarctica - Oligotrophic Lake LV.19.MP9.P1 | ecosystem: Environmental > Aquatic > Freshwater > Lake >... | reverse complement strand
ATGCACTTGTTCGATGCCGAGAGCAAGCTCTCACTGGCCTATCAAGGCTAACTTGTAGCGTCATTGCAGGGGCGACCCGCTGGGTCGCCTCGTAAAACAAAAAAGGCCGCTGAATATTCTCAGCGGCCTTTTTTGTTTGTCTTGCGATGCTTGATTTAAGGGTTCAACACCGGGCGAAATTTATACCCGTATATGATCATGCCGCGTGACCCTTCAGTGGTCAATTTGCGCGTCACCATCTCAACTCGGTCACCAATTTTGATTTCGCCATCAACATCGGTGATTTGAGCCGTGAGCATCGGGCCATCATCCAGTTTGACCAGCCCGATAAAATATGGCGCTTGGTCATCATAGCCTTCTGGTGCTTCTGTCACACTGGTGAAGCTGTATAGTGTCCCCAAATTCCCCAACAATGTGCGCTGAGGCTTTGTCCCATCGACCTGTTTCAAATCGGCCATACAACACGCGCTCCTTACGCAGCGACGCGCTGCGCCTTCTTCTCGTTATTAACCGGCTCAGATTGGGGTTGCTCAACCGAGGCGGGGTTATTCTGGATATTGGCACGCGCCTGAATCGACTTCACACCATTGGTGCTGAACCCTTCCAGACGGTAACGGTTTGCATTGAGACGCCAGTGACGTGAAATTTGCATGATGAGTACCCTTTGCTGCATTGTGAAATCATTTGTGAAACCACGTACTACCATACAGAATAGAGCTTTTAGCCTCTCAAAACCTCTCATGAGAGGCTCTCTGTCTCTCACAGACTATCAGTCTAGCAGGCGCAAAACGTGTGTTACTACCGTGCTACCGAAGCCGCCAATCGACTGAATGAGCGCGGTGTGAGCTTGTGGGACTTGATGCACTCCGGCTTGACAGCGCAGTTGCAAACAGGCTTCCACGGCCTGATAGACGCCAGTTGCGCCAACCGGATTGCCACGAGCCTTAAGTCCCCCAAACGTAGAGATGGGCAACTTACCCGTCGGGCGAAACATCTCACCGGCATTGGCCGCCAACGCCCAACCCCGACCCCGCGCCGCAAAACCCATCGCCTCTAACGCCAGAGTGGTCATGATGGTATAGCTATCGTGCAATTCCATGACCTGTACATCCCCTAGCGCCACTTCCGCCTGAGCAAGCGCCTTTTGGGTCGATTCCGCAACAGCGGTCAAATACAGCAAATCTTGGCGCTCATGCAAGGTCAACCGGTCTGTTGCGGCGGCGCTACCAGCAATCAAGACAGCAGGTTTTCCCAAGTCACGAGCTGCATCTGCTGACATGAGGACAACAGCGGCTGCGCCATCAGCATCTGGTGCGCCGTCAAACAGATTCACAGGATCGGCCACCATAGAAGCTCTGGCAAATGCCCCCGGCTTGATTTGGTTTTGGAACATCGCGTTCTTGTTGCCTTTGGCGTTGGCGTGCGCGTTGATGCTAAAGCCCTCGAACGCGCCCAATTCAACGCCATACTCATACAAATAGCGCCGCATCACCAAACCCGCTTGTGCGGTTTGCGTCAAGCCATGCGCGGCCTCATAATCGGCATCTAACGCGACGTTACGCGCCATCACCCGCGTCTGTGCGATGCTGTCCGTCGATTTTTCGACTCCAACCACGACCACGACATCCGCCAAACCTGATGCAACGGCCATATACCCCGCCCGGAGCGCTGCTCCGCCAGACGCATCAGCGGCTTCAACCGACCACGCTTCAATCGGGTTGAGGTTGGCATAATCCGCAATCAACGCACCCAATTGGGTCTGACTGCTGAATGACGCTCCGAACGCATTCCCGACTATCAACGCATCCGCGCTACTGAGTCCGGCATCGGCTAAAGCCGCCAAAACCGCATCAGCGCCCAATTCACGCAGGCTTGCCCCCCAGTGTTCACCTACCGGGGTTTGACCAATCCCGACAATCGCTACATCTCGCATCGTCATCTAGTCCTTCAACTTGCCACGGTAACGGCAATAGGTCGCATAATCAATCACAGTCCGGCGGTTGATGTAATCCCATGTGCTGGGTGCGCGGTGGCGTGCCGCTTCGATTCGGTCTGTCACCACCAAGTCAAACGAGTCAGAACCCGCGCCGCTACCATAGCTCACCATCAAAATACGGTCTCCCGCTTTAGCGATGTCGAGGATGGCGGTCAACCCGGTCATACACGACCCGGAATACACGTTGCCAATTTCACCGGCCAACAAGCCGTGCTTAATCTGCTCATCGTTGAATCCTAGCATCTGCGCGGCGCGTGATGGAAATTTCACATTCGGTTGATGAAATACCGCGTGGGTATAATCTTGCGCCGTCGTCCCCATCAGTTCCATCAGAGTACGTGCAGAACTCAAGGTGTGATTGAAGTACGCAGGCTCACCCGTGAAGCGGTCTCCATGTGTGGGATAGGTCTCGCCAGAGCGCCGCCAGAAATCGGGCGTATCAGTCACGAAACTGTAGCTACCCTGATAAATCGCCACTGATTCATCCGCCGGGCCGAGCAGAAACGCCGCGCCGCCAGAAGCCGCCGTATATTCCAGAGCATCACCGGGGCGACCTTGCGCCGTATCCATACCGATACTCAGGGTATAGGCATTCATCCCGCTCCCAATCATCCCGATGGAGGCTTGCACGGCTTCCGTACCCGCCTTACACGCAAATTCCCAGTCCGCTGCTTGGATGTTGGCCGATGTACCAATGCTTTCAGCCACAATGGTGCTGGTCGGCTTGACCGCATACGGGTGGCTCTCACTCCCGACCCAAACCGCCCGAATCAGCTTAGGGTCGATTGCGGCGCGTGCGACAGCGTTCCGGGCGGCCTCAATCGACATTGTAGTGACATCTTCATCGAGTCCGGCAACCGCTTTTTCCTTGATGGGGCTACCGCCCAATCCCTTCGTCCAGATGCGTGCGACTTCCGTTCCGGGCAGTCGATAGCGCGGCACGTATGCGCCGTATCCTACAATCCCGACCTTGCGAATCGGCTGCATCAGCAACGACCCATTCTGCGGGTCAGTCGTATGTCCATTCGTACTCATTGAACTTTACCCCTCACCTTTGAGTTGTTTCACGAGCGCCTGCGCCCGTTCTAAACGAATCATGTTTTCACGGATGAGCGTCTCCACAATTGATGGAACCATCTCGACGCTTGCACCGGCTGCGAGTGCGAGTTGTTTGGCGTGCAGTCGCATGTGTCCGCGCTGGATGCCCTCCCCCGCTAAAGCTTTCACCGCCGCGAAGTTCTGCGCCAACCCAACCGAGAGTATCACCTCAGCCAATTCACGCGCAGAGGTTACGCCGAGGATTTTCAAAGACAGTTGCGCCAGCGGGTGGACTCGCGTCGCCCCCCCAACCGTTCCTACCGCCAATGGCATCTCAATCTCAGCAACCAAATCACCGGAATCATTCGCTCTAAACCGTGACAGGCTAGTATACGAGCCACGACGTGCAGCAAAGGCGTGTGCGCCAGCCTCTACCGCCCGCCAGTCATTTCCTGTGGCAATCACCACGGCATCGATTCCATTCATAACGCCTTTGTTGTGCGTCGTGGCTCTATACGGGTCAACTTCTGCAAAAACAGACGCTTCGACGATGGCCTTAACGACATCATGCCCATTACCCCCATCCTTCGAGAGTTCAGACGCAGGTACAATCCCCCAAGCTTTGGCTTTCCGATGGTCTGTTAAGTTGCTCAGAATCCGAAGATGAGTCCGCCCACCCGTCAATTGAGCAATATCAGGCGCGATATGCTCTACCGCCGTATTGATAGCATTCGCACCCATCGCGTCGCGAGTATCCATCAACAGATGAACCACCACCATTGCCCCGACCTCGGTGGATTCAAAGACGCGCACCTCTATATCACGCGCTCCACCACCCCGCTTTAGGATGCTACCCCCTACCTCATCAGCTTTAGCAAGAAGTTTTGATTTGGCATCCAAGATATTCTGGGCAGCTTGTGTCGGGTTTTCCACATCCAGAACTTGGATTTGACCAATCATCACCGGTTCATCACTGCTGGTGTGAAAACCACCACCAGCCCGAAACATCTTAGCGGCATTACTCGCAGCCGCGATGACCGATGGTTCTTCAACCACCATCGGGATGAGATAATCACGCCCATTAATCTGAAAGTTGGTCGCAATTCCCATCGGTAAAGCATACGTCCCGATGACGTTTTCAACCATGCTGTCGGCTTGCAGAGATGTCAGGTTTTGTGCCAGCAGCGCGTTCACATCAACATCAGACCCGACCCAATGGCTAATAGCCTCGCGCCGTTCGTCAATCGTGCGTTTATAGAACTTTGAGAGTTGAGAGTTTCTTTGGTTAGTCATGATAAGAGGAATATAGGTCATTCAATCTTGCAAAAACTATCAGGAGTGTTGTGTGTAATGACTACGCGAAATATAAAGCTGTCTCTAAACCTCTCTTCACACGGAGTCGACTCAAACAAAAAGAGCCTCGTCTCTGAGGCTCTTTTTGAAGTGCTTGATTTAACGGTGCCGTTAGTCCGGCCAAATCCGCGTGTCAAGGAAGTAATCCAACCAAGTCACGAAAATCAACCCCAACGGCACAACCGTCACCAAGAAATAGATGATGCCGTATTCCGCTATCGAAATCGCTTTCGCGTTCTTATCCGGGCTGAGTCCCGGCAGCACAAAGGTGATGATTAGCCAACCGATTAGCGCTCCCAGAACCATGCTGACGGTCCAGACCACAACACGGCGTAACAGCAGTGAAGACATTGCCCGCTCCAAAAATCACGCTCACACGTTCAAAGTTCAACCAATTGTAACGTATCTGACGCCCTTCCCGCAAGCGTGATACCGCGAGTTCAACTTGTTAAGTCGACCATCTCACGCTAAACTTGCCTGCTACAAGCGCCTTAACTATGGATTGTCGTATATCTACCTCAAATCCTGAAACTTACTCGTATTCTGTGCGCCATATCATTGTGACAACCTAACGGGGCATTCGTCGTGACCGACATCTTCGATAAAGCCAGCAGCTTTACCCAAGCCAAAGAAGCTATTGAACTGGGGATTTACCCCTATTTTCGCGCATTAAGCGACTCAGAAGGTACAACCGCCACGTTTGAAGGCAAAGAAGTTGTGATGATTGGCTCAAACAACTATCTTGGCCTGACCACAGACCCGCGTGTCCGCGCAGCCGCCAAAGATGCGCTGGAGCGCTACGGGACGAGCGTCACTGGTTCTCGCTTCCTGAACGGGACCTTGGAACTCCACCTAGAGCTAGACCGTCGCCTTGCCAATTTCATCGGTAAGGAGGCCGCGCTTGTGTTCTCTACCGGCTACCAAACCAATGTCGGCACAATCTCAGCGCTTGTCGGCAAAGGCGATTACGTCATCATTGATAAGGACGCCCACGCCTGCATCGTAGACGGCTGTATGCTCAGTCGTGGCGAGATGAAGCGTTTCCGCCATAATGACATCAGCAGTCTAGAAAGAGTCCTTGCGGAATTGCCCGCCGAGGCCGGTAAATTGGTCATCGTCGATGGCGTTTACAGCATGGGTGGCGATGTTGCGCCACTGCCGGAAATCGTTGCCGTCTGCAAGCGCTACGGCGCACGTATCATGGTTGATGATGCCCACGGAATCGGCGTGACCGGCAAAGGCCGTGGGACAGCTGCCCATTTTGGCCTCACCGATCAAGTAGACCTGATTATGGGGACGTTCAGCAAAAGTTTTGCCTCAATTGGCGGCTTTATCGCTGGCAGCAAAGATGTCGTCCACTATATTCAGCACCACGCCCGCGCCCTGATTTTCTCTGCCGCCTTGCCCGCACCCGCCGCTGCTGCTGCGTTAGCTGCGCTCGATATCATGGAAAAAGAGCCAGAGCGCGTGGCGCGTTTATGGGAAAACGCCGACTATATGCGTGAAGGTCTGCGCGATATTGGCTATGACATCGGTCAGAGCAACTCCCCGATTATACCGGTCATCATCCGCGACCAATTCCGCACCATTTTAGCGTGGCGTGCTTTGATTGATGAAGGCGTCTACACCAACCCAGTCATCCCGCCCGGCGTCCCACCTAACATGAGCCTGCTTCGCACCAGCTATATGGCGACCCATACCCGCGAACACCTAGACCGTGCCTTAACCGCGTTCCGCGCTATCGGCGAACGCCTCGACTTGCTCGTGACATCTGCGCCGCAATTCTAAAACTCATCATTAAGAAAGCCGCGCTCACATGAAACATTGTGAGCGCAGCTTTTTTATCCTAAAATCCGGTTGAGGTCGGCTGTCTGCACAAAACGCCTAAATGATGCGGTTTCAGCCAATATCGCTTTGAGCGACGCTAATATTCGCGCAGCGTCATTGGGGTTAGGCGTATCTTGCACTGGGGCAACTCTCCAACTATCAGATGATTCTGTCAGCGCAATACGCCCCTCGGACGCCAACCATCTTAGCGCGGTTTCAACCAAAACCCTCGTATGCCCCAATCTCCCTGCCAGACGCTCAACCTCTAAAACCCCATCCTGTTTCAAGGCCGCAAAGCGTACCGCACCCAAAACGGCCTGTGTCAAAGCGTTTAGTTCATCAAACACACACGGCAAGCCAACCATGCCAATTTGAACCGCCCCCGTGCGCTCAACGGCGTTTTTCAGGGTTTGACGGTTCGGCGGCGCGTGCCATATCACCAGTACATCCGCCGGTTCAAGTTGGAGGTGATTTTTCGCGCTATTAGCCTCGGCTTGCCCCTCGCGCCATTGTTCGACTCGCAAGCCCTTCTGCGCGAATTGCTCGATTTGTAGCCGGATGTCGTCCGTACTAAGTTTTCGCCAGTCCAAAATGCTTAAAGCGTGTTCTTCGGATTGCTCCGCTGGTGAATCCTCACGCTCAAAAATTTGCGTGGCAACGATTTCTAAGCTAGTTTCCCGCGCCCGTAGTCGATAAGCGATGTCTACTTTACGCCCAGCCCACCCCCCGGCCTCAGTGTTCCACATCAACACGGTTTGCGGGTCAGACTCCCCTTCTTGCACGGTTAGCTTGAGGTGCTGTGCATCACGGCCAATCGTGGCTTCTTTGATGACCGTCACACCTTGCGCGACGAACAGCGGCTTCGCGAAACCCGCCCCAAACGGCGCTAACCGTCGTAGTATCTCAGAGCCGACATCGCCTTCCCCTATCGGAAGCAAGATATCAACCTCTAAAACATCGGATTTTCTCGGTGCGCCCTGTATACGCACCGCCCGCGACAGCGCCAAACGCAAATCCTCAATGTGACTTGCCTCTAGCGCAAACCCAGCCGCCATATCATGCCCGCCCCATTGGGTGAGTAGATGACTATGCGAACTTAATAGGGCGTTGACGTTAACCCCCTCCACCGAACGCGCCGAACCGCGTGCCAATTCGCCTTTGGCGCTTCGGATGACCAATGCCGGCTTACCATATTTTTCCGCCAATTGAGACGCGGCCAGCCCCAATACACCGGCAGGCCACGACTCATGCGACAGCACTAGCACGCTACTGTCTGCGATGTCAGGCCGTGAGAGCAGCATCGATTCAGCGCCTTTGACAACTTGTTGGGTCAGAGAACGCCGTTTCACATTCAGCGCATCGACCTGATTCGCCAGCATCGCCGCCCGCCCAGGGTCGGGTGTCGTCAGCAATTCCACGCCCTCAATCGCATCCGCTAACCGCCCTAAGGCATTCAGGCGCGGCGCAAGTTGGAACGCGACATCCTCCTCATCCAAAACATCAGGCATCAGTTTCGCCACATGACACAGCGCCTTAATCCCCTGTCGCTGTGTCCGGCGGAGTTGCGCCAGACCCGTCTGCACCAGATACCGATTTTCGCGCAGCAACGGCACGACATCCGCAATCAGGCCAATCGCAGCCAATTCAAGCGCGGCGGGTAGTAAATCCGTCCGATTTAGACGCCCGCAAATCGCCTCTGCAAACTTATAGGCCACGCCCGCCCCAGACATCACATGCAACGGATGAGATTCCGCCAGACGTTGAGAGTTCACATTTGCCAGCGCATCAGGCAATGATTCCGACAATTGGTGATGGTCGGTCACAATCACATCAACGCCTGCGACATTCAGAGCGTCAATCGCTGCGTGTGCCGAGATGCCCGTGTCTACCGTAATCATCAGCTTTATGCCGCGTTCAACCCATTTCATCGCCCGTGGGATATGCACCCCGTGGCCTTCCTCCAACCGCGTCGGGATGGTGTATTCCACGACGGCGCCAACCGCTCGCAACACCTCAACCAACAGCGATGTAGACGTAATGCCGTCCACGTCGAAATCGCCCCATACCAGAACAGGTTCGCGTCGGTCAATCGCATCCAATGTGCGTGATACGGCGCGCTCAATATCCGGCAATTCGTATGCAGAAGTCGGGCGATACTGGCTGGCATCCATAAACGCTAAGGCTTCCTCTGCCGTCTGGATACCGACTCGCGCCAATAGTTGCAACACGCGCCGATCTTGTTTCAACCGCGCCAACCCTGCTGGAATAGGGGTATCTGGCCGCAGAATCCATGAGGTTTCGCCAGCCATGCTTAAAACTCAAATTCCGTGATGTCGATAATGCTGGGCAAAATCACGCCTTCATCGTCCTGAGCATCTACGATACCGGCCTTCTGACCTCGGTCACACACCGAACGATACGTGCAAAAAATACACCGGCTCACATCATCCGTCTTAGGGAAATCGGTTTGCGCCTGTACTTGCGCGATTAAATCGGTGAGATAAAGCTCATCGGCTTCAAATTCCGCCTGAGAATAATCCAGCGTTACCGATGGTTTAGCGTCCGCCGCAAACCAATAACGCATCTCAATTTGGTCGGGAATCACCGGCACGCCGTCTGTAAATGCCGCGCCCGCCTTCGCCACCACATAGCGATACACCCGCGTTTGCAGCCGATTCTTCAGCACTTTAGGGGTCTGTTTCTTGTGGGTTTTATAGTCCACAATCACGACCCGTTTCCCCGGCTCAACCGCCAATAAGTCAAGTTTTGCCGTCAGACGCACCCCATTAATCGGGACAGATAGGCTGACCTCTGCTGACCGACGGGGCGGCAGGCCGCGCATCGCATCGCGTTTGAAGCGTCCCCACCACGCCGACAGTTCAGCGTCATTTTTGGGTTCTAGCGCTTCAACTGGCACACCAGCAATCACTTGCTGCGCCATCCAATGGAAGGCACTGCCGCGCCGCGCCCGTTCTTCCCAATCGGCAATCGGTTCCGCTTCCGGCACAGGGCAGCGCACCATCTGCACATACCCCAATTGGAATCGATACGCACAGTCCAGATAATCTTGTAAGCTGGATTGACTGAAGGCATTACTGCGTGGGACTGCCATGTTCCCTCCAAAACGCTTCCAACACGATTAAAGGCGCCGCTGGCCTAGCTTGCCCCTGCCCATCGTTACACGTCACGAACAGAGCTTTCCGCGCCCGCGTAATCCCAACATACAACAACCGTAGTCGCTCCGAAACATATCCATATCGCGCCTGTAGAGTCGCCTCGCCCTCGGCATATTCCAATTCCAGCGGGTTCATAATCGCCTCAAGCTGTGCGACCACCTCTTGCACCACATCCATCCCGCCGCGCACAAACTCACGTTCACCCATATAGGTGTCGTGTGGCTCGGCAGATGGAAAATCGTAGTTATTGACCGAGGTCAGATAAACCCTATCCCATTCCAACCCCTTCGCTCGGTGCATCGTCGAGATGGTCACGCGGACAGATTTGCCAGAATCGCTCGCCTCGTCGATGTCATCACTCAACCCGTAAACACTGCGTCGATTCTCGGCAATCCGTTCCAACTCTGCCGCAAACTGTCGCAGCCGCCACGCCGGTTCTTTTTCGGCCATGCGCCTTAATCCAAGCGCGAGGGCGTGTGTCACCGCTAAGTCGAACGGCTGGGTGAATACCTCTTGCCCGATCATCAAAATCAACTGGTCAACCGGTAGAACCGCCGCCCGCAACCACCGCGCCATCGCACCGCGAAAGCTCCAAAACGCCCGCACTGCGTCGTCGCCTTCACGGATAGCATTTTCGACTGATTCCGCGATGAGCGCCTCATCTGAGAACAAGATATCTTCTGGTGAGAAAGATCGTTTTAGCAATCCGAACATCTTTCCGCTATGGTCGCGTGCCATGCGCGGTTCATCGACCAATAGGCCGTACCACGCCTCAAAAGCGCGTTCTAAACGCCCCATCTCAATCGGTTGCGCCAGATAATGCACGATTTCTGCCAAGACATTCGCCGCCCGCCGTGCAGAACTCGGCGTCCGCAACAATTCATGGAAAGAAATACCCAACGCCTGTAGTTCTTTCGCCATCTCAGCGCCAGAGGTGTTACGTGGGACTAATACAGCGATGCTCATATCGCCGCCCACCTCTAAGACTTTTTGGATGTGCGCCGCAACCCGTTTCCGTTCAGAGTCTGAGGACATCAACTCGCTCATCAGCGTGATTCCGCGCGGATTATCTACCGGATTTGGCTGTGGGTCATCCGGCGGCGTCGGCAAAATATCTGGCGGCGCTAAGGGCGTCAATGCCCGCACCTCCGGGTTAGGATGTTCGCGTGACCACCGCGCCAACTCGTTCGCCAACGCGATAATGCTGGCAGTTGACCGACCCGAATGTGGAAGTTCAGTCACCTGAACACCCGGCTCACGCATAAACCGGCGCAAATGTTCAGGGCTGGCCGTCGTGAATGTCTCATAAATCGCCTGATTCGGGTCGCCTACCCGCACCCAATTATCATATTTGGCCGTTAACAGCCGCAACAGTTTTTCTTGCGCCAGACTGCTATCTTGTGATTCATCTTCTAACACATACGGCCAACGTTCTTGGAGTTGTTCCAGAAGTCCTGCGTCTCTTTGCAGCACCGCCAACGCCCCGCCAATCAAATCTGCGAAGTCTAACGCGCCCCGATACGTCAGCAGTTCGGTATACGCCACATAGATTTCATAACACGCCCGCGCCAATTCAAACGGGTCATCAGTGGCTTTCAACTGCCCAGCCACATCTTGCGGATTCCAGCGCTCATCTTTGGCTTTTTTGATGAAGGCCGCCGCCGCCCGCCCCAATAAGTTCATCCAATCGTTCCCACGAGTCTGCGCGGTATCTGGATTCTGGTCAAGTTCGTAATACCACCCCGGCGAAGTCTTGACCCACCCGCGTAGTGCGTCATTCATCAAGCGGTCAGAATCGGCCTCATCCAAAATCTCAAACGACTCGCCCAATCCAATCAGTTCAGGGCGCATCCGCACGATGTCATTGGCGAGGCCGTGCAGCGTCCGCACGCGATACCCCACCCCCGGCATCAAGCCAAAATCCTCGCGCACGAATTGATTAACTTGCTTGCCGAAATTATCCGCCGCCGAATTGCTCATCGTCACAACCAAGATTTCTTGGTCTTCACGCAGGTCGGCCTCAGCCACCAACTTAGCCGCCAAATAAGACAATGTGCGGGTTTTGCCACTGCCGGGGACTGCCGCCACTGCCAGCCGCCCGCCGCGATAATCGACGACCTCAGATTGACCGGCGCGTGCTTCAAACGGCATGGTTGTCCCCCTTCACCTGAGTCCGGCGCAGGATACGCCCCAGCGCGGTCAGTAGCGTCCCTTGCTGCTGCATCCCTTGTTCGCCGTAATCGCTGGCAGTCATAACCACAGTGCCGCTGCACCGCCGCAACAACCCCGCGACCAGTCGGTAGCCACTTTGCATCGCCGTGATATTTTCTTCGACGGCTGTCCACGTCTGGTCAGTAGGCCATTGCAGACTCAAGACATACGGGTGCGCTAAAGGCTGGGATAGTCGCTCCGTCCAGCCCGGACTGCCGATGTCCAGCCAGATTTGCCGCTTCACTTGTCGATTAGTCATCAAAAATGTATAGGCGGGTGCGATCAACACACCCACCAAGTCAATCGGCTCAGGTTGGCTCAGGCTACGTTGCCCCAAAACGCCCTGCATGACCGCCTCTAGGTATACGCTGGCACTCCATAGGTCATCAGGCAATACCACGCCAATTTGACGGTATGTGGCCGCCGAATCGACCAAAGCCGCCACCGCCTGCGCCGCGTCCAAATCACTATGCAGATTGAACCCCGGCTGCGCCAAAATTTCCCCATACAACCGACTGAAAAAATGGTCGAGTGGGATGGGCTGTCCGCGCTGATAGGTCTCAATCCATCCCCGCAGACGTTCATAGCGTTCGCCCGCCGTGAACGTAATTCGGTCTTGCATCGCTCCAATTAAACGCTCAAACGAGGTCAAGCCTTTTTTGCTGCTTGAGGCTAGTAGCGCCGCCCGTATCGGGTCAAGCCCTTCAACCGCCGTTGTCAATGCTTGGGCGATGTCTTCCGAGGGCGGCATCATCCCCCATTGCGGGTGCGCCATTTGCGCCAGAGTCATCAAGCATCGCACCGAAGGCTCTAAACGCAATGGACGCGACGGGCGCAACGAACGGCTCGGCACGCCCAGCGCTTCTAACCGATAAGTCAAAGCAAATCGTAGTGCGTCAGATAAATACGGCACGACCAGCGCGATGTCCTCCGGCGCGATGCCTTCCTCGCGCACCCAGATTGCCACCCGTTCCGCCGCGTCATCAATCATCTGAGGGAAAAATCGGAAAGATGCCCGTTCAATCTCATCCATCGGATTATCGGTGACAGTCACCTCATCTCGTGACCATTGAGCGAAACTCACCCCGAAATGTTCAATCAAGGCCTGACGCGAAGCGCTGGTGTGAATAGGGACATCAAAATTCAATGTCTCATCGCACGCCTCACGGAGCGAAAATCCGTGAAACTCGTCAGCACCCAAGAATCGGCGGTAGCTGGCCTCCTCATCAAACAGGACGACGGCGCTTTCAGATTGCTCAATCAAATCCCGCATCACCCGATGCGCCGCTGGCACATCTTCCTCGCAATTGTCATAAATGATATGTCGCGCCCGTTCCATAACATAGCGCTGGCAAACCTCTAGCCGCCAGATATGCCGCATAAACAGGTCTACTGTCAGGGAATAATCCAACAAACCATGTTCCAAGCAATACGTGCGGAATGCGCTGGCCGCCGTCTGTACATCGTCATACATCCGAAGCTGGCCTTTATCGCCAACCCACGCAGCACTCAGGCGGCTGCCGATTTCGCTCAATTCAAAGCCAACTAAGGCGGATTTATTCATATTGTCGAGGATTTGACCGTAAATGCGCGGGCGTGGTAGCCGGACAGTCTCAAAGAAGCCCGGATTAGACATCAACGGCTCAACCACCTTTGCCATTGCCCACTGCGCGGCCTCGGAATCCAGAAATGTCGGCTGGACATCTAGATTAAACCCGGCTTGCGCGGCGACCATCGGCCAAAACAGCCCAACCATCCGGCGCGATAGTCCACCAAAGGTCAAGACTTGCACATCGCTATTGGGGGGCATATCCGCCGCCCTCAACGCCGAAAGGTATGGCTGCGCCAACAATGGCTGCGGCGTCCATACCGAAATAGTATGCCCCGGCACACCGTCGGAGAGCATCCGACGTAACCGTTCAACCGCCGCTTGCGTCTTGCCCGTACCCGCCGCCCCACGGACAAATTTATGGGCGGGTGCTTCCAATCTCACTACGGCCTCTTGATTCGCCGTCCATGTCCATCCGCGCCCCGCCATACATCCACCTCAGATGATTGCATTACGATTAACATTAGGATTGTATAGTATAACTCATTTGTCCTATTTTGAGCGAAGAACATTCCGAATACCCCCTGTTTTTAGCGTTCTATGGAAACTTTAACTTGTATCAGGGAAAATTCGCGCTACGATATGCAACTCAAACACCTGCAAATTTCTTCAGGGGGTAATGTTTATGTTGTTCACAAATCGAATCTATGATGAGGAGCGCGGCACGTGGCCGCCGGAGTGACGCCGCGTGGTGACTCCAAGGCTGGGGGCTTTTTGCTCGCCCTTCCGGCCATTTTGTGGTTAGGTCTCTTCTTCCTCCTGCCACTAATTATCGTCCTCGTGTTCAGTTTCCTCACACGCGGGCAAGGCAATCAAGCCGTACTCCCCTTCACATTTGCACAATACAACCGCGTTTTTGACACCTTCATGATTGTCATGTGGCGCTCAATTGGCATTGCCCTAATCACTACGGCGATATGCCTCGTGGCAGGCTACCCCTTAGCCTACTTCATCGTCCGCCGTAAGAGCAACCTCGGCAAACAGTTTGCCCTGTTCTTGGTCATCCTGCCGTTCTGGACGAACTTCCTCATCCGTACCTATGCGTGGCGGGTGCTGCTCGGCCAAGAGGGTCTCATCAATACAACTCTCATCAATGCCGGTATCATCCACGAACCGCTGGCGCTACTGAACACCGAGTTTGCGGTCATCCTCGGCCTCGTTTACGGTTTCCTGCCATTCATGGTACTTCCTATCTATGCATCCCTTAGCCGCTTCGATTTTCGCTTTATCGAAGCCGCACAAGACCTCGGCGCGAATGACTTTACCGCATTCCGGCGCATCATGCTCCCCATCACCCTACCGGGTGTCGTGGCTGGTAGTATGCTGGTATTCATCCCAGCCGTCGGCACATTCGTGACATCAGACCTGTTGGGCGGAACCAAAGGCTTGATGATCGGGAACTTGATTAGCGCACAATACAAGGGCAGCGGCAATCTCCCGCTGGGTGCGGCGCTATCCATCGTCATGATGGGTGTTGTGATGCTTGCACTGTTGGTTTATGCACGCTTTGGGAAGGAAGTCTAACATGGGCAATCAGGCGATGAGTCGCACGACTATTGGGGATACACCTCTTTCACAACCACAAGGGATGCAGCCGGGTATGATGGTTCGTAATGTCGGCAAGGTAGGGCTTATTATCGCCCCCTTGTTCTCGTATTTCTTCCTGTGGGCCCCCATCCTATTGTTGGTGATTTTCTCGTTCAACGACTCGCGTGGTGTCGATACATGGCGCGGATTCACCCTCCGTTGGTATCAGAACATCTTCGCAGGCACGATGGGCGGAGAGGCGCGTTTTGCCACCGGATTGATGGTAAATGCCCTCACCAACACCCTCATTATTGGCCTAATCTCCACGGTCATCGCCACTGTCATCGGCACGATGGTCGCCCTCAGCTTGGCGCGTAGCAATTTACCCGGTAAGAAAATCCTCGATAACATCTTGTATCTGCCGGTGGTCATCCCGGAAATCACCCAAGCGGTCTCGCTGGCGATTTTCTTCAATCTGGTTTTCGATTATATCGACAGTAGCACTGGCGTGCATGGGACGCCCGGTTTCGGGACAATCATCATCGGCCATGTCGCCTTCAATATTTCCTATGTGGCGATTGTCGTCCGCGCCCGCCTCGCTGGTATGAACCCGCGCCTAGAAGAGGCTGCCAATGACCTCGGCGCGAATACGTGGCAGACCTTCATCCGTATCACTCTCCCACTCATCCTCCCCGGCATCGTCGCCGGTTCGCTGCTGGCGCTCACCTTGTCGATGGATGATCTCGTGATCACCTTCTTCAACTCCGGCATCGGAACTACCACCCTCCCCGTGTTCGTTTACGGACTGATAAAGACCAGCGTCACCCCGGAAGTCAACGCACTTTCAAGCTTGATGCTCGTCTTTTCAACCGTGATCGTAGGCTTTTCGCTCTACCTGCAAAACCGTAATTCAGAACGTCCGCATAACATCGGCTAATTGAGCCTAAATAAGGAGACACAACACAATGCGCGTCTTAGTCCTCATCGCTCTACTGCTTTCTATGTTCGGCATCACCGCCGCACAAGAAACCGTCCTTGACACCGACTGGACTTGCCCAGAGGGGTTTGAAGGCCAACAACTCAACGTGTTCAACTGGGCAACTTATATCGGTGATAGCACCGTGGCAGACTTTGAAGCCCTATGCGGCGTCACCGTCCAATACAACGTCTATGACAGCGACGACATGGTTCTCACCTTGATGCGTCAGGGCAACCCCGGCCACGATGTCGCCTTCCCGACGGATTACGTCGTCGATATCTTGCGCTCAGAAGGGCTGTTGGCCGAGATTGACCTCGCCAATATCCCCAACATCGCCAACATCGGCGAGCAATACCTGAACCAACCGTTTGACCCAGAAAACAAGCACTCTGTCCCGTATGTCTGGGGGACAACCGGCATTGGTTACGACATCGACTCCGTGGGCTATGAGATTACCGAGTGGAGCCAAGTGTTTGAATGTGAATGCCGCGTCGCTTGGCTGGATAGCCCCCGCGCCATGTTCAGCATCGCCCTCACCATCCTCGGCTTTGACCCCAATACCGAGAACCCAGATGAAATCGGCGCCGCCCGTGATTATCTGATCGAAAACAGCAGCAATGTTGTCGCTATTGCAGCCGATGACGGCGACTCGCTGTTGGCGCAAGGTGAAGTTGATGTCGTCGTGGAATATGGCGGTGATGTCGGCCAGCAAATCGTGGACTGTGATTGCGAAAACCTCCAGTATGTCGTCCCAGTTGACGGCGGCATCATCGATTACACCAGCATCATCCTCTTGGCCGACGGCCCCAACCCAGCGTTGGCACAGGTCTGGATGGACTATATCCTTGAGCCAGAAATTCAGGCGTCCATCACCAACACCATCCTCTACCCCACCCCTAACGTCGTGGCGATTGAGGAAGGACTGATTGAGGAAGAATTTCAAAATAGTCCTGCTGTCTCCCTCTCGGATGAAGTCGCGGCCAATACCTTCTTCATCAAGAAGGTTTCTAGCGAAGCCGAGCAGTATTACACCGACGCTTGGGACGAAGTTAAAATCCTGACCGGCCTCTAACAGTCGCTTTTGGGACACACCACAAGGGCGGGGCGCAAGTCCCGCCCTCTTCATGTCTCAAAATCCAAAGAGAGAAAATATGAGCGACATCAAGGTTGAACTGATTGACGTGGTGAAAGAGTTCCCGCTACAACGTGGTGAAACGATGCCCGTTCGCGCAGTGAACAGCATAAACCTCAACATTTACGATGGTGAGTTCTTAGCCTTGCTCGGCCCCAGTGGGTGCGGCAAGACCACGACCCTCCGTCTCATCGCCGGGTTCGAGCAACCGACCTCTGGCAGCATCTTGATTGATGGAAAACCCATGCAAGGCGTCCCATCGTTCTACCGCCCTGTCAACACCGTTTTTCAGGATTACGCCCTGTTCCCTCACATGAGCGTCCTCCAAAATGTGATATTCGGCCTGCAAATGGATAAAGTCCCCCGCAAAGAGGCCGAACACCGCGCCATCGAAGCCCTAGAGATGGTGCGACTGCCCAACGCCCTCAACCGTAAGCCGCGTGAGCTTTCTGGCGGACAGCAGCAACGTGTCGCCCTCGCACGCGCCATCGTCAAGCGCCCCAAAGTGCTGTTATTGGATGAGCCATTAGGCGCGCTTGACCTCAAGTTGCGCCGTGAGATGCAAATTGAACTCAAGACCATGCAGCAAGAATTGGGCATAACATTCGTCTTTGTCACCCATGACCAAGAAGAAGCCTTGACCATGGCGAATCGCATCGGCGTCATGCACAACGGCAACCTGCTACAAGTCGGACGTCCCGAAGAAATCTATGAGACACCAGCCACCCGTTTTGTCGCGGATTTCATCGGCGAAACCAACTTCATCCACGGCAAAATGGTCTCATATACCGATAGCTATGGTGTGGTTACGTTGGATGATGACACTCGCGTCACCGCTATGTTAGGCGATGATGAGGTTGCCATCGGTCAAGAAATCAGCATTGCCGTCCGTCCAGAGAAGATGCTAATTTCAGCCTATGCCGACGCGCCAGCCCCACGCGATGTATTGAACAGCGTGACAGGACAAGTCGTACAAGTCGTTTATATCGGCACAGACACACGCTACGCCGTCCGCGTCGGCAAAAACACCATCGTGAATGTGCGCGTACAAAACACAACTATCTCTCAAAGCACACCCTTCAAAGAGCGTGATACCGTTATTATCAGTTGGGAGCGTGTCGTCGCACGCATTCTCACCCAATAAAGCAACCCCCCTGTTTTGACCCGTTCAAACAAGGGGGTTAACTTTTCCATCACCCTTCAGAGAGTGCTTTCGCCTTTGTGATGGCTTTCAGGGTATGTGGCGGGAGATACCCCTCATATCGCGCCTGCCAATCCGGGCTGAGATAATCCCGATTCGTCACCCGCTTACGGCACAGCGGACTGCCGCAATTACACGTCATGTCAAGCGGGACATCAACCTCGGTCATGGCATAGTCATAGGTGATTTCTTCGCCGCCGTCGATGTCTCGCAGCGCGACCATCGTATCATCATCAGCCCAGCCTGTGTTCGGGTCACACGAGTGATTCATGAGGCACTCTGGTTCCCCTTCAAAGGCCAGATGCGTCTCAGAACATTGGTAGGCATGGTGCAACAACCGTTCCTGTTCTTCAGGCGGTTTTTCCAACAGCGAGGCTATCGTCATCGTCCGCGTTCCGGGGTTCATCCGGCTTACAACCTCGCCCTTTTTGATTGGGTTTTCCGCGATCAAACCATTCCCGTGGATGACATCACCTATCACCGCCTTGACATGCGGATGTAGCATTCTATGATTCTCCTGTAGACTGTAGACTCCGAGTTTTAAACTTCCCGTTATACTTTAACAAGATAATCTAATTTTAGAGGGTAAGGTGCATTATGGTTCCTCGTATATTGGTGGTTGACGACGACCCCATGACCGTTGAACTCATCAAAGCGTATTTAGAAAAAGAACACTGGCAAGTTATTTTGTCAGATAACGGACGCGACGCCATCGATATCGCCCGCGAGAGACAGCCAGACTTGGTGATTCTCGACTTAATGCTGCCCCGTGTCGATGGGTTAGATGTCTGCCGTATCCTTCGCAGTTCAACCGACATCCCGATTATGATGCTCACCGCCCGCACCACCGAAGACGACATCCTGCTTGGCCTAGAGTTGGGCGCAGATGACTATATCACCAAGCCATTTAGCCCGCGCCAATTGGTCGCCCGCGTCCGCACGGCGCTCCGCCGGAATAAATCATTTCAGCGCGACAGTGGCGAAAATATGCTGTTTGGCGCGTTGGTGATTTCACTGGCTCGACATGAAGTGCGCGTCTCCGACCAGACCATCGCGCTCACCCCGCGCGAGTTCAAACTATTGGTCATTATGGCGCGAGAACCGGGGCGTGTATTCAGCCGACAACAATTGCTGGAAGGCGCGTTCGGCCCCGATACTGAAAGCCTCGAACGCACGGTAGACTATCATATTATGAATTTACGGCGGAAGCTCGATGAAGCACAGGCTGCGGACTACATTCAAACCGTTTTTGGCGTGGGTTATCGGTTCTCGACAGGCGCCGCTACTTCGTAGCCTCCGTTTCCAACTGCTGATTGGCTCTCTGCTGATTATCGTCTTGACTTCGGCTTTTTCGGGGTCTTTGGTCACGTCTTCCGTCACAGAGCGCTTCGAGAGCATCGTCGCTAAACCCTCTGCAAGCACTGGCAGTCAGTCCCGCTGTCCGGCGATGGAAGTTTGCCTCATTATTGAAAACGATGCCCTGTCCAAAGCCGTCAAGCGCGAGTTCATTGAATCCGCCAATAACGCCGTCCTTGTCGTCCTGATTAGCGCCGGCGTGATTACCTTACTGTTGCTGGCGATACTGGTCATCCCGCGTTTGAAAACGATTGAAGACCTCACCTTTGCCGCCAAACAACTCGCCAATGGACATTGGGATCAACGAGTCAGCGTCAAAGCGGCGGACGAAATCAGCGAATTGGCGAGGTCGTTCAATGCGATGGCAGATAGCTTGCAGCGGGTCGAACGACTCCGCCGCACGATGGTCAGCGACATCGCCCATGAACTCCGCACCCCCCTCTCCAACATTCAAGGCTACATGGAAGGGCTGAGAGATGGGGTCATCGCCGCAAGGCCAGAGCTATTCGAGTCGCTCTATCAAGAGTCTCAACTTCTGACTCGGCTGGTGAACGATTTACAAGTCCTCGCTCTGGCGGACGCCGGTCAATTGAGTTTACGGCGCTCTACCATATCGCTGAATGCGCTGGTCAAAAACGTGATCGTCGGCATGCGCGAAAAAGGCAGTAATCAAGTCACCATCATGCTTAAACCGATGGATCACCTACCCCGCGTCTATATCGATCCAGATCGCATCAAACAAGTCCTCGGCAACCTAATTGATAACGCCCTCGCCCATACCGCACCCAACGGGCGTATCACAATTGAGGCCACGGCGGATGATCACTTCGTCTGGCTACGTGTGGCCGATACAGGTCAAGGCATCACCCCGGAACATCTGCCTTACGTCTTTGAGCGATTTTACCGCGCCGACGCCTCGCGCACACGCTCTACCGGCGGCACGGGCATCGGCCTCGCTATCGTCAAACAACTGATTCAGGCGCATGGCGGCACGGTTGTGGTTGAGAGCAAAGTCGGCATCGGCTCTAGTTTCACCTTTAGCCTTCCCGTCGAAGCCACCTCTTAAACATGATCTTGTGAACAAACCGCCCCTGTTCGGTCTGAACAGGGGCGGTTTGTTAAATGACAGTGACGATGGCGTTAGCGCATTTCCGAGAGCAGCACATTCGCAAACGAACGCTCGAAAATGAAACCAGTGAATTGCTCCATGATAATCCCCGGCGTATACTGATAGCCTTCAGGGACGGTCACTTCCATCTTCACCAGATACGAGCCACGTTGGACGAACACGCGCCCGCGCAGTGCCGGTTGTTCGTTACAAGACGTCACAGCGCCGGAATAGACCGGGTTGCCATAGGCGAACTCGCTCACATCGGTCAAACCGCCCGACACGCCATACGAGGCCAAACCAGCATCCGCTAAAATCGCGTTTGCCTCAGCTACGCTAGTAGCCTTATATACGGTGTAGCTGGCCGAGTAGAACGGCATCAGCGCAGAATCGCATGTGGCATTAAGCATTTCCGCTTCAACCACAAATTCGACGCCGTGCGCTTCTAACAACGGTTGCACCGCAGCCGAGACGCCGCTTGCATCGGCGATTTCTTCAACCGTCAAAGCGCGTGAGTTGATGGCAATAATTTCCGGCTCAACCCCTGCACCCAGCAATTCTCCGAGGGTCGCGTTGATGTTCTCGACGGACAGTGCCGCCAAAACATCTTCTTGGGTCGATGCTGCTGGCGCTTCGTAGACTGTCGCCACAGTTGAAGGATCGGTCACAATCAAGACGGTGTTGAGAGTCGTGGCGTCGCCGCCCGATTCTGGGTCGCGCACATTGATGGCGAGGGCGTTTTCTTGCCCTTCCAACACTTCACCGAAGATAGTGTGCTTATAGTCGAGATGGGTGGTCGGGACAGTGGTGATGAAGAATTGTGAGCCGTTCGTGCCAATGCCTTCTGGTGAAGTCCCAGCGTTTGCCATCGCCAACCAACCGGGGCGGGCAAAGGTCAGGAACGGAGTCACTTCGTCATTGAACGAATAGCCGGGGCCGCCGGAACCAGTTGCTGTCGGGTCGCCGCCCTGCGCCATGAATCCTTCGATGACGCGGTGGAAAATCGTGCCATTGTAGTAGTTATTCTGCGCGAGGAAGACCATATTGTTCACCGCTATGGGTGAATAATCTTCCAACAGGTCGATATAAATTGCCCCAGCATCCGTGCAGAAGATTGCACGGTAATCGACGCCATCTTCCAAGACCTGTTCAGCCTGTGTGAATTCACGAGTCTCAGGCTCAATAGGGGTTGCAGCAGCGCACAAATCGGCGGGGGTTTGCGCCGCGTCTTGGGCAAAAACAGGGCTGATTGCCACCGCGCACAGCAGGGCAAGCAGCAAGAAACGTGCAGTTCGCATCGAGATATACTCCTCTAGTTCGGGACGCGCCAATTGTACTGTTTGCTACCCCCGTGCGCGAGGGGTGAGAAACACCTAATCCCCCGCCGTGGGCAAAGTGTAGGTCTCGTCGTCAGCGAACTGGCGCTCATACAATTCGGCATATAACCCGCCCTGACGCAGTAGTTGGTCATGCGTGCCTTCTTCGACTATCTGACCAAGCCGCATCACCAGAATCCGGTCTGCCTCGCGGATGGTACTCAGGCGATGGGCAATCACAATGCTGGTGCGTGATTTCAAGACCTGCCGCAACCCCCGTTGAATCAACATTTCCGTCTCAGTGTCGATATTGCTAGTAGCCTCATCCAGCACCAGCACACTGTCTGGGCTATGCAACAACGCCCGTGCCAACGCCAGAAGTTGCCGCTGCCCTTGCGAGAGGTTCGCCCCGCCCGGCAACAGTCGGAAGTCATATTGCCCCGGCAACCGTTCGATGAATGGCGCGGCGCACGCCAAAACCGCCGCTGCTTTCATCTTCTCATCGTCGATTTTTGAGTCGAACAGCTTGAGATTATCGGCCACGGTGCCATAGAAACAATACGGATTCTGTGGGACGACCATCACGCGCTGGCGTAGGTCATGCGTGGACATATCGCGCACATCCACCCCATTGATTTTAACCGCGCCGCTGTTCACGTCGTAAAAGCGCGCCAACAACCCCGCTAACGAGGTTTTACCCGCGCCAGTTGCGCCGACAATCGCCACGTTTTGCTTGGCTGGGATGGTTAAATTGATGTCGCGCAATACCGGCATGTCGCCTTCATAGCTGAATACCACATGATCAAACTGTACCGAAAGCTCACCCGCTGGGACGGTTTTTGGCGCAACCGAATCAGGGATGGACGTCTCGATTTTCAGCAATCGCGCCATACGCTCACCGGCTGCAAGCGCCATCTGAATCTGCGAAAACTGTTCGGCTAGCAGTAAAATCGGCTCAAAAAGCCGTTGCGAATAGCGTATCATCGCCACCATCACGCCAATCGTCGCCCATCCATTAACGATGCCCAAGCCGCCGCCAATCAAGGTCGCGCATAAGCCCACCGCTGATAACGCCATATTGACGGAAGCATAGCGCGTGTATTGGTCGCGCAACTCGACATGCGTATCGCGATGAGCGCGATTCACCGTATCGAAATCCTGTCGGCTCTGCTCTTGTTGACCGAATAACTGCACAATCAACATGCCATTGAACTGCTCGTTGGTATACGCTAGATAATCGCCCGCGACCCGGTGAAGCTGCCCAGACATCGCCCGAATCGCCTTGCGGAAGTAAACCGTCGCCCCAATCATAACCGGCAGCACCGCCAGCGAAAACAGCGCCATACGCCAATTCAGAAGCAACATCGCCACGACCAACCCAACCAATGTAAGCAAGCTGGATAGCACCATGACGATACTGGTAGACAGCAATTCGGTCAGCGCTTCAACATCAGTGGTCAAACGCGACACCACCTGACCCACTGGAGTCGTGTTGAAATAGCGCATATCCAGCCGCATGATGTGTTCAAACAAGCGTTGACGAATGCCCATCAGCGCGTTTTGTCCAACGGTTTGCAGCAGGTAGGTATAATAGAACCGCATCCCGAAAATCAGCGGCACAATCGCCATATAGACAATCGCAATCGGCACAAGTCCGTTGGTATCTTTCTGGGCAATCGGGCCATCCAGCGCCTGTTGAATCAGGAACGGCGGCAACAAAGACAACGCTGAAACGCCCAATAACAGCAACGCAATCGCGATTAGGTGAACGATATACGGCTTGAGGAACAGGCTCAACATCCAGAGCAGATAGCTGTCTGACGGGGCAAAATTCTCGGTGTTTTTTGCGTCGGTCATTGTCGTCATCGTCCCTATTCCTCTGCCTCAATCGCCATTTCGCGCTCGACCAGTTTGGTATAGAATCCGCCCGACGCCATCAACTGTTCGTGTGTGCCTTGCTCGACCACGCGCCCCTCATTCATCACGATAATGCGATCTGCGCCTTTCACCGTCGCCACCCGATGCGCGATGATGATGCTGGTACGCGCCTTCAAAACCCGCCGTAAACCACTCAATATCTCGGCAGCGGTATGCGTATCCACGCTTGACAGCGCATCATCCAACACCAAGATGGCCGGATTACGCACAATCGCGCGCGCAATCGCCACACGCTGTTTCTGCCCGCCGGAGAGCATCACACCACGCTCCCCGACCATCGTCTCCAATTTCTTGGGGAGTTGCGACAGGTCATTGGACAACCGTGAGATTTTCACCGCTTCGGTCAGTTCATCTTCTGTGACCTCATCGCGCCCCATAATCACGTTTTCACGCAATTCCTTGCTGAACAAGAAGGTAGATTGCGGCACATACGCCACCGCTTGCCGCACATCTTCCAAGTCGATGTCGCGCACATCCACCCCGTCAATCAAGACTCGCCCCGCTGTCGGGTCATTCACCCGCGCCAACAGATTAACCAGTTGGGTTTTGCCGCACCCCGTCGGGCCAACCACGGCAACCACTTCACCCGCCTTGATTTTCAGTGAGACATCCCGCACAACCTCGGTGTCGTCTAGTGTCAAGCTCACATGCTCAAAAATCACCTCGCCCCGTACCGCTTCTAACTCTACCGGCTCTGGCTTCGAGGCAATTTTGGTCGGCTGAGTCAGCGGCGCAAGCCGATTCAGCGACGCCTTAGCCTGCTGCCAACGCTGATATACCGTGCCGAGGTTGAGCAACCACGTACTGATAATCCCCAGATACAAGAGAAAGCTGGTGAAATCGCCGAGGCTCATCTGACCGTTAATCGCCATCACCCCGCCCAACATCACGACCACCGCAGCCGTCAATTCGCTCACCCCGTTGGGGATCATCCCAACCGGCTCGTTGCGCCTACGGAAGTGAATCCACTTGTCCCGATACAACTCATTCTCGGCATAATATTTGGCCGCGATGCTATCCTCGCGCCCAGTGGTCTTAATGGTCTGTATACCGCTGACCGCATCTTGGACAAACCCCGCTAAAACCCCAGCCTGATCCTGTACGCGCTCACTGATTGGTGCTAAGGCCATACCAGCCCACACCTGAAGCGCCGTAGACCCGCACAGGATGATAAAGACCATCAATGTCAGCGGAAGGTTGACCAGTCCGAGTAGGATGAAGGTCGCCAATAGCATAAAAATCGCCGTCGCAGTGCGTAAGAAGCCCAACGCATTGAGTCGCCAAATCACCATCATATCGTTGTGCATCCGCGAAATCAGGTCGCCACTGGAGTAGCGCTTATAAAAATCCTGATCCAGCGTCAGCAGATTATCGAACAGCGAACGGCGCAAATCGTAGTCCACCGAATACGCGACTTCCCCGCTGTAATTCCGTAGCTCATTGAAGGCAAAGATATTCACAAGGGCAAAAGCGACGATAGCCCCGACGAAACCCATAATTTCGTCCATGCCCGCGCCAAGCCCAACTCGGTTGATGAGACGCCCAATCAGATAAGGCTCTGCCGCCGTCGTCACCCCCGCCAAAAGCCCATACACCAGTGAACGAACCACCGCACGACGGTGTTTCATCACACGCTGGAGTAGCCATTGCAGGTCAACGCCGCTGTGTTGTTCCGCCATATCACTCTCCTCACCTTGATTCTGTTGGATGAAGACACGCCGACGAACACGAAAATGGCAGTCCATCCATCAGTCGTATAGATACGGCACGTTTAAGGTTTTGTTATCCTACAGAACACTGCGCTTAACCAATTAGAGCCAATCTCAACAAGGCCGTCCGTTGACAAAGATTGCTGATTTCTGTAAAATGCGCCCGACCTCAAGGGGGGTATTTCAGAGCAGCGCCTGCGCCGGTTCTGCGCTTTCGCGGGAATAACGTTCTATTTTTGTTTTCTTGCCCAAGTGCTTTTATCCGACTCGGCATCTCACCAAATGAGTTGACCGAGTTTTCTGTTGCCTACCCATTGAGAGAAATTTGGTCCGGAGGGTTTCCCGATATGTATAACGTTTCTACCCTGCCCAGCGATATGGATTTTGACGCCTTGCTGGAAGAGTCGTTCTCACAAGCGACGTTCGAGCGTGGCGACACCGTAACTGGTACGGTGCTGTCCATCAATCATAAGGGCCTAATTATGGGCGTGGGGTCGATGCGCGACGGTTTTGTTGACCGTGGCGACATCGAACGGCTCGGCCTCGAACCGACAGATTTCACCGTCGGCCAAGAAGTTGATGTCAACATTTTGCGGATGGAAGATGACGACGGCAACCTCGTCCTCTCGGTTTCGCAAGCACGCCAGAGTGAAGACTGGAAGAACGCTGAAGAACTTCTTGAAAAGCAAGAGAATTGGCAGGGATTCGTGGCCGACGCCAACCGTGGCGGCCTCATCATCCTGTTCGGCAACGTGCGTGGATTCGTCCCCGCCAGCCATGTCTCAGACCTCCCCCGTGGCCTCAACGAAGATGAGCGCCGTTCGTACCTGTCACGCTTGGTC
>Ga0163154_10002568_pt1 | contig 26325 bp, 24 predicted proteins | sample OliLakLV19MP9P1_FD_148649 | JGI IMG/M metagenome (GOLD analysis project Ga0163154, IMG submission 148649) | Freshwater microbial mat bacterial communities from Lake Vanda, McMurdo Dry Valleys, Antarctica - Oligotrophic Lake LV.19.MP9.P1 | ecosystem: Environmental > Aquatic > Freshwater > Lake >... | reverse complement strand
GGAGGGTTGCACCCAATTGGTGATGGTCGGTGATAATCATCGGCACACCATAATTATTTGCCAATGTCACTGCGTCATGGGCGGTGATTCCTGTATCACAGGTGATGATGAGGTGGGGTAAAAATCCATCGTGCCATTTGCCCATGAGCATATTTTCGAGTGTAGGCAGATGAACGCCGTGTCCCTGTGCGCGGTTGGGGATATAATGCGCGACTTTTCCGCCAATCGCGGTGAGTGCCGATACCCATAGCGAGGTGGCCGTCTGACCATCCACATCAAAATCGCCCCAGATGAGGATGTTATCAGTGTTGGCAAGCGCTTGCTCAATACGGGGGATGGCTTTATCCATATCGGGCAAATCATAGGGATTGGCGGGTGTGTAGTGGTCTGGATACAAAAAAGAACGGGCATCATCGGCAGATAAAATGCCCCGTTGGGCGAGGGTGCGTGCCACAAGGTCATCGGCAAAGGGGTCTATGCCAATATGAACGGCACGGCGCAAATCATCGGAAATTGGCGGTGCTGGGGCGGTTTGCCAGTGTTTATTCATGAATGATCATCGTCCCAATCGAATTCAATCGCAGTAAAACGCATGAAGGCACGCTCTTGGGGAGTCATATCGGTGGGATAATCGCTTTCATCATACGATTCCAAAATCCGATACCCTTCTTTGATATACCCCCGAATGGTATGTAAGCTAATGCCCATTTCGTGGGCGGCGAGGTGCGCTGGCATCCCCTCTATCACACACAGACGCAATGCTTGTTCGATACGGTCGGTGAGTTCAGGATATTTTCTGGCGGGTGGCAAGGTGCTTGGGATGACTGTATGATTGAGAAATAGCAATTCACAAGCATGTTTGACGCTGTTTGTGACGACAAATTCGTGTTTGACCGCGTATGCAATCGCCCATGCGATATGCCAACGGACTTCATGCTTGAGCAGATAGCCATTGACCCGTGCCACGATAGCCGTCTCTATCAGTGCTTTATCGAGTAATTGTGTGAGGCAAATAATTTGTACTTTGGAGATGCGCTTTCGCAATTCCACAATCGCATGGCGCAACATCTCTGCCCCGCCAATATGGTCTGCATCTAATAAAATACAATTGGGCAATTCTGCCAGTGGGGTTTTATTGAGATAATCCCACATATTATTGGCGGATTCTGCCATAAAGGTCACACGGGTGCGCCTATCCCATGCCAAATAGCCGTTAATGGCTTGTAAGGCATAAAAATCGGTATCCATGAGTAAGACTTTGATGTTAAGATTGGCGATATTATTTGACATGGCATAGTCACTTCACTGTGATCACAAAATTGTAGTTTAGTTTATGCCCAAATTGCGCTAGATGCAACAAGGATTAAGCATGATAACGAAACCTCATTTATTGATGCTCACACCCTATCTGCCATATCCTCCCATTAGTGGTGGACGGATGCGGACATATAACCTGCTCAAGCAACTTGCCACCGATTATGACATCACGTTGGTGTGCTTTGGTCGCCCAGATGAAATGGCATACGATATCACCCCGCTGGGCGAATTTTGTGAGTATCATGTCGTAGAGCGCCCCCCAAGCCCATCTACGGTCAAAGCCGCGTTGATGAGTTTATCATCGCCACGCGCCATCACCATGCGTCTCTATGGCACAGATGCCATGCGCGACAAACTGACGGCGATTTTATCTGCCAAGCCAGCCGATATGATTCATGTGGAGTCATTTTATATGCTCCAAAATTTGCCACAAGGCATCACCACGCCCGTTTTCTTGTCTGAACCTGCCATCGAATATCGCGCATGGGGTAAACATGCCCGTGTCGCCAAATGGTATACCCGCCCGGGTGTGGCGATAGAGGCGCTCAAAATGCGGATGATAGAACCGCGTATCTGGGCAAAAGCCGATGCGGTTGGCGCGATGTCTGATGTGGATAAATCGCTTATTGCCAAAGCATCGCCCAAAGCGTGTGTCTATCTCGCGCCCAATGGGGTGGATACCGAATTTTTCACGCCAAATCCGAGCATTGCCAAAATCCCTAATACAGCGATATATATGGGTGACTATAAATATTTCCCCAATGCAGATGCAGTGGTGTATTTTGTCAACGAGATTTTGCCCTTCATCCAAAAAAAAATCCCCGATTTTAAGTTGATTTTACTTGGCAAAGACCCATCGCCCGATATTTTGGCGCTCCAAAGTGATGCGGTGCAGGTCATGGGGTTGGTGGAGGACACGCGCCCCTATTTACAGTCTAGCGCGATGTTTATCTGTCCGTTGCGGAGTGGCAGTGGCACACGGTTTAAGCTATTAGAAGCATTGGCATGTGGATGTCCTGTGGTGAGTACGACCATCGGCGCAGAGGGATTGGGCGCGGTGGATGGGGTGAATATGCTCTTGCGTGATACGCCACAATCGTTTGCCGATGGGGTGGTGCATCTGCTTAATCATTCCGAATTGGCGCAAAAAATGGGCATGGAAGGGCGCGAGTGGGTGGTCGCCAGACATGGCTGGAGCATGAGCGCCCAAAGCTTGCGTGAGGCATATTCTGTTATAATGAAAAAAAGTAGTGAGCGAGGATAATCTCATGTTACCCGAAAAAATCCGTGAGGCATTGCGTGAAAAACGCAAAATGACCGCCGATGAATACTTTCAATTACCAGAGACCAATATCCACATGGAATTGATTGCTGGCGAATTGATTGTGTACGATGGGCAGGAGGGGAATATGCCAGCACCAAAAGATTTGCATCAAAAAATCAGTAGTCGCCTCTTTGCATTTTTCTTAAAATATCTTGATACAGACCAATTGCGTCATGCGCCTTGTGATATAAAACTTGATAGTGGGAATATTGTTCAGCCCGATATTCTTTGGGTGAATCCACAGAATGACCAATGTGTCTTAATGGATGATGGCTATTTACACGGCGCACCCGATTTTGTCGTGGAAATTTTATCGCCATCGAATACCCGCCGTGACAAAATTGATAAATTTTATTTGTATGAGCAGTATGGTGTGCATGAGTATTGGATTGTGAATCCAGAAGAACAATATATAGAGGTATATATCCGCAAAGAGAATACATTGCACTATCAAGGCGGATATAAAATGGGGCAAACCTTTGTCTCGCATATTCTCAATGGCGCAACAGTAGACCTATCTACATTATTAGGATAAGTATTGTTGATTAGTTAAGTGTAAATATGAGGAAGTGACCATGTTACCCGAAAAAATCCGTGAGGTATTGCGCGAAAAACGCAAATTAACCGTTGAAGAATATCTGCAATTGCCAGAGACCAATAGCCATACAGAACTCATTGATGGTGTTTTATATGTTTATGATGGGCAGGAAGGGAATATGGCGAGACCAACAGTGTTACATCAGCGAATTTCTATGTCTATCACATTATTTGTGGCACGATTTCTTCATAACCCAGGACTATATAACGCCCCCATAGACCTCATATTGGGTGATAATGTTGTTCAGCCAGATATTTTATGGATTTCGCCAGATAACACGACTTGTCATGAAGTGAATGGGCGTTTATATGGCGCACCCAACTTTGTTGTAGAAATTTTATCGCCCAGTACACATCGTAAAGATAAAGGGGCGAAATTTGATTTATATGATGAACATGGGGTGTATGAATATTGGATTGTAGATCCTCAAGAACAATTCATGGAGATTTATACACGACATGAGAATGTATTGCACCGTCAAGGTGGTTATGAAGTGGGAAAAACATTTACCTCTCGCATCCTCAATAACACACCTGTAGATGTATCGGCATTATTAGGATAAATTCCCCGCATGACAAAAAATCGCCTTATTCGCCTGTTATGGGCATCATTCCCGTTGTTACTCGCAGTCGCATTATATGGCTATGCCGTCTATCTGCCGTTTTTCTTGGATGACGGTTTGCTGTTTGCGATTATCATCCGCCCACCCAATAGCCTGCTTTCGTGGGAAATTTGGGGTGGCTCGATGACCTTTGCCTATTATCGCCCATTGGTATTTTCGGTATGGGAAATCAACCAGTCGCTAGTCGGTGGTGGCAAATTTGACCCACTCGCATTGCATTGGCTCAATGTGATGCTCTATGGCATGACAGGTGTTTTGTTGGGGACATTTATTCGGCGGATAAGCCGTATCATGATAATCCCACATGGGCATATTATCAGTGGGTTGGCAGGAACAATTTATGTGCTATTCCCCTTCAACTACAATGCGGTGATATGGGTTTCATCCATGTTTCATATCATGGCGGGGTTTGGGGCGGCATTGGCGTTGTGGTGTGTGGTGAGGGTGTTAAATATAATAACCCCTATCCCCCCTGTGGACGGCATAGTTGCCTGCGTCCCTACGCCCCACTTTATGGAGAAAGGGGGGGCAAGTCTCTCCCAACATGGTTTAGCCCCCTCTTCACTTGGTGGGGGTGGGGAAAAATACCTTATTTGGCTTATCGGCGCATGGCTTGGGGTATTCATCGCAATCTTTAGCCACGAAAATGGTGTGTTGCTCGCACCCCTCATCGGATTATTGCTGGTGGGGATTGTTGGCATCCGCCGTGTGATAGTTTCACCGCGCATCTGGCTGTTATATATCCCTATAGTAGTCATCATCGGTGTGTACTGGTTCTTGCTCAACACTGTGCCACGCGGGGCATCGCCATTGACCATTTTGTGGGATGATATTGCCGATTCATCGGCGTTATTTTTGCAAACCCTCATCTATCCCATCGTGGGGGCATATCGCAAACTCACATTGGCAGATGAAAACCTTACTACCCTGTGGATTTTGGGCGTTGTGACCATCACCATCACCCTCATTTTTACGGTGTGGCAATCGCGCAAATTGGGCAAAATGGCGCTATATGGCTTGGTGTGGTTTGCGATTGCCAGCGTCCCCACTGCCTTATTCCTTTCTACCGAGTATGTGCGTGGCTCATGGCGACTCATGCTATTTGGTGCGATTGGCGCGGGGATATTTTGGTCGGCGGTGATTATGGCGCTATGGCAAAGCGGACGGTTTGGGCGGGTGGCTTTGACGATTTTTGTCGGATGGAGCGCGTTTATGAGCGTCAATTTTCTCCATCAGCGCCAACACGAAGCCGTTTTGCAGGCAAATTATAACAATGCCCTTGCGTCTCTTATTCAAACCCACACACAGGGCAAGCCACTGGTAATTAATGCGCCGTCATTTTTGGCATCTACCACTGACCAGCAATGGCTACCCACCCGCGAAACAGGGGTGATGTTTCATGCCGAATATGTCAACCATGCACAAGTTTTCCGCGCCCAGACAGGCTATGATTTTCCACGCATCGAAACCCTCATTGACTATGATATTTTCACGGTTGCACCCAATCAGAATTTTGCGCCGTTCACTACCCGTTATGACCTATCCGAATTAAAGGCTGTGCGCGATGCTACCGATATATACGTCACCGTATGGGAAGGAGAGCGATTCCGTCCGATGTTTGTGGGGGGGATGGGGATAGCTGGGGCAGATGAGCCGATAGCGATTTTTCCTGATATAAATATGGCGCTCACCGAAGCCACTGCCACACGTACCGTGCCGACTTTGGTGCAATTTCGTACCCGTTGGCGGGTAGATGTGCCACCCACAGCACGGGTCTTTTTGGTGTTGGATGTGTTTTGTGATGGCGAAATTGTGGGGCAATCCATCGGTACGGCGTGGGGGGGCATGTATCCGTTCAATTTGTGGACAGCAGGTGAGATTCATACCGATTTCCGCGATGTGCGCCTCTTGCGCGATGTGCCAGATGCCTGTTTATCCTTGCAGGTGAGCCTAATCAATTTGGATGGTGATGGCAACCCGTATGCGGTGCAATCACCAGACGGTGAACCGATGCGGACGACACATGGCGCGAATCGGGTGAGGGTGATATTACTAAAATAGGGGCATTTCGCCCCTATTCCTATTTCTTATTAATGTCTATGCGCCCATACGCCCCTTTGTTGGCGAGATTTTGCTGATGCTGTCGCGCTCTCCCCTTGAGCGCCAATGCCCCTGCACCAAGCACACCCGCGGCGACCATCCCTACTTTTGCCATGTTTTCGAGTGTGATTGTCCCCGCGCCTTTTTTCGATTGTTGGATGGCTCTCATTCGCAACATCGCTTTGTCTAGTTCTCGGAATTTTGCCGAGAAGAGCTGGAGAACAAAAAGAACTGTGAATAGCCCAACGAAAGAACCAATTAATGCGCCAGTCAATGCCCTTTGACCAGCATCCTGATAGACGGGTACATAAGATCTTGTACGTGAAACATACTCAAGAGATTGACCAAAGTTCTGGACTGCTAATCCCAAAATACCGCCTAATATCGCACATACCAATACACTCCACATAAAATATTTGAGTATAATACCTAACCTAAGTTTGACTATTTGCTGTTTGACCTGTTTGACCTCTTCAAAGGTGTTGTATTCAAAATTGGATACAGGCAAGTCCATCACCTGAATCGGCATATTGAGATATACGATGACGCGCACTACCCCAATGGGAATCCAACCCGCAATTGGTTGCCCTGTCGTGCTGATATAAACTACATTTAACCATTGGGTATTATTATCTCTAGCGAGGATGACGATATGTGCGCCGTTGGGGATGAGTGTTCGCACTTCTGCTATAAGAAATGGCATGATAAATAATTGTTGATTTGCACCATGGACCACCACTTTGCCCATGACAGCATTTTGTTCAATGCCAAATTCAGCCACATTAGCGGCGACTTGCACCCCAAACAGTGGTTTTTGTTCCACAGGTGCATCAAATCCGAGTGGTTTGGCAGAGGCGGGTGCGCTGGATGCCCCAGATGATGATGATGGCACAACAGCACTACTGGGATTGACAAATTTTTGCAAGGTTTGGGTCAGTTTAACCACATCATCCTCACCTTTGCACACAAACGGCGCACGGTCTAATAAATTTGCCACCGATGGCGCAAGGGTGCTTCTATCCAGTTGAAACCCGTCCATCAAATAGACAGGGATGACGCGCTTGCCTGTGGCTTGTGCGGTAGCAATTGCCAAGACATCGGGGTCATTGGCATTTTGTGACCATGCGCCTTGCGCCCAATTTTGCCCAATGAATACCATCAAAATGTCGCATTTTTGCACCCCATCTTTAATAGCATCGGCAACAATATCACCGGGGTCAATGAGACTATTCACCCCAAAAATAAAATTACGTGCGCCCATGCGTTGTGCAAGTGATGTGTGAAGCTGGTTGGAAAGCATCGGTGAATCTTCATTACGATAACTAATCAAAATTGTCATTATATCCCCTCGTCCAAACTGTGATTTTCTTTCTGAGATTAATATAGCGATAATATTCAGGATGTGCAAGTCGTTTGGCAATAAAATATCTGATTGTTTACAAATTGTTAATGAATGGGTATATATCGCAGCATTATTTGACTTGCCCAGTCGCTTTCGATACGGCTTTATCTAAATCGGCTTGTGATATGAGCGGTGTAACGGTAACATCGCGTCTTTTTTTCCTGTAGATGGTCACTAGCAATTTATAATAGACATCGGCAACCTGAAATTTTGTATCGCGTGCCATTGGGATGAACGCAAGAATCCAGCCGATACCAAATCCAATGACCGCACCCAATTCCGCACCAGTCACTAATTTTGACCCCAAATCGCTCGCCTCTTGGATGAATAACATCCCTGCCACCCCACCGATAACGGTGCATATCAGCGTAAAGACCAGCAAAAATTGCCCATAGACCCGTATGCCTGCCACGCCCCGCGAATGTTTTTGTAGGCGCGAGGCACGATACACATCTTCTGGTGTGTTATAGGCATAATCGGATAGGGGTAATTTACGCGGGTGTATCATGTCACCATGTATCATGAGGTTACGGGCGACGCTACGGGGAATCCACCCATGAACAATTTTTTTGTCGGATATAACTACGCCTTCTAGCCATTCGCTAGAAATATCCCGCGCCAAGACGACAAATGTTGTGCCAGTGGGAAAATCGGTCTTGGGATGGTCTTGTAAGGATGGAATCGTATAAACGGGCTGATTTTTATCAGTAGTATGAATGGTGGCGGTAATTGCGTTGTCTGGGATGTTCATGATAAATTCTCCATTATGAGGTGGTTAATTATAATCATAACGCGAATTTTGTTTGCACGCCAAGCCGTGAAACGATGCTACAACTCTGCCCTATTATATCCCTACGCTGACTTTTGACTAATCTCTAAAAAAAGTGTTTCCATGCTACACTATTTCAAATTGTAACAATCACAAAGAGGATAATTTATATGAGAAATAGTCGTATCACCAAAGTGATTATGGCGTGCATGGTGTTTATCATTGCGCCTGCACAACTCTTGGCACAAAGTGGAGCCTGCCCCGATATTGTCGCCGCCGCGTTGGATTCGGTAGAGGAATATTGTCTTGATAATGGTCGCAATACCCTGTGCTATGGCAATTTTTTGGGTGAAGCCCAACCTGACGATAATGCAGATGAATTTCGATTTGATAATGTGGGTGATGTCGTGTCGTTGGATGATTTATCTACACTGACCCTATCCCCAATGGATACCGATAACGGCACATGGGGCGTGGCGTTGATGCAGATGCAAGCCAATCTGCCCGATACATTACCCGGTCAAAATGTCACATTTCTGATTTTTGGCGATGTCTCGCTGGAAAATGCCACCGATACCGGGGAATTATTAGAGACGGCTATTGTCACACGCGGACGCATACGCTCTGCGCCAAATGCCGATGATGCCCAAAATGTGCTAGGGGTGATTGACCCCAACACGTTGGTTGTGGCGTATGGGCGTGATGATAGCGGGGCTTGGGCGCGGATTCGGCACGGTTTTGGTGGGGCATGGGTCTCTGCGGCTATTTTGCGTGATAGGAGCATGGTGATTGATTTGCCTGTGGTAGAAAATGATGCCCCAGCGCCACCCACCCCCATGCAATCGTTTTATTTCACCACGGGCATTGGCGATAAACCATGTGCCGAAGCGCCAGATAGTGGCTTGCTCATCCAAACACCCGATGGAGCGCGTGGGGTGACATTCACCGCCAATGGCGTGGAGATTAGCTTGGGGTCTAGCGCATATTTGCGCTTTGGCGAGGGTGAACTGAAGATGTCGGTGGTGGAAGGCATGGGGTATATCACCGCGCATGGGGTCACGCAACCCGTCCCAGAAGGGACATTTGCCACTGTGCCGATGGATGAGACGGGTCGTGCCCCCAGCGCCGCACCAAATTACCCTGTCCCTTATAATTTTCAAGCCATGTCGGTATTACCACTAGCCCGTGAATTTTTTGGGAATGAGATTATCGTCCCTACATTGCCCGCAGAAGAAATTCCACCCGCTATTGAGGCACTCGTTGGTGATGCGCCTGCGCTGAGTGGCATCTATAACTTGACCACCACTAAAGTTGAGACGGATGAAGAAACTACCGTCTGTGATAGTGTGGAAGGCGAAACACGCGCTGTTCAGCTCGAATTTGTGGGCGGGGGCATCCGTGCGCGGGAATTATTTCCTTTAGAGGTGTTCATTCCACAAGGCGATGACGACACGTATGTTATTGATACCACCACCCCCGCGGGTCCCTATCGGGATGCAGAAAACCGCCAATTCACGCTGGATGAGACGATTACGCTCACCGTGATGACGCAATCGCTCAATACGCTAGAGCTGATTTTGGTGCAAGATAGCACAGTGACGTATGTCGGTTCAAACGAGATAACATCGGCACTCTGCACGGTATATATCAATGCCACATGGTATGCGCCCTGAGCGTGTGACTGTATCACCACGAATTGCTTGACAAATCTCCCGATGGATAATATAGTTAGCCATGATAGCTAATATAGTTAACCATCGGAAGAGTTTATTATGTCACAAGAGACCCCATCATCAGAAAAAATGACCCTATCGTTGCCCAAAATTATGCTTCGTGCCGAAGGTGGCGCGATATTTATTGCCGCCTGTATTTTATATGCGCGTTTGGGGGCGAATGGTTGGATATTTGCCTTATTGTTTTTCTCATTCGATATTTTTATGCTGGGATATTTACGCAACCCGCAATTTGGTAGCCTGATTTACAATATCGGACACACCGAATTTGTGCCACTGGCATTAATTTTGCTGGCATCTATTTTCACCATTGAACCCCTACTGGGATTTGCCTTCATCTGGCTAGGTCATATTGGCTTTGACCGCTTGATGGGCTATGGGCTAAAATATCCGATATTCTTTAAGGACAGTCATCTGCAAAGGTTATAAACCCATGCCACATCCGACACAAGTCACCCACGACCAAATTGTGCATACTGCCCGCGATTTATTTGAGGCACAGGGCTATGAAGGCATGACGATGGCAAAATTGGCGGGGGCGTTGGGGATTAAAGCGCCTTCCCTATACAAACATTTTGACGATAAAAGCGCGTTGCTCAAAGCGGTGAATACACTCACGATGGGCGAAATAACAGGTGCAATGGACGATGTGATTACACCATCCGCCACGCCTTATGACCAGTGTATGGGGATGGCGCAGGCGTATTGGGAATATGCCATTGCTCATCCAACCGCCTATCATCTGGCATTTAGCACACAAGAAAATGCCTCACCAGACCCCAACTATTTAGAAGCATTGGCGTTGCCGTTGCAGTCGGTGTTTAGCCAAGCGATTGGGGCGGAGGAATCGCTCATTGCGCTACGGGGGGCATGGGCATTGTTGCATGGCTTTTTGGAATTGTATCTGAGTGGGCGTTTTCAGCGTGAAGGCGATGTGTCTGTGGCATATCAACGCGCCTTCACGGTGTATCTGGCGGGGTGGGGGATAAGATAGTTAGCCACTATTTCATCATTTATAAACGAGTATATGGTATATTTGCCGTGATTTTTAGAAATCCCCTACAAATAAAAAACGGCGACTAATTTAGTCGCCGTTTTTTATCATTTTCTGGGGAGGCTGGATTCGAACCAACGAATGGCGGATTCAAAGTCCGCCGCCTTACCGCTTGGCGACTCCCCAATGACAATGTAAAAATAATTATATCACACCGCGTCTAAATCTCAAGGGTTGTGCTACAATAATTTGATAAATTGACAGAGGAAAGGAAATAATCTGTGTCTGAAAAAGAAATACCTACCCAATTAGATGAAACACCCTATATCGCGGCGCTCAATAAAGCCGATGATACTCACAAATCACCCCAAGAATCAGAAGTGTTTCGTATGTCTGGTGATGTATTGACCACCGCGCTCATTGCCGTTGTCTTTTTGGCGGCGGGGATTTTTATGGGACTCGTTATCGCGGGATTTGGGACGAATACCCAACAAATTCGCGTTATCGTAGAAGAAACGGTCTCTAGTGCGATGGATGCGCGTCTTACTGCCCTAGAAGCTGTTATCGCCGCCAATAGCAGTAATGGAGAAAGTGTGTCGGCAGAAGAATTGAGCGCACTTGTTCAACAAGCGATTAATGATGCCAATAAAACGCAAAATTTCCGCGCCGATGATGACCCCTTCATGGGTGTGGCAGATGCGCCGATTGTGGTGGTCGAATTTAGCGATTTTTATTGTAGTTTTTGTGGACGGCACTTTCAGCAGACCCTCACACCACTTCTCGAAACGTATGACGGACTCATTAAATATGTATATCGTGATTTTCCTAGTGTGGGCGGGGATGCGGCACAATTGACGGCGATGGCGGCAGAATGTGCCAATGACCAAGGGAAGTTTTGGGAATATCATAATGCACTTTTTAACAAACAAGACGATTTACGCGCCGCTACCACCGGTGCCGATTCGCTCCGTGCATATCTGATACAAATTTCTACCGAACTCGAATTGGATATTGATACCTTTAGCAGTTGCTACGATAACCAAACACACCTCAGTGATGTGATTGGCGATGCCACCGATGCTCAATTAATTGGCGCACGCGGGACACCCGCCTTTTTGATTAATGGGCAATTCGTTAGTGGCGCACAGTCTTATGAATATTTTGCCAATATCATTGATGGCAAACTACGTGAATTGGGCATTGAACCCCCACAACGCGGTTAATAATAATAGTGGCATGGGACATGAATCGGTCATGTCCCACCTAATTGAAAAAGGATTTTTTTATGGATATAGCACTTATTGGGTTTGGCAATGTGGGGCAGGGATTTGCACAACTGTTACACGATAAAGCCAGCGATTTACAAGCACATTATGGACTTTTGCCCCGTTTGGTGGCGGTGATTACCAATTCTCGCGGGTCTTTATATGACCCACAGGGGCTAAAAATCCCCGAAATGATTGCATCCATGCGCGATTATGACACACTGGCACACTATCCCAAAACAGAAACACTCGAATATGGCTGGACTGCCCTCAAAATTGCCACCCAAAGCACAGCCAATGTCATCGTAGAAGCCAGTCCCTCTAACCTCACCACAGGGCAACCGGCGCTCGATATTTGTTTGGCGGCGCTGGAATCCAGAAAGCATATCGTACTCGCCAACAAAGGACCGGTGGCTGTGGGGTATGCGGAACTCATGGCAAAAGCCAACGCCCATCATTGTCTGGTGCGTTTTGAAGGCACAGTCATGGCGGGAACACCTTCCATTCGGTTGGCGATGAATGCCCTCCGTGGGAGCAAAATCACCGCGCTTAAGGGTATTTTGAATGGCACGACAAATTATATTTTGTCACAAATGGAATCTGGTATGCCTTATGCAGAGGCATTGGCAGAGGCGCAACGGCTTGGTTATGCCGAGACAAACCCTGATGGTGATGTTTTGGGATGGGATACCGCAGGAAAATTGGCAATTTTGGCGGCAGTGTTGTTTGGCATGAAGCTGAAATTAGCCGAAATGTCTGTGAAAGGCATCACCGAAATTACCCCACAAATGATAGCCGATGCTCAATCTGCGGGGGAACGCTGGAAGCTCATCGCTGAAATTAGCCCCAGTGAGGTAAAAGTTGCCCCACAACGCCTGCCGATTAGCCACCCGTTGGCGAATATATCTGGCGCGACCAATGCCATTACCTATACCACCGATGTCTTGGGTGATATTACCCTCATTGGAGCGGGAGCGGGTGGCTTACAAACCGGGTATGGGATGCTTACTGATTTAATCGAAATTCATGAAAAAGTGAATTTTTCGTGAAAACTGGTTGCTAGTTCCATAAACTATCATATAATAACAGGTACAACATAACACTTTTGTTATAAAATAGCCAATTGAGTGAGACAGTGATATATGTCCAAAGCAAAGTTACTGGTTGTTGAAGATGAGCATAATCTCTTATTAGGGATTCGAGATATTCTCGAATTGGATGAGTATCATGTTGTGACTGCCTCCAATGGACAACAAGCACTCGATGTCCTAAAAAGTCAAAAAGGCGGATTACCCGATTTAATCCTCTCCGATATTATGATGCCTTATATGGATGGGATTGAACTCCTTAAGGAAGTGCGTAAAAACGAAGCGTGGGTTAAAATTCCATTTATTTTTCTCACGGCGAAAGGCGCAAAGGGCGATGTGCAACAGGGCAAATTGTTGGGCGTGGATGATTATCTCATCAAACCCTTCGATGCCGATGACCTATTGGTGGCGGTTGAATCGCGGTTGAGCCGACATCAGGCATTGAACCAAGCCAGTGAGGTCGAAATCCACGATATTAAGCGGAATATCCTTACCATTCTCAATCATGAATTTCGTACCCCATTAACCCTTGTTGTCGCCTATGCCGATATGCTCAAAGATAACAATGTTGATAAGATGAGCGATAGCGAATTGTTGCTGTTCTTGCGCGAAATCAACATGGGTGCAGACCGTTTGCGTCATCTAATTGAGAATTTTATCTTGTTGGTAGAACTTGAAACAAAAGATGCCGCCAAAAATTATGAATGGCGTAGCCACCCCATCACGAATTTTCAGACCCTGCTCGAATCGGCGTGCAATAAATACCGCGATAATCCCCGTTATCCCAATCTCATAGAACTCATTTTGCCAAAAACCGTCCCAACTGTTTTTGGTGACCGTGAATATGTCATGACCATGATTAGCGAATTGCTGGACAATGCGTTCAAATTTTCGCCCAATGGTGAGCCAATTACGGTCAAAGTAGCAGTGGTCAACCATGGGGCGCAGGTGCAAGTCATTGATAGAGGGCGTGGGATTCCTGCCCAAGAGGTCGAAAATATCTGGAAATCGTTTTATCAGGTTAATCGTGAACAATTTGAAGACCAAGGGGCGGGTAGTGGGCTTGCCATTGTGCGTGGGCTAGTGCGCTTGCATAATGCCCAACTCGATTTGACCAGTGAAGAAGGTAATGGATCGTGTTTTACCATTACATTTCCGCCACATCCTGCGCCTGTATCGGCATAATGATGCTATAATAGATTTGTCGTGTCTATTTTAACCGAAAGGACAACTTTTTTATGGCATCATTTTTAGAAAAAGTGAGAACACTAATTACTGCCAATCTTCACTCTATTGTAGATAGTGCCCTCGAAGCCAATTCTCCCAAAGTGATGGATGAATATATCCGTCAGGCAGAGAAAAATCTTGAGGCGTTAGAAGATTCTGCCGCAACTATCGGTGGTAATGTCAAGACGATGAAGCGCAAATATGAAGAACTCGCTTCTGCCGCAGAAAAATTAGACCGTGATATTGATGCACTTCTCCTCAAGGGCAAAGATGACCTTGCTGGTGCCGCCCAATCTGAACACAATATGAAGCAACAATTAGCGCAAGAATATTATGAGCAATGGCAAGAGCAAGAAAAACAATATCAATTGCTTCTGACCATGCGTCGCCAACTCGAAGGCAAGATGAACGCCATTAAACAAGAACGCGAACAACTCAGCGCCTTGTTGGAACTCGCAGAAGCCAAAAAAATCGCCACCAAGACCATCAAAGGGCTTGACGGCTTGGCAAACATTGGTGATGACCAAATTCGTGGGATGGCAGACAAGATTCGCAACAACCTAGACCGCGAAGATGCTCGTCTGGAGATGGCTACACAAAATCTCTCTGAGCAAATTGACGAAGCGGTGCGTGGTAGCGAAATTGATATGCAACTCGAAGAACGTCGCAAACGACTCGGTAAAGCCAACGGTGGCGAATAAGTTTCTTGTATATTGATTGACAGATATAAAAAAGAGCGATTAAGTTATTTAGTCGCTCTTTTTTGTTGGGGATGAAAATTACTTTATCACGGGCAGGGTGATATGTGATGACTGCGCCACATCCCGTGAAAGTGTCCATGTGGGTGTGCCTGTGGCGGGGATTTGGACGAAGGTGTCTTTATCCGCACCAGCCAGCGCCACCCGTACCCGATGCCCTTTTTTGATGAGTACCGATGTCGGTTGCAAGCCGATGATGATTTCGACTGTCTCGCCAATGGGCAAGGGAGACGCATCCGCCCGCAGAAAACTATGATTGGGCATCCCTGTCACATACGGCAGGGGCGTATCGCTAATTTTGCGGTGCATCCCGCGCAATTGCCCCTCTGTGATATAACGCACAACACCCGCCTCATCCACATCTTCCAAATACACAAAAAAAGCACTATCGGCTTCTGATGAGGCGATATACAGCGTCACCACAGGATACCCCGTGATGGTCATATCGTGTGTGAGTGGCGCAGAGGTGTATGCCAGCAATTTTTTATCTTCATCGGCACGATTGGCATACACTACAGGACGCGCCATTTGTGTCATCCAACGGTTGGTTTTGCCTGTGGTCGCATCAAAATTGACCGTGTAGCGGTCTGTGGCAGTATTTTCTGTCGGTTTTTGGATAGACAGGCTATTTTCTATGCCAAAATACCAATTCTGCATGGTCGTATTCGGTAGGGGGAACACATCGGTTTTTGACCATGTATTTGCGCCAAGTGTGTAGTAATACAGCGTTTTACCGTGTGGTGGGGTGTCATTTATCAGTGTTTGGTCAAAAAATTGCCCGATTGCCTCCCATTGTTGATTCTGACTGGGATTCGGTTTGCCTTTTGGCGGATTATACGGGCTACCATCGGCGCTCATCTCGTGTTTCCACGCGCCGATAACGGTGATTTGCGGATTGCTAAATGTATTGAAATTGCGGAGCGCCGCTTCTGCCGCTGCACCATCCATCCAACTCCCCCACGAAAAAATCGCGCTACCCCGCGCCTGAATTGCCTCAGTGCACCGAAACACACTAAAATCGGGCATAGTCGTGCCTGTAGCGCCAAACACATCATCCTTATAGGTGATTTTGGTTATTGCATCATACACATCGGTATTTTTTTGATGATCTTGCAACGATTTTTTGAGCATGACCCGCGATTTTTTATCATCATCCACAGGGCGCACCCCTTTGATGAAAAAACGGGCGATGGTGGGAAACAAACTCGATGTTTTGTGATTATCGAGCCGATTATTGCTATCGTTCCATGTGCGGATGAAACTCGCGTTCAAAATACCACCGGGTAGCCCAACATCGGTATACGTATCAAATTCGATTTCCTGCGGCACAACCCCTTTTACCCCCTTCACACCTGTGGATGCCAAATATAACGCGGTTGCCCCTTCATACGAAATGCCATACGCGCCAATGTTGCCATTTGACCATGTTTGCGTGGTTATCCATGTGGCAATTTCGCCAAAATCGGCAATTTCTTCGGGCGCGAATGGATGCCGATTCACCCCATGCGATGCACCTGCGCCACGAATATCGCCAATGACCACCGCGAATCCGCGGGCTAATAACCAATCGGGGACATTTTCTCTGGGACCAATCGGTGCTTTGTTGGGCGGGGAAGGCATAATCAGTTGCATACTGCGCCAATAGCGTGCCATGACCATCACAGTAGGCAATTTTTCCCCCATAGGTAGGTCTTTGGGCAATAATACATCTATGGCAATTTTGATACCATCGCGCATGGTCAGATACTGCGATGTGGTACTCACTCCCTTATATTTTGGGGCGGGTGGATTTTTGAATAGAGTTTCGATGGGCATAGTGGTCTCCTTGATAATGATTAAAATTCAGATTCGATACGTTGGATGGTCTCATCGAGCCAGCGCAGATAAGTTTCTTCGCCCAATTCTCCCAGACGGCGGGTGATATCCCACATCATTGCATCGCGTTTGATGGCGGGATTTTCCTGCGCTTGGCTGTCTATCATGGCTTTGGTCTCTTCTGCCAACACCTGCAATTGTTTTTTATGCAAGGCACGCTGGAGTCGCAATTGGGTGAGGATGGTCTCTTTATCCAATTGGGCAGAGAAGAATAATTTGAGCAAGAGGGTGTCTTTGCTAGGTTCAATCTCGGTGAGGGGTGTTTCTAGCCAAGACCGCAACTCATCCCGCCCCTTTTGCGTAATATGATACAGACGGCGGTCTGGTTTGTCGTGCTGTTCTTGAATTTCTGATGCGACCAATGCCTCTTTTTCGAGTTGGTCGAGCGTGCGGTAAATTTGGCTGGTCTGGGCATACCAAAAGTGGGTGGTAGAATTTCCCATAAATTGTTTTATCTGATACCCTGTGAGTGGAATATAGTTTAGACCACCGAGCAAAATGTATTTTAACACTGTTGAAATCCTTATTAGCTAATCGGTATTATGCCACTAATTATACTCCACTTTTATAATATGAGAAGCGTGATATAGGGTCACTTGTGAGCTAATGGGACAATCCTACTATCCCACATAACATGATTGTTATGAAGATATTATTTTTTCTACCCCAAAATGCTGTAAAATAGAGGGTAGCAATCATTATAAAAAGGTTTATATGTTATGTCAGAAAAAGAACAAGTTCGTCAACGTGCATTTGGAGCGGTATTACAACGGGCGGTGTTTAGCTGGCAAATTGCCCTCACTGCTATTGTGACCCTATTATTGGTCGTTTTACAACCGACCCCAGTCGAATTTTGGCAATGGTGGTTTTGGCTGATTGGCGGCGGTATCACGGCGGGGTTATTTGTTTTGTCAAATCTCACCGACCCGCAAGCCGCCCAAGAAGCGATTGCCAAAGAATTTGAGCGTCAATATAACCTGTCGCAAATCAAAAGCACTCTGTCACGTCAACATCTGCAAAGTGCGATGGAGTATCGCCATAACATGCGTGAACTTTCTAAACACGCAAAAGGGGCGCTCCGCGTGGAATTATTGCAGACGATTGATGCCATAGACAACCAAATTAGCGGGATGTATGACCTCGCGCTCAAGATAGATGCCTTTCAGAGCAACGAATTGGCAGAACGTGACCGCAAGCGTGTGGGCGACCAACTCGATAATACGCGCATCCGTATGGAACGCGAACAAGATTCCGATGTGAGACGCGATTTGGAACGGCTGGCGTATCAGCTAGAGCAACAACTGGTTAACCTAGAATCGGTTGCCAATGGCATGAAACGCGCCGAAATTCAGCTCGAAACTACCCTCGCTACCCTTGCCACTGTGTATGCACAAATGGCAAATTTGGGGACAAAAGAGGTAGACAGTGGCAAATCGCAACGCCTCCGTGACGAAATTCAGGGCGAGGTGCTAAACCTACAAGATACGATAGATGCGATGAGCGAAGTGCAACAACAAACGCTCCGTAGTAGATAGGGGGGTATCATGCCACGCATTTTCATCTCCTATCGGCGGGTGGATAGCCATATCATCACGGGGAGGGTGCATGATTGGCTCGTCTTTGCCTTTGGGGAGAAAAATGTCTTTAAGGATGTAGACGATATTCCGCCCGGTATGGATTTTCGCATGTGTTGCGAAATGCGCTCGACAAGTGTGATGCCGTACTCGCTATTATCGGCGCGGAATGGTTGAATAACCGCGATTCGCAAGGGCGACGACGCATAGATATGCCAGATGACTTTGTACGGATGGAAATTGAGGCGGCACTTAGCCGTGATGATGTGTTGGTCATCCCCGTTTTGGTCAATGGGGCAATCATGCCCACTGTAGATGAGCTACCCCTCAAATTACGCCCACTCGCCTATCGTAACGCGGTGGTGATTCGTCACGACCCCGATTTTCAACGCGATATGGCGCGTCTGATAGACCAATTAAGCCGTATTCGGGGCAAAAAACTCACTTTTGCGGGGAATAAACCTGTTGCACCTGCCATTCATGCACAGATTAATACGCCCGAAATGCGAAATAGTGTCGAAAAACTCATCGCACATCTTAACCGACCCGCCTATTTCCCTAATGATGTGCTGGTCGCTCCAGCACCCGCCCTTATGTCACATGAATCTATGCCAACTCCACGTATAGATACCCAGCAATTGACATTTTTGAGCATGGCATTTGTCCTGATTTTGGCGGTGATTCTCACATTGGTTATGTTATTGAGCCAAGTGCCACAATTTGGGCAACCATCGGTTGTTGTGGCACAATCTGTCACAGAGACTGCCACAACCGACTCGGCTATGGTGACTTTTACCGCCGAAACCCGCATGATTCCGCCTGTGGTTTTTGAAACCGAACCCACCAAAACACCACAACCGACCCTCACACTCACCGCCACAGAATCGGCTGTGGATAGCACCCCAGAGGTCATATCGGAGTGGCTAAATTCTGCAACCCTCACCGCCCGCGCTCCGTTGATAGAGGCGGCGATTCGGCGCAATATGACTCCATTGGGGTGGCGCGTGGGGATGCAAGTGGTGGTTGCACAAGATACCGCTATTTATTCAGAGGCGGGCAATTGGCAGAGTCCTGTTGGGTTATTAGAAGCGGGGACAAGTGTCTCGCTCCGTTTGGGACGGCATAGCGGACGCTCGCTATTGTGGTTTTATGATACCGATGAAGTGTGGTTTGCTGTGAATACAGACAGCACCTTTGGGTGGGTGCCATTGCGTTTCCTCACATTGCCGAATTAATTTTATGGGATACAATCGTAGGGGATGGTAATTTTATCATCCCCTTTTGATACATCTTGTGAACAAAGGCAATTATCATGCTCAATATTTATTTATCCTACCGTCAAGAAGATAAACCCCTTTTAGTCAAACGCATTTATGAGGTATTGGCACATGAATTTGGGGCAAATAGTGTCGTTAAAGATGTCTTTTATACCCGTGATTTGCTAAAACAAGCCTCTCCCAATCCATTTGGTGAGGTGCAATGGGCAATTAATCGGTGTGAGGTGGTGTTGGTCATCATCGGAAGACAGTGGTTCACCGATTCACAAGGTCATTCGCTCCTCACCAACCCCAAAGACCTTATCGCCCAAGAATTGGGTTTTGCGTTCACCCGCAAGGGATTGCCCATCATCCCCATATTGATAGACGGCGCAAAAGCCCCATCAGAAGCACAACTGGGTACCACATTCCGCCTATTGGCGCTCAAGAATGCCGCTATTGTGCGCGATGGGGCAGAATTTGACCGCGATATGATGCACCTCATTGACCAACTCAATAAACTTGTTTCTGGTCAGATTAGCGGAGTGCGTTCTCTCAGTGAGCCAGAAAATGATGAGGAACTCGCTTCGATGATTGTCCGCAGAAACACCAATCGCTATGTGGCTATGGGCATCGCCTTTGGCTTTTTTATCCTCATCCTTGCCCTGCTGATACTCCAAAATGCGCCTCAATAATCGCATTTACCAACCAATCAAACACGCCCTGCATATTCAGCAAGGTGAAGGGCGCATGGTGTCATATTTACTGCTCCATTCGTTTTGCAATGGCATTACCATCGGGTTTATGGGCGCGTCCATTAGCGCCTTATTCCTCATGCGTTATACCGCCGCCGATTTGCCCCTGATGTATATCGTTTCCACCAGCATGACTTTTTTCACGGGGATTATTTATCACCGACTGAGCAAAAAATTACGCTTTCGGCGGTTGCTCACGTTCAATTTATGTTATTCATTTTCATTGATACTCCTCCTCACACTGGCACATCGCACTATAGATGTCCCATTGCCCGCATTGCTCCTCGCCGCCAGTTTTGAACTGATTTGGGTGATGAACAGCCTTGAATTTTGGGGATTAACGGGAAAATTATTCGATGTGCGTCAAGCCAAGCGCCTCTATGGAGTGGTTGGGGCGGGGGAAGTGGTAGCGATTATCCTCAGTGGGTTTATGATTCCGTTTATCGTCCCCATTATCGGCACAGTGAATTTGTTGTTTATTGCCCTCATGGGGACGAGTTTGTCGTTGGTGATGATGCGGATAATCACATATCGTTATGCCGATAAGTTGCCTCTGCCCGCCGTTATGTTGGTGGCAGATAGCCCTTCAGACCCACGCGCGCGCCCAGATAGGTCGCATCGCCAGTATGTATTCCTCATTTTTGTGTTGGTGGGTCTGACCGTCTCGACATTGTATATTATAGACGTGGCGTTTTATGACCAAGCCTCGCGGTTATATCCCGATGAGGCATCACTCGCCACTTTCTTGGGATTGTTTTTTTCGGTGGCGGGTATTTTGCAACTGGCGAGCCGTACTATCTTCACAGGGCGCTTATTAAAGCGATATGGTGTGATGATAGGGCTATTGGTGTTTCCGAGTTTGCTGATTTTGGGCGGGATAGGTGTCCTTATTGGCGCGGGAATTGGCGATGTGATGCTCATCGCAGGGGCAGTTATCCTCATGAAATGGGTAGATAGGGGGTTGCGTTATACGCTCAATCAATCCACCATCCTCATTTTATATCAACCTCTGCCCACCGACCAGCGCGTGCCTGTGCAAGTCCGTGCCGAGAGTAATATCGAAGCGGTGGCGGGTTTTTCGGTGGGGATATTTTTATTGTTCCTCACCAACACAATTGGCTTTGGGACGGTGGAATTGGTTTTGCTGATGATAGTCATTTGTGCCTTGTGGATAATCATTGTGTTGCACATCCGCAAGCCGTATGTGACCATGCTGGTGCAAACCCTCATATTTCAACGGGTGACAACCACAGACACGATTCTCATGCCCATTATTGTGTCGACAGAAGAATCATTTTTGCCGATAGAAGTGCTAGATGCCACTACGGTTCATCTGACTATCTTCGCAGAAGCAGAGACGGCTTTAATGTATTTGGAAACGGGTGAAGCCGATAAATTATACGATACCAAACAACGAATTTTGCGCCTCTTGGTGCATATTATTCATCCCCCAGTCCTCATTTTGGAGATTGAACAGCATATTTTGTTGCCCATGAAAGAACGGCGTGCCTACGCATTAGAGGCGCTAGAGATGTTGTTGATGTCGCCACTAAAGGCGGTGGTGATGCCTCTCTATGAGGATTTGCCACCCGATGAACAAGCAAAAAAATTGCGCGAGGCATTGTATCGGGCGAGTGAGGGGGGATGAGGCATATTTTTCAAAATTAGATTAGTAAATATGGTGGGGTTTGCCATGGCAAACCCCACGGAGACGCTTTTTTGCCGTCTAATCCTGCTTAGAATATTCTACCCCTGCCCGCATTTCTTTTTCGTAGCTTGCATATGATTCTTTGACCTGCATCCCTGCACCTGTATACAACCGATTTGCCCCTGTGAGGCTACTGCCGTCCACATACAGGCTCACCTTGCGCTTGCCACGTTTCCACAATTCATGAAACGCTTTGAGCAATACGGCATTCCCCACACCACGTTGACGATACGCTGGCAATACCCCCAATTGCCCAACATAGCCTTCATCGGGGTGGGTGTCGTTTTCGAGGAGATTATAGGAATATCCTGCGATGGTGTCGCCGTCCATGAGCATAAACCACAGGCTTGGGTCGTAGGTTTTTTCATCCAACATATACCCACTCCACCGTTTATACATTACTTCAAAATCTTCTGCGATGAATCCGCGATGGTCGTGGAACGCATCCCGATGCGCGGCGTATGCCTTGCGGGTGTCGTTAATTTCTGTCATCGTCACCCAACGGAGTCCTTCTAGGGCGGGTGGGTCTTGTGGGGTGTCGTCTGTGAGTTCAATCAACATTTTTTGCCATGCCTGACCGGTTGGCAAGTAGTCATGTGCCACAAATAAATCGTGGTTATAGGGATTTCTGCTATCGCGTCCGAGTGTGAATACCACACGCGCATCATTTGGCACACGGTCAAAGACGCGCTGTGCTAATGTTTCTGCCCAGTTGAGCAGATAAGTCCCAATGCCACGCCCCAAATAATCGGGATGCACATGCCCCAAAAATCTGGGACGCACAGGCACAGTGGAATAATCTATCACTTCCTGAAAAGCGACCATCTGTTGCTCGTCTTTGGTGAAAAATGCGAGGGATGATGCGCCCAAATCATAATCCACTTCGCCCCATTCGGAGCGAATTAGCTCGGCACTCTCGTTGCCATCGTCACCAAAATGATGATTACTGGCATTAAACAGGTCAGAGGCTTTTTGCGCGTCGTCCATCACGGCGGGGCGGATGATAACTTCTTGTTCAAACTGCTTTGTGAGTGTTTCTAGGTCATAGGTTGGGCTGGTCATGATGATTTTTTCTCCAAGAAATAAATGCGTAATGATATGATATGACGGGTATGAGCTGTTACGCCCGCACAAAATTAATCCTGTTTCGTGTATTCTTTACCCGCACGCAATTCTTTTTCGTAGTTGTGCCATTTACGAAAAATGTGCATCCCTACATTGTGATACAGATGAACTGCGCCCGTGAGGTTGCTTCCATCGGCATTTAAGCCGACTTTGGTGATGCCACGTCTATATAGCTCGCCAAATGAATGATGCAAAAGTCCTTTGGCAATCCCTTGCCCACGATACTCGCGCAATACGCCCAATTCATCCACCCAACCTTTATGTGGGTCATCCCAAGCGATGGGGGCGCATAACGAAATGCCGATTAATTTATCGCCGCCCATCGCCAAAAACCACAGGCTAAAATCAATATTGGGGTCGTTTGCGATGTAATGCTCAAATCTGGCAAAGGCGACATCAAAATCTTCATCAATGTGTCCACGATGGTCACGGAAGGCTTCGGTTAATACCCGATGCACCTCGCGCAGATTATTGAAGTCGTTATAGGTGATGATGGTGATGCCATCGGGAAAATTGGGTTGTGGCGGGGTTTTATCCATCTCAATGAGGAAATTAACACTGGTGCGGTTGCTGGTGAATCCGTTAATTTCGAGCAATTCTTTGGCGCTGTCGTTGGTATCGTATACTTTAGTGTTCATAACCACGCGGGCATCGGCGGGAATGGTGGCAAAATTTTCTTTGGTGCGCGATTCTGCCCATTCGATTAAAGCCGTCCCCACACCCAACCGTCGCCAATCGGGGTGGACATACGTCCAAATATAGGGTCGCATGGGGGCGCTCTCATCAAAAAATTGTGAAAATCCAATCAAATCCCCATTTGGCGCAAATACTAAGCGGATATTCCGTGCGATGTCATAACCTGGGGTTTGCCAATCTAGGAGCAATTGCTCTTTGGTGATGGTCGTCTGACTGAATGATTCTGCATCACGCACTTTGACCAGTTGATAAAAAATATCAATGTCGCTTATATCAGCTTGCCGTATGGTGAAGGCATAGTCGAGTTCTATATGGGGGTGTTTCATCAGCATAACAACCTCTCTGTGTATCTTTATGAACTTTTACGAGTATATATCAATTTTTATAGCTTGTAAAGGTTCACGATAGTTCATAACGTGTATTTAATGTGCTGATAATAACCATTGCTGATAAAAATAGCTATCCACCTTAACAAGCATGATATTTTGGGGTATGATAACATGCGATTTTTGACCAGCGAATCCATCGGAGTTTTGAACAGTATGTCCAAAAAGATGACCCAACGCCTTTACTATTATTTTGCCGTGTTTATGGCATTTTTGATGGTGGCATCGGTGATTTTGCCATCCATCGCCCAAAATGTTACTCAAAGCCAGCAATTAGCCGCCGCCCTCACCCCCGTTCCCACCAATACGGCTGTTCCACCGACATTTCCAGCACCAATTAGCGATTTTGCCTCTATTGCATTTGAGGAAGATTATCTGCATCCATCTGGGTTGTTTTATCTGAATATCCCAACTGGATGGAGTGTGTCGAACAATGTCAATAATTCGCGTCAGGCTCAAGTGAGTTTGAATAGCACCACCACTTCTAGCGTGATTGAAGTGTATATTGAGCGCCCCGCAACACCTGTGACCAGCCCCGAAGAAGTCAGTGGGTTATATACCTCTGGCACATTGGCGGGGAGTTGGAATCGGTATGATAGCTGGCGCGAGGCAGGTGAGCGCCGTTATGTAGATGACCGTGTGGTGATAGATTTTGTGCTATCACGGCAAGGGCAAGATTATTTTGCCCAACATACCGCATGGACAGATGGCAATTTGGTCTATGTGGTGCGTGTTGTCGCCCCATCCAATGCCCGCGACCTGATGTTTTGGTTGAGCGAAACCATGCCCACCAAATTTCATGTATTAGAGCAATATATCACCTCACCATTGGGTTGGACAGGCAATTATAACCAACTCACCACCACATTTATCCGCTACCCAAGTGCATGGCGTGTGTTGGATGGTGGCATTGGCAGACCAATCACCACGGGCGCAGAAGATGGTACCGCCGTTGTTGTGAATACAACCGATGGTGCCATTGCCGATGAAGCCACCGCCCGCGAATTTGTGACTGGCTTGCGCCGTAATATCGAAATTGTCTCTGTCGAAGAAGTAACCCGCACGGGGGCTACTGGCTTTAGTGTGGCGTACAAATTTTTTACCCCAGATGGCGAAGAACGCAATGGCTTGGCTGTGTTGCTCAATGGGGCAGACGGCAAATTGCACACGGCAGTCGGGCAAGTGAATCGTGGTGGCGCAGATTTGAATAGTGACCAAGGACGCGCTCAATTCTTCGACCTTACCACCGCACTCGATACCTTCTCGTTGCTCACAGGCATCAATCTGCCTGCATTGCCACAACCTACACCTGCTCCTACCCTTGTCCCTGCAACATCTGTCCCAACACCAGAAGCGACTACCGAAATGACACCAGAAGCAGAACCTCCCGTTGTTGAAGTGACATCAGAAGCCACACCCAGCAATTAATGGGTGTGTTTTGTTAAGTGTGTTTGGGGTCTTAGGGACACACTAATGCAACTTGGGTTTTAAAAGCGCAATAGTTTTTGTGGCTGACATAGGAGGCTAACATCTCTAGTCAGCCACCCCTTCATCGGTGCATCACCACAAACCTCATGCCCTGATGGTGCTATAGTCAAGTATAGGGACTATATGCGCTATAGATAATTGGGCGGGAAAAGTGTCCTCAAAAAAAGACTTGTATCTTCAAATTACCACATTTGATGGAATCCCCACTCACCAAAGACCGTTCATCGAGTGCTTTGAGCTTTGAGCCATTCAAAAATGTGCCGTT
>Ga0163154_10002566_pt1 | contig 26327 bp, 23 predicted proteins | sample OliLakLV19MP9P1_FD_148649 | JGI IMG/M metagenome (GOLD analysis project Ga0163154, IMG submission 148649) | Freshwater microbial mat bacterial communities from Lake Vanda, McMurdo Dry Valleys, Antarctica - Oligotrophic Lake LV.19.MP9.P1 | ecosystem: Environmental > Aquatic > Freshwater > Lake >... | reverse complement strand
GTGCATTGGGGGGGGCAGCAGCGGCGAAAAGTGAAGTTCGGCGTCACGGGGCGTGTCCCGGGAACGGTTGTCCCCAACCGCACGAGCGGCCCCACGCTGAACCGCACTTCGGCGCCCTGCTAGAGATCTCCCTGATCCGTTGGGCCTCAGGCGGTCTTCCCGTGGGCCTGCTCCGCCTCCTCGTAAATGCTCTTGGGAACCGGCTTCAGATCCCAGATCAGGCCCGTCCACGAGAGAGCCTTGAGAATGTAATAGGTGATATCGATCTCCCACCAATAGATTCCCTGGCGCGTGGCACTCATATAGCGGTGATGATTGTTGTGCCAGCCTTCGCCCAGGGTGATCAGGGCGAGCAGCAGGCTGTTGCGGCTGTCGTCGCCGGTCTGGAACCGCTGATTGCCGAACACATGCGCGAGCGAATTGATGAAGAGCGTGCCGTGCAGCAGGAACACCGTGCTGACGAAGAATCCCCAGACGAAGATTTGACCGCCCGAGGTGCCCAACCCTGGGGCGAAGTGGGCCAGAGCCGCGCCGATCCCATAGAGGGCAGCGCCAAAGATCGCGGGGACGATGAGATCGAACCGGTTGAGAAACACCAGTTCCGGGAATTTCGCGAGGTCCCGGATCGACTGGTAGTTCGTCGGGAAATTCTTGCTGCTGGTCATCCACCCGATGTGAGCCCACCAGAAACCCTGCAGGCCCGGCGAGTGCACATCCTCCTCCTGATCGGAGTGTTGGTGGTGATGACGGTGCACCGACGCCCACCAGAGCGCCCCGCGCTGGACGGAGGTGTTCCCGAGGGCCGCGAACAAGAACTGGGTGAAGCGCGAGGTTTTGAAGCTCTTGTGGGAAAAATAGCGGTGATAAAGTCCCGTGATGGCGAACATTCGGATGAAGTAGAGCACCGAAGCCACCGCCACGGCCGTCCAACTCCACCCCACCCAGATCACCCCCAAACACCCAAGATGCAGGAAGAGAAACGGCAGGCAGCGCCCCAGTTCAAACTTGTCGGGGCGCGCCCGGATCGTGCTGGCCCCCTCGGGGAAGTAGTCGGAGTCGAACCATTGACGGACAGCCACGAGGGCCCGGTGGATCGGATGCGGACGGGGGAGCGGTGTGGTGGAGGAGTCGTGGGGCAGCATGAGCGTGAAAGGTGAGTATAACGCGGGTTGGATGCCTCGGAAAGCGGCTTTTCGCGATTTCCAAAAAGCGGCGGAAGAACCGTCGCAGTCCCAAGGCGTCCCGCGGGGGCGGCACGCGTAAGCAGCCACCGGTGCCGAAGGCCCTTGGAGTGCTGCGATTCCTTCGCAGCTCTGGAAACGGAAGGATGGGCCGGGCGGGCGCGGCCCACCCCGTCGAGGGCCAACCGGATCGGCTACGGCCCGTTCGGATCGGAGATTCGCAGCCGGAGGAACTTGCGCGGATCGCCGTCGATCGGGATGCGCACCCGGTAGGTGTTGCCCGAGACAAGCACCGGCGTGACGGGAGTCCAGGGCGGGGCCAGAATGGCGCTCCATTCTCCGGTGTAGGTGATCGGCGGGTTGCCGAAGGTGGAGAGGTTCCCCGTGGCGACGTCGAACTCGATCGCCAGCCAACCGGCGTCGTCGACGACCCTCGGCAGATTCGAGGAATCGGCGTCTGACTGGGTGGGGTTGAGACCGAAGACCAGTTCGGCGAGGTTGTTCAGTCCGTCGAAATCCGCATCGAAATCACGCGCCGCCTCGGGCGACATCGGGTCGAGGTAGTCCGCGATCCACGATTCGAACGGCGGGAGGGCCGCCCCGTTGCCGATCACCTGGAAAATCGCGTCGCTCTCGACGGGAAACTCCTCGTCGAACGGGTAAATTCCAAAGGCCCGCCCCTGGCCGAGCCGATCGACGAGGAACACCCGTCCGGAATAATTTCCCGACGGCAGTCCCTCGGGGAGCGTAAGCACGACGTTGTAGTTCCCAGTTTGGGAATCGCCCGTGTCGAGCGCGTTGAAATCGAAGTATTGCCCGATCAAAAACGAACCTCCCGGAGTCTGGATGTCCACGAACCCGTAGTTCAGTCCGGCAAGATCCGAGATGCCGAGCGCGACCGTGATGTTGGCGGAGCCCGTGCTTACATTGACAGGATCCGGGGTCACCGAGATCGAGAAAACCCCGGGGCCGGCCAGATCCTGCTCTCCAAAATTGAGGACATCGACCGAGCCGATCCGGTCGGGACCGTAGACGCTTTCACGCCCGGCGTAATCGCGGACGATCAACGAAAACGTAAAATGGCCGGCAGGAGAAAATTCGGGAAACTCGACCCACGCGGAAAACTGCTGGAGTCCACTGTCGTACGACCAGGACGGCAGATAGATATCGCGCTCGTAGTTACCTGGCGAATGCAGCTTGAGCCATGCTTCCTGGACCCCGGAAACATCATCCGTCACCCCGATCACCACCTGAACGAGTTCGGTTCCGAACGTGACGTCCGCCTGGCGACGCTCCCATGCCACGCCGGTCAGAACAGGTGGCAGGAGATCCTGCACATCGGTATTGACGATCTCGACCGTGCCGTTTCCTGGAACGGGAAGCGGGGTCCGAATAAACGTCGGCGTGTAGGTTTGGTCGAAGAGCAGAACGTGAAAGCGTCCGTCGCCGGGCGGAATTCCATTGCTGAACCATGTGTCGACGACATAGTTGCCGGCCATCGCGGAACCTGAGACGCGGTGCGCGGCCCAGAAGCTGCGCTGCACAGCAGCGATGGGATTTCCGCTTGAGGGTTCGAGGAATCGGATTTCGCCAAACTGGAATAACCCGGGGGACGTGACCTGGAGGATAAGGTTGGCGGACACCCCGGTAAAACTGACATCGACCGTTCCGGGAACGACCTCGAGAAAGTCGAGTTCGAGTCCGGATGGGGACTCGGTGACCTCCAGCGTCACCCCCCCGTTGCTTCCCACGCCGGTCCAGACCTGGAAATGATAGGTTTGGCCGGCTTCGGCCCGGAAATCGAAGCGGCTCCAGTCATCGCCGAGGTAATCGAGAGTTGAGAGGGCGTTGCCCGTATACCCCGCCACGCTGCCGTAGGTGTCGCCGCTGGCTGCAGCCCGGTAATAGCCCGTCGAGGGGGCGGTCCATTTCCACCAGAGCGAACGTCCGTCCCGCAGCAGGTCCTCACCGATGCTGCGGGGCAGGGTCATCGGTTCGTCGTGCTCGATCGTCGCTCCCTCTGCGCCGAATGTGGAAGTGGCGGGCACCGTATTGCCCAGATCATCGGCATCGGCAAAATGATCGTTCTCGGGGTGGGTGCCGACGATGTCGGGCAACAGGTTGAGGGTCACCTCGCCGCTGGCCCCTTCCCAACCCATCACGCTGAAGTGATAGGTGGTGTTGGCGGTGGCATGGAAGCCGAGTTGACTCTCATAGTATCCTCCAGGGGCATCGTCGTTTGCCGCCAACAGACGCAAATCCCGGATCGTGTCGCCGTCGAACACATGAAGGATCGTGTCGAAGTTGCTTCCGAAGGTATTTGCCTCGACATAGCCGTCGGCGGGAGCGGTCCATGACCACCAGACCGATCCGGTCCCGAGCCCGACGCCGTAATTGTCCTGCTGTTCCCAAGCCTCGCGGGTCGCATCGATGTTGTTGCCGGTCACGGTGACATTGAGCGTGGCGGGGGTGATTTCCATCGCATTGGCGAAGAGATCGTTCGCCGGGGGTGTCGGCGAAGGAACTGCATCGATCGAAAATCCGATCTCCCCGAGTTCACCCTCGCTCCCCCCATGCAGCGCGATCCAATACGTGACCCCGGCCTCGCCGTAAAAACGGGCCACGCCGCCCGTGCTCCAGCCCGTGAGCCGCAGGCTGCGGAGTGACTCGCCCGTAAACACGTACAGAATCGCTTCCACCGCGCTGCCCGAAACATCGATCTCGTAATATCCATCCAAATCCGGGATGAAACTCCACCAGAGTGAATGGCCGTTCGTTCCAGCCGGGCTCGGTTCATCGATCTGCAGCGTGGAACCGACATTGCTCCCGCTCTCCGCGACCGGCAGGCTCGATGCATCGATTGGGATCGCCCCGCCAAAATCGTCGTTGGCGGGAGGGCGCTGGGAGAGGCGCAGGATGAACTCGCCCGAACCGTCCGATTGTCCGTCGACCTGAATCCAATAGGTGGTCGCTGAGGCAACCCCGAACTGCACGCTGCTCTCCCCGATGGATGCGTTCGGTGCGTCGTCGTTGGCCGCAACCTCGGTGAGGTTGGCCAGGCTCGTGCCCGTATAGACATGCAGGGTGGGGTCCCAGGGAGTCTCCTCCGGATACACGTCGATCTTGACCGTGGCGTTGGCCGTGGCGTTCCACGAATACCAGACCGAGTGGCTGGGTGCCGGACTGGTCAGAGACCCGGGTTCCCCGGCCTGGGCCGTGCCATCGGTGGTGTTGCCGGAGACCGCCAACGGCGTGAGGTCGCCCAGAGCGGTCGCAGCGGCAAACGCGTCATTTGAGGGGACGGCCCGACCCGTTGCGGCCAGGGCGAGCAGGGAGAGGCCCACGACGAAGGGCCGCAACTTGCTTTTCAGGCATGCATGGAACGCGAAGGGGTGTGCAGACATGGTGGGTGGGAGGAGGGGGGTGGTGCCAGTAAGTCCAGTGGATTCCCTGTGCCCCGAGGAGTTGACTTCTGAGATTCAATCGCATTTTAGGCGCCGTCCCGACGAAAGCCAGAACAAAAATCCAGCCCTCGGCGTGTCACGGCTGGACCCAACCGCCGGGAGGAGGCGGGCCCCGGGGTGGGCAGTCCGCCCCCGCCCGGCGGATCAGCCTCCCGGCCGGACCGGGAGGGCCAGTTCCAGCACCCGATCACAGACCGCATCCCAATCACCCAGTCAGGCGTCGTGGCCGGAATCGGGCACGCCGAGGAATGTCCCACTCGCCGCGGCTGCGGCGACCGCCTTCCCCTCTTCGGCGGGAATGATGGGGTCTTTCAACCCATGGACCACCCGTACCGGGCCTTTGAATGTGCGCACGGCATCGAGCGTGTCGAACGGGTTGCGGACCAGTGCGGGCAGCAGTCCGCGCCGAAGCGCCATGTGCCGGAGGCTGCGGAACGGGGTATGCAGCACCATGCCGTCCAGCGGACGGGTGCGCGACAGGTCCGCAATCACGGCGGCCCCGATTGAATATCCCAGGCCGATCACGCGGGGATTCCCGGGAGCGAGCGCTGCCCGCGCGGCATCGAGCCCCCGTTCGAAGTGCCCCCGGATTGCGGGCTGGTTGGGTTCGCCGGGCAGACCCGCGTAACCGGGATACTCGACGAGCAGCACATGCACGCCCTCGGTGCCTCCTGCTGATCGAGGAGAGCGGCGTCGACACGCGCGGCGCCCGCGCCGTGGTTCTCGGCCGCAGCATGATCGTCGGCAAACCGCTGACCCTCCTGCTCATGCGCAAGGGGGTCGGGGGCGATGCCACGGTAACCGTCGTCCATTCCCGCGCGCGCGACATCTGCCGTGACCCGCTTCACCAAAGATTTTGTTCGACTTTGTGAGCAGATCAGCAAAACAGACATTCACTGATGTCCTCTGTGCTTGAAAAGCAGGACCGGACTGCGTTCGTCCCGGGCCACAGTCTGCATCCGGCCCCGACCGGTCTCAACAAGTGAAAGAGAGTCATTCCAACCTACCAGCATTGCAACCCCTGGTGAGGCAGTGAAATATATCAAAAGAAACGTATCTATGGCCAAGGTTCCTGAGCTTGGGTGTGAAGACGAGGATTTTTATTACTTCGCTGGCGGAACCCGAGCTCACATTGTGAATGATTTTTCCACCGGAATTGCCATTGCCAAGGCGAATGGTGTGATTTTCGTTTGGTGAATGATGCCGCCCCTACTCCCGGATCCGCACGCCGAAGGGCTCATCGGCTTCGGGGACCTGGAGCTGGAATCGGGGGCAGTTGATGCAATTGCTCATGACTTGCCGACCGTTTCGAGACGAGCAGCTCGATTCCCAGCGAGGGTGTAGCCTTGGGAACATGTCTTCCCGCGTCCTGCTTCCTGATACGGGGCTCGGGCCGTGGCTGCAACCGGGCAGGCATTTTCCATCGCCCGATTGGGAGAGAGTAGGGAATTGGGCCGCGGAGCACGTTCCGGAGGCCGATGTCCACGCGTTTTGGGCCGAGGTTGCAGTGGATTGGATGGAGCGAGTGCGCGACGGTCTGGGTGGCGCATATCGGGTGCGACGGGGAGGGGAATTTCTTCTTCTGGCGGCATGCGATGAAGATCGGGCTGGGGAGGTGTTGCAGTGTCTCAACCGTGTTTTGCGCGAGATCCGGGAACGCCTGCGATTTCTCGGTGAAGAGCGAGGTTTGGGCCTGCTGCCGGTCGTCGCCCTGGGCTCGCTCACGGATTTTTACCGGTATCTGGCCGACTACACGCAGGTGGAAGGGGAGTATGCGGCCGTGGGCGGGGTCTATATCAACCAAGGTTACGGGCATTTTGCTTTCCCCGGACTCGATCTCGCGCGTTGTCGGGAGACGTTGATCCATGAGACTGCCCACGCCGTGCTCGCTGCCCATGCGTTGCCGATGTGGCTCGACGAGGCGCTTGTCGCATTCTTGGAACGCAGCCTCCTCGGCGCTTCGCCCTACGCCCTGGACCGCGAAACCGTCCGCCGCCACCGCGCCTACTGGACCGCCGGGCGGATCCAGGGGTTCTGGCGAGGCGAGACGTTTTGGTCGCCGGACGAGGGACAGGAACTGAGCTATCATCTGGCGGCGTTTCTGCTGGAGGCGGCGGCCGGAAGAGCCGGCTCGGACCTGGCCCAGTTGGCGGAGTTCGTCCGGAACGCCGATCGACTCGACGGCGGAGCCGCAGCGGCAATTGGGCATCTGGACCTGGCTTTCGGGGAGGTTCTGGAGGGCTTGCTGGGCCCGGGCGATTGGGAGCCGCGACCGTCAGGTACGGGTCCGTCAGACCGCGGTGAAGCGGGCCGGCCGGAAACCTCAGACAACCCGATCTCTACCTGACGACAAGTTCATTTCAAAAAAATCGGGTGAACCCATTGTAGCCATTCGCCACGCACTGCCGAGGCCAACGGCCTCATTCACCGTAGCCTGGGGCAACGCCCCAGGATGTTGGGAAAATGGCACGCACGCTGAAGGCGTGCTTCACCATCCCCGCTCTGCGACTCGCCAAACTGGTCCCCGCTGCCAGGGTGAGGCACGCCTTCAGCGTGCAATGCATGGATTGGCGGCCCGGCCCTGGGGCGTTGCCCCAGGCTGGGGTGGAGCGAGGCCTTCAGCCTCCCGCGGACAGCGCACCGCGGCTTTGGCAACTCTTGTCGCAAAAATGCCCGCACGCAATCCGAGGTCAAGAACCTCACTCATCGCAGCCGCGTTCAGGGAACCGGCCGACCGGTCGCGCGCGCGAGTTCGATGACCCGCTCGGACGCTTCGTCCCAGTCCCCTAGGCCCGCGTCATGGTTTGAGTCGGGCACGCCGATGAAGCGTCCGTTGCGGGCGGCCGCCGCGACCGCCCGGCCCTCGTCGGGCGGGATCGTGGAGTCATCCAGGCCATGCACGACAAGCACCGGGCCCGCATACTCCCGCACCGCCTCGAGCGAGTCGAACCGGTCGCGCACCAGCGCCGGCGGGAGTCCGCGCCGGGCGGCCATGTGTTTGAGGCTGCGGAACGGGGCGTGGAGGACCATGCCCTCCAGGGGACGCGTGCGCGAAAGATCGGCGATCACCGCCGCGCCGATCGAGTATCCCCAGCCGATCACGCGGGGTCGCTCGGGCGCGAGCGCCTCCAGCGCCGCGTCGAGTCCGCGCTCAAATGCCTCCCGGATGCCCGGCTGGTCCGGCGTTCCGGGCAGACCGCCATAGCCCGGATATTCGACAAGGAGGACGTGGATGCCGCGGCCCCGGAGTGTTTCCACATCCGCGATCCAATCATCGATCATCTCGCCGTTGCCGTGCGCGATCACCACGAGCGGCGCTCCGGCGGCCTCCGCCCGGAAGAGCAGCGCCCGCCGGGCAGGGTCGTCCGGCAGGAGTGCGACCGCCCGGTTGCGTTCCTCCTGCGCGGCCGGGTCCGGGGCGCGGTGGCGTCCGGGAAACACGATGTCCGTCTGGTTTCCCCAAGCCATGCCGCTGTAGAACCCGTAGCCGACCGTCAGCAGGATCAACAACCGGATGATCTGGCGGCGGACCGTCATGGTTTGCGCACGAAACGGGCCGCGAACGCCCCATCCACACCGTCCGCCAGCGGCGAGCACGACCGGGTGGTCTCGAGTTGCAACTCCGGGTTTTCGCGCGCGATGCGCTTCGCCGATGCCTCGTTCTCTTCCATCTCCAGGCTGCAGGTGCTGTAGACAAGGACTCCGCCCGGCCGGAGGAGGGCGGCGACGCTGTGGGCCATCCGGACTTGCAGACCGTGCATGCGTTTGAAATCACCCGGGCTCAGCCGCCAGCGCACATCCACCCGGCGACGCATCACGCCCGTGTTCGAGCACGGCGCGTCGAGCAGGATGCGATCGAACGACGCCGGCTCGAACGGGGGCGGCGTCTGGCCCAGCCAGTCATGGGCGGTGGTGCGGGTGTTCTGCACGCCCAGCCGATCCAGGTTGGCGGCGAGGGTGTCGAGCCGGGGGGGGGAGACATCACAGGCATGGATCCGTCCGCGGTTCCGCATGCGCTCCGCGAGATAGGAGGTCTTTCCGCCCGGGGCGGCGCAGGCATCCAAAACGGTTTCCCCCGGCTCGGGATCGAGCAGTTCGCAGGCCAGCAAGGTGCTGGGATCCTGCACGTAGCAAAGCCCGCCCACGATCCACGAGGGCGGGAGATGGCGGACCCGGAGCGCAGCGGGGTGGAAGGCGACCGGCTCGGCATCGGGAAGCGAGGCGGCGAGTTCACCGGGCGTGACGCGCAGTCCGTTGGCGCGGACGTAGACCGGGGCGGGTTCGTTGTTCCAGGCGCAGAGGGTGGCGGCGGGGCCCTCCCCGATGCGATCCACCCACCGGGAGACCAGAAATTCGGGATGGGACGTGCGCAGCGCCAGGGGGGCCACCTGCATCTCCGCCAGCAGCCGATCCCGTTCGCGCGTCGCGGCTCGCAGCACGGCGTTGACCAGTCCGCGCGCACGTCCGGCCACCGCGACGGTTTCGTTCACCGCCGCGTGGTCGGGCACGCGGAGGTGGAAGATCTGTTGGAGCCCGATGCGAAGGCATTGCCGTGTCCGGGGATCGAGGGGACCCTTCCGGAAACCGCCGATCCAATGATCGAGTCGGCTGAGATTGCGGAGCACGCCGTAGAACAGCTCCATCAAAAACGCCCGATCCGCCGGGTCGGGGCGGTATTCCGCCTGCAATCCGTGCACGATTTCCTCGGCGAAACCGCGTCCGCGTTCCCATCGATCAAGCGCTTCGACGCAGAGCCACCGGCCACCTCGGGAGGGCATGGGGGCACCCTACGCCCGCCGCCCGCGCAGGTCCATGGGGAAAAGGGTCCGGCTCAAGGCGACAGGCGAATCGTGCGCTACTGCCCCGGCAGGAGCGGCATGGAGCACACCCACGCGGAGAACGCGACGGCGTTGTGGAGCAGTTCGCCGGCGAAGGTCTGCCACCCGACCTGCGGGGAGGCCAGGATGAGGAGCAGGGTGAGAATGGCGAGGTTGAACAGATGGATCACCGTGAGGGAGAAGAAGGTGCCGTGCTGCCGGAGATCGCTCTGCCCCTTGGGAATCATCCAGAGCGTGAACGAGACATGGAAACACCAGGTGACCCCCAGCAACGCGAACAGCAGGCGGCGATACGGCCAGAGATCCGTGAACCACCCCGCCACCCCGTAGACCGCGATGAGCAGGATGCTGTAGATCGGGAAAAAATAGGGCGCCAGCGAGATCAGAAAATTGTTGGTGTCGGTCTCGATGCTGCCCCCGTCCCGGCTGACATGGAACCGGCTGACCCGTCCGCCCATCATCCAAACCCAGATCGCGTGCGTCAGTTCATGACCGAACACGTAAAGCAGCACGGGCCGTGGCAGGCCGAAGAACGCAATCGACCAGAGGATCGCGCCCAGCCCGAAAAACCAGAACTCCTCGGTCAGCCAGAATTTCTGGTGCAGTGCGGTGCGCGCAAAAACCGCAAAGAAACTTTGCGTCCAGACCCAGAGCACCGGGAGGAGGAACAGGCCGACGACGAACTTGACCCAGCGGGTGGGGATCACCGCCTCGGCGGGGGATTCCCTGCGCAAAATGCCCGAGGCCTGCAGCCGCGAGCGGCGCTGCACGCGGGTCTGCTTTCGTCCCCGGCCGAACATCGGGTTCGCTCCGGACGGCATCGCGTCAGGCCCGACCGAGGTAGTTGCCGGTGCGCGGGTCCACCTTGACGATCTCGCCTTCCTTGATGAAGAGCGGGACGTGGATGATCCGTCCGGTTTCGAGCGTGGCCGGTTTCTGCACGTTGTTGGCCGAGTCGCCGCGGACGCCCTCGGCGGATTCCACCACCTTCATGGTGACCGAGGAGGGAAGTTCGATCTGGGCGGGGCGACCCTCCACATACAGCACCTCGACCGGCATGTTCTCGTTGAGCCAATCCTTCGCATCGCCGATGAGATCGTCCTGGAGCGTCACCGAGTCATACGTTTCCGGATCGATGAAATTGTAACCGCTCTGGTCCTTGTAGCTGAACTCGAGTTTTTGGCGGTTGATATCGATCAGATCGACCTTCTCGGTCGAGCTGAACCGGATATCGGCTGATTTGCCGGTGTTCACGTAGCGAACGATGGCCTGCACGAACGCGCGCAGGTTGCCGGGGGTGCGATGCTGGACTTCGAGAACGATGGCGACGTTTCCGTTGTATTTGATCGCCATCCCTTTGCGGAGGTCATTTGCGGCTGCCATAAGAGGGGTTTCCTTAAAATTTGAGGCTGGCCGGGCCTCCGCCCCGATGCAAGCGGGAAAGCTGGAAACGCGATGCGATTTCCACCCGATTCCCCGGGTTTGCATCCCGCAGGATCGGCAGGCTATCCTTGCCGGGTGCGTTCCCTTCTCCCCGTCCTTGTTCTCGCGCTGGCGCTGCCGCCCGCGATCCTCCCCCTCTCCGCCTCCCAGCCGCCCGATCCCGAGCAGGGCTGGCGCGCCCGGGCCGACCAGATCCTCTCCGCCCGGGCGGATGAGGATGGACGGGAGCTGATCGACTGGGCCCGCCGGATCCGGTTGGGTGATCCGCACAAGTATCTTTTCCCGGTCATCTGCGCGAAGCTCTGGCGGGATCCGAGCGATCCCGTGGCGTGGGAGATGGCGCGCTTCCTGCGGGACGTGGATAAGGAAAAAGCCAGGGGCGACCGCGGCTTGTATCATTTCGCCGCCATCGGCCTGACCCGACTCCAGTTCGGATTTGAGAAGTCGTTGCCCGAGGATGTGCGCGACTGGTACGCGGAGAATGCCGGGGGCAACCTCGCGAAATTCCGCCCCGGGGGGACCGAGAATCACGGCATGATGTCGCGCACAAGCGGGTATGTCTTTGCCGAGCGCTTCCAGAAAGAGCGGGGCGGTCCGCCTGAGACCGATCATCTGGCGTACTTCCGCGCATTCCTGGAGCGCGAATGCCGCAAACTTTACACGATCGGCATGGGCGAGTGGGACTCGAGCACCTACGTGGCGTTCAGCCTGTCGGGATGGATGAACGTGTATGACTTTGCGCAGGACCCGGGCGCCAGGGAAATGGCGAAGGCGGCGCTCGATTGGTACGCCTCCATGATGGCCCTGAAACAGTTCCACGGGGTCCATGCCGGATGCGAGGCACGCGGGTTCGCGAATCGCCCGGTCGAGACCCAGACGGATATCATTGCGTGGCTCTGGTGGGGAACGGCCCCCGAGGGCTTCCAGCCCGATCTGGTGACCCGGAAAGGTGGGCGCTACGCGGTGATCGCCGCACTCAGCGGATATCGTCCGCCCGCTGAACTCACCGCGCTGGCGCGCAAAGAACTGAAGCTTCCGTTCCAGGCCCGGATGTCCAAGCCCAGCTATTACGGCTACAGCGAGGACAACGTCAGCCAGGAGATTCTCTGGAGCGATTCGGGCGTCCAGATGTCGACCCTTTACGATCCGACCCCTGGCAACCGGACAACGGGCACCATCTGGCCGCAGACCACGATGTTCAAGCTGGCGGTGCTGGCTCCCGGCGACGTGAAGGTGCTGGGCATCGGGAACGGGTATCACAAACATTTCCCGGTCGAGGGCCGCTCCGCGTTCGACCAGTTCCACCAGGAGAAAGGTGCCGCGATCAACCTTTGTTACCTGCCTCCTCCCGAGCAGCGCCCTCCCAATGCCGTCCCGGAATCGTACGTGGCAATCCCCGATGGCATCGAGGAAGTGGCGCGCGGCGGGGGATGGATCATCCTGGGCGGAGGCAGCGCATTGATCGCGGTGTATCCGCTGGGCGGTCAGCCCGAGCCCGACCACTTCGCCGATTGGGCGGCGAGGACGGGTGCCAAGCCCCAGGAGGGAACCCCGCCCGTCCCCGGTTATCGGGCGTTGCGTCTGAAAGGCGATCTGACGGGCTGGGTGGTGCAGGTAAAAAGCGGCACCCGGGATGCCGAATCGCTGCTGGCCAGGCTGAAGGCGGAGTGTCCGGTGGACACCTCGAAGCTTCTGTCCCACCGGGAGGTGAGCTATCGGAGTTTGGATGGACCCGAGATTCGGATGGTGCACACCGGCGGGCCCGGGGGCAAACCGCGCGCATGGACCGGCGGGAAGGAACTGGCGTTCACGGGGTGGCCGGTGTTCGGGAGCGACCCCCTCTCGCTGGCCCTGCGATCCGGCGAAATGCGGTTGGGCATCGGAGAACACTCGCGAACGTTGAAGTTTCCCGGAAGTATCGATGCCAACTCCGGTGACGCGGCGGCGGCGATGGACCACTGACCGTCGGTTTCCGGACTCTCACTCATGAAGGCCCTCTTCCTCACCAACGAATACCCGCCGAACGTCTACGGCGGCGCCGGCGTCCACGTCGACTATCTCACGCGCGAACTCGCCCGACTCATGCAGGTCGAGGTTCGCGCGTTTGGCGATCAGCGGTCGGATTCGGACGCCCTGCGCGTGCGCGGCATCGGAATCGATGCCGCCGGCTTCACGTGCCCCCAATCCCTGGCCGGGATCTTCGGCGCGGCACGCCGGTGCGTCGATATGAACGCGCTCGACGTCGATGCCGACCTCGTCCACGTCCACACCTGGTACACCCATCTCGGCGGGATCCTCGCGAAACTCAATTACGGCATCCCGCTCGTGCTGACGGTGCACTCGCTCGAGCCGCTCCGTCCGTGGAAACGCGAGCAGCTCGGCGGGGGCTATGATTTCAGTGTTTGGATCGAGAAGACCGCCATTGAGATGGCGGATGCCGTGGTGGCCGTTTCGCAGGAGACGCGGCGCGATGTGCTCCGCTTGTTCGACGTCTCGGAGGCGAAGGTCCACGTGATTCACAATGGCATCGAGCCCGACGAATACCGGCCCGCCACAAGTTCGGCTGCTTTGGAGAAGTACGGCGTTGACCCAGGGGTGCCGTATCTTCTGTTCGTGGGTCGGATCACGCGACAGAAGGGGATCGCCCATCTCGTTCGCGCGATTCGTCATCTTGATCCCGGATTTCAGATCGTTCTGTGCGCCGGGGCGCCCGATACCCCGGAGATCGCCACGGAGATGAAGGCGGCCGTGGCGCAAGCGCAGCAGACCCGCCCGGGCATCCTCTGGATCGAGGAGATGGTGCCGCGGGCGACGGCCATCGAGCTGTATTCGCACGCCGCGGTGTTTTGTTGCCCGTCGATTTACGAGCCGTTCGGGATCATCAACCTCGAGGCCATGGCCTGTGAGACGCCGGTCGTTGCCAGCGCCGTGGGGGGGATTCCCGAGGTGGTGGTCGATGGGGAGACCGGATTTCTGGTGCCCGTCGAGCAGCAGACAACGAGCCCGTTCGAGGCGGTCGATCCCGACCGGTTCGCACGCGATCTCGCCGCGCCGATCAACCGGCTGATGGCCGATCCGGTATTGCGGGCGCGGATGGGTGTCGCCGGACGCGAGCGGGCCATCGCCAAATTTAGCTGGGCCGCAATCGCGCGGCGCACACGCGACCTGTATGCGTCGCTCATCCCGTCGCGCAGTCCCTGAATCCATGTTTGTCGATCAAGTCAGAATCCACGTGAAAGCGGGCGATGGCGGCAACGGCTGTGCCAGCTTTCGCCGGGAAAAATTCGTGCCGAAAGGCGGACCCGACGGGGGCGACGGCGGCCGTGGGGGGGATGTGATCTTCGTTGCCGACCCGCATACCGACAACCTCGTGGGACTCTATTTTCAGCCGATCATCCGCGCGAAGCACGGGGCAGCCGGCAAAGGAAAACAGAAGCACGGGAAGTCGGCGCCCAACGTGTTGGTGAAAGTGCCGGCGGGCACCCTGGTGTTCCGGTTGCCCGGGCATCTCGGTGCCAATGTCGCGCCCGATCCCGACCGACTCGGCGGCGAAGCGCCCCAGCCGACGTCCGGACGCAAGATCGATCCGGCCCACCTCGATCTGGTGGCGGATCTGGTGCAACCGGGTGAGGAGTTTGTGCTGTGTCACGGCGGACGCGGTGGCAAGGGGAACATCCATTTCAAGAGCCCCACCAACCGCGCGCCGCGTCAGTTCACCGAAGGTGTGCCGGGCGAGGAAGGGCACTTCTTTCTCGAGCTTCGCCGGATCGCCGATGCGGGCCTGGTGGGCTATCCGAACGCCGGAAAATCCACGGTGCTCAGCCGGATCTCCGCGGCGCACCCGAAGGTCGCCCCCTACCCGTTCACGACGCTGAACCCCGTGATCGGGGTGGCGGAGCTTTCACAGTACCGCCGCGTGACCGTGGCCGACATTCCCGGCTTGATCGAGGGCGCGCATCGCAACGTCGGGCTCGGGCACGAGTTTCTGCGGCACATCGTCCGTTGCCAGTTGCTCGTGTTTGTCCTCGACATGGCCGGGAGCGAAGGTCGCGAGCCGGCCTCGGACTACGCCAGCCTGCGCCGGGAACTGAAGCTGTACGATCCGGCACTCGCCAGCCGCCCTTGGATCGTTGTGGCGAACAAAATGGATCTGCCCGGGGCGGCCGACAAGCTGGCCGCCTTCCGTGCCCTGCATCCGGATGTTGAAATCGTCCCGACCGCCGCGGAGCTGGGCGAGGGTTTGGACGTTCTCAAGCAACGCCTGGGCGAACTCGCCGCCGCCCCCGCACAAGCGACGGGGCCGGACCCGGATCACGCGGACTGATGCGCCGTGGCGTCGGCCCGCGGCGTGCGGAACCGATCCCGCAACGGCGGGAGGGATGGCGCGATCAGGATCACCGCGGACACCAGCGTGGTGAGTTGCGTCAGCGCAATCAGCGGCCCGGAGAGGATCATAAAGTTCACGGGCAGAATCTCCACGATCCCGAGCACCACCGAGCCCGCATACAACAGCCTCCCGGCTGGACGAAGCATCCAGAGCAGCACCATCCCGCCCAGCCAGGTCCCAAGGGTAATCAAATGCAGCCACGGGCTCAGGCGCTGCATCCATGGCCAGTCGATGACCGCCGAGGCATCCTCCGCCGCCCGCGCCGCGCCGGGCAGGAACGGGTCGCCCATCGTTCCCAGCCAGACCCAGAAGACGAGCAACAGGGCTTCCGCCACAAGGAAGCTGCGGAAGGCGCGCGCGGACATCTCAAAACCATCCTCCGCTCACCCGGCCCAACGCGCGAGCGATTTTCTTCGCAGCGGCACGCAGGGGCGTGACCGAAAGTGGGCGGGCGCGACTTTCGTTGCAGCCGGGCTGGGCCAGCCCGGTGCCGGCGGCGCGTGGATCTCTTGTTGCTCGGAGCCACGAAATGTGAGCGCAAGCAGGGGCCGGGATAGGTTGAAAAGATGTTGTTTCCTCTCCCCCGGAGAGCCGCTATATTAAAAGACATAACCTACGCAAGCCAGCAACTCGCTGAAGCTCTCCAGAAGCTCGCGCGTGAGGCTGACCTCCCCCGCGACTACTCCCAACGCCAGCTTCCGGTTTCCATCGAGACACAGGATGTCCAGTTCCCCGCGGCCGTTGCTGATTTCCTGAAGAAGACCAGCCACTACACCGAACAGACGAAAACCGTCAGCATCGGGATTTACTAAACCGCGTAGAGGCCACCGAAATTCATGAGTCTGCGGTTGGCCGAGGGAAAGCGTCTTCAGTGGATCGACACGAGGCGGGAAAGCGAATTTTCGAATTTTCTCTTCGTCGATCAGGAATACGCGGCGCATCCGGTGATGCGTCGCATCGGGCCGCCGGCTGGAGGACGCGCTCCGGACTTCGTTTGGCCAGTCGCTACCGGATTTTTTCTGGATGGCCGAACTGAGCGCCCCCGAGTTGACAAGGAGCTGTCTATTCCATTTCCAGCTACCACTACCGCGTGGAGATCGACTTGCGCGCGAGCGATGGCGGTCCCGTGATTCTATCGGAGTTGCTCGAAGCGGAACTCGCGCTGCCGGACAAGCAAACCGCCACATTCCAACTCAAACGTTCGCGCGAGTCATTCACCGTGCTCGATCCGCTGGCGGGCACCGAGTCGCGAAAGCACGCCGTTGAGGAAGACGACGCCACGCGCCTCGTGGCGGGCACCAGTTTCATTGGCCCCATTGTCGGACGCTTCCGCCGCTGTGCTCGACCTGTTTGATGGCGCCGTGCGCACCGCTGCGCGGACTGGCGACCGCGCGGCCCGCTCTTTCCACGTTTGCGTCGCCATCAAGGAAATCGAATCGTGGTATCTCGCCGATGCCACCGCGATCCAGGCACTCATGCCGGAGTGCGAGTGGAGCGAAGCACCCGAGGATACCTTTCCACATTTACTACAAGGCTGGATCCGACCACCTCGAATACCAGCCCGACTTCGTGGCCGAGACTGCGAGCGTCATATACATGCTGGAGCCTAAAGCCCGGAACGAATTGCAGAGCGACGAGGTGCAGGCAAAGCGAGTCGTGGCTGAGGAATGGTGTGCACGAGCGAGTGTTCACGCGAAATCCTATGGAGGGAAGGGATGGAAGTACGCGCTCATCCCGCACGACATAATCTCCGAGAACATGACTGTCGAAGGATTGGTCGCCCATTTGATCGTTGAATAGGTTGGGTTCGGGCACTTGACGGCAAGTCGGAACCAAGGTGAAACCCATTTTCGATCCCGCGCGCCGTGGCACTGGCTGTTCGGCCGATGATCCTGTGCCAGACAACCTGATGTCTGTCTCGGAGGGATGCTTCCCAGGCTGCATCTTTTGCTTTCATCGGTAAGATGCCGATGCCACTCACCGGACCCGACCCGCCGCTGGCTTGGACGTCATTCGACATTTCGGACGGATTACCGAGGGGCTGGGGAATCCGGATTACTTCTGACCGTAATACGCCGCGGGTCCGTGTTTCCGTAGAAAATGCCGATCAAGCAGGTGGCGCGGCATCGATTCGAAAGCGGGGTTGAGCGCGAGGGTGCGCAGCGCGAGATCGGCGACGATTTCGAGGGCGATGGCGTTCTCAACGGCCTTGTCGGCCGACGAACCCCACGCGAACGGGCCGTGGTTCCGGACCAGCACCGCAGGGATCGAGTTCGGATCGATCGATTGGAAGCATTCCAGGATCACCTTTCCTGTCTCCCACTCGTAGGCATCCCCGACCTCTGCGGGCGTCATCTCGCGGGTGACAGGAACGGGTCCGTGATAATGATCCGCGTGTGTGGTGCCCGTGGCCGGGATCGCCCGACCGGCCTGGGCAAAGGCCACCGCGCACCGCGAATGGGTGTGGACAATCGACCGGACCGACGGACCGAACTCGAGGAACAACCGGCGATGAGTCGGTGTGTCAGACGACGGGCGCAACTCGCCGTCAACGATCCCGCCCTCGAGATCGACGATCACCATTTGCGAAGGTTCAAGCTGGTCGTAAGGAACGCCGCTGGGCTTGATCGCAAACACGCGCTCGGAAGGGTCGAATACGCTCACGTTTCCGAACGTGAGATCGACCAAGCCGGTGCCGGGCAGGCGGCGGTTGGCGGCGCAGCATTCTTCACGCAGATTTTTGAAGAGGGGCATGGGGTGGGGCCTTCTAGTTCGTAATCGTGCCCGGGTGGATCGGCCATTGGGATGACGGAGGAATGGAGCAGGAAACCAGCAAGGCAGGAAAAGTGACGGCGGAGCAGGAGCCGGAGTAGGAGTAAGAGCAGGAGCGACATTGCACGCCGCGCGCCCTGGAGTGCGGTGACCCGGTGCCGCTTTGGATCGCGAGCCGCATGCCGGGGCAGTCGATATCCAAAGCGGAGTGACGCCGCGCTCGCTCCGCACTCCAAAGTCCTGGCGGGTCGGAGGGTGTCCAGTCTCCGTTCATCCCCGGAACCCGTGGGCCAGCGCATGGTAGACCTCGCCGAATCGCAGGTCGCGCTGGAAGGCATCGATCTCGGTATTCGCGTCGATCACCGCCAGTTCGATCCCGGCGATGGCGGCGAAATCGCGAAGCATCTCGGTGGTGACGCTGTAGCTGTATCCCGTGTGATGGGCGCCGCCTGCATGGATCCACGCGGCGCACGCGGTTTTGAAATCGGGCCGGCATTTCCAAACGGCCCGGGCGACGGGAAGATTCGGGAGCGGCTGCGGCGGCGCAACGGCGTCCACTTCGTTCACGATCAACCGGAACCGGTTGCCGAGATCGATGAGCGACGCATTGAGGGCGGGCCCGGCCGGGGCGTCGAACACCAATCGAACCGGATCCTCCCTGCCGCCAATCCCGAGCGGGTGGATTTCGAGTTGCGGTTTGCCCGCAGCGATCGACTCGCAAATCTCGAGCATGTGGGCTCCGAGCACGAGATGGTTCCCGGGCTCCAGATGATAAGTGTAATCCTCCATGAACGAGGTGCCGCCAGGGAGGCCCTCGCCCATCACCTTCATCGCCCGCAAGAGCGCGCACGTCTTCCAATCCCCCTCCGCACCGAACCCGTAGCCGTCGGCCATCAGCCGCTGGACCGCCAGACCGGGGAGCTGACGCAGCCCGTGCAGATCCTCGAACGTGGTGGTGAATCCCTTGAACCCGCCCGCTTTCAGGAACGAGCGCAGGCCGAGTTCGATCCGGGCCCCTTCGCGCAGTGATTCGTGACGCTCGCCGCCGCGGCGCAAGACGGGTGCGACCTCGTAGCGCGATTCATACTCGCCGCAAAGCGCGTCGATCGCGGAGTCCGCGGCCGCCTGCGTGTGCCCGACCAAATCCCCCACGCCGTGGCCATCCACGGTGAACCCGAACGTGGCCTCGGCCGATACCTTGTCCCCGTCGGTCACCGCCACCTGACGCATGTTGTCGCCGAACCGCGCGAACTTTGCCCCCTGCCAGTCGGTCCACGCGCGCGTCGCCCGCATCCAGGCGGCGATGCGCTGCTGCACCTCCGGATCTTCCCAGTGTCCCACGACCACCTTGCGGTTGAGACGCATCCGGCTGTGCAGAAACCCCGCCTCGCGGTCGCCATGCGCCGCCTGGTTGAGGTTCATGAAATCCATGTCGATGGAGTCCCAGGGCAGATCGCGATTGAACTGGGTGTGGAGATGCAGGAACGGCTTGCGCAGTCCGGATAATCCGCCGATCCACATCTTGGCCGGCGAGAACGTGTGCATCCAGAGCACCAGCCCCGCACATTCCGGATCGCTCCCGGCCTCAAGGCAGGCCGCGCGGATCTCGTCGGGGGTGGTCAGGACCGCCTTGAACGCAATCGGGAGCGGAAGCCGGCCGGAGGCGTTCAAGCCGGCGACGATCTTCTGCGAGTTCTCAGCAACCTGCTTGAGCGGGCCGGGCCCGTACAGGTGCTGACTGCCGGTGAGGAACCAGATCTGCATACCGGTGAACTTTGAACTCCGAACGTTGAACTTTGAAAGGAAGAACACGCAAGATCTCGACCTCCGGGCGAGGCTGGAGGCCTCGCTTCAACCGAGCCCGGGCATCGCCCTGGGGAACCGTCCCGGACCCGCGCACGCTGAAGGCGGCTGGCGCTGCGCGGCCTGAGGCATCGACAAAGCGATGCCCTCCAAGGGTGCGGCCCTCGGCCTGGAGGGCACCGCGTTGTCGGTGCCCAAGGCTGCGCTTGGCCGTCCCAGGCTCGGATTTTCACGGGCGATGGACGGGCGTCGGCCGCCGTGGCCTCTCGAAGCTCACCGCTGAACGTTCAGCGTTCGAAGGTTCATCAGCTCCTTCATCACCTGCCCGAGATCGGCCGTGGAGTTGCGTCCGCCGAACGCGTCGTGGAGCTGGCGATAGAGCGCATACAGGCGGTCGTAGGTTTTGCGGTTCGCGGGGATCGGACGGTAGGCGACCTCGGCGAGGCGGGTCATCCGGCGCTGGGCGGTCGGGTAATCCTTGTGGACGCCGGCGACCACGGCGGCGGCAACCGCGGACCCAAGCGCGCACGCCTGGCTGGAACCGGCGATCTGCATGGTGCAGTCCGTGACATCCGCGTAGATCTGCATGAGCAGTGGATTTTTCTCCGCGATCCCGCCCGCGCAGACGACGCGACGGATCGGCACGCCGTATTCCCGGATTCGTTCGATGATGGCGCGCGCGCCGAACGCGGTCGCCTCGATCAGGGCGCGGTAGATCTCCGCGCGGGTGGTGTGGAGCGTGCTGCCGATCAACAGGCCCGAGAGCATGGGGTCGACGAGGATCGTGCGGTTGCCGTTGTTCCAATCCAGCGCGAGGAGTCCGCTCTCCGCCGGGCGCAGGCGGGCGGCCTCGGACGTGAGGCGGGCGTGGAGTGTGCCGTCGCCCTCGCACACCCCTTCGACCCACCATTTGAAGATGTCGCCGACGGCCGATTGGCCGGCCTCGATGCCGAAGTAGCCCGGCAGGATCGCCCCCTCGACGATGCCGCAGATGCCGGGGATATCGGCGACCCGTTTCTTCGCCGAGACCACCGCGCAATCGCACGTGGATGTGCCGATGACCTTGACCAACGTCCCTTCGGAGATGCCGGACCCGATGGAACCGTAATGGACATCCATCTCCCCGATGGCGATCGGGATCCCGGCGGTCAGGCCGAGACGCGCAGCCCATTGGCCGGAAAGTGCACCGGCGGAGTGGGAGGCATCGAGCGCCTCCGTATAGAGACGATCCCGCAACGCCGCCAACTTGGGATGCAACAGCGCGAGGAATTCCTTGTCCGGAAGCCCGCCCCACTCCGCGCAATAGAACGCCTTGTGGCCCGCGGCGCATACGCCCCGTCGGATGGTCCGCGGGTCATCGACCCCCGCCAGCACGGAAGGCACCCAGTCGCACAGTTCCACCCAGGAATAGGCTGCCTCGAACGCGTTCGGATCGACGTTGAGACAGCGCCAGATCTTCGACCAGAACCATTCCGACGAATAGGTGTTGCCGCACTTGGCGATAAAGTGCGGGCGATGTTCGGCGGCGAGGGCGGTGATCCGGGCGGCTTCCCGCCAGGCGGTATGATCTTTCCAGAGCCAGCATTGTGCGTTCGGGTTCTTCCTCCATTTCGTGTGTTGCGCGAGCGAGCGATTCTGCGCATCCACAGGGATCGGGCTCGAGCCGGTGCTGTCCACACCGATGCCCACGACGTCTGAGGGGCGGAACCCGCGTCGCCGGGCCGCAGCCGCTTTCAGCGCGCCGCGCACGCTTTGCTCGAGTCCGAGCAAGTAATCGGGCGGGTGTTGGCGGGCGAGATGGGGTTCCTTGGGGTCGAGCAGCACGCCTTCCCTGCCGCTCGGATAGGGGACCACGCAGCTACCGAGTTCGGTGCCGTCGGCGGCATCGACCACGAGGGCGCGGACCGAGTTGGTGCCGTAATCGATGCCGATGGTGTAGCGGAGGCGAAGGGTGGATCGCGCGCTCCGCGCTCGATTCTGCTTCGGTGCGATGGACCCGCGGCCAGAGGGAGGATTCATGGGAGATCGCAGGTTATCAGAGCGCCTGCGGGGGTTGAGAGTCGAAAAATGCGGCGCGGACTGGGGGGCGGATTTCAGGCTGGAAAGCCGGGCACCGGGGTTGTGATTGGATGGAATTCACCCGCTTGGGGTCGGTCGAATGGGCGGCCTGCAGGTGGGTCGGGTGATCGCGCATCCGGTCTGTGCGTACGCCGTTGGCGAGGTGGGTGATCTCGGGCGTCTGCCAGGAAGGGGGGGGCGCTGGCATCGACAAAGCGATGCCCTCCAGTGGTTGCCGCCGGGTCGGCCGCGTGCGCAGATCGCGAATCAACCTTCCGAAGGTGGATGCCCGGCGGGGTTCAGCCCTCCCGTGCGACGAGTTCGTGAAGGCCGAACACGGCGCCCTGCGGGTCGCGGACCACGACGATTTTCCCGACGGGGCCGAGGTCTTTGATGGGGGCCAGCGCAGTGGCGCCGAGGCCGAGGGCGGTCTGAAGGGCGTCACGGATGTCGGCTACCACGAAATACGGGAACCACTGACCGGGCGCGCCGGGTGTGGGAGCGGGCAACATCCCGGCCACGTCGACGTTGTCGGGGCCCAGTTGGAACAGGGTGTAAGGGGGCAGTCCCTCGACGGGCACGGAAGCCTGGTAGGGACCGGCTTTCCAGCCGAACAGCGAGCCGTAAAACGCGGCGGCAGCGGCGGGGTCCGGGGTGACCAGTTCGTTCCAGCTCACCCGGCCGGGAGGCGTGCGCGACGAAGATTCCGGGGAACTCATGAAGTCATCCTGGCGGAGCGCGGTTTCCGAGTCGAGATTGAGAACGGTCGTGTCCGCTCAGCGATCCGCCTGTCGCCGCGATCCGCCTTGTCACCGGTCCAATGGATGCCATCGTGGTGGGGATGAAACCCTTCGCGGACGCCCGCCGAGCGCAGGACGAAGTGCTGATGTCCATGAGTCCGGCCCGCAAGCTGGAGATTGCCCACGGGATGATTCGTGCGGCGCGCTCGATGAAGCGGGCGGGGTTGGCGCAGGCCCATCCCGATTGGGATCAACCCCGGCTGGATCGCGAGGTCGCGTTGCTGTTCCGCCGTGCCCGATCCTGAACATTTCCTTGCCCCGGTTCTCGGGCCGTTGAATGCCGGCGGGATCCGTTACATGGTCACCGGGGGTGCGGCCGCCATCATTTATGGCGAGCCCCGGCTCACGTTGGATGTCGATTTGGTGCTCGCGTTGCCGAGGCGCGCTGTCGGGGATTTGCTAAACGCATTTCCGGTCCGGGATTATTACGTCCCTCCTGCAGAGGTCCTGGAGGAGGAAGCCGGACGTGAAACGCGCGGGCATTTCAATCTCGTGCACCACGCCACGGGGTTGCGGGCGGATTGCTATTTCGCCGGCCGCGACCCGCTCCATGAGTGGGCGTTTCCTTTGAGGCGATGGATTGACCTTGGGAACCTGGGGGGATGGATTGCGTGTCCGGAGTATGTGATCCTTCGCAAGCTCCAGTATTACTCCGAGGGACGGTCCGAGAAGCACCTGCGGGACATCGCCCGGATGCTCGCGGTGTCGGGGAGCCGGTTCGATCAAGCCGCCCTGTCGGGCTGGGTGAGTCGGCTCGCGCTGGACCCGGAGTGGAAGGCCGCCTGCGAGTACGACCTCTGAGAGTTCCTCAGAGCGGGGCGATTCGCAGCGGGGAGGCGTTCACGCGACCGTTGCTGATCACGATGCCGAGGCTGCCCTCGGCGAGCGCGGTGTCTTCGGCTTCGATCTGCCGGGTGCCGTCGATGGAGCCGGTGATCGAAGATCCGCGGATTTCCAGCGCGAGTTCGTACGGGGTGCGGAGGGTCCAATCGAACCGGGTTTCAGCGAGGAGGGTTTCCTCATGGTCCCTGCGCACGAGCAGGAGCCGGTTGCCCGGGCGGAGCACGAGGGCGTAATGGCGGGTGAGCCCCTGGACACGGGCGGCGATGCCAAACTCGGCGGCCACCATCGGGGTGAGGGTGCAGGTGACCCGATAGTCGCGCCACTCACGGGCCCCGACGTGGAGGAGGCCGCGGCCCCGGTTTTTAATCAGGGAACCCACGCTGGCCCGGCCCCAGCCCGGTTCTTCGAGATTATGGACGAACATTCGCAGCCACGGACGGAGATGATGGCAGGGGTCCGGGGCTTCAAAGGTCAGGGTCGGGGTGCCGGTCCACGTGAGCCGGTCCAGATCGAGCCGGGCTTCGCGTTCGCCGACGAGCTGGATGCCGACGCTGAAGATCGGCCAGCGCCCGGTTTCGGGCACGATCCACTCGAGGGTCGTTGCACCGCCGGGCGGGAGATCGACGGGCGGTCCTTCGCGCAGGGCGGTCCCGTGATCGTCGGCGTGGGCCCGGACGAACAGCCGGGCCCGGATGGCGCCGGCGTTGGCGGGCGGGGCGGTGACCCGGGCAGTGACTGTTTGGCCGGGGTAAAGCGTCGGCGTGGCGCTCACCGTGTAACCGGCCATGTCGATCGCGTCGGGGGGCACGAACGTGAGCACCTCGGCGTCGCAACGCGCCCCGGGAAACGCGACTTCGAGACGGAGTCCCTGGTCGATGGGGACGAGGCGGGTTTCGAGCGGGCAGAGGGGGGACGGGGCGAATCCATGCGTGGCGCCGGGGAGGTCGAAGTGGAACCGGGCGCCGTCCTTGGGGATCCGGGGCGCCTGTCCGGCGAGCCGGCGTCCGAGGTTGGCCACCTCCAGCGCCATGGTGGCGGCGTCGCGTACGCCCCAGTGTCCGTCGGCGGCGGGGAGGTACATCCGGTCGTTGACCGGTGTGCGCCAGTCGTAGCCCGAGCGGAGGGTGTCGAGCCCGTTCCGGATCCCGAGCAGGCAGCCGAGGTTGCCGGAGTTGCAATCCGTGTCGTAGCCGCAGGTGTTGACGATCATCATCGAACGGTCGAAATCCCCGGCGCCGTGGAGGAGGGCGAGGATGATGACGCCGTGGTTCGAGATCATCGGGCAGTTGGTGCCGAATTTTGGGTAGCCGTAGTGTTCGACCAGCAGTTCGCGGGAGCGGCGCCAGTCGAGGCCGTCGCGGTGCCATTGGCGCAGATCGGCGATGAGGCGGGCGATCTCGCAACCGGCCGGGATGTGGGTGACGGCGCGGTCGAGGAGGGTGTCGATGTCGGGCTCGACGAACGCGAGCGATTCCATGGCGGCGATCACCACGGCGCCGTGGACGGCTTCGCCGTCGTGGCTGACTCGCGCGGCTTCGCGGGCGAGGCGGACGGCGAGATCGGGGTTGCCGGGGGCGACCATGGCCCATCCGTCGATGAAGATCTGCGCGCCGATTTCCTCGGCCACGGCGGTGCCGTTGAGTGCGATCGACCCGCTGGCGGGGGCTTCGATGCCGGCGTCGAGCCGGAGGTAGGCCGTGTGTTCGGCCGACATCCCGATGCCGCCCCACCAGAGGATGTGTTTGCCTTCGGCGATGTAGTTGAGCCAGGTCTGGCCGATCTCGCGGGCGCTGAGATCGGGTTTGACGCCATGATCGAGCAGGGCCCGGATGAAGGTGAACGTGCCGGTGATGTCGTCGTCGGTGACGATCAGCGGCACCTGCTTGTCCGTGTGCACATAGCGCCGAATCTCGCCCCAGAGGGAGGCGATCCGATCATAGGAGGCGCCCTCGAAGGGGCGGCCGAGATAGACGCCGATCAGTTTGCCAAGCACGCCGGCGTAGACGCGGGCTTCGTAGTCCGGGGGAAGGGGATGGGTTGGCATCGCGGCATTGTGATGGCCGGAACGGTCGGAAACCTCCATAATCCGACCCAATACCATGCGAAAACGACCATCGGCCGCCTATCAGATCGAGTTCTGGCCGACCTCCCGTACCGGTCGATTTCCGGTCCAGTTGCTTCGCCAACCGGACCACAGCGACGCCCCCATCCGCCGTTTGCACGTCCATGAATGTCTCGAAGTCGGTCTTTGTCATGCGGGCTCGGGCCTGTTTGTGGTTGGCGGGAAGGTGCTGCCCTTTCGGGCCGGGGACGTCTCGGTCATCACGGAGCACGAGCCTCATTTCGCCCGGAGTTCCCCTGGCACCCGGAGTGACTGGACCTGGCTCTGGTTCGACCCGGTCACCCTGCTGGCAGGCGGCCCCCCGGTGACGGCCCGGTTCCTGTCGTCCCAGCCGATCAGTGGCGCCGGATTTCGGAATCTCTTTGCGCTCGCCGATCCCGGCTCGCCGAAGGTCATGGTCGAGGAACTGATCGGGGAACTCAGCCGGCGAGAGGCGGGCTGGGAGATGGCGGCGCGCGGATTGATCGTCGCCTTGCTGTGCCGCGTGCATCGCCGGGCCATGCCCGCGAATTCCGTCGCGACACCCGGCGGCTTCCAGCGAATCGGCCCGGCGCTCGATTACCTGGCCAGCCACTCCGCGGGGGAGGTGGATCCCGTTGCGGTGGCCGCGCTTTGC
>Ga0163154_10002564_pt1 | contig 26371 bp, 33 predicted proteins | sample OliLakLV19MP9P1_FD_148649 | JGI IMG/M metagenome (GOLD analysis project Ga0163154, IMG submission 148649) | Freshwater microbial mat bacterial communities from Lake Vanda, McMurdo Dry Valleys, Antarctica - Oligotrophic Lake LV.19.MP9.P1 | ecosystem: Environmental > Aquatic > Freshwater > Lake >... | reverse complement strand
CAAGAAGACCCCCTGCGTTTACGCGGGGGATAAAGGGTTCCTTCCGGTTGCGAAATTTTTGTCTCGGCAAAAGGCTTTGCAATGCATTTCCACTTGACAAGTGTTCGTTTGTTTGGTGGAACATGGTATAGTAGGATATGAACGTCTGTTTCCAATATCGCTTGTATCCTACAAAAGAGCAGGTGTGTCAGTTTGAGGACACTCTGGAAACACTGCGTCATCTCTCGAACAATGCGCTTGCAGAGCGCATTGATGCCTACAAACACGAAGGCAGGACGGTGAAGTATGTCGAGCAGGCAAATTACCTTCCCTGTCTCAAACGTCCCGACTTGCCTCTCTCGAAAATCTACTCGCAAGTGCTGCAGGACTGTTTGAGGCGTTTGGACACCGCGTATCAAAATTTCTTTCGCAGAGTGAAGTCTGTATCTGCAAAGCCGGGTTTCCCACGTTTCAAGGGAGTAGGACGCTATCGCTCCTTCACCTATCCGCAGTGGAACGGAAGCGTCAAACTCGATGGCTATACCCTTCGTCTCTCCAAAATCGGGGCAGTGAAGATGAAACTGCATCGCCCCTTAGAAGGAACTCCGAAAACCTGTACCATTTCCCGTCACGCCGATGGTTGGTATGCAAGCATCGCTTGTGAAGTGGAACCCTCTCCTCTGCCAAAGACAGGCTTAGACGCCGGAATCGACGTGGGCATCGAAACCTTTGCCACTCTCTCCGACACTCACGACGCCATCGAAAACCCCCGTCACTTGCAGGAGGCTCAGGCGCGTCTCCGCCGTTGTCAGCGCAGACTGGAACGCCGCAGCCGTTACAGTGGAACGGGCAAGGAACGCAAACTCCTCTCCAAACAAAGCAAACGCAGGGAGAAAGCCAAACTCCTCCTTGCCAAAGCCCATCAGAAGGTCAAGAGAGCAAGGCTTGACTTCCACCACAAAATCGCTCATGCTCTCGTTCGCAAGTTCGACACGCTTTATGTCGAGAACCTCAATATCAGCGGAATGCTTCGTAACCATCATCTGGCACGAGCGATTTCCGATGCTTCGTGGGGACAATTCTTCGTGGTTCTGAAATCGAAGGCTGAAAGAGCCGTCAAAACCGTAGTCGAAGTCTGTCCTCGCAATACCAGTCAGAACTGTTCTGCGTGCGGGGAGTATGTTCCCAAAGCCCTCTCAGTACGCACCCATTCTTGTCCCTATTGCGGATTGGTTCTGCATCGGGACAAGAATGCTGCGGAGAACATTCGCAAGATTGGCAGACACGGAGCGTACTTACGCGAACGCGCTTCGGTCTGCCGATACATTGGCAGGGACACTGCCATCAAACGTCAACGTAAGTGCAGTTAGGCTATGCGTCGTTTGAGAAGCCCCTCGCGTTTACGCAGGGGAGTATGTCACTTAATCAGCGTGATACTCTTCACGCACAAACTGTGAAAATACGGTCAGAGTTGTATCGCCAAAAGGCGCGGCTGTTTACAACAGAATTTGTCTTGTTGGAGACAGCCGATGCACTGACCTCCCCGATACTGAGGACGGGAGTTGCGATGTTAATCGCAGAGTTAAGGCGTCAGACTGCCGTGCGCGTGATTCCTGTCACTTCAGCATTGATCGATTCGGGATTGGATTTATACGCACGTCGCCCTGATAAAGAGTGGTCACTTACTGACTGCATTAGTTTTGCTGTCATGGATGCGGAGGAGTGTTCTGTCGCATTGACCCAAGATCACCACTTTGTGCAAGCAGGGTATCGTATTCTGCTTTAGAAAGCGAGAACGCACAATGGAACGTGTTGGATTGCTGATTCGGGTTAAGCCCGAAAAATTAGAAGAGTATCTTGAAATTCATAAAAACGTGTGGACTGACTTGCTCGCGGAATTAAAAGCGGCGGGCATTCGGAACTATAGCCTGTGGCTCGCGCCGGACGGAGTCGAGTTCGGATATTTGGAGTGCGACGATTGGGAAATGGCGTGTTCCTATCTCGACGATTCTGAGGTGCATACGCGCTGGCAGGAATATATGCAAAACTATCTCGAAAGCCCCGCCAATTCCGATCAAGGCGGGCAGCCCGTCACGCTCTTGAAAATGTCGTTTCTGATGGAATAGCGAGAAAACTAGTCGTTTCTGATGGAATAGCGAGAAAACTATGGACACCACCAAACCGATACGCATTGTGGGAATCGGCGGCAGTACACGACAAGGCTCGCAGAGTCTGCTCGCCCTGAAAGCGGTATTGTCTCTTGTCGAAGCCGCCGGAGCGCAAACCGTTCTCGCCGATGTGCGCGAGCTGAACCTGCCGATGTACAATTCCGAGTTGAAGCTGGAGCAGTATCCGCAAACGCTGGCATGGCTCATTGATGAAGTGCGGCAAGCCGATGCGTTTATTGCTTGCTCACCGACTTATCACGGCACGGTTTCCGGCGCGGTCAAAAACGTCTTCGACTGTTTGGATTTGCTCGGTAGCGGCTATTTCGGCACTAAACCGTTCGGACTCATGGCAGTCGGTGGTGGCGCACTGAATGTCATTAACGGTTTGCACCATACGGTTCGCGCCCTCAACGGCATGGCAATTCCCATCGCTCTGGGACTGGCTCATAGTCCCATCAATGAGGCGACAGGGCAATTCTCCGACGAAGGCACTGCAAAACGGGCGGTGCAGATGATCGATCAGTTGACAAATGTGGCGCGATGTTTGCGGCAATAGAAATGAATTAAGCGGTTGGTTATTCCTGAATGTCTTCTGTCACTCGAACAGACATAAGCAAAATAAAGCTCTGAAGTTGGCAGTAGTAGACAATAAGGGGAGGACTGAAAGCGGATCTGAGAATAGGCAAGCCATAGAGAGGAACAGCGAGAGGAGCGGCTATCCCGGCACGCTTGCCCATACCGGGAATGCGAATGCCAAAACGGATTGCTCGCTCGACCTCTTCACGATGTTCTTCAAGAGGAATAATCTCAGCAAGCATTTGGTCGAAATGGGCTTGTTTCTTGATTGCAAGCGGTTCGTCGTCATGCACTGACAAATTCCTCGATTCCTGTAGTGTCTATTTCCGAAGCCCATTGTATTTCCTGCGGACTCAGTTGGCGGTTGTCAATGAGAGCGGAAGCATAGGGAATGGTCTCATTCTCATTGACTGTCTGCCAGCCGATAAAATCGTGAGACACTTCGCTGATCCTGTTTGCGCTGAGATGAGCAAAGCACTGAATGGTTTCATCAACAAGAGCAATCTCTTTGCCACTGAAGGCAGACAAATCCGGCTCACGCAAAGCAATCGGCTTTTTTTGAGTATAACCGAAATGCTGACGTAGGGCGATTGCGAGTTCTGACTGCTCCTGCATCTGATTCATCACAGACAGTATCTGGCGTGGAGCAGGTCCTTGAGGCAATTTCTGGTATTCTTGTCCTGTAATGGATTGCCCAAACATCAAGTATGCCTTGAAATCTGCGAAGAAAAGCAGTTTGTTGAGTTTAATTGATCCAAAAGAACGATCACCTTCCGATTGTTCGGCAATATATAAAATCAACTCGCGCAATTTTTCGGTAGGGATTTTTGTAGAACTTTGGTTTAACACGGACAATCTCCTTTCACGAAGGATTCAAACCTACTCTGTCAAATCTTTTAAGAATAGATATATTCCTTGCGGTATATTTAAGTATACAAAATTCAACTCAAATTGTCAAGTATAATAAAAAACCGGATACATTTCTCTCTTAATATATTTTACCCGATATTTTTACAATGAACCCACTCGAACAACATCATTTAGAACAGACGCGGCGGCAATTATTGACACGTACCGGCGCGGGTCTCGGCATGGCGGCACTCTCCGCCCTTCTTGGTGAAGAAGCCTTTGCACAAGGAAAAGGAGAACGGGAGAACGGGAGAGGGGGAGAAAAGCCTAATCCCTCCCTTCCGCATTTCGCGCCCAAAGCCAAGCGCGTCATCTATCTGACCCAATCCGGTGCGCCGTCGCAAGTGGATTTGTATGACTATAAGCCGCTTCTTGAGAAGTATAAGGGGCAGGAACTTCCGGCGTCGGTTCGCGGTGGACAGCGATTGACAACCATGACCGCCGCGCAGAAATTGACGATTCAGCCGAGCCGATTTAAGTTCGCACAGCACGGCAAAAACGGGGCATGGCTGAGTGAGTTGATCCCGAATATCGCTTCCATCGCTGATGATGTCTGTTTCATCAAAACCATGCACACCGAGTCGATCAACCACGCACCCGGAATGTGTCTGTTCCTTTCCGGCGGCGAACAGCCCGGACGCCCCAGCACCGGAGCGTGGGTTTCGTATGGGCTTGGCAGTGTCAACAAAGACCTGCCCGCGTTCGTCGTGATGATGTCGCGGGATCGGCACGGAACCTGTGGGCAGTTGTTATTCGAGTACTATTGGGGCAGCGGCTTTTTGCCGAGCAAGTATCAGGGCGTCAAGTTTCGAGCGGGCGGCGAACCGGTTCTCTATCTCACTAACCCGCCCGGAATTTCGCCGGACTTGCGGCGCGGACAACTCGACGATCTCGCTCAACTCAACGCACAGCACCAAAAAACTACCGGCGACCCCGAAATCGCTGCTCGAATTGCTCAGTATGAGATGGCATACCGAATGCAAACCAGCGTTCCTGAGTTGACCGATATTTCCAAAGAGCCGTCTGCGGTTTTGGAGATGTACGGTCCCGATGTTCATAAGCCCGGCTCGTATGCCCGCAACTGCCTGATGGCGCGGCGGCTGGTGGAGCGCGGCGTCCGATTTGTCCAACTCTTTCACGTCGGCTGGGATACGCATCAAAACCTTATGCGTGAGATCACGATGCAATGCGAGGACACGGATCGCGCCTCTGCCGCACTCGTTAAAGACCTCAAACAGCGCGGAATGCTTGATGATACGCTGGTGGTTTGGGCAGGAGAATTTGGGCGCACGGTCTACAGTCAAGGCGTCGTTGACGATCCGAAAGGGGGGCGCGATCACCACCCGCGCTGTTTCACTCTTTGGGCAGCGGGAGGAGGCGTCAAACCCGGCTTCTCCTATGGCGAAACTGACGATTACTCTTACAATGTCGCCAAAGACCCCGTTCACGTTCACGACTTTCAAGCCACCATGCTCCATCTTTTAGGAATAGACCATACCCGGCTAACTTATCGGTCTCAGGGGCGCGATTTCCGCCTGACCGATGTCGCCGGAGAACTTGTGAAAGGCATACTCGCCTGAACCCTTGCATTGACATTGCTCTCTCTCCTCGCTATAATAAAACAGCGACAGACAAGGAAACCTATGGCTTATCTTGTCTTTATCAGTCACGCCACAAAAGATCGCTGGATTCCCCGTCAAATCTCCAATCTTATCGAGCAAAAGGGCAAAGGAGGCGGGACTAAAACATTCTTGGACGAGAAAGACATTGAGGGCGGGCAGTCCATTCCCGAAATCATTCGACAAAACCTGTTCGAGTGTGATGAATTTTTGATTTTGCTCAGCAGTTACTCCATAGACCACCAATGGATTATCGCAGAACTTGGTGCGGCTTGGGTACTGGAAAAGCGTATCATCGCCTTGCTGGACAAAATCGTACCGGATCAAATACCGAGTATCATCAACATCTACAAAGCCTTTGATCTCAATGACTTTGATGAATATCTACAACAGTGAGGGACTTAAGAAAAAATAGTTCTTCCACTCTCACCGGGCGACGAAAGTCGCTGCCACAGAGGCGCGAAGTCCGCCTTCGCGGACTGGAAGATTTATTTTATCCTGCGTCCCCCAGAAAAATAATGTTGCCCCAAAACGAGTTTTTTTGCAAAACTCGTATAATCAAACAAGAAGGCAGAGGTAGACGAATGAGCAAATATCGGTATGGCGTAAATGAATACGCCGTCAGACACGAAATGGCAAAAGATGTGACGGGTACGCTTAAGAAGATCAAAGAAATGGGCTATGAGGGCATTGAGTTTATGGACCAGAATGCCTACCCCGCCAAAGATCTCAAAAAAATGCTGGATGATGTAGGTCTTGTCTGCATTGGATTTCTCACACATCTGACCCTCTTGCAAGACGACACCATTGAAAGCACAATCGAGTATTTCAAGACCGTTGGTGCCAAATACGCGAACGTACCCTGGTTGCCCGAAGAAATGATGTCCCCAGCGGAGAAAGCCAGAGAGACAGCAGACATATTCAATCGCATTGCAGCAAAGCTTGCTCCGCACGGGATAGTTCTCGGATTCCACAACCACGTCAATGAGTTGCATTATTATCCTGGTACAGCCGATTCACCGTTTACAATGTTCTTCGATCATACCGATCAGTCAATCAACATCGAAATGGACTGTGCCCATGTCATCAACGCACGAGGCTCTGGCATCCTGAGTCTGTTGCGTCGTTATCCAAATCGCTACAAGACTGTTCACCTCAAACCCTACAGTCTTGAAATGGGTGCAGTGGACATTGAGAATGGATACAACTCAATGATAGGCGAGGATGATGTACCATGGGGCGATTTCATGCGCCTCTGTCGCACCATTGGCGGAACCGAGTGGTATCTTGTGGAATATGAGGCAATCTCCGTGTATCCGGAATTGGTAGGCTTGGAATTGTGCATACAGAAGCTTAAATTCATGGAGGCGCAGGGTGAAATCTGATGCTTTGATGCCATAGGACTACCAAAATGTGGTTGGTCGGGCGGTTTTGCCATAGCCAACCAGCATTTTGGATAAGAAGAGTGCTGACTCGGAGGTTCTCGTAATGTAAGGGACTTAAGAACTCACCTCTCGCAGCGGGGGTTGAAAACCCCCGTCTGGAAAAAACAAGCGTCTTTCAGACGCGAATACCTTCCATTCGAAAGGAATCGTGCGTCTGAAAGACGCTTGTACTTTGTTGCCGGGTACTTTCAGTACCCGCTGCGAGAGGTGAGTCTATAACCAAAGGAGGAGTGCAAGGAATCTAGGATTGCAAAGCCTTTTGCCGAGACAAAAGTTTCGCAAAAGGAAGGCAATTCCTCCACGCAATAAATTACGTGGCTTCCTTGCCTGTGGAAGTGAAAAATCTCCAAACCCTTGAACTCAGCGATTTTGACCAACCGGAGCGAGTGCGCCAAGCCTGAGAGAAAGCCGCCTGATGAATTCACCCCAAATCTCTGCCGATTCCGAATTGGCGCACCGCACAATTGCCAAAGTTTCGTGGCGGCTTCTGCCATTTCTGTTCATTCTTTACGTGTTCAATTACATTGACCGCCTGAACGTCGGAGCCGCTGCTTTGACGATGAAAGCCGACCTCAATTTCAGCGATCAGGCTTATGCGTTTGGAACAAGCATTTTCTTCATCGGCTATTTTTTCTTTGAGGTTCCAAGCAATCTGATTATGGAACGGGTCGGGGCAAGACGCTGGATCGCCCGCATCATGATCACATGGGGAATCATTTCTGCTGGACTGATGTTTGCCAATACCGAAGGGAAGTTCTACGCACTACGGCTGCTTTTGGGCGTTGCAGAGGCGGGCTTCTTTCCCGGCATCATTCTTTATTTCACCTACTGGTTCCCGCGTCCGGTGCGTGCGCGTGCTATGTCGCGCTTTGTTATTGCAACTGTCTTCTCGCAGATTATCGGCAATCCACTTGCGGCTGCCCTGCTCAATCTCGATGGAACCTTCGGACTCAGAGGCTGGCAGTGGCTTTATTTGCTTGAAGGCTTGCCCTCTGTATTTTTAGGGATTTCCGTCTTCTTTATCCTATCGGATAACCCCGGCAAGGCACGCTGGCTGAAAGAGGACGAACGCGAATACTTAGTCACAACGCTGGAGCGTGAGAGGCAAGAGGCAAGTGCCACGCATCATATGACATTTGCAGACGCGCTTAGAAGCCGCACTGTGCTTCAGATTACTGCGTTGTTTCTGCTCCTGCAAATGTGCGGCTACGGCATGAACTTCTTCAGCAACTTGATTCTGCAAGCCCGCTCTGGTTGGGACAAAAGCCAAATACTTTACTATATGATGATTCCGGCGATTTGCAGTGCCATTGCCATGTTGCTCTCCGGCTATTTCTCTGACAAAATCGGCAAGCGAAAGCCCTTTGTTGCGCTGGGAATGGCGATGATGGGAACATTTTTCCTGTTGTCGGTCTTCACGCAAAACCCTTACCTCACACTGGTTTGTTTTGCTTTTATTATTGCGGGGCAAGGCACATTCAATGCCCCGTTTTGGACGCTGACGACGGAAACCTTGACCGGAACAGCGGCGGCGGGCGGCATCGCTTTCATCAACTCAGTCGGTAATCTTGGCGGCTTTTTCTGTCCGAATATCGTCGGTTATCTCAAAACCCAATCTGGCGGATACGAGTCGAGTCTCGTTTTTCTCAGCATTTGCGCGTTTCTTTCGATGATGAGATTGGCATTGACCTTGCCGAAAACCAAACCTGTGCTAAGTCCTGATGCAAAAGAAGGTATTGCGCCAGTCTAATAGTCAGTTCGCGTGATTTTTAGCAAATCTACTCAGGCAAAATCCTGCCATTTGAGACAGAAGCCTTGAGAACACAAATACTAATCTTTAGGCGAACTGACTACTAAGCAAGGGAATTTTGTTCTTATATCTCTACGGCATTTGACAGGAGAGTGAAGAGATAAGGGAGTTTGCGGGCTATACTGACTGAGAAAAATCGCCGATAATGGATGCGGCGTTTGCCCACAGAAATACTCGCCCAATGGAACGCAATACCAATGACCACACCCGAACTCTCGTCAAGCGAAAACCCGATAGATACAGTTCCGAATGCCGCCAAACCGATCAAAATCGCGGTGGCGATTGCGATTGTGCTGTTTTTGTTTTTCGCGCATCGGATTTTTGTCTATACACCCGACGACGCTTTTATCACGTATCGCTACTCGCAGAACGTCGCAGAGGGTTTTGGTGCTGTTTTTAATCGCAACGCCCCGCCGACGGATCGCGCCGAAGGCTATTCGTGTCCGCTGTTTATGTTTCTGTGTGCGTTCCTAATCAAACTGCCGCTCGGTATGGATTTGATGGTCAAAACCAAACTGCTCGGCGTGGCGTGCGGGATCGCTTTGCTGGTTTTGGCTCCAAAGTTGGCGGCGCGTTTGGGGCTTCCGGTTTGGGCGCAAGCGGGGTTGCCTGTGGTTTTGTCGGTGCATTCTGCCTTTGTGGTGAGCAGTATTGACGGCATGGAAACGATGCTCGCCATGCTCCTTACGACGCTCGCAGTTTATCATTTCCTTCTCGAACACGAGGCAACAAATCGGCGTTTTCCGGTGTCGGCATTGCTGTTCGCCCTGTGCGCCCTGAACCGTCCCGAAGCGGTGCTGTTCGGGTTATGTGCGCTCGGCGTTCTGCTTATCACGCGCAAAACCGATAAGAGCAATACCCGTTTTGGAACATGGGCAATGGTATTTCTGCTCCCTGTTGTCGGCTGGTTTCTGTTCCGCAAAGTGTATTATGGCGTGTGGATGCCGAATACGTTCTATGCCAAACATATTGACCTCAGCAACGCCCTGCTCAAAGGCGTTGGTTATCTGCTGCGGACGTTCTTCCGCCAAGTGGAAGAAAAAGCGTTATACGGGATTATCGGCGTTTGCTGGTGGTTATTAGTGATTGTCGGTAGTGTCGGTGAACGAATCAAACGCGGGCGAACGATGATTGTGCCGCTTGTCGTTCTCATGCAGATCATTTTCACCCTGCGTTCCGGCGGCGATTGGATGTCGAGTTGGCGGTATATGGCGGCGGTTTTGGTGTTGGGAATGGTGCTGTGTTTTGCCGGTCTCGCTGACATCACTACAGCACTTAGCGAAATACGCCTGAGTCGTTTACGCATAGGTTTTTCACTACTTGGCTTCTTTGCCAGTGCAGAAGTTTCCCGCGATAAAATACCCAAACAACGGACAATGGGCGAACCTGTAGCCGCACTTGCTTGTATCGTCCTGATTGCGTGCGGATTATTGGGGCAAACCGATTTTGAGGGCAAATGGTATCCCGGCTATCATTCGTGGGCGAGCCGCAAATTCTCCACCGATACGCGCACTCTCTTGCAAGGTTGGATGCTGGAAAAGGTTGTGCGCCTCAGCGATCATCTGAACAAAAACATTCCGGCAGGTTCGGTTGTCGCTTACAGTGAGATGGGCGTCTGTCCGTACCTCAGTCCGCAGATCAAATTTCTCGATGTGCGTGGATTGGCAGACAGCGGCATCGCGCACCTGCCCGGCACACAGCACGAACAAACCGGCGTCATGGATCGCTATGAGCAAGCCGATACTCCCGTCGGCAGATATTTATTGGAAGAGCGCAAACCCGATTATATTCTGTTCGGCATTCGCTTGGAAAAATCGCAAGCCGTCACCAACGGCATTGTCTCAACCTCCATGATTGAAAATTTGGAGATTTTGCGCGGAGCCTATCTTCCAATCGCCGCCTTCCATAACCCTCCCGAACCTCCCGGCTTCGTTGATGTCATGGGTGTTTTCAAGCGCAGAGAATAGTTTGCAAAATCGGCGGCAATTTGGTATGCTATTCAATAAGAGTTGAATCAACGTAGATTGAGGAAACCTACCCAGTGCAAACATTAGACGAACTTCTCAAACAACATGAGGAGAGTGATTTCGAGGTAAAAGCCGCGCAGGGAAGAGACGGGCGCGGGGAACTGCCAAACGCTCTCTGGTCAACCTATTCCGCAATGGCAAACACCAACGGCGGAACTATCCTGTTAGGTATTGAGGAGCATAGCACAGGGGAATTTCGCGTCCTTGGTTTACAAGATATTGCCAAGGTTCGCAAGGCTTTTTGGAACAATGTCAACAACTTAAAAGTAGTCAATATCAACCTTTTGCTCGAACAGGATGTAACAGAACTGGAGCAGGCAGGTTCCGGTTACCCCAGAATTCGACGCGCATGGATGGAACAGCATTGGAGACAGCCATTACTTGATGAGAAGTATCAACCGGAGCAAACCGTTTTGCGTCTGCCGACGACAAGTTTATTGCCGCCCGAAGTTTTAGAGCAGCTTGATAACCAATTCGGTGATAAGTTTCGAGAATTAGGAGAAATTGAACGTCTTGCTGTTGTGACGGCTTGCCTTGAAGAAAAAGTGACCAATCAACGGTTGCGCCAAATAACCGATTCCCATGCAAGCGATTTAACCTCCGTATTTAAGTCGCTCGTTAACGATGGTTTTCTTGTTCGCGACGGAATGGGATGGGCAACCTCTTATAAATTATCAGGACAGGTTGATAGCCAACAAACGATGCTGCCTCTCGGTGAGAATGAATTAGCCTCTCCACATTTGGAAGAGACCTCTCCACATTTGCCCGATGCCTCTCCACATTTGGAAGAGACCTCCCCACATTTGGAAGAGACCTCTCCACATTTGGAAGCGACCTCTCCACATTTCAGCCACTTGCTTCAGATTGCAGAGTCAGTAAGAAAGAGCCGCAATCTTCCCCCGGGGCAGATTCAAGAAATTATTTTAGCACTTTGTCGCGATAGGTACATCACAGTGAAACTGTTAGCCGAAGTGCTTGGACGAAACCAAAAATCATTGCAAAATCATTACATTAGTCCAATGGTTGCCGCCAATCTCTTGGAGTATCGTTATCCAGAACAAATTAGTCACCCAGCTCAGGGCTACCGAACAGTAGAAAAATCGCAAGGAGGCATCGTTTAATTGGCATGGATTCGGATCGCTTCAGAGCCGATTGAGATCGAAGCGTTGGAGCGATATGTCTCCGATGCGGCGCATGGCGCGGTCTGTGTGTTTATCGGGCAGACCCGCCGACAAGCACGCGGGCGCGAAGTCGCGTATCTCGAATATGACGCCTATGTTCCAATGGCAGAGAAGGAGTTACAGCGTATCGCCGAGGAAGCCGAAAATCAGTGGAACGCCGCCGTCGCGATACAGCATCGGGTGGGACGTGTGGCGATAGGAGAGGCAAGTGTCGCTGTCGTTGTTGGGACGCCTCATCGTGCCGAAGCGTTTGCCGCGTGTCGCTGGTGTATTGACACTCTCAAAGAGCAAGTGCCGATCTGGAAGCGCGAAACCTGCCCCGATGGAACCTACTGGATCGAGGGCGAAAACGCGCTCCTCGGCAAGACGGAATAGAGCAAAACCGATGGGCAGAGCCGTTGCATTCATTGTTATCGCTGTGCTGACTGTCTTTCTCATTTTGCGCTTTGCAACGCCCCTGCTCCTTCCCCAAAGAGGGGGAGAAAAATCCCAGTTGCCTACCGACTCACCGACCCAATCGCCCAATGACCCAATGACCCAAAAACCTAACAACCCAATTGCCCACCGACCCGATGCCCCACCGACCCAACCGCCTATCGAGCCGCCGCGCAGTACCGAACGCCGCTCCTACGAGCAAACCGAAGAACAACGCGCTCCGTTCTACGCCCTTTTGCGGAATAACTATCAATTTATTATCATGGTTCGTCCCGCGCCAGACGATCAGGCGGTTCTTGAGATTTACATGACGACGGACGATCCTTATGTCAGCTCGGAATTGGCACAGAAAGAGATCGCGCCCAATGGCACAAAATACGGGTTCGAGAAAGTCCGATTCTATCAGCCGAATATGTCGGGGAGCGCGGAACGCTATCGCCTCGATGCTGAAGCCACTGTTGGTAGACAGGGCATTTGGACGACGTTTCGTCACTGAAAAGCGAGTGTTTGAGAGGGCAAACGGTCATCCTCGTACCAATGCGTGATTCTGGTACAAACCATAGCAACCCGGTAAAAACTGACGGTGAGAGAAAAACGAGGTCATGGAATGATTTCTGTGAAGGCGGAACAAACAGGAAGTGAGTGCCGCCGCAGAAGGAGCAACCCATGAGCGATTTAACAATACACGATACTCAACCGGCAGCCGAGCCGATCAAATTGACCAAGCGCGAAGTCGAAGTCCTAACCCTTGTTATCGAAGGCAAATCGAGCAAAGAAGTCGCCGATCTGCTGTATGTCAGCAAGCGCACGGTAGATTTCCATCTCGCGAATATCTACGACAAACTGCAAGTCAACAACCGCGTTCAGGCATTTCGCCGCGCCGCACGCTTGGGATTGATTCCGTTCGATGCGATGACAAACGCTTAATTATCAACTTATAACCCAGTGCAAAAATCCTCCTGCGAAACTTCGTTGGGGGATTTTTGTTCAGCCGCCGAACAGCAGTTTGCCGCCCGCGATAATCAGCACAAAGGCGAGCAAGCGTTTGAGATGATCTACGGGCAAACGCGCACTGCCGAAATAGGAACCAACTGCGCCGCCGACAAAAACCGCCCCGCCCCATAATGGCAGCACACTCGGCAGCCCTTGCACCTTGCTGAGATGCCCGACCAAGCCCGCCGCCGAATTCACCAAAATAAACACGCACGCCACACCCGCCGCTTGCCGCAATGTCGCCCATTTTTGAGACAGCAAGAGAGGACTGAGAAAAATCCCGCCGCCTGTTCCGGTCAAACCTGCGAGCAATCCGATCACCGAACCGCACGCTACACCCGCCATAGGAGGAACGGGACGAACTTCATCCTCTTCCGGCGCGGCAGATTTTCCAAAGAGACGGAACGCCGAATACAGCAGAACAATTCCGACGAGCGGCTTGTAGAGATTTGTCGGCAGAGTGATCGTGCCGCCCCCAAAAGCGAACGGAATTGCAATGATAAAAGCGAGCAGCAACTTGCCGCGAAAATGTCCCGCACGCGCAAACTGAACCGAAGTCACCGACGCCACCACCAGATTGAGAACCAAAGCCGTCGGCTTCATCACAGTAGCAGGGACATTGAGGAGTGCCATCGTCGCCAAATAGCCGGACGCGCCGCCATGCCCGACAGAAGAGTAAAGCAGGGCAACTAACCCCATCAGCAGGGCAAGAAGCAGAGAGGTTTCGTTTGTCATGGTAAAAAAATCCGACAAGTTTGAGAGCATTTTTGCTTGCAGTGCGTATCGTTTTGTGGAATACGCGCTGATTTTTGTCACGAAGCCGAAAGAATTGCCGGAAGCGTGCCGATAATTAAAGGTGTTCGCTGACCACGGAAGGAACGCGGAAAACGACGAGGAAAGTTTCGCGCAGGTGTGTCAACTGGAGACAGCCGAAACGCGGAGTTCCTTCGTTCTGCCGGCTGCCGTTTCGCCCTGATGTCTCGCAGAGGAGCCGACTGCACCCTTGAATGCCGTCGGTGAGGATGCTTCGCTTTTGCACACGGACGCGCAGAAGGAACCATTGCTGTTTGAGAGGGGGCTGAAACGGCGGCGGCACTTTACCCGATACGAGCCGCCGAATTATTCCCGCTCGATTACGAGATTGTCCCATCGCAATAAAAACAATTCTTTCTGCTCCGCGCAATCGGGGGTGAGTCAAATTGAGGGCAAGTCCGGGTACAAGAACGTACCCGTCTAAAGTACAGACGTCCTACGGACGAACAGACTGCCACTTTTACGCTTCGAGCAAAACCTATCTGTTGCTGAAACTTCCTAAAGAGTCTACCGACTTATAATTGCATCGTCCGTAGGACGTCTGTACTTTAGACGGGTACGTTCTTGTACCCGGACTTGCCCCCAAATTCCTTCCACCTCGTGCAATCGGAATGCTACTCTCGCTCGATTACGAGATTGTCACGGTGAATAATCTCGTCGCAGCCCCTATATCCCAAAACCGCCTCGAACTGTTCACTCCGCAGACCCAATACGCGCCGCACCTCAACCGCCGCATAATTGACTAAGCCGCGCCCGAACGCATTTCCTGACTCGTCGCACATTTCTACCAAGTCGCCCGCCGAAAACGCCCCGCTGACACTGACAATTCCTGCTGCCAAGACAATTCCTGCTGCCAATAGACTGACGCCGCGCTCGCATAACTTTTCTTTGGCTTTGGCGTTGACAATGACCGCACCTTGCGAACGAGGGGAATGAGCGATCCAGCGTTTGCGTGCCGAAAGCCGATCCGTATCGGAGGGCAGAAAAGTTGTGCCGACTTCCGCGCCACTAATGACCTCCGCCAAAATCTTTTCGCGCCGTCCCTGTGCAATGACCGTGCGAATTCCGGCAGAAAGGGCGATGCGTGCCGCCTCGATTTTGGTTCGCATTCCGCCGGTTCCTATGCCGCTTGTGGTATCGCCGCCGAGTGCTGCAATCGCGCTGTCAATGCGGTTCACGGTTCGGATGATTTTGGCGTCGGGCAGGTCAGGGGCGCGATCATAGAGTCCGTCAATATCAGAGAGAATGATGAGTAAGTCGGCTTCGACCAAAGTCGCCACCAACGCCGCCAAAGTATCGTTGTCACCGAATTTGATCTCGTCCACGGCGACGGTATCGTTCTCATTGATGATCGGCACAACGCCCAATTCGAGCAGAGTATGGAGGGTATTGCGGGCATTGAGAAACCGGCGTCTGTCGCCCAAATCGTCGCGTGTCAGCAGAATTTGAGCGCATTGCACTTTGCGCCACGCAAACGCTTCCTGATAGATATGCATCAGAACGCCCTGCCCGATAGCGGCACACGCCTGCTTGAATGGCAAACCGCTGTTGCGTGCGCTCTGAGTGTCCAACAGATGCGGCAGGGTCTCTCTGCCCGCCCGAATCGCTCCTGACGACACCAAGAGCACCTCGCGCCCCTGCTGTCGCAGCACGGCAATTTGGGCGGCAAGATCGGCAATAAATCCGCGATCCATGCCGCCCTGCGGATCGGTCAGCGTGCTGGTTCCGACTTTGACAACAATGCGTTTGGGATCATGCTCCGGCACAGTCTTTTTTCCTCAACAGTCTTCTCATCTGCTGATTATACCCCGCCGCAGAAGAACGCAAAAAGCGTCTGCCGCGTTTTTGGTCTCGGCAGACGCTCTCTTCTCACATAGTTTAACGCTCAGGCTTTGCGGCGGAACCTTACTCTTTTGGCTTTTCTTCCGTTTTGGGTAAGCCAATCGTTCTGAATGCTTCGGTGGCTTTTTCAATTTTCTCAGGAAAATACACCCGCCCGTCGTAATCCGTCATTGACTCGTCAATTCTCGCGATTGGCACTTTCGACTGCTTCTGTTCTTCCCTTATTTCCATTGGTCTCGCTCCTTCGCCTTGCTAAAGCGGAAGAGGTTTCCTCCCTGTCATCTATGTACTTCGGGGGGCGTGAAACCAACTCGCGCCCTCCTTCTTTCGCACGCTTCTCCAGATCGTCGAACATTGCTTTGACATCCCCTCCAAATTTTTCGGAGTAGGCTTCACGAAAAGCGCGAATTTCCGCCATCACGGGGTCAAGTTTCATGATGTCACCTCATCAGTTCTTCCGGCGTACAAATAACCGGCATTTTATACTTGAATGACCTGCACACGGCTTCGAACTTGGGTCGGAAAACCGCGTTGGCAATGTGGGTGCAGTTCCACGTCAGCAGGAAATCCATTCCATTGACGATTGCCAATGCGATGTGCGCCGCATCCGCAGTTGCTTTGTTCGGCAGGGACAAGTCACGAATGAGTGTTGTCGTGATTTCCTCGTCGCTCCAAAAGCGGAATGCCTCGAAGGACTTCAAGACGGCGTGCGGCGGCATCGGGATCGCCTGCACTGGCTTCATCAATGACCCGCTGAGAGGCATACAAATTAAAATCATGGCGGCGGTTGTCCCACCACTCAAGGATGATTTGCTGCCGTGCTGCCATGACGAGTTCGGGACTGCGCCACGCCGTTACGATGTGCACTTGCGACAAACGGAAATGATACTTGGACTCGTTGCAGTGAGCGGTTCCTGATTCCAATCTCCACACTGACGTAGAATGATAAACCGATTGTAGTGCAGTAGCGCGATAAGTTCTTGCGGGAAGGTATAACGCAACGCAGTACGAGTCATTTTCGCATATTCTTGCTCTCCATCGTGCCAGCGTTTATAACCTGTCAAATGCAGAATTTGAGTAAGATGGTCATACACTTGGGTTGTTGACTCTCGCACCTCGTGCCCATCAGCATTGATAAAGGAATACTGCTCTTCTTTCTCATCACTGGTTTCAAGGATGGGAAACAGACCTTCTCGTGTCTTCGTGTTGGGAAAGAGTGGGTTGCGTGTCTCGAAGGCAAACAAACCCTCGTCGTGTAAATGTGCGCGTACGCGCTGTAACAATGCCTCTTGCTCGATATTGGTTACAAAGGCTTGAAACGCATTGCCGGTGAGAAAGATGAAGCGAAATTGTTCGTTGAGGTCAAACACGCGAGCGTCGCCCTCGACCCAACGAATAGCCAGACCGGCAGATTTCCGTTTGGCTTGCTCTAACATCCCCGGCACAACATCCATACCAGTAGTTGGAAAGCCCAACTTCGCAATTGGAATGGTGACACGCCCGGTACCACAGGCGATCTCAAACACTGAGCCGCCCGCTTCCTGCGCTAACGCACTGTAGAAGGCTACACCAGTGTCACTCGGATCTTCTTTATCGTAATTGACCGGGTCGGAGAACGCTTCAAGATTGTTGTGGTCGAGCAATACACTACCTCCTCGATCATCTCAATAAGTGTGTGGTGATATCATAGTACAAGCTGTAAATGTTGCTGCCGAACTATAGAATTATACGGCACTTTGACGTATAATTCGGTGAAAAGAAGGACTTTTACAGAACGGTCACTGACTTTGCAGCCCAAATGCTGGATAATTCCTGCAAGCGACCATGTTATACGTCAAAGTGCCGTATAACTCCGTCCACAGGCGACTTTTACGGCACTTTGCCCGTGAAAGTGCCAGCCTGTTTGCTTGGTTTCATCTTATCGTACTTCCGCTTAAATTGCAACACTTTTTTCGCATCAGGGAGACAATTTTCTCATGCTGGTCGAAAACTTCCTTGAACGCTGCCGCCGCGAAATGCGTGTGCGCCGCCATCATCTTTACGAGCAGAACTTGCAGCGAGCCGTTTCCGCCGCCATCGAAAAAGCGGGTATCGCCAAGCACGCCTCGTGTCACACGTTTCGGCATTCGTTCGCCACCCATCTGCTCGAAGCGGGCTACGACATCCGCACCGTTCAGGAACTGCTCGGTCACAGCGACGTGTCCACGACCATGATTTACACCCACGTTCTCAACACCGGAGCCAAAGCCGTTCGTTCGCCGCTTGATACGTAAGACGCTTCTCTTCCCTGCCTTCTTCCGCTCTCGAATCAATGACGGGTTCTTTTCCTCCAGGCTTCCTCCAATGATGATCCAAGCCTTCTCCACTCCTGCCAGGCTGCCCCGCTTTTGGCGTTAAGGGTTGGCAATCAATCGCAGCGTAAATTCTGTGCCGTCCAGAATGGGCAAGTTCAGTTCATACCCGTACATCAGCGACATTCCCACAAGCGGTGCTGCTTCCGTCTCCAATGCAGAAGTTGCACGCGGCTGTCCATCCCATAAAATTTTGACCTCATAGATTTTCGTGACGATTTCTCTGCCGTCTGCCAGCACCGCACGGGCTTGACGCTTCAAGGGCAGACCCAACTGTTGAACCACATCGGGCGGCAGGTTGGCAATCAATCGCAGCGTAAATTCTGTGCCGTCCAGAATGGGCAAGTTCAGTTCATACCCGTACATCAGCGACATTCCCACAAGCGGTGTTGCTTCCGTCTCCAATGCAGAAGTTAAACGCGGCTGTCCATCCCATAAAATTTTGATCTCATAGATTTTCGTGACGATTTCTCTGCCGTCTGCCAGCACCGCACGGGCTTGACGCTTCAAGGGCAGCCCCAACTGTTGAACCACATCGGGCGGCAGAGTCAGCTTGCCGTCAAATCCCGTGTCAACAATCGTGTCCATTTCCTGCGGCTGTCCATTGGCATCATACAGCACCAGGCGCAAAATCGCTTCCCTGTCCGCGTTCACCATCCCCGTTATCATACGAACCTCCGACTGCGCCCTGCCCCGATGCGATAGACATACCGCGAACCGACCCGCACCATCCAAACCTGTGCATTCGGCAGACGTTCGTCCATTCGGTTGGACGCCGCCATTTCATCGGCATCCATCTCCCATTGTCCGGTTTCAATGTCAATGAGAACAAATTTCCCTTTGTTCTCCTCAGTATCCACTTGCGGGCGAATATTCCGTTCATAAACCTCGTCGCCGCGTCGGGCAAATTCTTCCGCCGAATCGCGGGGCTGTTTGACCATCATGGAAACTTCTCCTTTCTCCATCTCACTGCCGATTGCCTGCGTGACGCGGTGCTCCCTGCGCTTCGGCTTCGCGCTCCTCGTCCCAAGCGTCTTCGTCCTCGAAATTGAACTCGATGTCACGGATACGCACGGTGTCGCCGTCCTGAATACCCGCCTCGCGCAGTTTCTTTGTGATGCCGATTTTGTCCAGACTGCGCTGCAATCGCCGTACGCCAAACTCGTTCTCGAAATCGGTCATAGAGACCATACGTTCGATGCCTTTGCCAACAACCCGATATGCGCCGTCGTCCTCTTCCTCGATATGCCACTGCCGTTCGTTTTCCGCTGTTTTGGCGACGATATGAACGCTGTTCTCCATATCATACACTGCTTGCTTGCGGTCTTCGGCACGAATCTCTTCCAACTTTATCATGCAGTCATAAATCAGCGGCTGCAATCCCTGCCGGGTTGCCGCCGAGATATGGTAGAGTTTGCATCCCCGCGCCGTCAGTTCCGCGTCGAGAGCGGCAACCTGTTCGGGATCGGCAACGTCCATTTTATTGAGGGCGACAAACTGCGGCAATGCGGCGAGCGATTCACTGTACAACGCAAGTTCACGATTGAGAATTTCGTAATCTTCGAGCGGTTCGCGTGCTGTCATGCCGCTCATATCCAGAACATGAATCAACAGGCGCGTGCGTTCGACATGGCGCAAAAACTGATGCCCCAAACCGACGCCTTCCGATGCCCCTTCGATGATGCCGGGAATATCCGCCATAACGAAACTGCGCGACTCTTCGACATATGCGCGCCTCTTCGACATATACGACGCCGAGATTAGGAACCAGCGTCGTAAACGGATAGTTCGCGATTTTGGGCTTGGCGGCAGAAACCGACGCGATCAGAGTGGACTTGCCGACATTGGGAAATCCCAGCAGACCCACATCGGCAAGAAGTTTGAGTTCCATTTTCAGCGTTTTGACTTCGCCGGGTTCGCCGCGTTCAGAAAACTTGGGAGCCTGATGCACGGACGTTGCAAAATGGGCATTGCCGCGCCCGCCGATGCCGCCGCGTGCGATCACGACTTTGTCGCCCTGTGCGCTGAGATCGGCAAGCAATTCTCCGGTTGCGGCGTTGGTAATCGTCGTGCCTTGCGGAACCTTGAGGGTCAAATCCGCGCCGTTTTTGCCGAACATATCTTTAGAGGCTCCATCGCCGCCGCGTGCCGCCTTATAGTGCCGCTGATACCGATAATCGAGCAGCGTCGTCAGGTTCAGGTCAACTGCGAACGTAACACTGCCGCCCCTGCCGCCGTCGCCGCCATTGGGGCCGCCACGCGGAACGTGCTTTTCTTTGCGAAAGGTCGTCTGCCCGTTGCCGCCGTTGCCTGCCGCCACTTCAATTTCTACTTCATCTACAAACATAATACTCGTCTCCTTGCTGTACGGTACATCTTGGTACTCGCGTATTGTGGCTCATTTGTCCTCTTCCGCTACGATTTGGGTAAACTCAGGCGGATGTTGATTCTCCTTGTAGAGAACACGCCTGAGATTGACTGTTCCAGTACGATTCAGACGAAGTCTATAGTATCGTTGCTCGTCCTATTTGAGAAACACCGATAATTAAACAAAAATCTGTACTCCAAACGAAATGCTCATTCCATGGATCAGTACGTGGGTTATAAAGAGGAACACTGATCTGCGTTTTTGGATCGACAGCGAATTTATGATTGTTGCATTGCTGGCAAGAGTAAGCCAGATTATCAACGTCGTTTGTTCCTCCAGACACAAATGGGAAAATATGTTCGATAGAAAAATTTACGGTCGAGAAGTCCTGACGGGTGAGACAGTACTCGCAGAGAAAGCGAGCGCGTTCCGCAACAATCGCACGAGTTGCTTCATCAACACGCTTTTTAGACATTGCGCGGACGGACTCCCAATATCCGCATTACTTCTTCGAGATCGCGTTTCCAAATTTTGGCTATCTGCGCTGAGGCTTCAACACGCTTAACGTGGTGAATTTCGAGTGTGTCGCCTAAATCAAGCAGTTCCGTGTACTCGTCCTCCGCAATGGTCTCATTTCTTCGCTTGTTCGTCAATTGGCGGTAGCGACGCCAAAGTGCTTCTGGCAGTTCCTGTCGTGCTTGCATGATCAAATCGATCTCATTAGTATTGTTACTGTCAGAGCCATTTTGAGAGAGAAGCGCGTCCTTGATGATTTTGGAAGCAATATGTGGCATATCGCGCCCTTCCGACTTACTGAGTGCGCTCAAGGTTTGACTGGTGATGTCGTCTAACTCGACCGTAATTGCTGTCATCTCGCTTTTCCTGTGAACTAACATTCTCAACATTTCCTCATATTGTACACTGTATATGCTGTTTCTGCCAGAGTTAGGGCAGGAACTTGACCCGCTTTTCCTGTGAACTAACATTCTCAACATTTCCTCATATTGTACACTGTATATGCTGTTTCTGCCAGAGTTAGGGCAGGAACTTGACCCTTCTCTATCGAAATTCAACGTGCTAAAGATTAACCGTTTAGGAGAATCGTGATATGGCTCTTCCCGACTACGAAACCTTGATGTTGCCACTGCTTGAGATTGCTGGGAAAGCCGGAGGACAAGAGATCAAACTGAGTGAGGCTGTCGATACTCTTGCCAAGCACTTCAACCTAACAGAGGAACAACTCGCAGAACTACTCCCAAGCGGAGCAACATTCAAGTTTGCTTCGCGTGTCTCTTGGGCGCGTACCTACCTCAATAAAGCGGTTTTGCTCGATTCGCCGAAGCGTGGCTATCTCCGTCTCACGGCACGTGGCGAAAAAGTACTCTCAGAACCTCCGCCTAAACTTGACAACAAATTCCTTGCACGGTTTAAGGAGTTCAAAGAATTTCAAGGCAGAAAGAAGGCGACAGAAGAGGAAGGGACACTCTCGAAAGAAACGCCTATTGAAGCAATGTCTTCGTTTTACCAACAATATCGAGAAGCGTTGGCATTCGATTTGATTGAGCGTATCAAAAAATGTTCGCCTCAATTTTTCGAGCGTCTTGTTATCCAAGTGCTGATCCAAATGGGTTATGGGGGTTCCGTCAAGGATGCAGGGGAGGCTCTCGGCAAAACAGGAGACGGGGGCATTGACGGCGTTATTCGGGAAGACAAACTGGGACTCGACAATATCTATGTTCAAGCAAAACGCTGGATAGATAAGCCCGTTGGCAGTCCAGACATTGATCAATTTGCTGGTGCGCTCTCAAAGAAAAAAGCGAACAAAGGAATCTTTATCACGACATCAACCTTTACCAAAGACGCACAAACCTCATTAAAAGAGTACACATCTCGTATTGTCCTTATAGATGGCGTCCAATTGGCAAATTACATGATCGATTATAATGTCGGCGTGTCCGTTATGGATATATTCGCGCTCAAAAAAATTGACTCGGATTTCTTTGAGGAGAATCTGTAATTCGCTCGCAAGGCGTTTTCCAGACATCATACAATGGGTCTGCACAGCGATTTTGCTTCTCCTGCTCCAAAAAGGCAGCGAGTACGGCAGCAGCTTCGTGGGAGTCAAAGCCTTCTTGCAATCGGCATGATAACAAACCGAGAAACTGACAAAATCAGGCAGGAATATTTATGTCAACGTCTCAATTAGATGCGCTTGCCCTACCGAATCCTTGTGTGACAGCACACTCCTAACCGTAAATGGTGTCATAATGTCGGTATGTCTGCCGAAACTCCACTCCTCACCAAGCAAACCGCACGACGCCTGATTTTAGGGCGGCAAGGGCTTTTTCCGGGTCGCCGCGCTGGAGGCAAAGACGGAACGGAAGCCGCCCTTCGCCGCAGTGAAGCCATTCAGATCGATACCATCAACGTCCTCGCCCGCAGTCACGATCTGGCACTCCACAGCCGCGTTGTAGACTATCATCCCGCCGACCTCGACGCCCTACTCTACACCGAACGCAAGTTTTTCGATTATGGCGGTATCCTCATGGTGTATCCGTCGGATGAACTCCCCTATTGGCGCAGCGTCATGCAGAAGCAGTGGCAGCATTATGCCGCTCATGAGCGCAGCCGCCCCGAAACCTGCGACTATGTTTTGAGTGAATTGAAGACACGCGGCGCACTCGCCAATCGGGATTTCGTCGCCCGCGAACGCATTCCCGGCGGCTATCGCACCGTCAAAGATACGGGACACGCCCTGTATTATCTCTGGCGCGGCGGACACGTCATGACCCATTCAAGGCGCAGGTTTGAGCGGGTCTATGAACTGACGGAGCATATTGCCGATGCGGGCGAAATTGCGTCCGATGCCGCAACCGCTCACTTTTTTGCCCTCAAAGCCTTGCGGGATACTGGATTGGCAACGGCGTCCGAGTGGGCGCGGCGCGTGGCGATCATGCATCATGAACGCCCCAACCCGGCAAACGCAAAAGCCCTGCTCCATTCTCTTGTCGAGCGCGGTCTAGCGGCGGCAGTTCAGGTCGAAGGACGCAAAGAAACGCACTACACGCCCATCGAAAGCGTACCGCAAATTGCTCTGTTAGCGGCGGAGCATCTCCCTGCCGAGTGGCAGTCATTAAGTGCCACAACACATGACGAAGTGACCTTTCTTGCCCCGCTCGATAATGTGATTTGGGACAGAGCGCGAACGCGGGCGATTTTCGATTTCGAGTATCTTTGGGAAGTCTATAAGCCCGAAGCATTGCGGCGTTGGGGTTATTATACGCTTCCGATTTTGTATGGCGATCAACTCGTGGCACGGATCGCTCTGCGTCTCAACCGCAAAACCCGGACTTTGCTGGTTGAAGGCTATTGGCTCGAAGACGAGCGATACCGCACAGACCCGGATTATCTCAGCGCATTGGAGGCAGGAGTCACACAATTTGCGGCGTTTCACGATGCGGGCAAACTCGACATTGTGCCGGATTATATCCCGAAACTGAATCTGTCCTTATAGGAGTGTGTTTGTTGGAAAGTGAGCAATATCAGGTTCCTGTGGTGATCTTGGCGGGCGGCAAAGCCAAGCCGGAATTGCAAGCCCGCACGGGGCAGAGCAATCGCGCCCTTGTCGTCGTCAATGGCAAAACGCTCTTAGAACACGCGGTCTGTGCGGCGCAAGCCGTTGCGCCCGAAACCAACATCGTCGTTGTGGGCGATGTGCCGCCGAGCGATACGTATTCGATTATCGCGGATCAAGGGGATTTTGTCGGCAATGTGTTCGCCGGAATCGGAGCGTTCGCCGATGCGCCGTATGTGCTGCTCTCTACCTCCGATTTGCCCTTTGTAACAGGCGAACACTTTCAAGAGTTTGTCCACGCGGCAATTGACAAAGCCAATGCGACAAACGCCGGTCTGGTATGGTCGGTAGTTCCCGTCGCGAGGTGTTACGCCCGCTTTCCCAACGTCAAGCGCACCGCCCTGAAACTGAAAGAGGGCGCACTCACCGGCGGCAACCTGATGATAGTACGCCCCCAATCGTTATTGCCGCTCAAAAGTCCTATTGCCGCCGCATACTCCGCTCGCAAAAGCCCGCTTCGTTTGGCGACACTGCTCGGCGGCAGTGCCATCGTGCGGCTCCTGATCTCTCAAACCGTCCTGCCCCGTGTCCTCACGGTTGCGCTCCTCGAAGCCCAAATATCGCGCCTGTTAGGGGTTGCGGCGCGGGCGGTATTGACCGACTTGGTGGAGATCGCCACCGACCTCGATAGACCCTCCGACTTTGACGCCGTGGGACTGAAGTTGTGAGGTGCGGTCAATCTCTGAGACCGGCGGCGCGGGCGGCAACTGCTGCGCGTTGTTGTCCACAATGATATTGGCAGTCGCCCGCAGGTTGTTGTACCAGATCGCCGTGACGGTTGCGGTTCCGACTGTCGTTCCTGTAAAAGAGCCGTCTGTCGCGATTGTCCCCAACGAATCGCTCAGAAGCAGGGTCGGCGTCAGATCGAGCGGCTGCCCGTTGGCGTCTAAAATCTTCGCCAGATAACGCACTGTCGCGCCATCTTCGCCAGCTAACGCACTGTCGCGCCCGGCGGAAGTGTGCTGGTCGAAGGCGTCACCGTGAGCGATTTGCCCAGATTGATGTCCACCGATTGGCGCGGCAGAGATACCAGCAACGATGCCCTGCCCCCGTTATAAACTTGGAACGTCACGGATTGCGTGCGATAATCGGGGTCTCCCGGCTCGATGGACATCTGAACCGGCGCACTGAATTCGCCTGTCGGGACTTTGGGGAAACTGTACTCGCCGTTCGCATTCGAGGTCGTTGTCAAGACTCGCGTATCGCCCTCAGCCAGCGTTGCGAACAGGGTCAAACGCACATTGGCGAGATTGACAGAGGGGTTTTGGGCATCCACAACACGCCCGATGACCGCCGATTTGCCGATAGGAAACCCGCCGCCCGTGAAGCCGTTCGCGCCGCCGCAACCAGAGAGTATCCCTGCGCCGGACAACAGGAGTAACCCGCACACAACACTGCGGCGAGAACAAAGGTGGGAAAGCGTCTTGGGCGTCATCATGGAAATACAGCAGTCCTGTTCTGTTTACGGCTCGGCGGGCGCGGCTTCAACGAGTGTTTCGAGCGGAAGCCAATTTGCCTGTTCGACGAAAGCGCGGGCGTCGGCGTTACGTCCCGACTGAACCAAATTCTGCGCTCGCCGACGATAGACGGCAAAAATTTCGGATTGTTCCATCAGTGTATCGGACAAGCCCGCCCCCTGCAATCCTTGACGCAGCCGCTCCAAAAGAGCAATCGCGGCAGGAAGCAAGTTCTCTGCTTGAGACGGTTCCAAGAGTGAGAATAGCACATTTGCCCGCCATAATCCTTCAATCAAGCCGATTTCGGCTGCCAGAGTCTGTGCGGTTTCGACGTGGGGGCGGGCTTCGGTTCGTGGGGGCGGGCTTCGGTTCGCAGGGCTTCGGCGTTGTCCCCGCCTTCCGCTTGAGCGATGAGAGTATCTGCAAGGGCAAGACGCGCCAGACTTTCGAGATGCCGCGCTCCCAATTTCTGCGCCAGCGTCAAGGCGCGGCGTGCCGAGAGCAGTGCCTCGTCCCAATCGCCCGCTTGACGACTCAATCGCACTTGTCTGAGGCGGCATTCGGCTTCGGCGCGTTCCATACGGAGAGCCGTCGTAATCGCCAACGCTTGCGCGGTATGGTAGCGGGCTTCACTCTCTCGCCCATCCGAACCGAGATAAGCATCGGAGAGCGCGAGTTGGGCATACAGTTCGCCGCGCCGGTCTCCATGCGAGAGAGCCAGCGAGAGAGCGTCCTTACCGTGCGTGATCGCCCCGTCGAATGCT